>Ga0209828_1000046_pt1 | contig 90630 bp, 83 predicted proteins | sample MaitaG_FD_187429 | JGI IMG/M metagenome (GOLD analysis project Ga0209828, IMG submission 187429) | Marine algal microbial communities from Maine, USA - Maine_Asex2 metaG (SPAdes) (version 2) | ecosystem: Host-associated > Algae > Red algae > Unclassified | place: Maine, USA | collected 2015-01-05
ACCGGGTACAGGTATGTTGCTCATTGATTTCCCCCATAGCCATCCAAGGGCGCCTTGCACCGTGGTTCTTCCACCGGATTGTAGAAGCTCACGGATGGCATCGAATCGCGTCAAGTATTCAGGGTTTGGTTTGCCATCAATGTAGTAGCCGGTCCAGTCCTGTTTGGTGGCTCGTATATCGTCTTTGGGCATGGTTGATTCTGTGGTGTATTTTCCAGATAACAGGCCCATGGCCAGTGGTGAACGAATGAGGGAGAGCAACCCAGTCGACTGTAAAAGCGTTTGCATGTCAGGTGCATCCATCAAGACGTGCATGGCATGTTCTACAACCTTAAAGCCATCACGATCGTTCATCGTGTTGGCGTTCGCCACGATATCCGTGCTCCAGCCAAAGGCCTTTAGTTTCCCCAGTTGACGTGCGTTCTGCATCTCATCAAATATCAGATCTGCCTGGTCCTTTGGGACTGTGTTGGGATGGAGTAGAACGACATCGATGCATTCACGATCAAGCCGTTTCAGACAACCATCGATGGCAGGCAAGACAGATTCAGGCTCTAGCTGCTCACCGGTCAATGCGCGTGACTGCTCATCAATGCCAATACCAATCTTGGTGACAATAAACGCATCTGGCTGGTTCTTTAAAGCGGTCGCCAGCAATCTTTCAGAGTGCCCGGCCCCATAGGCCGCAGCGGTATCAAACAGGTTGATACCATTGGCTACAGCTGCCTGCAACGCCTTGATGGCATCACTGTCGTTGGAATTGGTGTATCCCAGTGAGGTGCCTTCAGCAGAGAACATTTTCCCGCCGATAGGCCAGCAACCCAGCCCAAGGGGTGAGATCGTCTTGTCCAGAAATTTCATATACAGTTCCTGTGTTGTGTGGGGCTATTTCAGCACTTCGGCATTGTTCTATATACAACATTGAATGTAATATTCGTTTCATGAGTGAAACGAACTTTGATTGGGATGATCTGCGCCTTTTTCTGGCGGTGGCGCATCACGGTGGGCTAGCTGCTGCCGCAGATGCCTCCGGGAAGAGTGCACCAACGCTTGGACGCAGAATGCTGGCGCTGGAGCGCAGACTGGGTAAGGAGCTGTTCGAGCGCTTGCCGCGAGGCTATGAACTCACCGAAGACGGTCGGGCGCTACTGAACCGCGTACAGGACATTCAGCAGAGCATAGATCCGGTGTTGGCAACCGCCGATGGCTCCGCTGTTCGGCGAGTCAAGATATCCGCGGGAACCTGGACAACCTGTCTGTTGTGTCAACACGTGAAAACTATTATCGCCCAGGATCCCGTGATTCTTCAGTTCATCGCAGCCGACCATGTTCTGGATATTGCTCATCGAGAGGCTATCATCGGAATCAGAAACCAGCGGCCTGAACACATTAGTCTGGCGGGTAAGCGCATCGGTAAAGTGCGCTTTGCCGTGTATGCTAAAAACAAGAGTATTAATACTTGGGCGCATGTGATTGGTTCAACACCATCATCACAATGGTTGAGCGAGAACCGAGGGCAGGATGCTTGCATCGAAGTCTCCCACCCTCGAAATGCGCTGGATCTGGTGCAGATGGGGGTGGCCAAATCGGTGCTACCTACCTTCATTGGCAATGCAACCAAGGATTTGATGCGAGTGTCAACTGAAATCAGGGATCTTGAGCACATGCAATGGTTAGTCACACATCATGACGATCGTCACTTGCCTGAAGTGCGCAGAGTGATAGATCGCGTTCATGCACTGCTTTGTGCGTGACAGTAGTCAGAATACTCAATCATGCATAGCCGATTAATGACAGCTTCAAATGCGGCAGTTATCGTTGCCACCGTTGTAGCTGTTGTTGCATTATCTTCACCCCGGTTTTGCCCGAGTCTGAACCCAATACTAGGGTATAACTTTTGAGTAAGTCTATATCGCCATACCATCATCGTTAACAGCGTGGTTTTTCTCTGTCCACCACGATGGTAAAAAACGAGATGATGCTCAGCTGGATACTCTCGCTCAGAAGGCTGGCTCGCGATTAAGATCCAGTGGGCGGATCTGTCATCCGGTGTAGTCTTTTGCTCTCATGCCTTGTGTGGCGCATCTGATGCTATCCAGAATATTACTCAGATGCGGATCAGGCTCCTTCTCTGCAAGACGATAGATACCAATTCTGATTTTCTGCCGGGAGCTATCCGTGATGTTCAACTTGTTTATGCCGTGTTGTTGAAAAAAGGGTTGGCATACGATCGGATACACAAGAATGGCGTCGCTGTCTTGTAGCATATCAATGCCAGTGGTCATTGAGTTCGTTGTAAACAGGCCTGTTTGAGCCAGACTGCGAGTGATAAACTGGGGGTCAAAGTCATCGCGTTCTATTAGACCAAGATGCCGATTGACGAACGGGGCCACATCCAGTTTGGGGTAATGTGCAACGTCCACCAGTAGGCTTTTTTTACCCTTGAGCGGGTGGTTTTTTCTGGCGAAATGCGCATCCTCTACAGAGAAGAGATGTTCGAACACAAACCCCACTCTGTCATTGAGCTTCTCGACCTGAGTGCCGACGAAACAGCCAATGTCGCCTGACAGCAGGTGGCGCAGTCCATCAAGGCTGCTGCAGACGTCAACATGCATTGAAACCCCTGCATGATCTCTCTGATAAGTACTGAGAATTTCGCGCATGAAGATTGACCACCACGCAAATCCGGTACCGATGCGCATCGTTTTATGATTGGATGACTTTAGCATCTGTATCTGTGCAGCGGCGTGATCATCCAACCGTGCCATCACCTTGGCGTGTTCATACAGAACTTTACCAAAGTCGGTGAGTTGCACACCCCGAGAGCTGCGTTTGAGCAGCTGCACACCGTGTTCTTGCTCAAGCCGACGCAAGTTAACCGAAACCGTAGGTTGCGACACATGGAGCATGTCTGCCGCTGTCGTCACGTTGCCGGTTTCAGCAACCGTTAGAAATTGTCGTAGTTTCCGGTCCATGAGTATTTAGGCCATAGAGAAAATCTATAATAACTGTTTCAGAACATATTTCATTAATGTCGTGCAGTTGGTTAGCCTGTTCTTCACGCTGATGCTGCCAATTTGAGTGGCTCAGATTCCCCGGGAGGAATGGTGATGAGAAAAACGCGCTACACCGCAATGGCTGCAATCGCTCTGATGAGTTCGGGTGTTGTTGCTGACAGTAATTTGATCGTGGCAGTTGGAGAAGGAGCATTCAACTGGAAGAGCTACGAAGATTTTGCTGCTGCTAACGATTACACCGGCGAAAAACTGTCAATAGCATCCCCATGGCTTGGTCCTGACGCAAAAGCAGCTGAGGCTGTTATCGCCTACTTTGCAGCGGCAACCGGTGCTGAGGTCAGCCAGAACGGATCTGACAGTTTTGAGCAGCAAATCGTGATTGATACCGAGGCAGGTTCTCCTCCTGATCTGGCCGTATTTCCTCAACCAGGCCTGGCCTGTGATCTGGCCAGACGGGGATTCCTTGCACCGCTGGGTGATGACACCGCTAGCTGGATGGCTGAGAGCTATGCGGCCGGGCCCTCTTGGGTAGCACTTGGATCTTGTGATGGCGCAACGGGTTTCTATAGCTTTGCATTCAATGTGAACGTCAAGTCGCTAGTGTGGTTCGTGCCTGAGAATTTTGCAGATGCAGGCTATGAGATTCCACAGACTATGGAAGCTCTTAAGGGACTTTCAGATCAGATTGTTGCCGATGGGGGTACACCGTGGTGTATTGGTCTTGGGTCCGGAGGCGCTACGGGCTGGCCTGCTACTGATTGGGTGGAAGACATGCTGTTACGTACACAAACACCTGATGTCTATGACCAATGGGTGAAGAACGAAATCCGTTTTGATGATCCACGTATTGTTGCAGCCATTGAAGAGTTCGGTGCCTTTGCCCTCAATGATGATTATGTTGCAGGGGGCTCTGGTGCCGTAGCCTCTACTGATTTCCGGGATAGCCCTAAGGGATTATTCAGCAGTCCACCGCAATGCTATATGCACCGTCAGGCCTCCTTCATCCCTGCGTTCTTTCCCGAAGGAGTCGTTGTTGGTGAGGATGCAGGTTTCTTTTATCTACCCGCTTATGCCTCAGCAGAGCTTGGCAATCCTGTTCTGGGTGCGGGAACGCTGGTTGCGATCACTAACGATAGTGAGGTTGCTCGCGGGTTCATAGAGTTTCTCAAGACACCCATTGCGCATGAAATCTGGATGTCCATTGAAACGCAAGGATTCCTTACGCCACATACCGGTGTAAACCCTGATGTGTATCACAGCGACACTCTGCGCAAGCAGGGTGAAATCTTGAGGAATGCATCGACTTTCCGGTTCGATGGCTCCGATCTGATGCCTGGCGCTATTGGTGCCGGCGCCTTCTGGACTGGCATGGTGGACTATGCCGGCGGAAAGGCTGCTGAAGATATAGCGAGTCAGATCCAGGATAGCTGGACTGCGTTGAAATAGCGCACCCATGACACAAGTGAAAGCACCTTGGTGGAAATCTGCAACCGGTTATCAGATTTACCCCCGCAGTTTCTGTGACAGCAATGGTGATGGCATTGGAGACATTCCAGGAATCATTTCAAGGCTTGATCACCTGGCTGATCTCGGCATTGGTTTTATCTGGCTCTCACCAGTCTATGCCTCACCCATGCGTGACAATGGCTATGACATTTCTGATTACTACAACATTGCACCGGTATTTGGAACGTTGGCAAATTTCCATGATCTACTGGAAGAGGCGCGCAAGCGCAACATCAGAATTGTCATGGATCTGGTTGTAAACCACTGTTCATCCGACCATGCCTGGTTCCTGCAAGCCTGTAAACGCCGCGATTGCCCCGAACACGAATTTTTCTATTGGCGCGATCCACACCCTGATCTTGGTGGCCCACCTGACGATCAGCGGGCCTGTTTTGGTGGTTCTGCATGGAATTGGGTTGAAGCAGTCGGGCGCTACTATCTCGGTTTCTTCGGACCGCAGCAACCTGATCTTAACTGGCACAACTCTCAGTTACGCCACAACATCTACGACATGATGAACTGGTGGCTGGATAAGGGCATCGGGGGATTTCGAATGGACGTCATTGAATTGATCGGTAAGGATGTTGATGGAAGACATTACTTTGAGGGTCCTGACATGCACCACTTTATTCAGGAGATGCACGAAAATACCCTTGCTGGCAGAGACATCATGACAGTGGGTGAATCATGGGCGGTGACACCTGCCAACGCGCTAGACTACTGCGGTGAAGATCGTGCAGAGCTTGATATGGTGTTTAACTTTAATCATGTCGAAGCAGGCTGGGATAGCATCAAAGGCAGGTTTGGTGTCAGTCAGTTCGATCTGGTTACTCACAAGAAAATTCTGAGTAACTGGCAGAGCGCTTTGTCGTGCGATGGATGGAATTCGCTATACCTTTCCAACCACGATCTACCGCGCGCAGTTTCGCAGTATGGACACGATGGTTTATACCGTGAACGTTCAGCAAAGATGCTTGCACTGGTTACTTATCTGATGAAAGGGACTCCTTTCATTTTTCAGGGTGAAGAAATCGGGATGACCAATGTCACGTATGAAAAAATAGAGCAATTTCGCGATATTGAAACGATTGGGCAATACGCTGACCGTATTGCCGGAGGAGAATCGGAAACAGACTTTCTCACCGCTGCTAATAAAAACGGGAGGGATAACGCCCGTACGCCCATGCAATGGGATGCTAGCAGAATGGCGGGGTTCACCCAAGGCCAGCCGTGGATTGATATCAACTCAAACTATATTGATGTGAACGTTGTCAGCGATCGATCAAATTCTGACGGTATTTTTCAGTTCTATCAATCCTTGATTGCACTCAGGCAACGCAGTGCAACAATCCAGGAGGGAACCTATACTGCCATTGAAGAAGAGCACCCTCAAGTGTTTGCGTATTCTCGTCAGCTGGGTAGAGAGCTGATTTACATTGTCGGGAATTTCTCGGAACAGATTGTGATTGTCCAGACTCCTACCGGACTGGGTAACAATTTTGAAACGTTGATTGCCAACATGGATGTTCCAGACATGCTCACTGGTAAACTCGAATTGGCCCCCTATCAGGCGTTTGCTATTGCAGTAAGGTAGGGTGCCGATCCACCTGACCTTGCAATCTCCTGATTTGAAGAGAGCGTCTGAAACACGGTTTCTTCTGTAGATTCATGCTCAAGAGCAAGTTGGCAGGAGGCTACGCTGTGATGTCTGGAAGTCGGCTTTCAGGTCAGTCGATTACGCGTCTTCCTGCATCGAACGCAACGCTCTTGCGTGACAAGTTTGCCTTGTTTTACATCAAACTGACGTTCTTTGACTACCTGCCACTTGTGATGATTGTTCTGGCACAACGTACTCTTGCGGGGTGCAGGTTTTTTACCGAAAGGAATTACGTCACCCATGGCAAGAGTACGGTGGGGTGTGGGTGTCTGGCGCTAAACAATGAAATCATGGTTCATTGAATAATCCGGGCGCGAACCTTCTGCTTCTTGATCCGCTCTTCCGACAGTATTTTTAACGCAATCTTTGCCTTGTTATAAGCAATGGCAACAAAGGCGACTTTCGCCTGTACTTTGATTTTTCCGATGTCATCCTTGGATAACTCTGTGCTTGCGGTCAGTGCGCCAACGATATCGCCCGGTCGTATCTTGTCTTTCTTGCCAGCACTGAGCTGGATAGTTCGTGTCTCAGGGGTAGTGATTGATCCATCGTCTCTATCGTAAGCATGCAACTCCCCGAACTTGAATTCAGCCTTCATGAATTGTTCGATGGCTCTAACGCGATGTACTTCTTCGGGATCAACCAATGTAATGGCAAGCCCTTCCAGACCTGCACGGCCCGTTCTACCAATTCGGTGCAGATGATTTTCCGGGTCTGGTGTGATGTCGTAATTGATCACAGCAGACAACGCGTTGATATCAAGGCCGCGTGCTGCAACATCAGTGGCGATTAGCAAAGAGACGCTTTTATTGGCAAACAGGAGAATGGCTTCGTCTCGTTCTCTTTGTTCAAGATCACCATGCAAAGCGCGGGCGTGGTAGCCCGCTTGAGTCAGGGTGTCGCACAAGTCCTGCACGTGCTTTTTTCGATTGCAGAAAATGATGGCGTTGTCTGGCTGATACTTGCCCAGTGCCCGATACAAAGCCTCAAGCTTTTGATCTTCTTTGGCAAAAACAAACAACTGTTCAATCTGCTCAGTGGTACTGCTCGCAGCGACCTTCACCTCAACCGGGTCATATTGAATTGAGCGGCTTATGCTGGTTATTTCGGTTGGGTAGGTTGCAGAGAACAGTAACGTCTGTCGTTCCTGGCTCGTTCTTCCCAGAATGCTCATGATGTCCTCATAGAAACCCATGTCGAGCATTCGATCAGCTTCGTCTAATACCAGCGTTTGAACGCCACTGATATTCAGGGTACCTTTTTCGAGATGCTTCTTCAGGCGCCCGGGAGTGCCCACCACGATGTGTGGTTCACGCTTGAGTGAAATCAGCTGATCGTGCATGGGCTTACCGCCGCATAGCGTCAATACCCGGGTATTGGCCATGCCACTGGCCAGGCGCTGTATTTCCTCGGCAACCTGATCGCTGAGCTCGCGGGTTGGGCAGATGACCAGTGCCTGAGTTTCAAACAGGGTGACTTCCAGTTTATTGAGTATGCCAATGGCGAATGCTGCTGTTTTTCCGCTGCCTGTCTCCGCTTGTGCAACCAGATCACGACCGTCCAGTATGGCCGTGGCTGAACCTGCCTGAATGGGTGTCATTTCTACATAATTGACAGCGCTCAGGGCTTGCAACAGTTCTGGCCGTAGAGCCAGGGAGTTGAATCGGGTGGTTTCTTCAGATGTCATGCGTTGGTTTTCAATCGGTGCGTACTATGACGATGATGCAAATCTCGATCATCATGCGCTTACGGAACAAGGTGGGGTGCGGGTGTATCTGAGGCTACCAGCTCGTGATAACTTAACGTGCCCGCAAGAATTCTCAGGTTTGACTGGAGCTCACCGGTGGTGGCCTTTCCTAAGCGAATCATTATCGCCTTGACAATTCGGCCTATGGTAGCACTGAAAACCCACTGTGATCGCCATCTGGTTATCAGTTCAGGGTTCCTGGAACGGTTCGTGGTAATTGTTGCTGGCAGGGTGGTAACGCTCTTGAAAACTTCGTATCAAACCTGTTGGGGGACTGGTCGTTCTGAGCTGCCACCATGCGGGAATAAGCCAGTAAAATGTTCAGCTGTATCCTCGGAAAAAGGACATCTCACACCATGAGTCTGTCAGAACACATCGCTGATTTTGTTGTTGGCTACACCCATGAAGAAGAGCCGTCAGAGTCGCAGACGGAACTATTGCATACCCTGAAGCTGTCATGGCTGGATTGGTGCGCCGTGGCGCTTGCGGGTATCAGCGAGCCTGTCAGTTGTATTGTCAGAGAGCAGGCATTGGCCGACTCCGGTGTAGAGCATTGCAATGTGTTTGGCACGTCTCAGAAGCTTCCGATGAAAGTGGCAGCACTGGTCAACGGCACAGTTTCCCATGCGCTGGATTATGACGACACGCATTTTGCACATGTCGGACATACCAGTGTTGTTGTTTTTTCATCGGTATTGTCGATCGCGCAGGCACAGGGTTCCTCTGGCCGTGAACTGCTCGATGCAGCGTTCATCGGCTCTGAAGTGACTTGTCACGTGGGTGCCTGGCTGGGGCGATCACACTATCAGGCGGGTTTTCACCAGACAGCTACTGCAGGAACTTTCGGTGCCACTGCCGCTGCTTGCCGATTATTGAAGCTGAACCACCGGCAGGTTCGACATGCCTTGGGACTGGCGGCGACCAGAGCATCAGGCTTGACCAGTCAGTTCGGCACGATGAGCAAGCCGTACCATGCTGGCATGGCAGCGTCTAACGGGGTAGAGGTTGCATTACTGGCAGGTAGGGGTTTTACCGCCAATATTGATGGTATTGAGTGCAGTCGCGGCTTTGCCGAAACGCATCATGTCGAGCAGGAGGATGCGGAACCTGCGAGGGCTTTGTCGGGCGGTCCGTACGTGTTTAACGCCGTACAACACAAGTTTCATGCGTGTTGTCATGGACTGCATGCCAGCGTGGAGGCCCTACAGTATTTGAAAGATACGCAAGGCTTGCAGGCCTCCGATGTTAATAGTATCACCGTAAAGACTAACCCGAGGTGGCTGAAGGTATGCAACGTAGCTGAACCTGCATCAGCGCTGGAGTCCAAGTTCAGTTACAAGCATCTGTGCGCGCTTGTTTTCTCGGACTATGACACGTCCGCACTTGACACCTACTCTGACGAGCGCTGTATGGATGAGTCGCTGCAGCGGATCAGATCACTCACTGACGTGGAAGCTGACGATGCAATACCCGATACGGCATCGCAGGTGGTTGTCCAATGTGCCGATGGTTCTGTGTACGAGGCACGCTATGATCTGGCCGATATCCTGCCCATGCAGACACGAGAGCAGAGAGTTCTGGCCAAAGCTTGTGTGCTGCTCGGTGAGCAGAAAACGGCAAGAATCTGGTCGTTTATAAACAATATGGATATGGCACTAGCTCCCGATCTCGAGAGGCTCTTTGATTGAACATCGCAGATCAACCGGATTCATCGACTTACCAGAGTTCGCCATTGATGGTGGCATCGAAGCTTGACGTGAAAATCAAATAAACTTCAGGCGTTTGCTCACTGCTTCTTGAGCCATTGCGTCATGATATCCAGTAATTCTGCATCCACAGGTTGTAGTGACAACGCGGAGTAGTGCTGAGTGGATGCCTCTTCAGGGTCACGTCGTAAGATATGCGTCAGATCCGCTATCACGTGAGTTTCAATCGTAACTGACATGATGTCTTGCAGTTTCTCGACATCCTCTGGCAGGCACTGCACATCCTTGGCGCCACCGATAGCCAAGGTAGGTACTATCGATTTAGCGTGTACTGCAGGTGGGTCCAGTGCGGCCATTTCGCGTATCCACTTGGCATTGATCACCTGCTTCTTGAGCTTGATCGTGGGCTTGGATGTTTTACGGATACGCTCAATGAGTTTTTCCTGCTTCTTGATCTGATCTCCACTAACCAGCAGAAAGAAGCGAATCAGTTTGCCCTTGAAGCCTGGTAGCGTAGCGACTTCAGTGAGCGCCTTCTGCGCCTGTCGCTTGATTACGGCGGGAAACTCCTCAACGAACGGGGCGAGCAGTATCTGGCCACAGACGTTATCAGTGCGACCGATCACCTGAGGGGATATTAGAGTGCCTTCACTGTGCCCGAGAATAAACGTAGGCGCGCCATCAATAGCATCGTGTTGCTGCAGAAATCGAAGCGCTGCTGTGGCGTCGTCTACAAGGTCTGAGTGGCCTGTTGAGTCGTAGTCACCGGTGCTGTTGCCGCAGCCACGTTTGTCGTAGCGCAGACTGGCGATTCCCGAATGCGCCAGATGATTGGCAATCTCATTGAACAGATTAAGCTGAACCTTCGAGGAGTTCTGGTTGCGATCCAGTGGACCGCTGCCGGCAATCAGTAACACGGCCTGCAGCACCGGTTGCCCGTCTGGCAAGCTGAGCGTGCCCTCGATAGTAGCGCCCTGGTTCTCGAATGTGATGGTCTCTTCAAGTACAGAGGATTCAGTCATTTCGTCTAGTCCAATCGGTTAGCTTGTGTAGAAATGGGGCTTTGAAGGTGCAAATTACCCGAAAGTGCCGTGATCCATTGCCAGGGCACATGGCAATCGCAGATATACTGCGAGCAGGTACTAGGGCGAACACAACCGATGGTAGACGATAGAACTGCGCTAATGTCAGCTAGAGCGCTGAGCCCCGGTTACGAAATACTGTGGTACACGATTGATCGGGTTCTGGGCCAGGGGGGCTTTGGTATTACGTACCTTGCGCACGATCGAAATCTGGATCGTGCTGTGGCTATCAAGGAGTACCTGCCGACCACATTCGCTTATCGGCACGAGGACTACAGTGTCAAGCCGATTACTGGCGATCATCGCGAGAATTTTGTCTGGGGTCTGGGTAGCTTTCTAAAAGAGGCGCAAACGCTTGCGCGTTTCAGTCATCCTAATGTGGTTCGTGTTCATTCGGTTTTTGAGCAAAACAACACCGCTTACATGGTCATGGAGTATGAGCATGGTGACAATCTGGCTACACTTTACAAACAGCGTGAAAATCTGCAGCAGTCGTTCTTTGAACAGATGTTCTTCCCCATCTTTGATGGTCTGAAGGAAATCCATAAATTCGATTTCATCCATAGAGATATCAAGCCTGCCAATATCTATATTCGCGAGGATGGTACGCCGGTATTGATAGACTTTGGTTCGGCGCGGCAAACCACGCAGCAGCAAACCAGTGAGATCACTACATTGGTCAGCCAGGGCTACACGCCACTGGAGCAGTACAGCGCTAATTATGGAGACCAGGGGCCCTGGACTGATATCTATGCTCTGGCTGCGTCTGTCTACGAGGGAATTGTTGGCAAGAAACCAGAAGAGTCACTGAGTCGATCTGCTTGTCTTATGCGTTCCAAACCCGATCTGCTGGAATCTCTCGATGCAAAGTCGTTTCCCGGATTCGATCAGCAGTTCTTGAATGCGGTGTTTGCCGGGTTGAAGCTTGAGCCCGAAGGTCGGCCACAATCGCTCGAAGCGTGGTCAGACATTTTCAGGAATGGCAATGGACAATTTCCGGCACCTTTAGTCGATACCGGATTCGGTAGCGGGTTTACCGAGCTGGAAACCGATCGCACTCGCATCCAGCCGCGCAAACCAGCTACTCAACCATCGTTGCTGGATGACTATGATTCTATTTCCAAGCTGCCCGAGCGTGTGGCAACACCTGAGTCAATGCCGGTGCGCCTGCAACCTGAAGACACAAACACTAGTGGAATAAGCGCAAGATCTCACCTTACATCACACGGTGAAAACTCCCGAACACACCGTCCGCTCGAAGCTGACGTTGATCGAACGCCCCGTCAGCCATCGAGAAATGACAGGCTCAGTGAATCACTGATAGATGATGAGCTGCTCGGATTCAAAGACCATGAACTGGATATGGGTTCACGCACTCGTCCGGATCAGAGATCGGTGGCTACGACCAGCGAGATAAAGTCTCGCAAGAAAGGTTCGGGTCTACTGGTTGCGGCGGCTGGGTTGGCGGCGGTTCTTGTGGGTGGAAGTGCGTACTATTTTCTGGGCATAGGGGAGGCTTCTCAGGATCTTTCAGAAGTGGCTCTGCAGAACATGCCCGGACCACCGCAGTCCATCATCACGACACTGCCCAAGGATAGTGTTCTGGAGCAGTTGGATAACATGGCAGAACTGGCTCCATTGCTCACTCAGGCATACTCGGTTAGCCCCACTGACGCTGATCTGCTGGTGGCCATTCAAAGCACTGAATCGAGTTTATTATCGCTGGCAAAACAATGGAATGCCACCCAGCATCAGGACGTTGCTGACAAGATTCTCGCTGTTTCCCGTGCATTGCCATCTCAAGCGCACGATCAGGTTCGCATACAGGGAATCATCGACGCTGCCAGTCAGGTATCTGCTAATTCAGACGTGCTGGCACTGCTCGATAGCGAGCATTATCTGAGTCCTGAAGGGGGCTCGGTGCTAGACAAAATCACCACCGTCAGTGCCAGTGACTTTCAACAGATAGGTGCCTCGTCTCAATGGTCAGAGATGATGTCGGAGTTTTCGAACACCGCCATGGACAAACTGGCAAACGCTGAATACAACGCTGCAGCACGCATTACAGAAGCTGCTTTGACCATGGACCCAGAAGATGCGGGTTTCAAGGCACTCCGGCGTTTTCTGGCTGGGCAATGACACGACATAATTGCCAGTGTCGACGTCAGGACTGAGTATTCAAAAAATACAATTCTCGATCATATTGCTCAAATGCGATTCCAGACCAGACCATTCCATCGAGACTGGCTGATATACAGGCTCTCTCTCAGCAACGTACAGACATCTCCGGGAGTTACAGGCCAGTCTGCGAAGGTTCTCTGATGATGAAAGTACGTGTTACAACCGGGCCGTGGGCGGGCCCCGGAACAGCACCTGATGGTTCTAGGCTGATGGCAAATTCTGTTGCATCCTTCAAGGCTACTGGCAAAGTCAGTGTCGCTGTTTCACCGGTCTTGTTGGGAACCAGGCCGACTGATTGCACATCAGCGCCGTCTGGCAATACCATCCATAGCTGATGGCTCTCAGTGTCAGTCAGTTGTGGTTCACCAACAACAGTAATGGTAACGGCTTCGATGGATGACTCATCATCTGCCTGAGCATGATACGCCACAGTCCACAGCGGCTCGTTGTTTTCACCCTGCAGAACGGCAACAGTTCTTATAGTGTCGTTCGACAGTGTTGTGGGTGCGATAGCCAGCGGGTTCAGTACCAGTACGCCGACAATAGCGGCGACTGCCAGTGCAGTGGCAAACTGCCAGCGTCGTAAGCGTTTTAGCCACTGTGCGGGTGTCAACAATGCCGTTGCAGATGCCTGAATGCTCTGAGTAGCCGGAGCGCGCCTGTGGTCAGTCTGAATGCGAGCCAGCACAGCTGGCAGTATATGCTCGGGTGGTTCGACTGCAGGTGTAGATTCATGCAGTGGATTCAATTGCGACAGCCAGCGGTCTACCTGTATTTGCCAATCGCTGTCGACGTTGTACAAGGCATCATAGACGGCTCGCTCTTTGTCGTTAACCATGCCCAGCACATACTCAGCCGCTTTCATATCCCAGCTGTTCTGATCAGTGCTCATTGCTGAGGCACTCCCGAAGGCTGCTCAGACCACGACGGATCCAGCTTTTGACAGTACCCATAGGGCGTTGCATAGACTCACTGAGTTCCTCTTGCGTGTAACCGTCACAGTACAGGCCAATGATGCAGGCCTGAGATTCATTACTCAGTTGCTGCAGGCAAATGATCAGTCCCTCAGAAGCTTCAGCGATATCCTGAAATTCTCGAGCAGGGTGCTGTAGGGAGTCAGGGTTGAATTCAGGGATGCTGATGTTGACGGCGGAACGCGTTTTTGAATACCGGAGCATGTCTAATGCCTGATTTCTCGCCAGGCTATTCAGCCACGTCATGGGGGCGCCATGTTTTGCATCGTAGGCACTTGCATTGATCCACACCTTGAGAAACGTCTCTTGCAGAGCATCTTCCGCCAGCTCCCTGTTCTTCAAGATACGCAGCTGTATCCCGAAAAGACGCGCTGACACCGATTCAAACAGGCTCTGGAGTGCCGACTGGTCGCCGTTCGCGATATCTTTCAGGTACTGATCAAGATGTGTCTGCAACAGAAAAAGCTCGCGGTAACGCCTTGGCTCGGCGGATTTTGGCCAAATGATGCTCGCAGTATAGCTCAGTGGCTGACCGGTTCGTCGCAGTCGTCGTGGCTTTGAGGACGAGAGTTGTCACGCACATTGTTAAGGCTCTAAAACTTAAAAGGCTTCGCGCAATCTTTTCAGCTGCCGCGCCTGCTCGGCTTGTTGACGCTTGATTTGTCCTTGTAAGATCTGGATCCGGGACATCAGGACTTCCATGTCCTGCATAGAGCCTGTGCTGGCTGGCACTACAAGGGATTGAGCTGGCTTTTCGGATGAGCTTTCAGGGACAGGATTTGACGCTGTCGTCTTCTGGGGTACGCCGGGTTGCTCAGCGATCAAGCTGGACTGTATTTCGCGTTCCAGCGAGTCGGGTATAGTTATCAAGCCACTAGTGTTCTTCGCCTGAGTTAGCTTTTGAACGGCAAGCGCCAGATTGCCGTCGGTCAGCGCCAACTGACTTTCCTGCAACAACGACTCCGCTGAGTCATAGGGATACTTTGCAGACACCAGATCATCGAGCGTCTGGTCACTTATGGATGTGATGACGGGCTTGCCAACTGCTGAGTAGAAGGTGCGCAGAGCTTCTCGGGTCCGATTGCCAGGGACACCGTCGGGTAAGCCTGCGTTCAAGCCAAAATCGTTTAGCCTTGTCTGAACATCGGTGACGAGAGTGCCATAAGCGGCTCTGCGTGCGTTCTCAGCCACTTCTGCTGCAGTAGGCAGAAGAGGATCTATCGTGGGTGGTTGGAAGGACGGTAGCGTAGCTTCGGGCGTTGTTACCAGTGGTTGCGACGCCTGACTGGGAGCGGGTGCAGGTATAACAGGTGCTGCGGATACTGAAGCCGTAGCAAGCTGAGCAGCTGATTGTGCCTCTTTGACTGATGCCAGTCGTTTGCGTATCCGTTCGCCATCGACATCTGTCAGCTCAAGGCGACGCGTACAGGCAGAAATGGCCAGCTCACCTGTTTTAGTCAGACAGGTAATTTTCATGGCACCCTTATCGATAGAGCTTTGATTCAACTGGGCTGATCGGGCAATCAGGGCTTGTTCAGTCGAGTCTGAATCAATGATGTCCTTTAACGTCTGTAGCTTTGGATTACCCGGGTGCAGCCGCAGCGCTTCTGTCAGCGTCTCTTTAGCAAGGGACGGCTGGGCATTCTGGAACTGTGCGGATGAAAGCCTCCAGTATACGTCTGCGTTACGGCTACCGCTATCCAGTATTGACTGGCATATAGTCAGCGCATCGCCCAGCGGTGCAGACATACAGCTATCCACTGATTGAGCGTGCACTGTTGTTGGGTAATTTATAAGTAATGCCAGTAGTAGTAGTCCTGCATTAGTCGATAATACATTCGTGGATCGACTCGGCATTTTTCTTGGATTATCCTTGTTTTCAAGACTTTTCATGAAGCGTACCGTCTAGTAGCCTGCGCCAGCTGATCCGCGACTGGAACGAGATGAGAACCCGTATTTTCCGTCGGGAAGCTTTACCAGATTAAACAGATAAAACGAATCAACCGTCACATAGGCAGGATCTTCCCGTTCCACCATTTTTTCTATGTCTTCGCGAAAATCATACAGACCGTAGTTATCTGGAATATCCGAACCCCCCGCAATACTGTTAAGCGTTCTGACGATTTCCTCAGCAATAATTTCCATCTCCTCCACGTCGCTAGCCTTGAATCCAGCATCCAGATAGGCCAGTAATTCATCAGAGCGATCAATGATGTCCTCAGCTTTTATGCGAGTCGTGGTAACTGTGCGTTGAACATTTGCACTGGCATCTTCCACTTCGCTAGCCAACCGTAGATGCGTTATCGCTTCTGCAGCGGCTTTGCGCAACCCGTACTCGTTAGTTTTGCTCTTGCTCAGGAAACTCGGATCCACGGCATTGGCCGTCTCCGTCAGGTATTTTTTCGCTCTTTCCATATCTCCGCCTCGGGCAGCCTTGAGCATCAACTGGCTATTGGTTGCTGCTGCAAGGCTGGCAAGCTCTGCAGCCACCAGTAAACCCTGTTTGTTCGGCGCAGCAGGCCAGCCGGTAATAGCATGACCGATATGAATGTGTGCGATGGTCGGCGCCTCCTTCCTTACGATTGATCCGCAGGCGCTGAGTGCTAATAATACAATGCTGGCCAGTGCCAATCTGGTTATCACCCTGAAAAGACGATTGTTCATGCAGGTACCTTTTTGATAAATGTTATGTTCGTTGGGTAGTGCGCGTGAGAATGGTGCTGATCATGATTGTCTTCGGGTAATTTTTCCGTTTGCCCTGTCATGCGAGATTGCCTGCCCAGACCAGGCCTACGTTGTCTCGGGCGCCGCGCTGGTGGTAGAGTTTCACCAGTGACGAGAGAACCTCAACACCATCCTTGGATGCATTTAAAGTCTCGCCTAATTCTTTATCATCCACCTCCTTGTTTAGCCCGTCAGTGCAAAGCAGAAAAATGTCATCAGCTTGCAGCGTGTACCAGCAATGTTCCAGGGACAGTTGAATATCGCCACCGATAGCTGCAGTCAGCATCTGGGAGGGATTTGAGAGTGCTGTTGGATAGCGTAGACGATCACGATCCTCTACGGCTGATTCCTGCGAGTGATCTCGTGTGAGCTGTAATAGTTGGGCATTGCGCAAACGGTAGATTCTGCTATCGCCAGACCAGCTGCAGATAATGCTATTGTTTCTGGCCTGCAATACGGCAACTGTACAACCGATCACATCGACCTGATCTTCATCGGCCTTGTCGATCAGTTTTCTGTTGCAAGTATCAAGTGCGCTCACCAGTCGTTGTTTGCTGATACCTGGCCGTTCGGAGCAGGTGTAGTGCGATAGGGTGCTTGTCACCAGCTGACTGGCGTAGTCGCCGTTCGAGTGCCCACCCATGCCATCAGCGACTACCCACATATTCTGAGTCGTCAGGTCAAGAACGGAATCTTCGTTCAAACTACGAACCTGCCCGGTATCGGTGAAACTACTACTGTGCCACATACTCACGTCTCCCACGGTGCTTCTGGTAAGTCGTCTTCATCAAGTTCAAGTTGTTCAACGCTGGGTACTATGTTGGCTTGAGCAGAAGCGCTGTTCTCTTCAAATACATCTAGAGCAGCCCAGTCATCAGCAGAAGGTGTAAGCGCCTCAGTGTTGGGATCTTGATCAGTAGCGCAGCCGGACGGTTCAGCAGAGTCCGGCAATCCACTATCGATATCATTGATACCTGTAGCACCTTCTGCTGTTGATGCACCAGTACTGGTATCGTCTTCAATGCTGCCTGTATCGATGATCAATCCGGCTGCCTCTGTTGTCGTGCTCTCCGGGGTCATGGCCAGATGAGCGAACAACGGAAGGGCGTTGCCGATGGAAAGCTGCAGTGCGTCTGTATTCAGCCGTGTGTTTGCGCCGTTTTGCCAATCACCGGTCAATAGAGCCAGCGCTGCCTCGTTAGTTGGCAAGCCTGATACTACCGTGGTCGTTGCACAAGGTTCGCAGCTAATCCAGAGACTGTATTCGCCGGTTGTCTGCTTCAGTACCGCGTCGAGCATCGCCGGTGTATGTAACGCATGTTGAAGGGCATCGGCCGACGGTATAGTGATGCTCATATTGTCTACGGATGCCGAAACCTGCATTGTCAGTGGATTGACAGCTGACGGGGCAGGCTGCTCATGGTGTGAGGCTAGTACAGCTAGATCCTGTTGAAGGTCATCAAACGGGTAGTCGGCCGACAGGACCAGAGTCATTAATTTCTCGGCATCCGCAAACCAGTGTGTTTGAGCAGTCACACTGACACAGGGAAGAGCAGTTTCAGGCATCGACATGGCTATGCAGAATGGAAAACGCCTGCCCACTTTGTCCTGGCTAGGTTGCAGTAGTCCTATCCACGTGTCATTGCCTGCGATACCTGAGGAAAGCACGAATCGGTAGGCCGGCGCCTGATGGTAGATATCGCTCCAGTTGTCATGTGATTGTTCGCCCTGCACGAGGACATGCTGTAACCAGTCATCCCACACCTTGACAAAGGACTGGGGGAGATTGAAACGAACAAAGTCACCTCTATGGGGCGTTTTACCGTAGTAGCCGAGTTGATTCACAGGGTCTCCGGTGCGCGAAAATTTCGAAGTGCGACTGAATTGAGTGGATTGAAACTACTACTTACCAGACCCATGCTGACAGGCCTGCCGCCGAAGCTATACGTTACGGACAGACCAGCAGGGCTGGGACTTCGCACGCCCTGATCAAAAAGGCGCAATACAGACCACGGGCCACTCAGGCTGATGCTGGATGCCGAACCTGGAACGACAGGCTCCACTCTCAGGCTGACCTGAGTATTGTTGGCAAGAGAGGGCCAGCTGAACGATGTAATGCCACTGACGGGTCCGTGAAAATATTCAGTCTGACTACCGCCTATGTCCAGAAACAAGTGATTGATGTCGGTTGACATGGTGAGCTGTTGAGGAACGAGATCAAAGCGGAACGATGGCAGATTTCCACCTTGCGAAAAAAACGTGTTGCGGATGTCATCAGCCAGAGCCAGTTGCTTGAGTGTGGTATCCGTAAGGCATACCGATGAGCCTTTGCCTACCCAGGTCCATTGACCTGCAGTGCGTGAAACCTGTCCTGTCAGATACGTATTGGCGAATGTGTCTATTACACCGCCCTGACCGAAGAAAGCACCGAAATCAGTCAGTGCGATATCGGTACCGCTATTGCGATCTACCGGATACCGGTTTCTGATAGCGCGTTGGTAGTAGGGAATGACATCAGTCTGCCATGCGGTATCAAGCTGTTGGCAGAAACCCCCGCCTACGACATCGCTTATCTCGTTGGTCAATCCCGATACCAGCGCAGCCAGCGGTTCTGCCAGACGATCTGCTTTTAAAGTCAGTTTTTGCATGTTGATCGCAAGCTCGGCATTGAGTTGTGTATCGACTGTGCCAGCAGGGCTCTGTGCCATGGGGAGGAGCTGTATGTTGAGCTCTGCAAGCTGATTTAACACGGTATCCAGAGGTGACGTGTTGGCCTCGAATCCGGTCACCAGTGAATGCAGGGTTGAAAAGTGGCGGGTCACCGGATCCAGTTCAACGGGTGCAATGGCAGCGGGAAGCTCTGTACCCAGCAGCGAGCCCAGTTGCGACTCACGATTGGTTCCGTCTGAAGCGGCGGTCTCGTTTTCTGGTGCAATGTCCGCCGTTAATGTAGTTTGCTGACTGGCAACCACCAGAAATTTCTTCAAGGGCGAATCTGTATCCGAAATCAGTGAAACAAACTCTGATGCCTGTTGTAATCCTTCAACAGAGCGCATGGAAAGAGTTGAAAACAAGGCTTCCCACTCTGCGATATAGTCTTCGAAATACCGGGTTGTTACCCGCTCCTGTAGTTGCCCCAGTGAGACGTCTTGAGCCGCTGTGCTGGCAAATGTACCTAGAACCCAACTATCGTCTGCAAGCACCTGGCTGATATCTCGACTCGCTGGCAGGAACGCTTCCCGGTACCCACGGGCTGTGAAGAAATTCTGCACGCTCTGGTCCAGTGACTGACCATCCTGTCGGGTAAAGATTCGGGGCAGCTCCGGACCTACCGCCGAGGTGAGGCGTATGAATGAATTGATGTCTGTCACAGCGCCATTGCGTATGCGGTTATAGGCTCGTTGAGTTAATGGGGTGTTCGCCGCTATTTGCTGGTACTGATTGATCAGCAAGTTATCCAATGGTCTTGATAATCGTCTGGGGCGCTCCCGGAACAATTGCGCTACATGAGATTTCAGTTCTGTTCTTGTGCTATCAGGTGTATCGACAGCCATATTCGTATCGATATCGAAATTGAACCACCCGGTTACAGCATCTGATTCAAAGCGATCACGCAGCCCGATCATCTGATAGGTTTTCAGGGCTTCAAAGAGAAACTCACTGTTGCTATTCTGAGCGTGCATCTGGTGTTCGAGACGAACCATAAGACGTGGCAGCAAGGTGTCAATCAACAGTTCGTCGTATTTTGTAGTGGCTAGCTCACTGATCTTGTTGCCTTGATACAAGCCAGCCTTCTGGACCACAAATCCTGTGTCCAGACGCGCTGAATCCTGCAATTCGACCAGTGCTCGTGCCTTGTTTAACACCGTATTAGTGCTTGTCAGGTCAAGGCTGCCTGAGTCCAGTTCGCTGACGGCGCGATTGAGTTCGCCTGTGGCCAATTCAACGTTGTCTATCAGTTGTCTGTTACCGACAAAGCTTAAGGACCAGAATGCCAACAGGCCCAGTGCTACCGAAGCAATTGCCGCCGCTGTTCCCCATTGAAGTCTTTTCAATCGTTTTTCCGTCTTCAGATTGGTGCCTGCCAGACCGGATTCAGCAAAGACGACATCACCGAGTAGCTGATTGATGAAATAGCTGCGTCCCTCTGATGATTGTTGATGGGCAATACCCTGATTGATGCCAAAGCTCTGGGAGACGTTCTGTATAACCTGATCCAGCACTGAACCGGTTTGAGTAGCACTGGTGAAGTACACACCGCGAAATAGCACCGGCTGCAATAGCTGCGACTGTACGGTCAGACTCTGAATGAATTGACTTGCTTTCTGTTGAGCGTAATTGAATTGCATCGGAAAGCCGTAGACGCTCTCTCTGTTCTTCTGGCTTAGCTCAGCATGCAGCTTGCCGACAGTCTGCTGATTGATCTGTGCGCTCAATGCGTTCATTGCCTGATGAAGAGACGCTGAAGGATCCGGATCATCAAGAGTCAGTGTATGTCCCCAGACCTGTTCTCGTTCGTGTTTGCCCAGACCAGAAAAAAACTCTGCAAAGCCTGCCAGCAGATCGCACTTGGTAAAGATCAGATAGACCGGTGGGGCAATGCCAAGCTGGCTATAGAGCTCTTCTATGCGTGTTCTTAATGTCTTTGATACTTGAGCCAGTTCGGCCTCATCACCGGTCAGAATATCTTCAATACTGATTGCGAGTAAAACGCCATTGATAGGGCGGCGGCTACGCTTCTCCTTGAGCATGCTGAGAAAGCCTGACCACGCGGACTTGTCCACAGAGGCTTCACTGTCTTGAGTTGTATAGCGTCCGGCGGTGTCCAGGAGTACCGCTTGATCAGTAAACCACCAGTCGCAATTGCGTGTACCACCAACACCCTTTATCGAGTATTTGCCGTGTGTCTCTTCGAGTGGAAAATCGAGACCTGAGTTGCTCAGTAACGTGGTTTTTCCAGCTCCTGGTGGTCCGATGATGACGTACCAGGGAAGCTCATAGATAAATCGGCTACCCCCACTTTTAGAAAAATTGCGACTCTTCAGAGTGGCAACTGCTTCCTGCATTTTGGATTGCAGTATCTGCAATTCCTCTTCACTGGTGGCGTCACTTGAAGCACCGTGCTCGCTAGACAGAGAATCAAGCATCTGAGCATTACGCTTTTTGGACTTGATGAACCGTACCGCAGCCATCACCAGGAATATTAAGGACAGGCTTCCGATGGCGATGATACGATGATACTGGCTCTCTAATGGCGCTGTATTGTTGTAGCCCAGCATCGGACCTACAAACCAGATGAACAGCGACAGAAACACGATGCCGATGAATGCCAGAAACAAGCGGTTCTTGAATAGCTTGGCTACACTGGCCATATCAACTTCCGATGTCTGATGTGGACCGTGGTGGGTATCTCATATCGTTCATGTTGAGTGGCCATCAGTAGAAGATAGACACTTCGACACGCCGATTAAGAGCACGTCCACTAGCGCTGGCATTATCACCAACAGGCTCAAGACTGCCTCGACCTTCGGCCGTAACGCGAGAAGCGTCGGTGACTGATGCCGCAACTCTATCGGCAACTGATTGAGCTCTGACTTGCGACAATTCCAGGTTGGATGCGAAACGTCCAGAGCGGATCGGGACGTTGTCCGAGTGGCCAGTGACCAGAATTGATCCTTTGAACTGATCCAGTGCGCCGGCTATGGCCTTGACCAGCGGTTCAAGGTCAGTGTTCAGTTCCGTTCTGCCAGAGGCGAACAGATTGTTACCCAGAATACGTACTTTACCTTCGTCGAAGGAATCAGTGATTTCCACAAGTCCAAGATCAATCTGGGGTTGCAATAACAGCTCGAGTGTAACGCTCTGCTCACCTGTGGTGCTGCTGGCTGGAGGGCCACTGGGTAATACGATATTACTGACTTGCAGCGGTCCGGCCTTGATGCCGTAAAACCCGGCAATAGCCGTATCGGAATCACTACCCAGACTGTAGCGATAACCCAGATAGATCAGAGAGCACAGGGTCAGAGCTGCAGCGAAGATGACCCAGATCACCGTTAGTTTGGGTAGCTTGCTTTCCTGTACACCGGAGCCACGCCACTGCAGAGAAAGAGCACTGTCAGAGGGGGAACGTACGCTGGAAATAATTTCATAAAGCCAGACACGCACCTTCGCTAACGTGTTCTGTCCGTTCTGTGCAATACGATAAGTGCCTTCATAACCCAGCGACAGACAGACGTACATCAGTTCCAGTAGATCGATGTTCTCTCTGGGATTCTTGCCGAGCCCTTTGAGTAATGTAAAGAAACGCTCTCCGCCTATAACTTCATTGTGAAATGTTGCCAGTAGATTGTGTTGAGACCAGTTGGCCTGATGACCCCAAGGGGTGTTCATGGCTGCTTCATCGAGAACGGTACACATGACATAACTAGCCTGAGTGACTTTTTTCGGATCTCCGAGTACCGTATGTGCCGATTGTTTAAACGAGTTGAGTTCCTGGATGAGTTTATTGCGTAACTGGTTCGGGTCGGGGTGAGAACTTGTGTTCTTGATAGTCAACAACAACGGCAACAGGCGAGATGCTGCTTTCTCCAGCGGATTAATGCCGCCCAGTGGCGGCATTGAGTGCCTGTTCTGTCGGTTTTCAGCAGGGCTCTGGGCACCGTTAGTTGCACTGGTGTTGCGCGCGCTGGGCCTCAAGACGGTTCTGTCATCGTCTTCAAACGCAAAAGGGTCATCGGTCATTTCTGAATGGCCCACAGCTGCATTTTAAGATCACTATAGCTCCCAGCTATATGCAGGGCAATGTCACCTGAGACAGCGATGTCCTTCCACATAGGGTCATCATCACGCATCTCGAAGTACACGTAATTCTCGTAGGTGGGAATGCTGTTGGGCACTGTTACAACAGGCTTCAGCTCTATACCTTGACTCTGCGCTTCGACCAGATCGCGTAGTCTGGATTTTGAAGAAATAGTGGTTTGACGTGGAAATCGGCGACTCAGTTCGTCAGGCGTCACGTTTGCTTTGGCAGCCAGAATGAATCGGGAAGTCTGAAACAACGCGGTGTTCTTGATGGAAGCCGTATGAATGCCCGCTTTGACATGTTGTACATCGAAAGACTCAGTTGTTGAATCCGGAATCCAGTTGAGACTCTGGCGCAGATGATCAATGACGGGGGCAAAACACTTGTACTGGTCACGATGCAGATATTCTCCAAGCTCTGGTGCCAGTTTGTTGCTCTGGGTTATGGTCGATAACTCGCCGGTTAGTTGAACAAGTTCTCTGTATAACGATTCGGGGTGCTGTACAGGTGCATCATTGATGTGTTTGAGCAATGGACGTGCACGATTCAGGATTTGCAGCAGGAGTAGCTGATTGAGTTGAGATGAATCGCTAGCTGTTGCCGTACCAATACGCCCTGCCAGGTCTGTTGAACGCTGCGAAACGATTCCCTGTAATTCCTTGGTCATTGCCTGTAGAGGCGCAGACGCTTTGAGTGTCATGGCGCAAGGAAAAAACTGCTTGTCCAGAATGACGCTGTCATCTTCACGTCGTTCGGTTACGCGAGCCAACGGAATCGTGTGAAAGGCGGTGTGATCGTCGCCGGCAACGCTGAGTCTTGTCCAGAGACCTGCGGTAAAAACGGTCTCTTCCGTATCTGAGTCTGGACTGTGGCGGTCACTGACGAGTCTGTCCTTTATCACGTACCGCGAAAAAGAAGTGGCTTGACGGGATTCGACGGTATCTTTGTCTTGCTGGTCTTCAAACGGAATGGCCAGAGAAATAATGGTATCCCTGCAATCGCTGGCGATGATAACGGGCTCTGGTAGATCATCATCTTCTGGCAAACTGAACGGTGTGCCATCAGGAAATAATCCACTGATGCGTGTCAGCGCAAATTTGCCCTCATTCAGTGCGTTGGCATCCATCTCATAATCGATAAGTCCATAGGCATACGTACCGATTCCTTGGACCACCAATGAAATAGTGTTTAGCAAGAAACGATCGTGTTGTTGAAAATGTTGTGGCCCGAGGAACATGCCTTCTGACCATAATGTTCTATTGTTCTTCGGCACGGGTACCTCGCGTGGCAGGGATATGCATGTTCAGGGGGTGGAGGTAATGACGACAGACTGCGCCGAGATTGATGCAGTGGCGGACACGCTATCCATGGGCACGACGTTACCCGTAGTCAACCAGATTGATTGAAAAGGATCACGATAAGCGGCGGCTATAGCCAGCAGGTTTTGTGACTTGTTGGCTGGCAGGATGACTTGTCTGATCTGACCCGGACGTAGTGTCAGTGTCGCCACAGGTCTGGGGTCGACAAGATCGTCGCCTAGATCAAATACCTCTTCAAAGCGCTTGCCAGCGATCTCCGATTGAGCATCTGTTACGAAAATTCGCACCTGAACCGGTGATGGTCGTGATTGCGAGTCGGGGTTTACATCGTCCGTGGCCGACAGTGTCAGTATGAGCTTGTAGGATTGTTCGGAAAGTGGCACTGGAACCTCAACAGCCAAGGGTGCATCGGGTGGTGGAGAGAGAATGCCGATTTTCTGGAGTAACCCGCACGAGCTCAGAAAAACAGACAAGGAAACAATACAAACAACCTGCCTGTAGTCGTTGAGATACCGCCTACTGCGTCGGACCTTGGTGTTGTCTCCCTTCACTTGCCTCTCCTGAGTTATCAATGTCCTCGATGGGAGACTTTAAAAATCAGGTTTTCTGCCTAGCTTCCTGATACGCGTCTCGTAGGCCTTGCGGAATTCTTTTCCAAAGGCGTCACCAAAGTCGTTTACTGCTTCTTCCCGTATAGCATCGTACTGTTCGCAAAACAATTCCCACAACTTTGCATCACGTGTTAGGGGAATATTGGCGGTAATTCCGCCTTTTTTTCCCAACGTCTGCTCAAGCTTACTTGGATCAAACTGCAACAACATTGACTTGACGGCCGCTTTCATACCTTCGAGCATGGCCACCTGATGAAGTTTGAGATCATCCACGGCCTCTTGAATGGCTACATCTGCGTGCAGATAACCTCCCGCGTTTTCAGACAAAAGCTTAGTCAGGGCGTCTGATGCATTAAATGAAAATTTAAGCGGATTGTTATCAGTACGCCCCAGGGTAGTTACATCGCTTCGAATGGCATTTTTTATTTCTGCACGAGACTGTAACAGCACCATCATGGCATCAACCATCTGATTGAGCACCCTACCTGTTTGTTCAAGAACCTGTGCATCTGTCTGATTCTGGAAATCCGACTCTTTCAGAGCGGCTGCATCGAGTAGTTTGCTGATACCTGTTGATGCGGATTCAAGTGTCTGTCTTGAAGGTACAGCAGCTAATGGTTCTACTCGATTTTGCGCTGCAGAGTGCTGTATACGTAGTGCATCTGGTTGTTGACGTTCCGAAGCTGGGCGTGAAACTGGTGTCTCGACAGGTTGCTGTGGAGGGCTGTTATCCGGAAATGAAGGTGGAATGGATACGGTTTCGTCGCTGGTGCCGGGTAGCCAGTCAAAGTCATCGACGGGTGCCTTTAATTTAGACTTTTGGTTAGTCTCTTTTTTTAAGACTGATTCGCTATCCCAATCAGCCCAATCGCCTTCGCTACTGATTGATGGAGAGCCAGAATCGCTTGCCGGTGTTTGTGGTGACATCGGTGAGCTATTCATATCCCAGTCATCTGCGAATGGATCATCGCTTTGGGCTGATGGTGGTGTCCAGTCTTGTTCTTCACCCTTAAACGGATCGAAGCTCGCAGCGTCTGAGAAAGGATCAGTGTTGCCGGCTCTCGCGTTCTGTGTCGTTGGCTCCTGATCGATTGTCACGACCAGTGTGTAGTCACCGATAGCCAGATTATCGTCGTTATTCAACTTCACAGTTCTACTTCGACCAATGGGCTCTGACGAGCGATTCAGGTACACACCGTTGGCGCTGGTGTCCTGAATATAAAGTTGACCTTGATCCAGCGTTATTACGGCGTGGTTTGATGATATGTATCGGCTCTCATCATTGAGACAGTAATTACACGAGGTAGATCGACCGATTATGAGCGGGAACGTGTCAAAACTCCGGATCTTCGGATCTGCAGGTGGTACGTCACAGTAGGAGCGAAGTTGTAGCGTCAGTCGCATGGGTTAGTCGGGATCTTGTGCATCACTAGGGTTAAGGCACGATAGTAGGGTATCGGGCGTAGGTGTGCAGATAATTGAATTCGAATGACTACCCGAATGTGCTATTGGGTGTAGCGACTGATTCGTGCACACTCCTCCGGTCAGCCTTGGTATTCATGCAATTCAGGCAAAGAAGCTGCACGGACTATGCTTAAGTATAGGTTTTTTTAGTGGGCCTTAAAAGAGCTCTGTCACTCTTGTATTGTTGAACGAACAATCACGTCAGCATTGACAAAGCCGTAGTACCGGAGATAGGAACTTAATGGAAGAGTTTGAGAGTCTGCCCGAGTATCAGGCGCTGGTCGTGGCTGCGACCGGTAAGCCCGAACGTAGTATGGGCGGGTCCGTTATTCCAGCCGAACCTCCTCAATGGAGCGAGGTCAGGAGCATGGCCAGAGAGCTGGCGAAATCTGCTACAAACCAGCTGGCGTTGCATATCTATCTGATCCAGGCCGAGGCAAACGTCAACGGATTCACAGGATTTGCGCAGTCGCTGCAGTCTGTTTGTGATGTTCTCGAGGGGGAATGGGACTCACTGTATCCCGCACCCGATCTGGACGATCCGGATGACTTGTACTACGAGCGTGTAAACCTGATGAACGAACTGTCGGAGCAGCCGTCGTTCCTCGACACCCTGCACCGGTTGCCACTGGTCAGTGCTCGTGGTATCGGCGAATTCTCGACACGCGATCTCGACATCTCAGCAGGCGTTATTCCCGGCACGGAAGAGGATCAGGCTCGCTGTCAGGAGGGCCTTATTCGAGGAGCCTTTGCTGAGTCGGATGTGGAGTTACTGCAGGCTCAGGCAGATGCCTTAAGTAATCTGCCTGCACTGTGCAACCAGATAGAGGCGATATTCAGTAATAAGACCAGCCAGGCTGGCGTGTTGTCGCTGGGGCGCTTGCGTAGCTCAGTGGAAGCCAGTCGCACGCGGTTTGAAGAATATGCCCAAGAATACTTAGCGTCCCCAGCCGTGGAAGAAACACCCGTTATGGGTCCTTACGATAGTGGGGATGGCCACGTGGACGAACAAAACACCACGCCGGTAAAGAGTAGTTCGCTGGCGAACCAGCAAATGGTGCTGGATTCATTCGATGCGATTCTGCATTACTACGAGCAACATGAGCCTTCCAGCCCAGTGCGAGTATTGACGCACCGGGCCCGTGGATTCGTCAACCAGTCATTCTTTGAAATCCTGCAAACCCTTGCGCCTGCGCACCGGGATAACTTACCCAGTCTTCTAACCGAGCTACAGAAACAACCATTAGCTGCGTTGCTCAGTGATAGCCATGCCCGTTTCATCAATGGTGAGACTTTACCTTCTGCCAGTACCACAGACTACTCAGAGAGTACGTCGGGTAATAGTCACAATGATCGCGTGATTAGTTCACGCGAAGAGGTGTTGGAAGTACTGCAAGATATTGAGACTTATTTCATCACGAGAGAGCCCGCCAGTCCCATTCCGTTAATCATTGCAGATATCAGGAAGCTGGTATCAAAACGATTCGCAGAGTTGATTGCGGACTTCAGTCGGCTGATACCACCGGTGGTATCAGCCTCTGATGAATAGGGAATGTCTTCTTGCCTGATCGATGTGTCAGGTAATTGATGTTGGCTAGTGTTTAACGCAACGTACGGTAGGTACTGGCCATGGCTGGTACTCGTCCGATTAAATTTTTGACGAACAACAGAACCTGAAAGGAGAAAGACATGGCTAGTGGACAAAAATTCGTGGCACGCAATCGCGCGCCGCGGGTGCAGATCGAATACGACGTTGAGCTGTATGGCGCTGAGAAGAAAGTCCAGTTGCCGTTTGTCATGGGTGTCATGTCAGATTTATCTGGCAACGCAGGAGATGCCAAAGCCAGTATGGATGATCGGAAATTCAGTGAAATTGATGTCGATAATTTTGATGACTACCTGAAGGCTACCAAGCCGAAAGTGTCTTTGAGCGTACCCAATACGTTGACGGGTGAGGGTGAGATGAGCGTCGAATTATCGTTCGACAGCATGGATGATTTTAGCCCTGCTGCTATAGCCGGCAAAGTTGACTCACTAAGCAAGCTGCTCAATGCCCGTACTGAGCTGTCCAATCTGAAGACGTACATGGACGGCAAGGCCGGTGCTGAGGATCTTATTCAGAATCTGCTGGCAGACCCTGAACTCATGGCCAGTCTGGCTGCGGCTCCCAAGCCCGAAGACGACGCCGACAAACCTGAAGCTTCCTGATAGGAGATAACGAAAATGGCAGAGAAAGAAGCAGACGTCGCACAGGCAGAAGGTTCGGTTGAGGAAAGCGATGATTTTTCCTCGTTACTGGATAAAAATTTCAAACCGCGAAGTCCTGAAGCCAGTTCAGCCGTGTCTAACGCGGTTAGTACTTTGGCTCAGCAGGCACTGGCCGATACGGCGCTGATTTCAGACGATGCGCGATCAACGATCGAATCCATCATTGCCCAGATCGATCAGAAGATGACCGAACAGATCAATCTGATCATGCACCACGAGGAGTTCACTAAGCTCGAAGGTGCCTGGCGTGGCCTGCATCATCTGGTCAACAACACAGAGACTGATGAGATGCTGAAAATCCGCGTCATGAACGTGGAGAAAAAGGAGCTGGGCAAGACGTTCAAGAAATTCAAAGGCGTTTCCTGGGATCAAAGCCCGCTCTTCAAGAAAATCTATGGCGCTGAATATGATCAACTGGGCGGCGAACCGTATGGATGCCTGGTGGGAGACTATGCGTTTGACCATAGTGCGCCGGATGTGGAAATTCTGAACGGCATGAAGCAGGTTGCCGCGGCGGCACACGCACCATTCCTTACCGGTACCGACCCTAACGTTCTGCAGATGGAGTCCTGGGATGAGCTGTCTAATCCGCGTGATTTGACCAAAATCATGGGAACTCCTGAATATGCAGGCTGGAACTCGCTGCGTGATTCGGAAGATGCCAAGTATCTGGGTTTGTGTATGCCACGCTTTCTTTCTCGAGTGCCTTATGGTGCCAATACAAGCCCGGTTGAGGAATTTGATTTTGAAGAAGACAACTCTGCGGGTAGCGGCAGCTATGTGTGGGCAAATTCAGCCTATGCGATGGCCGTCAATGTAAACCGTTCTTTCAAGGAATACGGCTGGTGCTCACGCATCCGGGGTGTTGAGTCGGGTGGTGCGGTAGAAGGCTTGCCTGTGCATACCTTCCCGACCGATGACGGTGGTGTTGACATGCAGTGTCCTACTGAAGTCTCTATCGGTGATCGACGAGAAGCAGAACTGGCAAAAAATGGCTTCATGCCATTGCTACATCGCAAAAACACTGACACAGCTGCCTTCATCGGTGCTCAGTCACTTCAGCGACCTGCTGAGTATCAGGATCCAGACGCAACAGCCAACGCTAACCTGGCGGCGCGTTTGCCCTACTTGTTTGCCACCTGCCGTTTTGCTCACTATCTGAAATGCATGGTGCGCGACAAGGTCGGCTCTTTCAAGGAGAAAGACGATATGCAGCGCTTCCTGCAGGACTGGATCACCCAGTATGTCGATGGGGACCCTGCCAACTCGGGAGAGATCACCAAAGCCAAGCAACCATTGGCCGCCGCCGAAGTGATTGTCGAGGAAGTAGAAGGCAGCCCGGGCTACTACTCGTCCAAGTTCTTCCTGCGCCCTCACTATCAGCTCGAAGGCTTGTCTGTTTCACTGAGGCTGGTTTCCAAACTGCCTTCAGCTAAGGGGTGATTATTCACCTCGGTTCAGTAACCTAGTTCATACAGGAATGTACCGTTCGGTCGTAATCTTGTTTCAACAGCAAAGCAAACACGCTGTTCATTAAACCAACCGAACTTAAATTAGTAATAAACGGAGAATTAAAATGGCTGTTGACATGTTTTTGAAACTGGATAGCATCGAAGGCGAAGCTCAGGATGCTACACACGGTAAAGAAATTGACGTACTGGCCTGGAGCTGGGGTGCATCGCAAAGCGGTACGACTCACATGGGTGCAGGTGGCGGTGGCGGTAAAGCTAATATCCAGGATCTGTCGTTCACCAAGTACATTGACAGTTCCACCAATGCTCTGTTGCAGCGAACGTTTGATGGTAAGCACATCAAAGAGGGCACCCTCGTCGTGCGTAAAGCAGGCGGCAAACCGTTGGATTACGTCATCATCAAGATGACTGACATCATGGTGACTTCAGTGAGCACCGGCGGATCAGGTGGTGAGGATCGACTGACAGAAAATGTGACACTGAACTTCTCCAAGGTTGAGATTAGCTACGTCCCTCAGAAAGAAGATGGATCAGGAGAATCTGCCAAGAAGGCGGGTTGGGATATCGCTGAGAACAAAACAGCGGTATAGGATTCATTGAGTTTTTACAACGTGTAGCTAAAAGCTCCGACCACGGTCTAATCAGCGTGGCGGAGCTTTTGTATTGTGTTGTTTCAATATGAGCAGACTGGAGAACTAACTGTTGAACGCCGAAGAGAGTATCAAAGCAGGAAACCTTGAAGCGGCGTTACGCGAACTGCAGGATGCAGTGCGGAACAACCCCGCCAAGCCTGAGTACAGAACTTTTCTGTTTCAGCTGTTGTGTGTATTGGGAGACTGGAATAGGGCGCTAACGCAACTTAACGTTGTGGCTGATATGGACAACAGTGCGTTGTTGATGGCACAAACCTATCGGGAGTTACTGCTTTGCGAGGCTTTCCGAGCAGAGGTGTTCACCGGCAAGCGAGAGCCACTGCTGTTCGGCGAGCCCAACCCGTGGCTGGGCACTTTGATACAGGCGCTCGGGCATGCTGACAAGGCTGAAGGCGCTCGAGCATACGAAATTGTGATGAGTGCAATGGATCAGGCAACGGCGCGCTCAGGAACCATCGATGAGCAACCTTTTGAGTGGCTCAGTGATGCAGACATGCGCCTCGGACCGGTGTTTGAAATGATTTTGAACGGCAAGTATTACTGGGTGCCGATGGACAACATTGCTGAAATGTCTTTTTCAGAGCCAGAAGATTTGCGAGATCTTGTCTGGTTGCCAGTGCAGATAAAATGGGTAAACGACGGAAATTCCATAGGATTCATGCCCACCCGTTACCCCGGAGAGCAAACACTTACAGACCCCCAATCAGCATTGGCCAGGAAAACTGACTGGACTGATAGGGGTGGTGAGTTCTTTGTGGGTTCCGGACAGAGAATGTTAACGACTGATCAGGACGAGTACTCCTTGCTGCAATCTCGCAAGATCGTTTTTGACGTCCAATGATTATCACGCTCCTGTCCCGGATCATGTATGGCTGAACTCACTCACAAGGAACGACTGTTACCGTCACTGCTTGATCGCTTGACGGATGACAAACCCAAAGACACTTCAGAGTCCAGACACCAACGTGCTGGCAATATCACCAACCTGCGTGAATCTGTATTGCGGGATCTGGAATGGTTGATGAATACGGTCAACATGGAATCTGTCGTGGGTTTTGATGAACACCCAGAGCTCAGGGATACGGTATTGAATTATGGTATGCCAAGCTTATCTGGCAGTACGATGAACACGGCTGATCGCGAATCAATACAGCAGCTAATCAAGGACGCTATTGAGAAGTTTGAACCCCGAATATTGAAAAACACGCTACGTGTTTCGTTGATCAAGGACGACGACATGATCAATCCTCACGCGATAGCGTTTCAGATTGAAGGCACTATGTGGGGTCGTCCCATGCCGGAAGCGCTGTTTCTTCGCACCGAGCTGGATCTTGAGCTAGGTGATGTGAAGGTCACTGAAGCATGAACCCACAACTGTTTGAATTGTATAAGCTTGAACTGCAGCATGCACGAGAAATGGGTGGTGAGTTTGCTGCAGAGTTTCCAAAGGTAGCAGGCCGTCTAGGTCTCGAAACTCTGGAATGTTCTGACCCCTATGTAGAAAGACTGCTTGAAGGATTCGCCTTTCTGGCGGCTCGAGTGCAGCTCAAGATCCAGACCAGTCACAGCCAGCTTGCGAGGCAGTTACTGGAGATGGTATATCCGACTTATCTGTCTCCCACACCGTCCATGGTGGTTACAGAGGTTTTCCCGTCACTGACCGAAGGCTCTTTGGCACAGGGATTCACGTTGAAACGTGGTACACGTCTACGTAGCCAGGTCGCACCGGATGAAAAGACGGAGTGTGATTTCAGATCCTCTCACGATCTTACGTTATGGCCATTGCAAATTGCAGGCATCAAGTCGCTTGGCACAGCGGCAGCGGTAGATGCAGCAGGTGTTGCTTGTGGCAAGACGGTTCGCTCAGGATTAGCGTTGCAACTGAGCACCATCGGAGGCTACAAATTCTCTGAGTTGCCGATCGACACCTTGTCCGTTTACCTCAATGGTACAGACAGCATGGGAACAGTGCTCTATGAGCAACTATTCCGGCACACCGTTAGCACATCTGTTGTCAGCGACGGCAAGGAGATCAAAAGTCCTCGTAAACCCTTACAGTTGCAGCAGCAGGGTTTTTCAGATGATGAAGCTCTACTGCCAGTTACTGCTCGGGGCTTTCAAGGCTATCGACTCATTCAAGAATACTTTGCCTTCCCTGAACGCTTTCTGTTTGCAAAGATAACTGGCCTTGCTTCACGTTTGAATCGCTGCCATTCGCAGACAGTAGAAATAGTATTCAGCTTCGATAACAAGAACGAACGATTGTTTGACAGCGTTAGTGAGAATAATTTCAGACTCAATTGTGTACCTGCAGTGAATTTATTCCAGAAGGCAGCAGATAGGATATTGCTGGATAAAACAAGGCATCGTTATCACGTGCTCCCAGATCGAACACGTCCTATGGACTATGAAGTTTATTCGGTTGATGCTGTTACAGGTTTCGCTGGTAGTCAGACAGAACGTGAATCTTTTTACCCGTATTTCAGCAGTGGTGAAAAACAGCGAGAGGCAAACAGATATTATGGTCTTGAAAGAGACCCCCGATTGCTATCGTCAAAACAGAAACGGCGAGGGCCTCGAGCCAGTTACGTGGGAAGCGAGGTATTTGTTTCTCTGGTAGATGCAAACGATGCTCCGTACCGTTCAGATTTAAAGCAGTTAGCTCTGGATATCTGGTGTACCAACAGGGATTTACCTTTGCAGATGCCAGTTGGCAAGAAAGAGACCGATTTCAATCTTGATGTGGGTGCGCCTGTCGATAGTATTCGCTGCCTGCATGGTCCTACAGTACCCAAAGCCTCTCGTGCCCGTTTTAAAGATGCGTGGCGTCTGGTCAGTAATCTGAATCTGAACTATCTATCGATTGACAGTGCAGATGATGACGATGGTATATCGGCGGCATCCATGTTACGTCAGATGCTCGAGTTGTACTGTGATGCCGATCGTGGCGCTGACAATAGGCAGCTGGAAGGCATTCTGGCTTTGAAAACCGAGCCTGCTATACGCCAGATAAAATATAGAAGTCACATAGAAGTAGCTCGGGGGATGCAGATAACGCTGCGGATAGACGAGGCAGGATTTGAGGGTAGTGGAGCTTATGTGCTGGGCTCGGTTCTGGAGCGTTTTTTCGCTCGACACGCCACGGTTAATTCATTTACTGAAACCGTATTAGAGAGTGTTCAACGCAACGAGATACAGCGATGGCCAGCGAGCATCGGACAGCGATCTACCCTGTAGAAGAGGCCGTTGCAGAGATGAGCGAGCACATAGGCTCGTTCGACTTTGTAGCGGCGATGCGACAGCTGGAGTGCGCAAGCCCTGAAAAACCTCGTGTGGGCGAAGCTATACGGATCAAGGATGATGTTGTTCGTATTTCGCAGAATGTGAGTATGGGCTTTCAAGGCCGTGTGCTGCATTCACTAGACAAAACCAAAGGTGCTCATCCACTCCGACTGCATGTGAATTTCATGGGCCTTCTGGGATCCCATGGTCCTATGCCGTTGCACTACACCGAATATGCAGATCAACGAACCAGGCACCATAACGATCCCACTTTCAAAGAATTTCTCGATCTGTTCAACCACCGTATGTTGTCTCTGTTCTACCGTGCCAGCGTACAGTTTGATCCTGCTGTCATGTTCGATCGACCGGGTAACAACGTTTATGAAGAGTTTCTCGGGGCCCTCAGCGGTCTATTGCCTGAAGCATCTGCAGACAGGGACAGTATTCCCGAGGCTGCCAAGCGCTATTACCCGGCGTGGTTCTCCAGTACCGCCAAGTCGCCTGACGGTATCACGTCCATAGTCGGTGATTACTTCGATTTGCCGGTTGGTGTGAAGCAATGGGTGGGCGGTTGGTTAGCGTTACCCGAATCTGCTCATGCTGAACTGGGTAGTGGTAAAGAGTCTACTCAGTTGGGCCGGGCGATGTATATAGGCAGGCGGGTGTGGAGTATCCGCCACAAGTTCAACATCCAGCTGGGACCACTGGATTGGGACGATTTCAGTTCATTCAAGCCGGGTAGCAAGCGCGCCAAAACTCTGTATGACCTGGTCAGAAACTACATCGGGGATGAATGGGACTGGGACCTGGAACTGTTCCTGAAGGACAAGGAAATACGACCCTTGGTGTTGAACAGAAGTAGAGCGCTTGGCACAGATAGTTGGGTTGTAGGCGATCGCGGCAAACAACTCAAATCCCAAACGGTTCTGTTGAACAGACAACTTATCAGTCGTTTGGCACAGTAAATACAGATCAAAATTTTGTCAGTGCGACAACCACTGACGCAAAGGGAAATTATCATGACGGAAATCAGCAGAGCCAATCTCTTCGGCAAGCTTAATGAGGTGGGATACAAGTCTATTGAAAGCGCCACGAAGCTGTGTAAGCTTCGTGGTAATCCGTACGTAGAGCTGGTGCACTGGATTGATCAGATCAGCAATCAGCAAGATGCTGACTTTCATCGTATTTTGCGTCACTTCGATATCGATTTGTCAGTGATCTCACGTGATATCACCAATAATCTGGAGTTGCTGCGGGGTGGTGCCAGTGCAATATCAGATTTCAGTGATGATATTTCTCAGGCGGTAGAGCGCGGTTGGGTTTACTCAACGCTACTATTTGGGGACGGTGTAGTAAGAACCGGACATCTCATGATTGGTCTGCTTAAGACTCCTTCTTTGCGTAACCGTCTTCTGGGAATTTCCAAACTGTTCGGACAGATAAAGCTTGAGCAGCTGATAGAAGAGTTCGACAGCATTGTCGGAGGTTCGCCAGAAGATGCCATGACAGCCAAAGACGGCTATCGCATTGGAGGCGGTGCGGTACCTGGGGAGGCCAGTGGAGCTATAGCACCTGCCGCTATGGGAAAACAGGAGGCCTTGGGCAAGTACACCACCAATATGACAGAGGCTGCCTCGGGTGCCAATATGGATCCGATAGTAGGGCGTGATGAAGAGATTCGTCAGATGGTGGACATACTGATGCGTCGTCGGCAGAACAATCCTATTCTTACCGGGGAGGCAGGCGTGGGCAAGACCGCCGTCGTTGAGGGATTTGCTCAGCGAATAGCGCGAGGAGATGTGCCACCTTCGCTGGCAGATGTACAACTGTTGTCGCTGGATATCGGACTGCTCCAGGCAGGAGCCAGTATGAAGGGAGAGTTCGAGAACAGACTACGACAAGTGATAGAAGAAGTTCAAGCGTCCGAAAAGCCCATTATTCTGTTTATCGATGAGGCTCATACTTTGATTGGTGCCGGTGGAGCAGCGGGTACAGGTGATGCGGCCAATTTGTTAAAGCCTGCACTGGCACGGGGTGAACTGCGAACCGTGGCAGCAACAACCTGGGCCGAGTATAAAAAACACATCGAAAAGGACCCTGCACTCACACGTCGCTTTCAGGTCGTCAAGATTGATGAACCTAGCGAAGAGAAGGCGGTTCTGATGATGCGGGGTATCGCATCCACCATGGAGAAGCACCATCAGGTGCAGATACTGGATGAAGCATTGGAAGCGGCCGTGAAATTGTCACATCGCTATATTCCTGCCAGACAACTTCCCGACAAGTCAGTGAGTTTGCTGGATACGGCTGCCGCGCGCGTGGCCATAAGCCAGCATGCAGTGCCTGCCAGCCTTGATGATTCACGCAAGCGTATCCAATCTCTGGAAACAGAGCAGAAAATCATCGCCAGTGAGAAGAGTGTGGGTGTTGATACTGAGGAGCGCGAGACGCGAGTTGAGGAACTGTTAGCTGAAGAGCGCGCGCGTGAGGAAGGGTTAGTCGCGCGCTGGGAAGATGAGAAAAATGTAGTAGATCAGATCTTGTCACTACGAGCTCAGTTGCGTTCCGGAGACAGTCCGGTTGAAGGTACTGGCAGTGAACTTGAAGAATCCGTAGAAGACTCTGGTGCTTCTGAATACGGTGGTGCAGATGCAGAGGCAACACCCGCGGTAGACCGAAAAGCATTGTTGGCTGAGTTAACAACACTTCAACATCAGCTGGCAACATTGCAGGGAGAAGATCCGCTGATATTACCTACCGTAGACGAGCAGGCTGTTGCTGCGGTTGTTCAGGACTGGACGGGCGTGCCGGTAGGGCGCATGGTGAAGAACGAAATTGAAACCATACTGAATCTGTCTACACACCTTGCAAAGCGAATCATCGGCCAAGATCATGCACTGGAGATGATTGCCAAACGCATCCAGACTTCACGCGCGAGTCTGGATAATCCCAGTAAGCCTATTGGTGTGTTCATGCTGGCGGGCTCGTCTGGGGTGGGTAAAACCGAAACAGCTCTGGCGCTGGCTGATGTTCTTTATGGTGGTGAGCACAACGTTATCACCATCAACATGAGCGAGTTTCAGGAAGCGCATACCGTGTCTACGCTCAAAGGTGCGCCACCGGGATATGTGGGTTATGGCGAAGGAGGTGTGCTGACAGAAGCCGTGCGTCGTCGTCCTTATAGCGTGGTTCTACTCGATGAGGTAGAGAAAGCACACCCTGATGTGCACGAAATGTTCTTCCAGGTATTTGACAAGGGTTGGATGGAGGACGGCGAGGGACGTGTGATTGATTTCAAGAACACGTTGATTCTGCTGACAACTAACGCAGGAACCGACCTGATCATGAATATGTGCAAGGATCCGGAATTAATGCCATCCCCAGAGGGTATTTCCAAGGCTTTGCGAGAGCCGTTATTGAGTATATTTCCTCCAGCCCTGTTGGGGCGGTTGGTCACTATTCCGTATTACCCGCTGAATGACCAGATGATAGGTGCGATCGCACGCTTGCAGCTGGGCCGGGTAGAAAGGCGTATTAAGCAGAACCACGGAATCGATTTTGTTTACAACGACGATGTTGTTGCACTCATTGCCCAACGCTGTAACGAGCTGGATAGTGGTGGACGTATGATCGATTCGATTCTGACCAACTCGATGTTGCCAGAGATCAGTCGACATTTGCTGGAACGGCAGTTCGCTGAAGATGCGCCTTTAAAGCGTATTGAGGTCACCACGAGTGACAGTGAATTTGATTATGCGATGAATTGAGCGGTACTGGTTCATGCGTCGCAACAGGGAGAGATGAGAAAATGAGCGGAATAGATCAAGCGACGCGAGCGGTGAGAATTACAACGCCCCTGCCCGACAACACACTGGGGCTATTGACTTTGTCGGGTAGTGAGCAGCTGAGCGAGTTATTCACCTACTCACTGGAGTGTGTCAGTGAAGATGCAAATATTGATCTTTACGAGATTCTGGGGATGAATATCAGTGTGGTTCTGGATACCGATCAGGAGGGTGAGCGTTTCATCCATGGCATGATCAACCAGGCTGCACATGTGGGCAGCAAGGGGCAATATGCCCTGTATCGACTATCTGTCACCGCTTGGCCGTGGATGCTGACGCAGAATAAGGAATGCCGAATATTTGCAGATATGAACGTGCCCGACATTATCTCATCTGTACTCAGCGATGCCGGTTTTACGGATTTTGATAATCGTTTAATCGGATCCTACGATCAGTGGAATTACTGTGTTCAGTATCAGGAGTCTGATTTTGATTTTGTCAGCCGGTTGATGGAACACGAAGGAATCTACTACTATTTTGAGCATTTTGATAACCGGCATGTGATGGTCCTGTGTGACGGCGCAACGGCTCATGGCACCGCGGCCAACTATGAAGAGGTTCCGCATTTCCCTGAAAGCCTGGACCAGCAGAGAACCACTGATCATCTGATTAACTGGCAGTTTGAAAAGTCAGTACGCTCAGGTAAGTACGTGACTAAGGATTTTGCCTTCGATCAGCCTCGTAGAGATCTGTTAGTCAACAGCTCCGAAAGTTTTGCTGGTCAATATGATTCGAAAGAGGTCTACGAGTTTCCAGGTGGTTTCTCTTATGAGAGCTCAGGAGAAATGACTCGATCCTACGGAGAGCGTATCGCTAAAGCGCGTATGGAAGCGCTCACTGCCGGGCATGAAGTGGCTAAGGCTGATGGCAACGTGCGCGGGTTGAATGCAGGCAATATATTCACACTCATAAACTGCGAACGGGAAGATCAGAATCGCGAATACTTGATCGTTGAAGCTTCATTGCGCGTTCACTTGGATAGTTACTACAGTGGTGATGGCGGAGGTGCGGTTGAACTTACGTCAAGCTTTAGCTGCATGCCCTCTGAGACGCCTTATCGTGCCGAACGGAAGACGGTCAAACCAGAGATTCGTGGTCCTCAAACAGCGATCGTTGTCGGTCCTTCGGGTGAAGAAATACACACCGATTTACACGGTCGAGTAAAGTTGCAGTTCCATTGGGATCGTTATGGGGTTTCTGATGAAAATAGCTCATGCTGGATCCGAGTGTCTCAGGCGTGGGCCGGGGAGGGTTGGGGTAGCATTCACATACCCAGGATAGGCCAGGAAGTCATCGTGGAATACGTAGATGGTGACCCGGACCGGCCCATCATTACCGGTCGCGTTTATAACGGCGACAGGCCAGTACCTTACGAGCTCCCGGCCAACGCAACACAGAGTGGTATCAAGAGCCGTAGTTCAATGAATGGTACACCAGCGAACTTTAACGAAATTCGTATGGAGGACAAGAAAGGTTCTGAAGAAATAGTCATTCACGCTGAGAAAAATCAGACCAACATTGTTGAAAATGATGAATCCACGGATGTTGGCCATAACCGCCAGGAGAAAGTCGGTAACGATGAGTCCATTTCCATTGGTAATGATAGGAAAGAAGATGTCGGCAACGATGAGACCATTTCTATCGGCAATGATCGCACAGAGACCGTTAGCAAAAACGAAAGTATTTCCATTGGTGATAATCGTAAGGAAACAGTAGGTGGTGATGAGTCAATTACGATTAGCAGAAACCGAACAGAAAAAGTAGGCAGGAACGAGAAAATCACGATAGACGGTGACCGTACAGAAGATGTCGCCATGGATGCGGAAGTGAGTATCGGTAAAGACTCTAGTCTCACTGTAGGGGATAATTACACGCTGGATGTGGGTAAGAGTATCGCCATTACTGCGGGTGACGAAATTGTGCTCAAAACAGGCAAGGCGAGTATCACACTCAAGAAAGATGGCACCATTACTATCAGTGGCAAAGACATTACCTTGAAAGGTTCGGGCGCGGTCAATGTGAAAGCAGCTAAGAACGTCGTGATGAAGGGTAAGAAGATACTGCAGAATTGAGATACCCCTGCCTGTTGAATACAACCTGGCACATCTGGTATCCAGATGTTGTGTGATAGCAGAATTCTGTTCAACGGCAGTAAGCTGTGAATATTCACAGCGATTGTGCCAAATCGTACACTGGTAACATTGGCGTAAGCGCCCAGACTACAGCTGAGCAACTGGACAATAACGATGGCCAACAAAGTATTTGCGAATAGCCGTGAGGTTGCCTGTAAAAAGGCTGCAGGCAAGACTATCTGTGCATTTCCAGATGTGTGCTTCACGCCACCTGACAAAGTGCTGCCCACGCCGTTAGGTATCCCGGTCCCTTACCCCAATACCGCTATGGCCTCTGATACCTCTGGTGGCACCAAGAAGGTAAAGATCAGTGGCGGTGAGATAATGATCAAGAATGTCTCCTGCTTCAAGAAATCTACAGGAGACGAGGCCGGTGCAGCTGCCAAGAAAGGCCTCATCAGCAGTACCAACAAAGGTAAGGCCCACTTTGCCATGTGGTCAATGAATGTGAAATTTGAAGGTAAGAATGCTGTGCGGCATCTGGACATTACCACTAACAACCACATGGGTAAGGCGCCTGGAAATACACCACCGTGGCCTTACATCGACACGATGGCGTAAGCATAGAGTCTCTATCGAAACCTGCTTCACGGATAATAGAAAGGCCCGAATGCGTCACAACGCACCGGGCCCGGTACCAGCAAGCAATAGCAGATTACTTGGCAGTGATTACTTTCATGACTAGCTCGCCATCAATCTTGATGGGACCGTCTTCCTTGGCACCTAGAGTGTATTCAAACACACCATCGGCCATGCCACCCGCTTCGGCATGAACCATCAGCATCAGCATGTCGCCGGAAGCTACTGGCTCTTGCAGAATGGCAGCGACATCGTAGTTCTCGCCCATACGCAATGGCGCGTATCCGACAACCGGGCCTGGCTTCATGTCAGCGCCTGTGCGATGTACAACCATCCAGCCGTTTGCATCGGCCTTGATCATGCTGGCGCTGACAATGCCGTTTGATACATTCTGGTCTTTCGCTTCCACCATGGGTGCAATGGAATGGGCGGCAGCGAAGACCACGCTTGAAGCCATGGTCAGTAAAATGGCGGTAGTAGTAAGTAACTTCATATCGTGAGTTCCTGAGGAAGTTGATGGGACAATCAGAACTACGCAGCGAAGTGTCGGATAGTTGCAAGCGACAGCGAAGCGCAATCGACCCTGGAATATTGGACATGGATATGACGCTACGGTTAAATTCCGAGTTGATCTCTCAGACAGTGTTCTGTCAATTTAACAGCAGTGGTCACAGGCGTGGTTAGAATTTGTCACAGAATGTTCTCAGCGAGGTAGCGGCAACAGCCCTGCTCGTCATTAACGAATTCTCGGTCGTTATCTTCAAAGTAACGATCGACATATTCAGATTGCGCCTCAAGCCGCGCCAGTTATCTGGCATCAAACGTCGTCTCTGAGTGGCTGCTTGCAAGCTGATGCATGGAGCGTTTCGAAATGTAGTATGTTGCGGCCTCTGGGAAATTATTTCCAGTTTGAGCCCTTCACTTAATAGGCAAAGCCAAGCAGCCACACTACAGGAGCGTAGACGTATGGCATGTGTTTTCTGGAGCAAATATTACCCGTGCCAAATCATAGTCCGGACGATGTTGTCGTCGACATCCCAAGAACGGCTGACTCCAAGGCTGGGAAAATCAGTCTTCCTGAGAAACTTGAGGAAAACTCACCTTATCTGGTCAAGCGCCTCTTCGAAACTGATGAAAAAAATCTGTTCAACCATGTGAAGTTCACGTTGGTTAAACAAGAGATAGACAAGCAGGGCATCCAGCGACCGGCAATACTCGACATCGGTTGTGGACTTCAGGTGGCGAAGCGCTACCTGGAGTCACTCGACCTGGAATTTGAATATTTCGGCGCAGACTACGAACCCAAGTTTGCACCAGATGCGGTACTGAATCTGTTAAGCCCTGATCCTGAAGTTAACTTCAAGCCAGATATTGTTATGATGCTAGATGTGCTCGAACATCTGCATGAAGATCCAGTGGAGCTAAAGAAAATTGTGGGTCGGATCAAGGCCATGATTCCAGCCGACTGCGTGGCAATCATTACCTTGCCGCAGATGTATAGACTTGATCGTTTCAAACTCCAGCATCTGGTTTACCCAGAACACAAGATACGTCTCAATCAGTCTGAGTGGCGTGAAATTCTAGAAACACACTTTACTATCGAGTCTGTTCAAGGTCTCGGATATCTTTCTGTCATACCCTATTTACCGATGCTCAGTAAACGCTACAAAGCAGACAACCGTCTGGGAAGCATGTTCAACAGGTTGCGATCAGAAGTGTTTGAATGGGCGCCGCTCAAACCCGCGGACCTATGGCTGTCTAACACTCTGGGTAAACTTGGACTCATGAAAACACTGTCAAACGACATCCTGTTTGTTGCCAAACCGAAGTCTCCATAAGATACCCCAGTCGAGCATGAGCCTCATACATCCTGATTTTCTTGGTGAAACGGCGCGCCGTATAAACCTTGCTCAGTACCCGAATACGCGGCAATTTGTCGTGCAGCATTTATACGCAGATACGTTAAGACTGCTATTGCTGCTTCATCGGCACGTACCGATTCATTGTGTTATCGGAATAGGATACTCAGGTGATTCTGATGTTGTCTCTGCTTTGGAAGAGGCTGGTATACGCGTGTGCACGCCTGACTACGAGAACTTGCAAGAAACAGTGAATGCGGAGCTCGCTACCACACTCGATCATTGTTCCGCCAATAACCTCAAGCTCGTGTTGCATGAGGTGGGAGGCTACGCTGTCAAGTCGTTACATGCACTATACGATGAGCAAATCCCGCTAGTGTTTGGTGCGCTTGAAATAACCAAGCAAGGTGTCTGGGTCGCTCAGGAGCTTGATGAGCTAAAAATTCCCCAGCTCAACTGCGCGCAAACAAGGCTTAAGGAAATAGAAGGAAAAATGGTGGGCGAAGCCGTGGTTGCGGCTCTTGACACTATTCTGAGAGAGTTGGGTTATGCCATGGTTGGTCGCCAGGCATTGGTTACCGGTTATGGCTGGGTAGGCGCGGGTACTGCTCAGAATCTTCGCAAGCGAGGAATGAACGTAGCGGTTTTCGACACGGATGTGCTCAAAGTGGTGGAAGCTGCCGTTGACGGTTTTGCTGTTTATCGATCTACGGCTGCCATAGCGCCATCAGCCATCGCTATCGGGGTTAGTGGCAGGCAGTCCATAACGAGTTCTGTTATTGATCAGTTACCGAGCAGGTGTTTCATCGTTAGTGGCGCATCCAAGGATCATGAAATTGATTTGCCGTACCTTGAGTCACAAACTAAAAGTACCGAACAGATTCACCGCTTTGTCGTAGCACACTCACTGCACGATGGACGTATATTGCTGCTGGTCAATAAAGGCTATCCCGTGAATTTTACCGGCAGCAGTGTGCCTGATGAAATCGTTGAATTCCTGTTCGCGGAGTTTATAATTCTGATGCAAGAGCTACTCGAAAGAACCCCCCTGCCTGGCATATACCCACTGGAGCCAGCGTTGGAGAAGATTGCTGCAGATGTATGGTTGGATCTTCGGTAGATCTCATGGAGATCAATTTCAACTGGTATGGCTGTTTGTCAATCGACCCGGTTGGATAGACAGCATGCGTACGGTCTCCAGCCCGATAGTGACATACGTGTTATACAGCGCTGATTTATTACCCCATCAGACGTATCGGCTGTCTGGAGTTGCTGTGTAAGGTTGCATTCCCTCAGGAAGGTTAACTGTCATGTTGACTGCATCACAATGGCTCCACGTTTCCCGTCCGTATCACTTAGATGACACAGAACGTTATTGCCAACCGACAATTTCTCCGACGTGAGATAAAACTGATAGGCCAGCAGGGCTACCCCGGCGACACAACCGGTTTCTCCAATGCAGTCTGTCAGGTGTAACAGATCCATGTCATCAGTTTTCCCACGTAACGTGCGGGCCAGTGCAAGACTGGCCTCCTTGAAATAGTAGTGTTCCCCCGTCATGTCAGCTAGCCGGTAATCTATCTGGTGCATCTGTATCTGAGCTTCCAGTAGTGCATCATCAATGGATTTTTTGAGTGCATCCGCTCGCAGTGGAATCTGTGAATTGATAAAGGCTTTTTCCATACCGAACCCCAATCCTTCAATCATCAATCCACTGTGACGAGCGCTGTTTACGCGGCTTATCAGAAGGGTGGCAGCTGCTTCCCCAGGTACAAAACCGTTTGAATTCAAGCTGGTAAGTAGTCGCTCTTGCTGCTCGTAGTGATGTAGCGTTTCCTGTGACAGATAGCTGTCAACTCCACAGACAAGGATATGCTCGGCGTGGTTCTCACCGATAGCTGTGCGTGCGTGTTTCAGGGCTACCGCTACTGCTGTATGTCCGTGATCAAGCACTCTGGACCCTGAACCAAACATGACACCTGTTTTCTTCTCCAATAGCTCGAAAAAGCCATCATCGTCAAGATTGCGACCCACTCTGCCTGTCTCCGGTAGACAGAGATACAGAGGAGTGCTGGACAGGTCTGGAATGTCGCTGTCGTGTATGCACTGAGTGAGACTCAATGTGGCTAGTTCCAACAATTTTTGAGTGCCTTGTGTGGTCGCTAAGCAGTCAATCTCACTACTGATCAGCGGTTCACCGTTTGCATCTGAAAAATTCGACTCATGAAAGTTGTCTATTGAGGAGAGGATGGCGGCGCCACAGCTTGCCAGGTTCAGTCCTACGCCCGTTACCAAACTGGCGTTGATAATGGCGATTGATGGTTGCATCAGATGTCGTCATCCGCTACCGCATCTTTTTGATGCTGAATCAGTGCCTCAATACTCGGAAAGTAAGGTTTGCTCTGGTTTCGTGCTCGCCACCATCCACGTGAAGCACTGCCAGCCAGTGCCTCGGGAACTTCGAAAACACTATTGTTGAGTTCAATGCTGGCTCGCCATGTCATGGTAAACCTGTTGTTGTCAGGATCAAGTACCAGTGTATCGATTCCTGCCAACTGTTCCTGGCGTTCAGATTTCCGCTTGAAGAAGGTTACTGGTACCTCGAACTCAGGTAGTGTGAACATACGTTTACCGTCTTCGGTAACATTCAGAAGGGACACTGTCTCACCTCCACTCAGATGGCGCGTCTGCTGATCATCGGGTGCACTCTGGTAGTAAGCCTCATTGAAGTCCGGTGGCAAGAACGGGAAATGTTGTTCCAGCCAGTCGTCGTCGTAAGTACCGCCCAGCTTGTAACGGGGCAGCCAACCTCGTCCGATAGGTCCGAACGACATTGGCTGATACGCACCATCCGGTTTTTTTACAGGATCGTGACAGGCTTCAGTACTGGGTGCCGGTGTGTTGTCTATCAGTGAATTTGTCAGCACTTTGTGATATCCAATTCCCACCGGATTTAGCATGTAAGGTTCATGCATGTTTTCGTTTGCAGAGAATCTGTCTATTCCACCAAACGCGATGTCGTAAGAAACAGGGCGTTGTACAAACGGTATGGCTGCGCTGGTAGTGAAGCCGGTAGGGCTGGCTACCCAGAATCGGTTACCAAACACGTTTAGTACTTTGCCCAGATTACCTACCTTGAAGCCGGCCTGTACTACTTGTGCCGAGTGGCCTCCCGGAGCATAGGCTGACCCGATCAAGGTGATGTCGCAATGCCGTTTAACAGGAGCATAGTCTGCCTCGAAAAGCGGAGCAGAAAAACCTGGTTCACCCGTAAAAGTATCCGCCTCTATAAGCGGAACTTGCTCGTCAAGTAACCTGGGTTGTTGCCTGGAGTTGAACGGTATGCTGAACGTTCCTTTGACTGCCAGAACGATACACTCGCGCCCAGAGGGCTTCATTCCCATAGTGTAGCCAGCGATCATTCCCGATTTATTGATGATCACCATGTCAAGTCATCCACTGTGCCTGTTTGCCGGATGGCAGACGGGTATCGAGTAGCTTTTGCTCTGGGCGAATGAGCGCTAGAAGCATCGAAGCTACACTGCGTTGTCGTTGCATTCCGTTAAAGAGCACATGGGTTAACTGCCGCTCTGACCTCTCTCTTCCAGCCAGAAATAACACGCCGTTAGGGAGTTTTCCGGAATTTTGCCACCAGGCGGAAATCAACTCAGATTCCGGCCAGGGAAGATCCTCATCTTCACTGAGAGCTACCGTGTTGTCAGCAGGATTGTCGGTTATTCCGTCGTCCTCAAATCCATCGACTGCTGTTTTAGCCTCAAGATCCAAAGCCGCCAGATCAGCGCCGGTTATCATGGTGATCGCGCCGCCTGCGAGTCGGGCAAGGAAAGGGCAAGGTGTTTTTCCAATTAACCAATCCATGGCGCTGGGGTCTCCCAGAAGTCCAAACCCACGCACCACATCCCGTTGCCGATCGGGCAGGCTATCTATTTTCTTTAGTATCCGGCGACTGGCGTTGCGGTTCTTCAGCAACATGTGCAAGGCTGTAGCCTCGCTATTGAATGTTGATTTACTCAGTGCAATTTCACTCAGGATTCTCTCTGCCGCAACCTCATCACCAAGCATGGCCAGAGCCCTGCCGCGTTCAAAGAATTCAGATTCGTTCTCCTCCCCATTGGCGCTCAGCAACTTTTCTCTGAATCTCACCATCCCACTGTTCGCAGCGCAATGGTATACAGCTGACCGTACGCTGGAATCTGAACTGTTGTAGTGCTTCTCAAGATGAGGGCTGGCATCACGGCCATGTGCCAGACAGGTTTTTAGTCCGAGTATCAGGGGCGCACTGTCCGTTGACGTGAGAAGCGATTTCACGGGACCACCCAAGTGTGCAGGTGCCGCCCAGGCCAGTGCTGACTCCACTTCAAGCAGTACTGGATCTTTATTGTCCGCACTGTCTATCTGGTTGATCAGGGCGAATAAAGTAGTTTCATCGCCTTTTTCAAGACACAGCAGCGCTTGCATGAATACAGCACCTGGATCTTGAGCGTTGATCATTTCTTCGACCATTGGCAAGGCATGATCACCCGCTACTCTGAGGCCTTCGAGGTTGGCGCTCAGGCGACTATCCAGCTGTACGATATCCCGGAATGAATAGTGGGGTTCGTTGACCGCGTAATGACGCTGTAGCCATAGTGAGCACACGTTCTCAGCATGCTGGTATACAACGTTTTCGACTATTGCATTCATACGGCTAATTGATCTGTACAGAACCGCCCTTGATTCGGTTTGCACCGGAAGAGCGGGTTGATACATAGGTACCCCGAATAATTACCTTACCCGCACTGGTCATGGTTATACTCGATTTGCCGCAGCGAAGAACGATCTGCTCCCGAGCATTGATATCGATACGTTCACCATCAACCAGTAATTCAGTTTCATGCTGTGCCTCGTTCTCATGAGACAGCGTGTTGGTATTAACGACTTCATTGACTGTGTCGACAAGTGCTTCTTCTGTAGCGCTGATACTTTTTTGCATGAGGCCCATGACGATTGGCTTGCTGATGTCTCCATTTTCGAAAAGCAGGGCGACCTCTTTGCCCACATCATCAGGATGTACGGGGGTTGCAGATCGAGCCATGACTGGTAGGACGGCCAGATTGTCAGGAAAGGTGACGCTTGGCTCTCCGTTGTCAGTCACACGTGCAAGTACGCCAACAAGAATTCCATGCACTGGTGGATGTTTGTGTTCAGTGTGCTGGTTGTCTGGGCTAATCACGGAATCGGATTCCAGTATCGTGCCCGATGGTTGATCAGTTGGACTTATCATAGTGGTAGCTTCCTTGACATCATCGTTCTCATGAAACCCCAGTTAGGTGTTCGAACCCGGTGAATTTTGCAGATTATCGATGGGTTAATTCCCGCCGGATAGTTCAACATCCCGAGGTTGGCGCCGTAGGCGTTGTATTTCTCGCAATCTCAACACTGGGGTCAACTTCCTACTAAGTCAGTTGTTTGTTCACTGTCTGATTCTGAGTTCGAACAGGTATCCAATTGTCCGAGTGCCGTATTGATAGTGGCTAGTGTGAATTCCACCACATGGGTTTCTGCTGCAGAGAGTTGAGGCGAATACGCAAAGGAGGCACTCAGTGTTGATCCCGACTGCAGTGCACTGATCAATTGAGGATATCCGGTATCTACAATAGCTGTCAGTTCATTATGAAACCTGTCGAAGGGTAGCGGCAAGCCTGCGTTGACCCTAAACCCGGTTTCCGGGGTATCCGTATCAAAGGTTGCATCGGTACGCAGAAATACCGTTGACTGATCGATGATGACTCGAACTTGTGTATCGAGAGTTCCGTTGAGGACAATGACAGGCTTTGATACAACGGCACACAGTGTGTTCCCATCGATCGGGCTGGGCAAATACAGCAGTGACCAGTCACCGTCTGTGTCGCTGACTTCGGCTGGAATGGATGCTGCTTTTTTACGCTCGATTTCAACCTGTTCTTCAGCGAGTTTGCGCATTCTAGAGTCGATCCGCATCTGCGCTTGCTGGCGTCGGCTTTCGGCTACCTGCTTGCTGATCAAGTCGTCTTCCAGTGCCTCGTAACGAGCGCGCTCTTGTTCCCGGATATCCGGTGAACTTGAGCAACTACTTATACCAAGTGATAGCGTCGCAATGACAATGCTGGTTTTAATAAGAAGGTATCGTTTCGCGCCGTCACACATGAAACGATCCTTCGGGTCAGGTAAGTTGAAGAGAATCATCGTAATGAGTATGCCAGAGCTGCGCTGTACACGCGATGTGAAACTTGAGTCCAGGCTTTGCATACATGACATTCACCTGATGGACAGGCAAGCACCAGCACGAAAAGAAGTTCTGTTCTGCTACAGTGGATTTATCGTTTCAAGGAGTAGTCATTCATGAAAAGGCATCATGCAAAGAGTCGTAAAATTCGACCAGCAGGCCATATTCTGACGCTATTTGTTGCGTTGGGAATCTGGTGGGTAATTATCGAATCATTGCCACTCTACTTGTTGTACTAGTAATGGGTGCCCAAATTATCGCCACACTAGCCTAAAGAATAAGAGTGGGTTATCAACGAGTTATCAAGTCTGTGTGGTTGTCTTACCCATACGGGCGATAGTGGGGGTGTGCGCCTTGTGTTATGTAACTGTGTGAAGGGATTCTATCAATAGCTCAATCGTGTTTTTTTTGAGTGCTTGTTTGACAAACCACGGATAACAGCTGCATCTGGCAGCTTAAGGGTTCTGCTATGTGTACTGTTCACTGCTACAGCTTGCTCCGGGTTCTCAGAGTAACGTTCATTGTGTTGTTGAGTGGTGTCTTGCCGGGACTACAGAATGCACATGCGTTACCGAGCATCTGGGAGGCAGAGTCTGGTGCTTTTGTAGGCAAAACCGGCTCTGATCCCGATGTTGGCCAATCTGGCTATGTGCAAGAGTTCAGTTGCAGCCAGTGTCATGACGCAGAAGAAGCCCCGAGCTTGCGTATGTCTTTGCCTGCTAGTATTCCACACGACGCAACGACAGCTGATATCACCTTGTCCGGATTCAATTCGGGTACGTTGTTATCATCATGGCGTTATCAGACGGAAGGTACAACTTTGCTGCCGACCGTCAACGGGGTACGTCCGTCTCCTGCCACCGGTAGCACAGAAAAGACTGTGCAGTTTAAGCTGACGGATAGCCCAGTGATTATTCGGTACTGCCTCGTCGATGTCGACAGTACTGAAACGCGCCGGTGGAATTGCGAACGCAGGGTGATCCCTCGAGACGCACCACCCAATGAGCCTCCTCGCATCACGTCAGTCATTCCATCCGATCAGAGTGCGGACCTCGGCTCAGATGCTTTCGAGTTTATGGTAACAGCCACTGACAGCGAATCCGTACCTGTGGTGAGTGTTAGCTCGGAGGATTCGAGTGTTGTCACCGTAGCGGGAAGCAGTGGGTCTGGATACCTGCTGGATTTCGTGGGAGTGGGTACCGCCGCTATTGAAATCAAGGTTGTGGACAGCGTGGGAGCACAGATTACCAGCTCCTTTGATGTCACCGTGACCAAAGCGCCGGTGACTGTTCCACCGGTCATTCCTCCCATCACGCCACCGGTTATCCCGCCGGTCATTCCTCCCATCACGCCACCGGTTATCCCGCCGGTCATTCCTCCCATTACGCCACCGGTTATCCCGCCGGTCATTCCTCCTATCACGCCACCGGTTATTCCTGAACCAAACTCGCCACCTGTGGCTATGGCTGATATCTACATTGTCCGTGAGCAGAACGCAGAGGTCTCGCTTTCAGTGCTCGACAACGATTCCGATGCTGACGGGCATGATATTGTCGTGCTTCTGAGCGAGCTACTGTCGTTGCAGGGACGAAGCCTGAAGGCAGTTGACGGCGTCATTATCTATAGCGTGAAAGAGCCGCTAACAGAAGACGATAGTTTCAGTTATCGCATTGAAGATACGCAAGGAGCACAATCTGGAACGGTCCGCGTAACGTTGTCGCCCTCTGATTCAGACGGTGACCTTGTCGTCGATGCGCTGGACAACTGCCCTGTGCTGGCCAATCCTGACCAGGCGGACATGGATACCGACCAGCTGGGAGACCTGTGTGACATCGATCCCGATGGTGATGGGTTGCCGGGTATCTCGGGGACAGACTTTGATAGCGGACGCGTCCTGGTAGAGAGTGAATGCCTGACCTGTCACTTGACTGGTGTGTCAGGTGCGCCGTTATTCACTGACGAAGCCAGTTGGGAATCCCGCATTACTGCTGCTGGTGGTGAGCCTGAAGATTTACTGGGCAGTGTGCAGTCCGGGTTGGGTGCCATGCCTGCATTTGGTTCGACCTATAGCAGCAGAGAGCTGCTACAGGCCATTTACTATCTGAGTGGACGCGAAGCGGCTGAGCCTCCACCACCGGGAAGCGTCGTAGATAGTGATCTCGATGGTATTGACGATTCGGTAGACAATTGTCTAATGGTGCCGAACTCGGATCAGATTGACAGTGACAACAATAAGATAGGCGATGTGTGTGAGCCTCTTGCCGACAGAGACGGTGACGGTTTCCCGTTCAGCCTTGATGACGACGATGGGAATGCAAGGCGGTTGTTGGCAGCCTTGCCAGTTGTGGTCGGGGTTTCTAACAGTACCGTGTTTACAGGTGAGGGCGATATAGGCTTGGGGCGTGTAGCACGCACAGCTGCTGAGGCGCGCAACTTTTCCTCAGCATCGTTATTCGTGCTAGAGCCTGAGTTCTCCCAACTTGCCAGCTCACTGTTTTTATCGCAACCGGTTATCAAGGATTCTCGATTTAGCAGTCTGATGGGCACTCTGAATTTAGAAGCCACAACATTCGGCGGGGAGGCGACATTGGTGGTGCAGTTAGGCAGTAACATTCCGTTGAACGCCGCATTGCGAGTACTGGATACCGGTACCGGAACATGGGGTGATTTCAACACAGATTCCACCGATCAACTGTCTAGTGCGCCAGTGGTGGCAGGAGGGTGCCCTGTCAGCGGAAGCCCGAATTACAAGGCGGGATTAAATGCGGGTAACGCCTGTCTTCGTATTCTAGTGTCTGATGGAGGACAGAACGATGCAGACGGCCAGGTGGACGGTCGTGCTGAATTGATTGGGAACGTTGCAAGCGAAGTGCTGGATACAATAGCCACTCCTACTACCGTCGAATCACCCAATAACAAGAGCGGTGGTGCTACAGGTATCTGGTTGTTCATGCTGATGGCAGTGTTTGCTGTATCGCGTGGTGTCTTCACACTGGAGAGACGTCTGTGAAATGTACCCCGAGTGTGGTTTCAGCATTATGTGTGTTAGCTGTGTGTTCGGCCTCTACCTACGCAGCTGAGCTCACCGGTCTGGATATCAAGTTCATCAACGACAGTAACCCGGCCAAAGCGGAGTTCGACAGAGATATCGAAGAGTCATCGTCTGTGCGTGGTCGCTTGACCGGAACCCTCTTTTCTTTACCGCTAGCTCAAACTGATCAGGTCAGCAGTGGTTTCTCCATCAATGGTTCTGCAGAGTTTGAGCATCATCTGGACATAGAACCGCTAGGTGAATCGCGTTATAGAGCCGGTCTTGACTGGTTTCGTGAGGCAAAAATGCGATCTGGAACGCCGTTTCTACGACTGGGGCTTGGAGTAAGCTACATGGATTCAGAAACGCAGCGGCGTGATGGCATCGAGGTAGACGTCAGCGCCTCAATAAATCTGCAGCCTGCCAGTTTCTTTGATACAACTCTGGGTATTCAAACTGCTGTCAGAGATGCCGAAACGGATGTGTTTGATACAACGAAAACAACCCTGTTCCTGACCGCCAATCTCTCTCCTAGTCCAAGGGTTGTTTTTCGAACAGGTTTTCGCTATGTGATCGGTGATGAGGTTTCTACAGCAACACCGTCGTTGAATATCGTCAACAATGCGAAGGTGATCGAACCTGATGAAGCCTTCGGCGGAGTCCCTGAAAACCGTTTTGCTTATTTGATAGAGGCAAATTCAGTCATCGCAGAGGCCGGGGTGGGATTTAGCGTAACAGGCAGTGTCAAGGCTGATCTGCTGTACCGGTTTGTCAGCACTGAAGCTGATGGTGACATCAGTTATGAGCGCAGTATTGTTGAGTTTACCGTGGGGATAGATTTGTGATGTCTGACAATTGCTCCAATCATGTAGCCCAGTTGCCCTCGTTACCTTACTGCCCGGGTCTTCACGCAATAGTCGCTCTACTGCTGGCAGTCACGACCATAGCGGGATGCCGAGGATCGGACGAAACTGATATCAGTGATCCACGTTTTCCGATCACCAGTGATCCTGATGCGTTTGCTGCTTTTCTCAATCCTTTGCCTGGCGTACCCCGCGATGGTGCAGGTCTGAATGACATCGATAATGTCAATGATTTTCCGGAAGCGTACTACAACACGATTGACCCTGAAAACACGCGTGATACATTGCAGAAATGGCGATTGGAAAACGGGTTTGTTAACCCTGATGGATCGTTGGCTGCCTGTGATCCGGGTTCCTGTCGGGAAACACACGTAAAATTCCGTGACACCAAGGATCTAGGCTACGGTCGCAACATGTTCATGCGCTGGAACACGGTGACTAACGATATTGCCGTGTATGTTGAGAATTTCCAGGTCGATGAGAAGATACCCTATGGACCTCTCAATTTCGAGGCGTTGATCAACAATGATCGTCAATGGAACTTTGGTGTGAATGCCATTGAGTTCAGTGCGTTCCCGTATACCCAAAACACTGATCGGAAGTATACAAAGTTCTACAACTTCGCCGGTGACGGTAATCGCGCAACAGATCCAAGTGGTACGCAGCAACACTTTGTCGATCTGGATAATCGGGGTTCCAAGCCGATGCCAAACACATGCATCGTCTGTCATGGTGGTCGGGGCAGAGCATTGGTTGTGGACTCGGATGACGGTAAGCGGAAGATTGCGCCCACGCTGGCAGGTGGCATTGCCGGTGATGTTCAGGCACACATGCAGACGATTGAATTCGACACGCTTCAATTTGCCAACGAACCGGGATTTACTCGGGCTGAAAATGAAGAAGGTATTCAACTGATCAACGAGGCCATTCTGTCGACATACCAATACCGGAATGATGAATTTACAGGTGATGGTGACTGGTCAGCTGATCTGGCTATCAAGGTGCTTGAAGGTCGTTATGACGGCGATCCCGGTAACCGAGCAAATCGTTACAGCGAAGCGTTTGTACCGTCAGGCTGGACGTCAGATCAGAATCTGTACCGTTCGCTGGTAGGGCCCAACTGTGCGGTTTGTCATTCGTTACGCGGTACCATCGCCAACGACTCAGTGGGCTTTTCTACGTTGGCAGGTTTTCGACAATACGCTGCACGCGTTGACCACCTGATCTACGAGCAGGGAAAGATGCCGCTAGGATTGCTCAATTACGCCAATTTCTGGGACAGTACGAATAAAGACCCTGCCATCATGGCCACCGCATTAGGGTTGCAAGATCGGGTCGACAGTGGCAATAAGGCGATTCGCCCCGGAGCACCGGTCGCTGTCATTGTTGCGCCGCCGGTGGCTACGGGATTTGATGCCAGTAGCGGCATCGCCCTTGACATCGCCATTAGCGGGGCGGGAAGTGCCTTTGCTTCGGTCGATGGGCATCGTTGGCAAGTTAGTCCGGCCGAGGGTGCCTCGGTTATTCCGACAGGACCCTCTGGAGATGCCACGTTGAGAGTCTCATTGACAGGCGACTATGTGTTAACGCTTACTGTCAATGGCGCTAACGGCGGAGAGGACTCTGCCTCGCAAATTGTCAAGGTTGCCGATAGTGCAGAGGCGAGTACGCTACTCCCCGGTTCAGCGGTGACGTTCTTTGGTGCAGGCGGTATCAGTGAATTGCTTGGATCCGGTGAGTCGCAGGCAAATTGTGTTCAGTGCCATGCACCAGTGGAACAATCCTCCTTGTCTTCCATGCCTATCCACTACACCACATGCCGTAGCGATGCATTCAATGGCAATGAGTTTCTTTACCGAAATGTGCTTGCGCGGGTGAACTTTGATTCTCCACTGGATAGCCTTTTCTTGCGTAAGCCTGCCAATGGTGCAACCGATGTAGCCGATCTGGTTGGTAGCCAGATCAACAACTATCACGCCGGAAACAGAGCCTTTACCAGTGACGCGCAATATAGTTTGGTTCTGGGCTGGATACTGAACGGTGCTCCGTCAGGTACGGTGCCACCAGCGAGTTCAATCAGCGCAACAGCACCGGTTTGCATTCCGTGAACTGATGGAATGCAACGCTTCGAATCACTATCAATACAAAAGAGTTTGATAATTTAATGGCAAAGTTGAATTCTGCAGAAGCATCGACTTCTTTGGCAGACATTGATTTCTTTAGTGTGTTTCCATCGGGAGCTATTGAGAACCTTGAACGGGCAGCAACGCTTCGCAAGTTCAAGAAAAATACGCATATCATTGTCGTGGGTGAAGAGAGTCACGCAGCCTATGTGTTGATAGAAGGATCCGCCTACGCATTCACTGATGATGATGATGGGAATGAGTTTATTGTTGGAACGTTTGGCAAAGGTGATTGCTTTGGCGAACTGGGTTTGCTAGACGGACAGTCGCGTACCGCCAATGTCATCACAACGAGTCCCTGCCAATGCCTTGTGGTGCCGCGAGCGGAGATAAATCATGAAATCATGAAAGAGCCTCAGGTATCGCAGGCCATTATTCACCAACTTGTCGGCCGGATACGGGGTATGACTGAAGATGTCAGTTGTCTGGCACTGATGGATGTTTATGGACGCCTGGTTCGTACATTGAGAAGCTCAGCGGTGGAGGACTCTGATGGCACGTTGGTCACCGGCCGGATAACCCATCAGGAATTGGCCAGTCGAGTGGGATCCAGTCGGGAGATGATCAGCAAGATCTTGAAAGAGCTGCGCGTAGGCGGGTATATTTCGATCGAGAATCATTGTGTACACTTGCACAAGGAACTACCCGATCGCTGGTAACAGCCATGACTGCACAAAAATTGACTGTCCTGTTCGCTGATCTTGCGGGCAGTACGCGCCTGTATCAGACACAGGGAGATGTCGAAGCCCATCAACGGGTAACGGACTCTCTTCACTGTATGAAGTCAGTTATTGAGCAACACAACGGTCAGCTTTTAAGAACTGTGGGGGATGCAGCCCTTGCCAGTTTTGATGATACGAATTCAGCCTATCTTGCGGCCGTGGGTATTCAGCGTGAACATGCGGCTCTCAACCTGTCGGTGAGGATTGGGTTTCATTACGGTGAGGTGATACCAGATTCGGGTGATGTGTACGGCAACGCCGTGAATCTGGCTGCTCGTGTTGCTTCATTCGCCGAAGCCGATGAAATCTGTACGACGGAAGATTCCGTGGCGCAGCTGTCCATTCAACATCGCTCCAGTACTCACTACCTGGATAGAGTGGATTTCAAAGGCATGAGTGATCCGATGGCGGTCTACCGAGTCCAATGGACAGCCGATAACGGCGAGACTGCGATCATTTCAGGAGCGAGTCGAACCCAGCGCTATCAGAGCAACCTGGTGCTGGACTTGCTGATTGGTGCCAAGCGTCTCAGGGTTGATGCGCAAAACCCGACGGTGACGTTTGGTCGCTCCTATGATAACGATGTGATAATCGATACAGAATCTGCGTCCCGCAATCACGCAAAAATCGAACGCGTTCGTGGTCGTTTTCTGCTGCAGGATTCAAGCACTAACGGGACGTACCTGATCAGAGGCGGATTCTCGCCAGAATTTATCCGTCGCGAGTCAGTGTCGTTAGATAATTTCGGCAGTATTGGCTTGGGATTCAGCCCGGGCAATGCCACGCAACATGTCATTGAGTTTCGCATCACTACATTTGTCTGAATGGCAACGGGTGAAAATGGTCTAGGGGCAACCCTTATCGCCGCCATCCACGACATTATTCTGGCATGTAGCCCTGCCGCTAATTACAGTTACGAAAGCAATCACTAGCAGCTCTGGCAGAACAGGTGATGGTTCGGGTCAGCGAACGCTAAACACGTTATTGTGACGCATCGCTAGGTGAAACGTCAGGTAGGCTTTTACTTGCGAGTAGCAACTTAACCAGCAAGAAATCAAACATCAAGGAACTCCGGAAACGATGTACAGGCACACAACGACAATCATGAACATGATGAGACGCAGCCAGCGCATTGCACTGATGTCTGTGCTGCTTGTCTTTGCTTCAGGCTGTAGCTCGATCGGTATCAAGGCTCCGTGGAATAACGAACCATCACCAGATTACCAGCTGATTGCAGCGAATCTGATTAACTCGTTGTCTCAATTTCCACATTTGAACCCGTTGATGGCGACCGTTCAGATGACCGAGCCAACTACCGACTTCACGCGGAATGTCAAGACGAAGTTGCAGGCTCAGGGTTATAAAGTCGAAACGATACTTCACGGTGAAGGTGTCAATCAGGTTCGTCCGGAGATCAAGGCTATTGAGGGTAATGCTGCCGATCAGAACCTCTACGTGCTGAATATTGGGCGTGTGTCTGCAGAGCGTGTCTATGCCACTGTTGCAGGCAACACAATTCCGGTCAGTGAGCAGGTCATACGAGGTGTTGATGAGCGCAAAGTAACGCTTAACGACGATATCTTCGAGACACCTGACACCGGATTCACACAGGTTGCTTTCAAGCCGTATAACGGTCCGAATATAGACGATGTGCTGGCACCAGATGCGTCTCAGTCAACCCCTGACGGCACTCCCGCTAAACTATCGGGTTCGGCTGTAAAGACTAATCTGTACGAAACACTCGTGTCCAACTACGCCGATGTGTTTGAAGGTTTTGAAGACGTTGATCAGAGTATTCTGATCTTCCCTAACGATTCCTTGAGACTCGGTGATGCTAACAAGTTCATCATTGAGAAATACGTGGAAAGCATGAATCCGGAAACGGATATTCTGTCTGTGATCGGGTGTAGTCATGGCAAGACTGCTATCAATAACGGCAATAGTCTGCTGGCACTGGGTCGTGCAAATCGCGTGAAAGAGGCGCTATTGTTTTCCGGTTTGGAGCACGACAGAATTCTCGATGAAGGTTGTTGGGCACCTCGAACTTTCGATGAGGTCATGCCAAGGCGTGGAGTCGTGTTGACTCTCAAACGTCAAAAGAATTCCTGACATGTTTCGCATTCTCCATGCCTCGGTGGCGTCGACTGTCATTATGTTTTATGCCCTGCCTGGCGCATCAACAGCAGCGACATCCAATACCCCTGCTACTGAAGCCGTCACAGCTCAAAGCGATGCAATAAGCGTGTGGGTGGACAGCGCTCCACTGGATCTGATGATCCGGCAACTGGCCGGCATGTCAGATCTTGAAGTCGCCATCGATGGTGAGCTGGCAGGGCAGGTCTCTGGTCGCTTCTCAGGTTCGTTACAAGACACATTGTCAGAATTGTCATCCACGCATGGCGTGCTGTTCGATGTACAGGGTGAAATCTTGCATGCGACTGGTCAATCTGAATCGAGTAGCGTGTCCATCGCGTTGTCAGGACCAGCACGAGATAAAGCTGTAGCAGGTTTGCTGGGCAGGACTGACGCAACATCGCCGGGGAATACTGTGGAATTCCGCGAAGATGCAGTTCGCATCAGCGGACATCCGAATTTTGTTAAACGCACAGCCCGCGAGTTGACCACCGAGATTGCAGCCTTGGGCAGCAAGAGCCCGGAAGAAGCTGAAGTATCACCAGTCGAGATGTCCATCTCGCTGGACATCAGTGAGCCTGCAACGGATGAGTCGATGGCAGATGCAGGTTCTGAGGCCATGCTGCAGGACATCCAGCAGGAAGGCAATACTGAAAGCGATCGTGCATCGGCAGCAGAACCCATTCGTTGGGTAACCGATATCCCTGGCTTTACTACATTCTGAATAGACCTATGAGTATTGCTGATCCATCGCCGAAGTCTGAGACCTGGCCTCGCAAGTTGAACAAGGCCCTGATTGCCGTGGGCATTATCGCTTTTGGACTGATAGTGACTGACCGTCTGCTTCAGGCTTTTCGCGCTGATGATCCACCGACAGAATTGAGTCAGGCAACGGTGGAAGCGCCGCTTGCTGATCCGTCTCCGGGAGCAGATCTGTTGACAGTTGCTGAACAACTGGATCCTCAAAATGCAGGAGGCATGGTTGTACAGCCAGAGGTGCCGGTTAGCGAGAGCATCACCCCAGAAGTACTGGTGAGCAACGAGCCAGAGGTACTGATGGAACTGGAAAGTCTGTTTGGTAGCAAAGTGGTTTTCGTATCTGCCTCTGAGCCTGCGTTTCTGGTGACCGCTGATGAAAAACGTTACGACGTCGGTGGAGCCGTTGATGATCAGACCACATTGGCTGGAATTACCGCACAGCAGGTATTATTCGAGAAGGCGGGTGACCTGATCGTAATCAGCCTCCCGGAGCCCTCAGTTCAGTAGGCTCAATGGTTGAGAGTGGCAGTCACTGGTGTGAATGATTGTCGCGAGATTAGGGTATTCGGGCTGCATGCTTTGTTGTGTTAGGTATGATGTCGATCCTCTGACGTCGGGAGCCTGTGATCAGTGTTTGACTGATCATCTCTCGGCGATCTGGTTCATACTTAGGTCGATACACGGAGCTGTCACCCATGAAAATACACAACAAATTCACCATTCCCACGATGAAATCAACGCTATCAATCGTATCGGTTGTGTTCGGTATGCTGCTTGTCGGCTGTTCCTCGAGCGATAGTACTGCCCCCGAGTTTGTACCTGCCGCGGGCGACCCTGCTTTCGTAGAGCCAGGTGAACGCCCAATCATCAATGCCGATGTGGTGACACTTGCGCCTGAAGAATTTGAAGCGCCGGCGGGTAGTACGCAAAACATGCTGGAGGTGATGGAAGCGGCTGGTACTTTCACCCGATTGCTGGCGCTTATCGAGCAGGCCGGGTTAAGCGATACGTTGGGAGACGAAAATACGCTGACGATCTTCGCCCCTACTGACGATGCTTTTGCCGAGCTAGACGCGGCTGTCAGTAGCGGATTGCTAGCTGCATTGAGTGTGGAAGAGCTAGATGATCGCCTGACTTATCACGCGGTGGTCGGTAATGCTTTGAGCTCAACAGATCTGCGTGGCTTTGACGGCAGAGCGCTGGATATGGCGAATGGACTACCAGCCGCTATCAATATCGATAACGACGGGCAATTGAAGATCAACGGTTCCATTTTGCTAACCTCAGACCTGATAGCGAGCAATGGTGTGCTACATGTTATCGGCAGTGTGCTTACACCACCGCTGCGTGCCGTTGATCCTAATACGAACATACCGCCTGCAACAACAGAAGATATTTCCACAACGCTGCTGCGACGCTCGGATTACTCCACGTTGCTGCTGTTGATAGAGCAGGCAGGGTTAACAGAGCAACTGCAGGAAGACAACGATGGACTGGGGTGGACGCTATTTGCACCGTCAGACCTTGCGTTTGACGGCGTTGACTTGTCTGCTGTGGATTCAGTTGAAGCGGCGAGACTGGTTGAGCTGCATCTGTTCCCCGGAACCCTGAGCACTGAGGAGTTGCCTGACGGCATCTTGCAGATGTCGCAGGGCACTGTTGTCGTGTCTCGCGCAGACGGGATACTGACTGTGGGTGGGGCAACGGTCGTCGGGCGGGACAGGGTAGTAGGCAATGGCGTAATCCATTTTGTAAGCGCGCTTTTATCTGAAGACGTGAACTGATCCCTGTGTTTCGGAGTACGGGCGGCCGATAGGGGTATCTCTAGAGGCCGCAATAGACAGTTCCCCATGAAAAGATTTGCCCTGATTGCCGTACTGAGTGTTTCGTGCTCCGGATGTATTGTGGGAACAGCGGTAGGAATGGCTACTGATATCGTGGTGGGTACTGTAGACATTGCTACGGATGTCGTGGGTACGGCAGCAGATGTAATCATTCCCGGAAAGAAAAAGTAGCGATGGCTTACATCAAGAAGCCTGGGATCTGCGCTCCCTTAAGGCAGGCAGGTCTTGTTGCTCTGTCAATCTCGGTCACGCTGGTGCTGTCAGCTTGCGGTGGTGGAGGATCTGAAGCGAACCCTGACAGAGCGCAGCCAATAACTCAGGCTGCATTGACTGGTCTACCGCAGGGTTATATCTCCGTTGAAGAGCGTTCCGGCAAGCGAGTGTTTGACGGGTGGTTTTCGCAAGGTAGCTCGGAAGAGCTCTCAGCGCTGGAGCTCTGGTCTGAAGGAGCTCAACGATGCTCTGTTGTTGCCGATCAGCCAGTTGCTACGGGAGCCGTAGTGCAGGTTGGGTCGCGCTGGCGTAATACGCTATTTGCAGGGGATACGATCCGTGTCCAGTCGCGCAGTGGTGATGTGGTGAACCTGCACGCACAGCGCTATGACGATGCGGTGGTTTATGCGACTGCGGAACGCTGGCTTAGTCAGGCGCTACCTGACGATTCCCAGTTGGTGATAACAGGTTCTGATCAGTTTCCTGCGTTTGGTCCGGTTGCGCTAACGCCGTTAACGCCGTTGGTTGCCTCAGCGCCGGTAGGAGGCTACTCAACCGACGTCAAACAACCCGTGGTGTGGGAGCCCTCAGGCGACATCAGCGACAGTATTCAGCTGCAGGTGCTTGCCACTAGCAGCGATGCGGGCAAGGCAACTGACCCTGTCACATGCTGGCTAAACGATAACGGTCAGTTCGTACTGCCAGACGCTGTCGTACAGAATTTGCCTGAAAATCCTCAACTCGTATACTCGCTGGTTCGCATTCGAGAGCAGACTCACGAGTCAGAGGGCGCAAAGTTGCATATTTCGCAGATCAGCTATCCCTAGTGAAGTGTGACCGGCTTGATTGCTAAGCTCCTTTAATCAATAGTGACCGACGGGCTTAGATTTCTCAGTCTGGGCGGCCTCGTCGCATCGATGGTATTGTTTTCGAATCGTATTCCATCCAGCATGCTACTTGCCTCTGTTCCAAGGCCGCCGGTGGATATCTCAAAAGGTACGCACTTGTCACGCGCCAGGATTGCGTTGTTGATGATGGAGTTGGGTCCGTCTTTTACGATAACGGACGTACCCTCACTGCAGACAAACGTATTGTTCGACACGACGTTATCCTGCGCAGTGTCCGTGAATTGTCCGGGTTGTCCATCCAGCGTGGCACACCAGCCCAATGCATGATTTCTGCCTTGGCGAGATGCTACGTGAACCCCGGATACTCCCGTATTGACGAAGGTGTTATTGGTAATCAGATTATTGTTGGATGGAGTAGGGCGCAGTACCGGGCACACAATGCCCTTGAGTTCACCGCAATTCTGGTAGACATTGATTCCGCCTTCTCGATTGTTGACGAACAAAGTATTCGAGACCTCACTATCGTAGGTTGAGTCAATCGCGATGGCTTCCCGAGTGTTGTTGTTGGTAATGATTGAATCTCGAATCCTGACGCCATGACTGCCTGCCTCCGAGTAGATAGCGATTCTTTTGGAGTTGTCGACGTGCACGCGGTTGATATTGACCCGTTCGCTGTAGCTGCCCAAGTAGATTCCAAGACCGGTATCCTGAATCGTTAAGTCTTCCAGCGTTAGATCCGAGTGCCCGGTTGGCAACGCCTCGCCGTCATCAATCTGACCATTGCCGCCCAGCTCACCACCGAAAAAGCGGGTTGCCTGAATACCGATGTGGTTAGTGCCACGAATGGTGCAATTGCGCACGGTAATATTGGACAGAGAACGATCGTCGTACAGCCTGACGGCGGGCATGCGTGTAGCTTCCGTAGTGGCTGTACCAGTTGCTAACGTGTTTCTGCCCCAACCGTGATCAATGGTGCCGCCTTTGCAGTCAAGAGTTCTGTCGTTACGATCAAAAATAGCACTGATGGGCATCGTTGGCTGGTTTGCGCAAAACGACAGATCAGTGTCCATGACAATACAGCTGTGCTCGCTAATGTCGCTGGCGCTCAGGCAATCAGGGAATTCGCTGGCGTATTTCACGACGGTGCATTCGGAAATGCGAGTGTCTGTATGGGGTATTGCGCAATTGATAGGCTGTTGAGCGGCATGGGCGCTGGGTATGACGCTGCAGCTACTCAGTAAAAGCAAGCCATGCAAGGCCACGGGGGCCCGAGTGAGTGTCAGTTTTGAGCGCTTTGTTCTTGGGAGGCGTAGGTTTGCACGATTTCTCATACGTGTAACCGAGCAAATCATGGGCCGGAAGGGGGCTGCTTAACCGGATCACCCCAAAAAAACGGCCAGCAATAGCTGACCGGATACTGAACTGGTTGCGGCGGGGAAAAGCCCGCCGCGTTCTTTGATGAGTCTAGTTGAACGTCATTCGGGTTGCTGTGACTTCAATTTCTACTCGTCGATTCAGCTGACGTCCTTCAGCAGTGTCGTTGCTGGCGACAGGTGCGCTCTCACCCATGCCTTGAACGTCGATGTTCGCGTCTGGGTACTTGGCACTGATCTCGTCAGCCACTGTTTGAGCACGACGCTCTGACAGTGCCATGTTGTATTCATCAGATCCACGGCTGTCAGTGTGGCCTGAAACGGAAATGCCAGTGATGCCTTTGTATTCTGCTAACGCCGCAAACATGCTATTGACAACGGCCTGACCTGAAGCATTAAGCGCTGCTGAATCTGTGTCAAACAGAGTCTGCTCGCTAAATTGGCGCGTATCGATCTTGCTGGTCTGCTGAGCAGGTGCCGCAGGTGCTTCAGCGACCTTGGTTTCGACTTCTTCCTCAACTTCGGCGACATCTTCGATGCCAGCGCACGCGTTGATCACGTTGTCCTCAGACAAGTTGCTGGTTTGCAAGCACTCGCCGAGGCCTGTTTTCAGCACCATACCGCCGGTTGAAACATAACCATCGCCAGATGCCTCGAGGTCACCCTCTACAGCGTTGTGGGCAGATGCGCCAAATGATACGAGCGACAGGCAGGCACCCAGCGCAAGAATGGTACGAGTGTTCATATAAATCTCCGTTGTGGAAGTCGTGTGCGATGTGGTGGAATAAGGAGTGTCTCAGCCGCCTCTATATTTAGAGCAATGATCACTCGACGTCAACGGCTGTGTGAGCCTGAATCAGGCCCACACTGCCAGTTTACGTATTACTCGGTAATGCTTTTAGCCGTAACCTGAATTTCTACACGTCGGTTCAGCTGACGCCCTTCACGTGTGGAATTGGTTGCAACCGGGCTGTCTTCACCCATGCCACTGCTAGTGATAGCAACGTTCGGGTAAGCAGCACTCAGGAAAGCTTCGACTGACGCAGCACGACGCTCTGACAAGCCTTGGTTGTAATCAGCTTCGCCAGTAGAATCGGTGTGACCCACTACATTGATAGCGCTGATTTCCTGGAACTTCTCAAGCTGAGAGATCAGATCCGCCAGAGACTGCTCGCTAGCCTGATTGAGCTGTTCAGAGTTGTTGTCAAACAAAGCTTCGCCACCCAGAGTAGCTGTCGTAACAATAGGCTCTTTCTTGACAGGCTCTGGTGCTGGAGCCGGCTCTGGAGCTGGCGCTTCCTCAACAACTGGCTCATCTTCGATGCCTTCACAGGCATTGACTTGAGTTTCTTCGCTGAAACCACCCAGCTTCAGACACTCACCACCGCCGGTGCGCACTGCATTACCGCCAGATGTTACGTAGCCAGGCGTTCCTGCTGGAATTTCAATGGTGCCTTCCAGCGCCACGTCGTGCGCCATAACTACACTGCTGCCTATGAGCAAGGCTGCGATGGAACTGAGGGTACCGATGTTTTTATTCATAGCTAGCTCCCACTAGTAGACATTGATTGATAGTACAAAAAACTGTATCGACCGGCACTCGTGCGTGATCCACAGACGCGTTTATCGTCTGATGCGAACAGCTCGGCACCGATACACCTGAACAACTTTCAACAAGCTTGCCGGATGGGAATCTGCCTAGCACCCCGCAAACTTGTTGTATTTTTGTCTTGTATAGCGGCAAATTCCCTGATTGTAAACTTTTTCCACCTCGTTCATGTGTGAAAAAAACAACAATCAGGCCCTGCCACTGCCATGACTTACCCAAGAGTGTAGGCTATCCGTCACGTTCCAGAGGCAAAAGGATACTTGCTAATGACTTTTTACCGACCTGTATGGTCAGATTTGTATGATTTTGCACTAAACCGCCTTGAATTTGGCTCGCATTGCGTTTTATGCCGCGGTCATGGAGCCCACAGCAGAGACCTTTGCGATGCTTGCGAAGGTCTCCTGCAGAGGTGTTTGCACACCGATAGAGTTGGTCGGCGCACACAACTCTGTCTTTCCTGTGGTGATGAGTTTGCTGCTGCCGACCCTGCCGGGGGGGAGTGTCTGGATTGTCTGGGGCGAGGTAGCCCTTTTCAGCAAATAGTGGCTCCTTACCGGTACACCTTTCCGTTAGACAAGATGATTCACCAGCTCAAGTACGGTGACAATCGTGTTTATGCACGGGTACTGGGCAGTCTGTTGAGGGCTGCCATCGCAGCCGATCACGAGTTGCCGGATTGTCTGGTCCCCGTGCCGTTGGCCCCGGGTCGTGAGAAAACACGGGGGTACAACCAGGCTGCAGACATCGCCCGGTGGTGCGCTAGTGAGCTAGATGTGCCGTACTGGCCCTATGCTGCAAAACGCGTCGTCGATACGGGCTCACTGGCAGGCTTGAGTCGTGCAGCCCGCCAGCTGAGAATTGTCGGGGCCTTCAGGGCAGATCAGGCGGTCTGTGGAAAGCGGATTGCTATCGTTGATGATGTGTTGACGACCGGTGCCACCGCCAGAGAACTTGCCACCGAACTCTATGACTCAGGCGCGGTGTCTGTCGAATTGTGGGTATTGGCGCGGACATCGAGAACCCGCTGAGCCGGCGGGGCCACTTCAGCAGCCAGCATACGCCGGACAGGTTCTGGCAACGATGCCGTCTCCGGTGCCGGCAGGGTCTGCCAAAGCGATGTGTATTGGCTGAGCAGCGTATGACGGCCGGTATCCAGATCGGCAATACCCTTGCCCAGTGCTTCTCCGACCTCGATCAGGGCGTTTTCAAGTCCTTTAAGGATACCCCGCTGTGCTGCCTTCTCGCTGGAGGGCTGGACCTTGCGTTGTACAAAGGCTGGTATCAGCCAGGACAGGCCGAGTAACAGTGCACTGTTAATGGCAAAGTTGCTACCCAGATACGCCGCCGGGTTGCTACCACCTTCGGTAAAGCCGTAGACCACTCGCCATGCAATCCAGCCCATCGCTGCCATCGGTAGCAACACACACAGCAGGCCAAGCGTGCGGTGTGCGATGCGTTGCAGGCGATTCCCGGGAGCGGCCAATGAGGTTTGGATAGCATCGTTCACCGTGCTGTCGAGATCTCGTCGAACCCGGGCATAGGGTTCGGCGACAGCGTGCTTCATCGCGGCGATGGGTAGCTGTAGAGCCTGTGATTGCTGATTCAGAAAATCCGCGACCAGATTATCGATGCGTTGTAGTAGCGGTTCATCGACCAAGGCTGTCTGTTTGTGTGCCTCCGGTTGTTCACGGTTTTGCCTGCCACGCAGTCTTTGTAACCATGAGCCATCCTGTTGCGCATAGTGACTGGCGTGCCTCGCTGCCTGACCTTGCAAAGACTGGGCTAACGAGGCTGATGAATCTTGCCAGTAGTCTGGCCACCGCTCGCTGAGTAATCTCAACGCTTCTTCGGATCCCAGTGAGTCCAGCCAGGTGTCGCTGATTTGCTTCTGGGCCTTGAGTCGCGCAACGATTCCCAGCTTGTCCAGAGACGAGATGACAGATTGATCCGCTGTTTCCTGTAGCGCCGCTTGTAGTTGTGCAAAATCATCTTCGATTCCGCTTCCCGGGTTGGAAGAGTCGGTTCGATAGAGCAAAGGGTCTGGCAGGCCGGCTTCAGCCAGTTGGGCGCGAAAATCCTCGAGCTGCTCCGGCTCGCCTCTGTCCCAGTGATTAATGATAAACATCCAGGCATGCTGGCTGGCATGTTTGAGTAACAAGCGCCACCCTTGGTCGTCGCGATAGCGATCAGGGCTAACCACGTACAAGACCAGATCCAGGTGGGGTAACCAGATATCGACAAGATCACGATTCGCTGATTCCACGCTGTCGAAATCGGGCATGTCGATAAATAGCACATGACGGTAACGGTCGTTGTTGTGCAGGGCGGTGCGCATCTTGCGCATGGGAAAGCTCTCTGGAAGGTTATCAACCGAAACCGAGCGGTGCACGTAAACGGTTATGATTCTCGACGTGGGTCGTTCTACGCCAGAGCGCGCTACGGGTTCGCCGGCAATGCGATTGAGCAGCGTGCTTTTACCAACGCCGGTACCGCCAAAGAATCCAACCACCAGAGGCCGTTCAGCCGTGTCGAACAGTTGTGACGGGGATGCGGTGTCGGTGCTTTCCAGAGTGTTTCTGTCATGCTCAGCCAGCCACCCGGCAGCGGTTGCATCACCGGCCCAGGCTTCGAGTGCGTGTCGTTGTGCAGCTGGAAGGTCGGACATCGAAGGCAGTGTTACGCAGTAATATGGTTAGTTGCAAAGGATACACGCATACCCCCGTGGGAAACGACAGTACACACAAGTCCTCTGGATCAGTTCACGATACCGGAAGCCAGATTGGCGAGAGTACGGCCGCTGCCTGCGCGCGCAGTCTGGCCGATGATGCCGGCCTGTTGATGACAGAGCGAAAGAAGCCCGGACAGTCCAGTGGCATGGCCCGTGGCGCCTGCGATGTGATCGCACTGAAGCAGGCACACCATGATGCCGACACGCACCAGCATTACTCGCCTGAGGATCCGCTTGGCAGGCGCCTGCATTTTCTGATGGAGCGAGAACGCTACGAAGCGCTGGGTGCCAATCGCTATGCAGGAGTTGGCAAGAATCTGGATGAACGCTGGCAATTTGCCGGGCAATTTGACCCAGACGTGCGCACCCGTGTTGATACTGATCACAGCTCGGAAGAGGGATTTGTTGCAGGTCTATGTCGTCAGGCCTTCAGGACTGACTTTGAACACGCAGGTATTGCACCCACGACAGCAGAGGAACAGGCGTGTGCAGTGCTGATGAGCGAACATCTATTGGGGAAACTTTCCGCGCAGCTCAAGAATCAAGCCGGTTTTTCAGCGCTGGCGGCCAGCGCTGCGACGCAGTTGGCAGCGCTTATGACAGACGTCGCAGGGTTAGACGCGACCACTGATACTGATGCGGGCTCGGCGGTGGAAGGTTCTGACGATGAGCCTTTGGAAGATGATCATAGCGCCGCAGAATTTGATGAGGCAGCTGCTTCGGATGACATTGACGAGGAGTCAGAGGAGTCTGCAGCTGAAAGCGAGGGTGATTCAGAGTCGACAGACGAGCTACCTGAACACGCGGTGGATGAAGCACCGGTTGCCGGCCCCGATCCCACGATCGTCGTCAGCGGCGATACGCAGCCCTATCGGGCCTATACAACCGACTTTGATGAAGTTGATACTGCTACTGAGTGGGCCGATGCCGAGCAGCTGGCACAATGGAGAGAGGAACTTGATCAGCATATTGCCCTGCACGGGCGTCTGGTGCGTCGACTTGCGGCTCGATTGCAGCGGGTGCTGCTTGCCAGGCAAAAGCGTCACTGGCAATTTGATCTGGAGGAGGGGCAGCTGGACACAGCGAGATTGTCGCGAATCATTTCAGATCCTCTGGTGCCGCTCAGTTTCAAGGCTGAGAGTGAAACAGCCTTTCGCAACACGACCATAACGCTACTCATTGATAACTCTCGTTCAATGCTGGGGCGCCCGATCATGATCGCTGCCGCCTGTGCCGATATTCTGGCAAGAACGCTTGAGCGATGTGGCGTAAGTGTGGAGATTCTTGGTTTTACCACGGTACATCTACACGGTGGCAGCTCGACGAGCCGGTGGGAGCAACAAGGCAAGCCTGCGAATCCGGGGCGGTTGAACGATCTGCGGCACATCGTCTACAAGTCTGCCGACATGCCGTACAGAAGCGCCAGGCGCAATCTGGGTCTGATGCTGGACAAGGATATTCTCAAACAGAATATTGACGGTGAATCACTGATGTGGGCTTATCAGCGCCTGATGAAACGACCTGAAGAGCGCCGCATTCTGATGACCATTTCTGATGGAGCGCCTGTGGACACGAGCACGCTGGGTGCCAATGCCGGAGACTATCTTGCGCGTCACCTGCAACGAGTGGTTGATGAGATCGAACAGGCGGATCGTGTTGAGCTCATGGCGATTGGTATCGGGCACGATGTAGGTCGTTTTTACACGCACGCAGTGAGTGTGTTTGATGCACGTCAGCTGGGCCCCGTGATGCTGGACAAGCTGGAAAAACTTTTCCGGCAGGCAGCCTGACTACAAAGCACTCTAAAACGGTAAGCCCTGCGGTATAGTCTGCTCGGAAAACCGGCTGCAGTCGGGCCGTTTCGATAAACATTCAACGTAACTCAGGATTAAGAATAATGATTAAAGAAGGCGACAGGATTCCAGACGTTTCTCTAAAGCAAGTCACGGCCGCTGGCCCTACCGATGTGTCGTTGCGTGAATACTGTAGTGGTCGCAAGGTCGTCATATTCGCATTGCCCGGTGCATTTACACCGACGTGTTCTGAAGTTCATGTGCCCAGCTACATCGACAGCGCACAGGCACTTCGAGACAAGGGCGTGCAGGCTGTCGCCTGTGTCTCCACCGCCGATTTTTTCGTCATGAATGCCTGGGGCAAAAGCATGGGCACCGGTGAGCATGTTGACATGCTGGGTGACGGGAATCACGATTTCACGAATGCTGCTGGCATGAGTATCGATTTGAGTGCTATGGGGCTGGGCGAGCGCTCAAAGCGTTATGTGATGGTGCTGGATGATGGCGTGGTGACGCACATGGCCGTTGAGACCAATCCCGGAGAAGCTACGGTGAGTGCGGCAGACGCGGTGCTCAAAGCGCTGTAGAGCGAGAAAGAATCTGGCCTACTCAGGCGGCGTAATTGTAATGGCAGTTGCGTCGCCATTCTTGGCCAGGGCACACTACACTAGAGCACAAAGCGTTCGATAGGTTATACAAGTCTCAACAACCGACCCTGCCGGAGCCTGATGGTTGCGTAGGGTAATCCAGATGGGCAATACTGCGGCAGGCCCTATCACATAGAGTCACCGCATACGCAAGCCGCGAATGATGTGCTGTGACAAAATGCAATAAATTGCATGTGGATGGATTGATATTCTTTGTAACACGCGTGGCGCAAATGAGTGTAAACGGTTTGACGAATCTGGGGTACATCGCAGCCATACACGATGCTGACCAATCGTCACGTCGCCCAGAAAGTCCTGCTTGCCGAGTACTGAAGACGCTCCTGGCCGGTGATATCAGATCATGACCATAATCTGGCTGATACTGCTTTTTCAGATCAAGCACTGCATTGCAGATTTTTTTCTGCAATCCGGCCAATCGGTGGGTGCAAAACACGTCTACATGAACCGGGCCAATCTGGTTCATGCGGGACACCATGGATGGTTGTCTGGCGTAGTAGTTTTTATCGTCACCCAACAACTGTCTCTCGCCATTCTTGTTGCTCTGGCCGACTGGGTAATTCACCTTCATATCGACTGGGTGAAGGCCAGCACGGTGTACAAAAAGAAATGGACAATTGCCGACACATCGTTCTGGTGGGCGTTTGGCTTCGATCAGCTTCTGCACCAGATCACGTACCTGATTTTTACGGCGTTGTTACTGGTCTGAGGCGAGGACAACCCGCCTATCTGAAACCGATACCGACACGATATCGAATGTCTCCATCGAAGATGACAGCGTCGGGCGGCGCCTCTCCGACAGCTTCAATCTGTACCTCGTATCCGTTTTGTGCTTCCACGTACGGCAGGATGTCCAGACCCGTCATCGTAAAGCTGATTTGCTGAGCTGCAGCTGTCAGTTGTGGATCATCTACAGCGATGCTACCAATGATCTCGCGTACGGATTCACCGTTGATTTCAGCTGAAATATAGATCTCCATACTCGTCAGGAAGTTGAAGTCATCGATAGTGCCGTCTTCCAGCGTATCGACGCTTTCGTCACTGGAGGACTCGGTGATTCTTAACATGAGTGAGTCCACCTGCACGGACGTAAGGTAGTCGTAATCCTCCTGCTTGAATGATTCGTTAGCGGAGACATTCAGCGGCATGGCGGGAAACAAGGCCGGTAGCAGAGGCACAACGGCATTACCTTCAATACGCGTTTCCGGCAACGCATCTTCTACATCGAAATGCCCCAGGGTAGTGCCTTCACAGGCTGAAACCGCCAGTGCCAGCATCGCAGTCAGCAACATCGACAGGCTGTGTCGAGGGATCGTCAGATTCAACATTCAGGATAGTCCGGTTAACAGTATCCTGAAGGCAAAGCAAGGTTTGTTCCCTGTCAGAGCCGGTCGCTACTAACGCGCTCAGGCTGCCAGCTCAGTTGCCACCACCGTCGCAAGCTCAGGTTCAAGTTGTTGACTGAACAGGCGATCCTGACTCAGAGTTTCTGCCAATGCGCCAAGCTCTGTTGACAGCACATGTTGCATGACCTTTTGTTCAATATGCTCGCGTTGACGCTGTTTCAGATCGCGTTTGATCGTATCCAGATATCGGCCCAGCGCGCTTTCGGTCAGTAATGTGGTGAGTGAGAGCATCGCCGGGGCAAGTACCAGATCTGCAGGGGCCAGCCCTCCGGACTTGAGGGCCAGTGCCACACCTGCGGCGTCTGTTGTTACCCGAGCTGCGCGTAGTGAATTGAGTAATGCAGGTTGGGATTGCAGTTGCTCATAGAGTTGCTGAGCCGCGGCGTCGATCTGTGGGGCAAACTGCGCTCTTGCCACATCGCTCTGTTGGTTAAACAGCTCTCTGATGTGTGTTTCGTGCTCTCTGAATGAGTGGTTCAATGATATCCAGAACGGGCTCTGAGGCTGGTTCAGCAGCTCACCCTGGATGGTGATCAAGGCGCAATCGAGCGAGCGCTTCAGCGCTTCAGCTTCTTCATCAGCAGACTTGTCAGGGCGGTCTAATTGTCTGTCAACGGCTGTTCGCCCCATACCCAGTAACGTTCGGGCGGGCCAGGTAACCAGTTGACGGGTACGCGCAAGCGTTGCCGCCAGCCCGGGGATTTCCAGCAAGGTCAGCAGTTCTGCCAGTGCCCTGTTGAAGGTGTCGTATTTGTCGGCGTTATTCAGGTAGTCCTCGGTGTAGACGTCCAGTGCCTTTCGAGTAGCCTGATCTACCAGTGCCTGCCATTCGGAACGAAACAGCTGTTCATCTATCAGGGGTTTTAACCATTGACTACGATACGTCTCGATAAAGTTGCTTGCTGACACTGCGTGAGTCTGTCTGTCTATGCGTTGTTTGGCACCCTCCAGCGTGTCGGTTAATGCATTGAGTAGTTCGCTCGAGAATGGCGGAACGCTTGAGTTCGGTGTTTTACGCACAAACGGAAACAACGTGATGGGAGGCAGAACAGCCTCTCCAAAATAGTCGCTAAAGCGCGCGACAAAAGCGTTGGTAACAGCGGCTTCATCCTGGGAATCCAGTTTGTTGATACAGACGAGCAGGGGCTTTTGTAACGGGTGTATGAGTGAAAGCATGTCCCAGACACTTTTGTCACCGTACTTGTCCTTGCTGACCATGAGAATGACAATGTCTGCCAGCGCTACCGTGTTGAGCACGGCATGCGTATACGTGCTGGCATCAATGGAATCGAAATCGGGGGTGTCCCAGATGACTGCAGGTGTCACTAGCGCTTGTTTGCCTGCTTGCACGGGCTCAAGTACATAGGTGTTGAGATTCTGTGCATCCAGAACGTCTGCAGGTGTGCGTATCAGAGGCTGCATCAGTGGGTGCAGGGAATCCAGTTGTTCATTACTACACCCGGTTGCATACCCCTGAGCGTGCACCGTAAAGCCTGCCAGCGCACTGATACCCGCTACGTCGGCATTGAGCAGGACGTTGACCAGCGTACTCTTGCCTGATTGCGTCGGGCCTATGATCGCTATCTGTAGCGCATGATCTGAGTCAGACTGACTCAGATGGGCCTTGTCCATCACGGCATCCGCCAACTGCAGCGTATTCAGCGAATGCAGCATAGCGCTGGATGGCTGATCGGTATTCTGGACCACGCGCGCGTAGCGCTTGAGCAGTTGTGACACCCAGATGGCTGTTTCCCGGCTCATGGATGAATGGCGAAATCGATGACCAATGCAATAAAAACAGTGAGGCCGAGCCAGTTGTTATTCAGAAAAGCCTGAACGCAGCGGGCAGGTTCCCTATCACGAGCAAGCCAGATCTGGTATGCCACGAAGCCTGTCGAGGCAAACAGGCCTGAGTAATACACGACACCTCGGCCAGCCAGCCAGCCCACCCATGCCAGCAGGGCGATAACGATTGTCTGAAACACGACTACCATGACCAGGTCGTAGCGACCGAACAGTATGGCTGACGACTTGATACCGATTTTCAGATCATCGGGGCGATCGGCAATGGCATATAACGTGTCGTAGGCCACTGACCAGATAATGGCGCTGAGATACAGCCACCAGGCAATGGCAGGCAGTGAATTGGTTTGTGCAGTAAAGGCCATGGGCACGGCAAAACCGAAGGCGGCTCCGAGCACGACCTGGGGTAGGTGGGTGTAGCGTTTTGAAAAAGGGTATATCACGGCAAGTAGCACCGCCACGAAAGACAGGGCGATTGTCAGGGGGTTGGTGAAGAGCACGAGCACAAACGCTGCCAGCATCAGAACTGCAGCCGCCAGTAAGGCTTCGCGTGCACTTAGTGCGCCAGTGGCCAGTGGGCGGTTGCGGGTTCGTTCAACATGGCCGTCGAAATCCCGGTCGGCGTAGTCGTTGACAGCACACCCTGCAGAGCGCGTCAGTACAGTGCCGAGCACGAAGATGAACAGCACATCAAGCCGTGGAATACCTTGCGCTGCAAACCACAGAGCCCAGAGCATGGGCCACAGCAGAAGGTATATGCCGATGGGTCTATCCAGTCGGGTCAAGGCAACGAAATGAGGCAGTTTTTGTCCGAGGTTGGCGATATTCACAGCCTGGCTAGTCCGGTCAGCGCTTAGCCTCGGTATAGTATCCCGATTATGACTCTCGTGACTCAGGAACCCTGCATGACCCATTCATATGATTACGACCTGATTGCCGTAGGCGGCGGTAGCGGCGGCATAGCAACCGCTAACAGAGCAGGCAGTTACGGTGCTCGTTGCCTTGTCATCGAAAGCGATTCGGTGCTGGGTGGTACCTGCGTCAATCGTGGTTGTGTGCCCAAAAAAGTCATGTGGTATGGCGGTGCCATGGCGCACGCACTGCGAGATGCTGAAGGCTATGGCTTTGACGTCACCGTCAACGGCTTTGACTGGACTGCTCTGGTGGAAAAGCGTGAGAAATACATCAGCAACATCAACAATTCCTATGCGAAATACCTCGGTCAGAACAACGTTGAAACATTATCCGGTCGGGCTCGGCTTGTAGACGCACACACCGTAGAAGTGGACGGTAAGCACTACAGCGCTGAACGTATCGTTCTGGCCCCGGGTGGCTACGCCCGTGTGCCTGATATTCCGGGCAAGGAGCTGGGTGTGACCTCAGACGGATTTTTCGAATTCACACAGCAGCCCGGTCGCGTTCTGGTGCTCGGTGCCGGTTACATCGCAGTCGAGTTAGCCGGCATGATGCAGGCTATGGGCAGCGACGTTACGCTGGCTGTTCGTCACGACTCCTTTCTGCGCGACTTTGATTTGATGCTGCAGGAAAAACTCATGGAAGAAATGCTCAGTGAAGGACTTACGGTTGCAACTCAGTTCACAGCAGCAAGTCTTTCGAGCGTCGGTGAAACGATTAGTGCCACCAGTGAAAGTGGTAAGGTACTGGAAGGCTTTGATGCCGTGATATTCGCGGTTGGCCGCGCCCCGGCAACGAATGATCTGGGGCTTGAAAACGCTGGTGTCGCCAGCGATGACAGAGGTTACATACCCGTCGACAAGTATCAGGAAACCAACGTGCCCGGTATTTTTGCACTCGGAGATGTCACAGGCCAGGCTGAGCTGACACCAGTGGCCATTGCCGCTGGCAGACGTCTCGCTGATCGCATCTACGATCATCAAGAGGGCCGTCATCTGGAGTATTCACTGATTCCAACGGTCGTGTTCAGTCATCCGCCCATGGCCACTGTGGGGCTTACCGAAAAACAGGCGCGTGAACAGCACGGTGATGCGGTGAAAGTCTATAACTCGGCATTTACTGCCATGTACAACTCGTTCACACCGCACAAGACCAAGACCGCAATGAAGTTGATAGTCACGGGAGCTGACGAGAAGATCATCGGTATCCACATGATAGGTCTGGCCGCTGATGAGATGCTGCAGGGTTTCGCCGTGGCAATGCGAATGGGAGCTACCAAACGGGATTTCGACGACACCATCGCGATTCACCCAACCAGCAGTGAGGAGTTGGTCACACTCCGATAGCTTTAAGCGTTAGCCCGCCTGCGCGCGGGTTAACCACTTTGAAGTCTGGTCGATAGCTACCGTAGAGAGCAGTGCGCAGGGGGCTTCCCGAGCGCACTCGATGTTAACGGGTGACCACTCACGCATGTCAAGATCGCGCATACGACACAACGGATTTTCAATGCTGGAGCTTTTGATGGCTTTGGCGATCAGCGCCATACTGCTGGGGCTGGCGGTACCGTCCATGCAAAGCTTCATGGGTGACTCTGAAATAAGCAGTACCAGCAACGAGTTTGTCTATAGTCTCCAGACCGCGCGATCCGAAGCCATCAAGCGTGCGGGCCCGGTTGGTGTCTGTCCCAGTACCGCGCCTCTGGTGGATGAACCGGCCTGTGGTGGCGCTGATTACACAAACGGCTGGATAGTCTTTCTTGATCAGAACGGCAATGGCAGCAGAGATGCTGCTGATCAGATTATTCTGCAGACCGGTGAACGTGCTGCGGCGTTCACCATTACGCCGGATAGTATCTTCAGCGAACGGATCTACTTCGGTGAATCAGGAACCAGCGTTAATCCTGCTGGCATCCCGCTGTCAGGCAATGTACGCATCGATTTTGCAGGCTCTGCCCGTCGTGATATCTCCATTGCCGGAAATGGACGCATAACAACCGTCGACCCAGATGCTACTGGAGGTTGATGATGAGCGTGATCCATTCCACCAGACAGGTTGGTCGTCGCATGCTCGGTAGCAGGCAGAGCGGGATCGGTATCATAGAGGTGCTGGTCGCCCTGATTGTGGTCTCATTCGGTGTGCTGGGCATGGCTGGTTTGCAATTGACTGGCATGAAGCACAGCACTAACAGCTTCAATCGTTCAAAAGCGCTCATGCTGACCGAAAACATGGCCACTCGCATGCGCATCAACAATACAGGTGTCATTACGCAGGCCTATGCAGGCTTTGACTCCAGTGCAGATGCCGGTTTTTGTAACATCAAGCCAACGCCCTACTGTCAGGCATCAAAGGGTATTGCTGCACAACAATGTGATGTCGATGAGCTTGCTGAGTTTGACCTGTACTCGGTAGCTTGCGGTGACTGGGGTACAGCGGGATCCAATGCGGGTGTTCAGGGGCTGCTACCACAGGGCTCAAAGCTGGAAATCATTTGCGATGATGCAGTCTGTGTGGATACATCTACTTATACGTTGCGCGTGAGCTGGCCCGAAGGAGAGACGGCTACGTCAGAGGAAGCCGCTGTTGTTCGACAAGTACAGATGAGGTTGCGACCGTGAGATACCGTCCTGAGTTTCGCTGTCGTCAACGCGGACTGTCATTGATCGAATTGATGATATCCCTTGTTCTGGGGCTGATCGTGATAGCCGCGGTATTCAATGTCTATTCGGGTAATTCACGCTCTGCGCGCTTTACTGAAGGTCTTCAGAGCATGCAGGAGAATGGTCGTTATGCGGTATCCGTGTTGCAACGCGGATTGCGTTTAGCGGGATACTCACCAGTAGGCTACATAGAAGCCTTTGATGTGGCCCAGAGTGGTGTCAACACGATAGCTGTGCGTACTCAGCAGGCTTTTGACTGTAACGGTGCTGACACCACCCCAACGGCGGGGCTCGCCGTTAACATCTACCGCCACGATGTGGCAACCAGCCAGCTTACGTGTGAAGGGAATCAGGCCGGTGCGGCCCCCATGGCAATTGTTGAGGGTGTAGAGCAGTTCCGGATACTGTTTGGCCTTGATACAGACGGTGATGATGACACCACGGAGCCTCAGCAATATGTACCCTTCAGTGCTGCGCTCGATCCGGCTGAAGTAGTCTCGCTGCGCTTCGCATTACTGGTCAATTCCAATCAGCCAATTCGCTCGCGGGACATGTCAGATACCTATGTATTGCTGGATGAAGAAATGGTCGTGAGCGATCGTATGGCACGGGCGGTTTTCAGTAGTACCGTCAAGCTCAGGAATCGCTTGTAATGCGAATACATCACTCATACCGTTTTCCAGCTATCGTTGGTCGTTGCTACCCGCGACGCAGTGAACGTGGAGTGGCGCTTGTTATCAGCCTGGTTCTGCTGGTGGCCATGACAATACTGGGTGTTGCCACGCTGTCTTCCACCCGCCTCAATGAAAAAATTACCAGTAACGCACAGCAGAAGTCCATTGCCTTTGAAGTGGCTGAATCTGCAATAGCGTCTGTGTGGGACAAAGGCTATCTGACCAACGCATTGACATCGGGCCCCGCCGACTCGGCAAACAACCCAGTCGCTGTTCAGGCGCCGGATGCAGACACCGGGTTGGCAGCAGATTTTGATGTCAAGAACGGAAGCGGGAATACTGTCGTTGATGTTGAGGGTGAACTGACTGTGCAGTATTGCGGTGAAACCGCACCCATCGGAAGCGATCTGAATGCGGATGAGTCAGTTACGACGTTTGTCTATCAGCTGATAGATGTTAACAGCGTTGTTCAGATAGCCAATACCAATACTCGTTCTGATCATGTCCAGCGCGGTGCTGCCACGTCTGCAAAAACCGGTCGAACGGGCAACTGTCCAGTACGATGAAGAGAAAATTATCCATGTCAACATCCTTTGTCGTTGATCGCCCGTGTTGCGCTCCTCGTGCTGTTGCTACAACGAGTGAATCGACAAGGCACCGCAGCGTAGAATCACGTATGCGTGGTTTTACATTGATAGAAGTCATGATCGTTGTCGCTATCATCGGTATTCTGGCCGCTATCGCTGTGCCTGCTTATTCTCAGTACATGACCGATGGCCGGCGCACAGATGCCATTGCCTTTTTGTCAGAGGCTGCCGGTGAGCAAGTACGCTATTTTTCCAGCAACAATCAGTACGCCGATTCCATGGATGAGCTGGGTTACGGCAATGCAGCAACTTTCGTCACACCAGAAGGGCACTACACAGTCAGCATTGTAAACCCGGGTAGCAGAGCCAGGTTCACACTCACGGCTACCCCGATTGCCGGAGGCAGGCAGGCAGGTGATACCGAATGCTTAGCTTTCACGATCACAGACACGGGTGTGAAGAGAAACACAGGCACCAACACTGACTGCTGGTAGTCATCGGTCGCAGGCCACACTACACTGAAGCCAGATTGGGGGCGAGCTTTGAATCGTCCTTCGCCGTTGGCGCAGTCTGACTGTTCTGGTCGGTTATTCAAAAATGTGTATCTGTTATTGTTGACTATGCTAGGGGATGATTAAGGCCTGACAAGCCACCGGCGAGCTGAATGCCGTCGATCTTTCCTCCCAACCGGCTCGGAGCTATCGAGTTCATGATTCAGTCCACCAGTGGATTGCTCCCCGGCATTCTCGCCATTGCAGCCTTCGCGTTAACCTTGCCGCTGACACGCATTGCCGTGTTGGAAACATCACCAATGACCGTTTTCGTATTGCGCCTGGTGATGGCCTCTTTGGCAGCAACGCTGGTGCTACTGTTGCTACGAGTGCCAAAGCCTGCCAGGCGACACTGGATGCCTATAATGATCACCAGTGCTGGTGTCGTGTTTGGATTTCCTTTGTTTACCTCGCTTGCCATGCAGTCTGAGGCAGCAGCACATGGGGGTGTCGTACTGGGTATATTGCCACTGGCAACAGCCATTGCCGGTGCAATAATCAACCGGGAAAATCCAGGTTTGCCGTTCTGGCTGGTTGCAGGGGCTGGCAGTGCTCTGGTGGTGTTGTTTTCGTGGATGAGTGGAAACGGCGTAATCAGCGGCGGTGATGTCTATCTATTGCTGGCGATAATAAGCGCAGCAGCCGGATATGCTTACGGCGGCAGGCTGTCACGGCATTTGCCTGCCTGGCAGGTCATCAGCTGGGCATTGGCCCCCGCGTTACCGGTGGGCCTTGTGGCGCTGATGTTTCTGGACGTAAGTTTCACCTCGCTCTGGTCTCTGTTCCTATCGGCATCCACGGAAGGCTCATCCGTGGTGTCTGCAAACGAGTCGCTACTCAATGCATCTTTGGTTTTCTCATTGCTGTATCTCGGGCTAATCAGCCAGTATGCTGGGTTTTTGTTGTGGTACAGGGCTCTGGCACTCGACGGCATTGCGCGTGCCAGTCAGCTTCAGCTGTTGCAACCTTTTATGACTCTGGCAGCTTCTGCCGTGTTGTTGGGGGAAACGATTGACAGGCTTACAATCGTGTTTGCAGTACTGATACTGGCCAGTGTTGCACTATCAAGACAGCTGCCCCGCTGGAGAAAAGCCAAGCCGGGCTAAGCCAGGCGCGAATCCACATAAGTGACACAACGGCTAATAGTTGTGAATAAACACGCTCTCAGGTATCACTGTATGCAAGGCGCTATTTTTTATCTACTCACCGTATTGATCTGGGGCTCTACCTGGTTTGCCATACGATTTCAGCTGGGTACGGTTGATCCTTCCCTGTCACTGGTATACCGATTTGGTTTGGCGGCGTTGCTGCTGATTATCTGGTGTCTTGTCAGGCGAGTCTCCTTACATTTTACATGGCGTGAGCACTGTGCGATGGCAGCGCAAGGTGCTTGCCTGTTCAGTATCAATTACCTGTTGTTCTACTGGTGTACCGGACTAATCACATCCGGACTGGTTGCCATTATCTTTTCAACGGTCATCGTCATGAACATCTTCAACGGTGCGCTGTTTCTGAAAAAAACAGTAGAGGGAGTCGTTTTACTCGGTGCGCTGATGGGACTGGTCGGGATCACGCTGGTGTTTTGGCATGAGGTGGTTGCCACGAGAGCCGTATCGGATTCAGCATCACAAAGTGTACTGCATGGCCTGGGCATTGGTCTTGTGGCTACATTTTTTGCATCACTTGGCAACATACTATCGGCACGTAATCAGGCCTGTGGCCTACCGGTATTGCAAACCAATGCGGTGGGTATGGCCTACGGTGCGCTGATCATGCTGGTCTTTGCCGTGGTATCTGGCGTCACGTTTACGTTTGAATGGACAACAGCCTACGTCGGCTCCTTGCTCTACCTGAGCATATTCGGTTCTATCGTAGCGTTTGGTGCGTACCTGACCCTTGTTGGTCGTATAGGGGCTGACAGAGCGGCCTATGCCACAGTGTTGTTCCCGCTGGTAGCTCTGGTTATCAGTAGTATTTTCGAGGACTTCATCTGGACACCCATGGCGTTGGCCGGTATCGGCTTGATATTGATTGGCAATGTGATTGTAGTGGGGCGTGGGCTTGGTGCGCGCTGGCGGCGTCGAGTGGCTGTTGCCTGATGCGTGCTGCTGTTGCACACTGCGTGTGCAATCCTGTCATCCAGTCTCCCATACAGATACCATGAACGACTTCAACACAGTGACCTCGCGTGCAAACACTTCCAGCCTGAAATGGGATCGTTATCGTAATCAGGACATCCTGCCGTTCTGGGTGGCCGATATGGATTTCACAGTAGCAGCGCCAATCCAGAAGGCCCTTGAGGAGCGTGTGTCGCATGGTGTATTTGGCTACACCTTAGCGCCGGAGGGCATGAGTGAGGCGGTGACGAATCACTTGCGTAATGAATACAACTGGGAAGTGGATCCAGACTGGATCGTCTGGTTGCCCGGGGTTGTGACGGGTCTTGCCGTCAGCTGCCGTGCGTATTGCGGGGAGGGCGATGAAATAGTGGTTAATCCGCCTATCTACCATCACTTCTACGATTCTCATGAGCACGATCGGCAGAGCATCGTCCGAGTACCGTTGTGTCAGCGTGAAAAACGCTGGACCTATGACATGCCTGCCATGGAAGCGGCGTTCAATGACAAGACGCGGCTGATGATGATGTGCTCACCGCATAACCCCACAGGTACGGTGTTCACTGCGGACGAACTGAAAGCCTTGGCGGCTTTGTGCAAAAAGCACAATGTCATCATGGTGTCCGATGAAATTCACTGCGATCTTGTCATCGACAAACAGGCTACACATACGCCCACCGCTGCTGCGTGCCCGTCAATGGCTGACAGAATGGTCACGCTGATGAGTGGCAGCAAGACCTGGAACCTGGCAGGTCTCAATTGTTCCTTTGCCATTATCAGTAACAGTGAGCTGCGTGAGCAATTCAACCGCACTTGTCAGTCCATCGTACCCATGGTCCCGCCACTAGCCTACGTGGCAACACAGGCTGCTTACCGTGACGGTGGATCGTGGAGGCACGATCTTCTCGATTATCTGGCAGGCAACTATGCGTACCTGCAATCAACGCTTGGCCAGACCGATGGGTTGATCGTCGAACCTATTCAGGCAACGTACCTTGCATGGATAGACGCAACCGGGCTTGAACTTGAGGATACGCAGCAGTTTTTTGAACAATGGGGAGTGGGATTGTCCAGTGGCGAACAGTTCGGACAACCCCAGTACATTCGTTTGAACTTTGCCTGTCCACGGGCGACGCTGGAAGAGGGGGTGCGGCGTATGCAGGCCGCGGTTGCCTCGTTAGGTCACACTACACCAGCAGTCCGTCAACCGTAAGCATCAGGATTCAGGTAGGACTTGGCAACAGGATGTCGCCATCCTCAACGGTTTTGAGAAAATTCAGTGTCATGCGTGCTGTGGCTCCCCAAAGGGTTTCGCCGTCGTATTCACTGAACACAATAATGGGATGCCGCCGCGCACTTTGCAGATCCATATCGCTGCGGGCACGGAATGAAAAGTTTTGTCTGTCTTGCAACCAGCCCAATGGGATCAGGAATGCTCTGGCGACCTCAGAGGTTTGCAGCTTCAGGCTCGTGGGCCAATCAACAATGCCTACGATCGGTGTAACGGAGTAATGGCTGACTGTGATGTAGGGGGCGATTCGGCCAAGTAGCTGGATGTTGTCCGGATGTACGCCAATTTCCTCACGGGTTTCTCGCAATGCTGCAATCTCGTGCGTGGCATCTGACTCTTCAAGTCTGCCTCCGGGGAAGGCTACCTGTCCACTGTGGCGATCGCGTTTATTGTGGGCTCTGCGTATGAACAGCACCTGCCAGACGCCATCATGGCGAACCAGCGGGATGAGCACGGCGGCATCGCGAACGGCGTGAGAAGACGGAGCATCAGCATTCTGGTGCATGGCATCGTCGCCGAGTGGTTCTATGAGGGTGAGTTTGTCGTGCATTACACCAGTATAGTGTCTGGCAGAAGGCTATCGTTCCCCTCGGAGGCTGATTTCTTCTTACAGAGATCGAATCAGCCGGAATAAGTCTGTTTCCTGTTGGCTTTTGTTTATTATTCAAGGAATTTTCCCACAATGCACATAGATCTTTCCTCACTGTCGCCGGCTCAGACGTACGCCACGATGACGCAAAGTATTGTGCCGCGACCCGTAGCATGGGTGCTGACAGAAAACGATATGGGCACCTTTAATCTGGCGCCTTATTCCTACTTCAACGCCATTAGCAGTGCACCTGCCATGGCCATGTTCTCAGTCGGTGTAACGGCTAATGGTGATATCAAGGACACGCGCTATAACCTTGAGAGACGGGCTCACGCCGTTATTCATATTGCTCACCGTGAAATGGCACAAGCCATGACGGCATCTTCGGCCACTATCGACAGGGGTGTCTCTGAAGTGTCGGAGCTGGGGCTGGAGACTGCCGCCATGCCGGGCAGTGAACTGCCCCGACTACGTGATTGCCGCGTTGCCTACGCAGCCAGGTTGGTGGATACCAAGATGATCAATCAGCAGTGGATTGCATTCATGGAGCTGACCCATTTGTATCTGGACGACACTATCGTGGGTGAAGACGCTAAGGGACGGCTCAAGGTCATGGCAGACAAGCTGGATCCTATCGGGCGTCTGGGTGGCGGAGAGTACGTCATGGCGGGTGATATCGTGAGTATCGACAGACCCGCCTGATGCGAGTTGAAGCGTCGTTAAGCTTTCCAGTGAGAGCTGTCGACTTCACCGGGGACAGGAGTACGACACGTTGAAAACCCAATGGAAGGTACTGGCTGGCGTAGCGCTCATGCTGTTGTTGTTACTCGCGTGGTGGCAATTGCCCGTAAAGCTCTGGATTGATCAATTCCGGGGCTGGATCATCGATCTGGGTATTGTCGGTGTGGTGGCTTTCATAGTCATCTACGTCGTTGTTACTGTTGTGCTGGGCCCGGCTTCTGCCTTGACGCTCACTGCAGGGTTGGCCTACGGTGCGTGGGGATTTGCGCTGGTGGTTTTCTCGGCCACGCTGGCGGCGGCTGTTGCGTTTCTGCTGGGACGTTATGTGGCGCGTGAGCGAGTTACCCGATTGATCAACAGTGACCCTCGTCTGAGCTCTCTGAACAAGGCCATCAGCGATGAAGGCTGGCGGGTGGTAGGCCTGATGCGACTGAGCCCGCTGATTCCCTACGGTGTGCAAAATTACCTGTTTGCCGTTACACAGATCAGTTTCGTGCCGTTTGTGCTGGCAACGCTTGTGGGAATCATGCCGGCCACTGCGCTGTATGTGTACATTGGCTCTCTGGGTCATGCCGTGGGCCGGTTTGGCGGGTTGCAATGGGTGTTACTGGTCGCCGGATTGCTGGCAACATTGCTAGTTGCCTGGTTTGTTGGCAAGCGCGCCAGAGCCGCTCTGGCAGAGCACACTGCAAATCACACAACAAAGCGATAACCTCGACAAGTGCGATGACCCGTATTGTTCTGGTGACGCAAGCTGACAGGCAGGAGACTCAAGATGACAGATGCAAGTACGCTTAGGCGGATTCTCGATACCCACACCACCATTGCCATCGTTGGCATGTCCGACAAGGTGCATCGCCCCAGTTACTTTGTTGGCAAGTATCTGCTTGATCATGGCTACACAGTGATCCCGGTCAATCCCACGTTTGCCGAGGTGCTAGGCCAGAAGAGTTACGCCAGTCTGGACGAAATTCCAGAGCCTGTGGACATCGTGAATTGTTTCAGACGCTCTGAGCAGATGGAAGCACTGGCTCGCGCGGCTGTCGACATCAAGGCGAAAGTGCTGTGGATGCAGCTCGGTGTCGTCAATGAGGCTGCACAAGCGATTGCCGAGTCGCACGGGCTGGACGTTGTCATGGATCGATGTACAAAAATAGAGCACGCACGATTGTTTGGCGGGCTTAACTGGGCTGGCGTCAACACGGGCCTGATCAGCTCGCGCCGCCCCCGAAAAGTGAATCTTTGATCTGGAGAAAGACAGACGCCATGGCTGATAGAGAATATGCCCCCGAAACGCTTTGCCTGCACGCAGGTCAGGTACCTGATCCTCTGACAGGCTCACGAGCCCCACCGATCTACCAGACAAGCTCCTATGTATTTGACAGCCCTGACCACGCTGCCAGCCTGTTCAATCTGCAGACATTCGGTAACGTCTATTCCCGTTTGTCCAATCCGACCAATGCCGTACTGGAAGAACGTGTTGCCGCGCTTGAAGGGGGTCGTGCCGCATTGGCTGTGGCATCGGGTATGTCCGCACAAACCATTGCTACACTCACCCTGTGCAAGGCTGGTGATGAAATTGTAGCGGCCAGTACGCTCTATGGCGGAAGCTACTCACTACTGGATGTCAATCTGCGTCGACTGGGTATCACGACACACTTTGTTGACCCTGATGATCCGGAGAATTTTCGCCGGGCGATCACTCCCCGCACACGGTTAGTGTACGCAGAAAGTCTGGGTAATCCCGGTTTGAATGTGCTGGACATTTCAGCGGTTGCCGATATAGCGCATGAGCATGGATTGCCGTTGATGGTGGATAACACCGTACCATCGCCTTTTTTGTGTCAGCCGTTCAAACATGGCGCTGATATCGTCATCCATTCAGCGACCAAATACATCGGAGGGCACGGTACCTCTATCGGTGGCCTGATTGTTGAATCAGGAAAGTTTCCCTATGACAATGGCAATTTCCCAGACATGGTTGATGCGTCCGACGGCTACCACGGAGTGCGGTTCTTTGAAACGTTTGGTGACTTTGCGTACACCATGAAAGCGCGTATGGAATACCTGCGCACCATGGGGCCGTCGATGAGTCCGTTCAATGCATTCAACTTCCTGCAAGGGCTTGAAACATTGCATGTAAGGATGGAGCGACACGTCGAGAACGCCATGACGGTTGCCCGTTACCTGCAGGAACATGAGCGCGTTTCGTGGGTGAATTATCCGGGAATGCCTGAGAATAAATATTACGAACTGGGCCAGAAATACATGCCACGCGGTTGTAGCTCGCTCATGAGCTTTGGAATCAAGGGTGGTATGGAGGCGGGTATCAGGTTTATCGAAAACGTTGAGGTTCTGAGTCACCTGGCAAACATTGGTGATGCCAAGACTCTGGTAATTCATCCGGCGTCCACCACTCACCGTCAGTTAAATGAAGAACAGCAGATAGCGGCTGGTGTGGGTCCGGATCTGATCAGATTGTCTGTTGGAATTGAGCACGTGGACGATATCATCGCTGATATTGCGCAGGCACTGGAGAGGTAGCTTCCGTGATGATTGCAGCTCAGTCAGTCGTTCGGAGTCGTAGTCGCCGTGTGCGCCTGTGTTGATAGGCGTGTACACAGTGAACTATCGATCGACTCTCTATCTGTTGCAACTACTCATGCTTTCAGGGCTCATGGTCATGGCAGCTCCCGCAGCGTCAGATTACGAGACACCGAAGAATTTGAGCATGGGCTGGGATGGCAAGGTGCAACTGGGTGCGCTAGCCACCTTCGGCACAGCCGATACCACAGCAATCTCGGCGCGTACAGATTTTACCTACAGGAATGATCGATCCGAGCACGAATTGACTACCAAGTTATACCGTAGTGCCAACAAGATTTATGTTGTTCGAAAAGATGTCAATGGCGATGACATAACCAATGAAAGTGGAGCCTTTGTCAAAGATCAGGTTCGTACTACAACTAACGATCGTCGCTATATCGGTGTTCAGACTCGCTGGTTTGCCACTTCCCGATATTATGCTTTCCTGTTGGCAGATCTTGAGCTGAACAAACCGGCCGATATCGAATCTTCCTCCAGGCAGGTAGCAGGCTTTGGCTACAAGTTATGGAAGACACGCAAGGATTATGTCAGTGCAGCGCTTGGTGTTGGCCGCAAGAAACTCGAACAGGTTTCCGGTGAGACAGAGGAAGGCGCCATAGGCTACATTGGTTTACGCCTGCGCCGCCAAGTGGCCTTTAACGTGATTCTGGGGATCGATCTGGATTCGGATTTTGGCGCGGAAAACCGTTTTTCGGAAGCAGAGTTTGCAGTAGCGTGGAAACTTCGCGATCCGGTGTCTCTGAAATTCAAGTACGAGGCCCGCTTTAACAGCAACATCATCAATCCGCTTGATACATTCGAAGAGGATGTCGAAGCGGCTATGAGCGTGAATATTGAGGTGGCGGTATTCAGGTAGCCTGGATGAGGCATTCAGCTAGCTCGGACTACCTGACAGTAGTCCGGCCTTGAACCTATTCAGGTGTTTTTACTTTGCCGTAGGCTTTTTCGGCATCGCTCACCAGACGCTCACCGGATTTCACCAGCGCATTGCCGTCTGCCAGATCTTCCTTGCCTTGGGAAATCTGCTTGTTGCCTTTTCGGATGAGCTTATTGCCCTTTTTGATCATGGCTTGGCCTTTATCCCATTGCGTACCGAGACCGGAAACAGCTTTTCCTTCAGCTTCAATGGACTGGCCGAATGAGGGTGCCTTGGATGCACAGCCGCTAGCGATAACGGTAAAGCTGGTGATGGCTGCAATGAGGATAATCTTGTTCATAGGGTTCCTCTTTAAGGGTGAGTGACCGATGGAATACTGTATAGAGTGCCGATATTGGGTGGTTCTCTCTACACGGCGTCACTCTATATTACTGCGTCATACTACATGGTGTGGTTTACGCTCATCCAAATCATCGTCAACCGACTGGCGTCTCTTGAACTCATAGTGTTGTGCAGCGCCCGCTTTAAGGTAATCGACGAATCAAGTCGTGTTATTTACCTGATAGGGTTTAGTCTCCCTGCTACATAGGCGTAGCTGCAAGCTGTTGAAAAAACTATAAAATATCGAGCATTCACATGATGCTTGGGCTTATGTGAACCTGTGCCGCAATTAAACTTCATCGTTAATGCAATCATAAATGATGTTCGTTCGTTAGGGTTGTACAAGGGCATTTGCCTGTAGATTGACTCCGGTGACTTCAAACCATGTTTTCGCGTAGTAAAAAACCCAATGTAGAGGCGCTAATACAGGCAGGCTACCGCTACGCCTGTGCATTACAGGCTGATATGGGTGAAGCACAGGGACTGGTGCACGAGGCCTGGATACGGGCCAGTAAAGTCCACGGAGAGGTCCCGGACAAGGCGCTGCTGTTTCGCTGTGTACGCAATCTTTTCATCGACCACTATCGACGAACAAGAAGTGTGAGCTTCACCTCATTGGACGCTAAGGGATTTTCGACTGATGAATTGATGGGGGCTATGGATGTCACTGAATTGCCCGACGCGCAATTGCAAAGAGCGCTTCTCCAGCTGCGTGAAGCGGAGCGCGAGGTGTTATTCCTGTCGGTAGTTGAAGGCTACACCGCTAATGAAATTGCTACGCTGACAGACAAGCCGCGCGGTACGGTTCTGAGTCTGATACACCGCGCCCGAATCAGATTGAAGACGTTGATGGTCGAAACCAATGTCACTCCATTCAATCGTGAACAAGGTGAGCACTAGTCATGACAGACATTGATGATCGCCTACGTGATCACTACCGCGGGTTGCGACTTGACGAAAATGAAGTGGACCGGATCAGTGCATCAGGCTCGGCGAACCCGGCCAATCTGATTTCCCTGTCGGCCAGCCGTTGGCGGAGCCTGTCAAGAGCGGCGACAGTATTGCTGGTGATAGCGATGTCGGTAGGTTTTCACCACTACGGCACGCAGGCGGAGCGAACCATGCGCACATTGAATGAGGCGGCAATGAATCACTCGACCCGTTTGCAGCTCGAGTTTGAGTCAGCGGAAATCGGGAAGATTAACGAATTCATGACTCAACTGCCGTTTGAAGTTGCACTACCCTCGCAATTCGGAGAACAACTGGCTTTGCTGGGTGCACGATATTGCACTATTAATGGCGAGCTCGCAGCTCATGTGAAGTTCATTGATACGGCAACTGACAAGCAGGTAAGCCTGTTCATGACGCGTAACGGCGAAGGTCTTAAGGCCATGGATGAAACTCGCGAACGCGTTGATGGAGTCAACGTAAAACTCTGGAATGAGTCGGGACTGTTCTATGTCATGGCTACGCGCTCTCCCATTATCTGAATTCCTGTAACTATCCACCTCGAAAAGTGATCTCTAATGAATAAACGTGACTTTCTCAAAAGCAGTGTACAAGTGGCTGCAACTGCCAGTTTGTCGCTCGCTGCCGCCAAAACGGCTTTCGCGCAACCAAAAGGTTATGAGCTGATCAGTCCTCCGTTGAATACTCGAAGTGCTGACAAGGTCGAAGTGCTTGAGTACTTCTGGTTTGGCTGTCCGCATTGCTTCGCCTTTGAGCCGAGTATCAATAGCTGGGTGGCGAGCAAGCCCGACTATGTCGAATTTATTCGAGAAGCACCGCCACTGAATCCAGCCTGGGAGCCTCATTCCCGTGCGTTTTACGCTGCCGAATTGATGGGCGTTACGGAGCAGTTCTTTGAACCCATGTTTCACGGTATTCATGTTGAGCGTCGCTCACTTCGCAGCCCCGACCAGATCGCAGACTTTGCGGGCGACCTGGATATTGACAAAGACAAATTCAGAAAAACCATGGACTCCTTTGGTGTGAATACACGTATGAACCAGGCCATGCAGATGGCCCGTGCATCCAAAGTGTCTGGCGTTCCAACGGTGATCATCAACGGCAAGTACCGCACGGGTGGTTCACTGGCCGGAAGCCACGAGGGGATTCTGCGAGTGATAGACGAGCGGATCGCAGAAGAACGCAAATCAATCTGATCAGTAACCGTCAGGACAACAGAGCACAGATCAATGTGATCGGTAGCACTCGGGACAACTCATGAAACGAAAGAAAAAAGCAGCGCCCAAAGTCTCTGCAACACAGCGATTGCTTGATATGCCGGGCGTGCAGAAACGCAGGCTGGCGCTTAAGGCGACGTTGGCGGTAGGTGTTCTTGGCGTTGCTGCCGGTGCCATATCAGGCTACGACCAGCAGAAACGAGAACTGCATGATTTGTCGGCCATAGGTGCGGGCAAACCGGTTGTGGTGCAAATTCACGACACCAGTTGTTCTATTTGTCGTCAGTTGAAGTCCAGAGCGCTGTCAGTGTTCGAAGACGATGAGTCAGTCGATTTCAGGCTCGCTGATATCTTTACTGACGAGGGCCGGGCTTTGCAACAGCAATACGGAGTACAGAAGACAACCTTGTTGTTGTTTGATGCCAAAGGGCGGCATGTGCATACGGTTGTTGGTTTACAGAGTGTTGAGCAGCTGAAAGCGCTGGTTGTGAGGTATTTTGTGCAGCCAGCTTAGGGGTAAATGTAGTGGGATCTCAGATATACGTCCGAAGGCGATATTAAAGACAGCCATCGTTTTTTGGTGAAAGGGTGGCGGCTCTAGAGTTGCTGTTTACTCCTTGAGATTGGCTTTTGTGGGATGTTCGTAAGGATTGTCTGACGGTTCCTCGCAGTTGGGCCGCAGTGCATGTGTTGTTCGAAAAACGGGATTCACACGTGGGCCTTGTAGGGGCGTGTTGAAATCGGTTTAGCCGCATGTAAGATCTTTTTGTGCTGGCACTAAACCAACGATTCATCTCGATTGCAGTATCACTTGAACAGGCGATTCAAAATTTCTGACTTCTATGTCTATAACGTAGTGTGCAAGTGCTTCGCGGACCTTAATTGCCCTAGCGCCATCTTCTTTTAAAGAATATTCCTTGCGGATTGCCTGCGTTTCGTTGTCACTGCAATTGGTTTTTTCTTTTATCTCGACGGTTACGTAATTCTGCCAATCTTTGTCGTGTCCATTTCCTATAAATTGAGGATTCCCGTCCTCAACCTTGCGCACGGAATCAATCCGAGATAGTACGTAATCGCGATGTCCGTTTTTCTCGTGGTCAAAAGCTCGCAGGTGTAATCGGCCAGCAACTTCGACAATGACATGTGGCGATATAGTCCGGCGAATTAAGCCATTCCGCGAGTGGTATTGAATTCGCAATGGTGTGTTATCGACGAGTGCTGTTATGACTGGTCTGACAATCTCGGCAGCAGGTTGATCGCGAATAGCCTGCTCTTTATGAAAATAGACACCGCTGAAGGTGTCATGCAGCCAGTGTTCGAGGTTGGGGACCCGCGCAAA
>Ga0209828_1000047_pt1 | contig 89620 bp, 73 predicted proteins | sample MaitaG_FD_187429 | JGI IMG/M metagenome (GOLD analysis project Ga0209828, IMG submission 187429) | Marine algal microbial communities from Maine, USA - Maine_Asex2 metaG (SPAdes) (version 2) | ecosystem: Host-associated > Algae > Red algae > Unclassified | place: Maine, USA | collected 2015-01-05
TGAGCACCTCAAAGAAGCGGGCCGGAACTGGTGCCAAGAAGCCGGCAGGCGCCAGCAAGAAGCCGGCAGGCGCCACCCCCAAGAAGGTGGCTCGAACTCCCAGGAAGAAGGAGACAACCACCCGCCCCAAGAGGGCAAGGCGGGGCGTACTGGTGGCGGGCATGCATCGCAGCGGGACCTCGTTGGTCGCCGACCTGCTGGTCTCGACTGGTCTCCACCTGGGTGACGACGTCTCACTGATTGGACCGAACCCATCACAGCCGCGGGGGCACTTCGAGGCGATCGAAGTGGTTGCACTCAACGATCAACTTCTTGAGCTCACGGGGCGCCACTGGCTGTCCACGACCGCGCCTGCCGAAAAGAGTCTGACAGAGCTGGCTCATGGGAAGCTCGGCGATCAGGCGCGTGAAGTCATCGACGCAAAGTTTGACGGATCAGGCAAAAGTTGGCTGATCAAGGACCCTAGATTTTGCTTGACACTGCCTTTCTGGCGGAAGGTTCTGGCCGATGACTTCGTGCTCGTCGCATGCACACGAGATCCCCGGCGGGTCGCAGACTCCCTTCGAAAGCGCGATGAACTACCAGTCGAATTGGGCGCTGCACTCTGGAGCGCGTACAACAAGACGCTGGTGGAGAACAGTGCTGGCCTTGACGCCTTCTGGGTCGACTACGAGGACATTCTTGCCCGGGACGCTGGTGCTCTCGACGGGCTCCACAACTTTGTAGCGGGTTCCGACCAACGGAAGAAGGCGCGCAAGATTGACTCATCGGTTGTCGACGGTGGTTTGCAGCGAAGCAGCCTCGCTCCAATCGATACGGCATACACAACCAGTTACTCCGCACTCAAGGCCGCTCGAAGCGGCAACGACGGACAGACCGCATCCGTCATACCGTGGGTGGACACGTCCCCGTGGGACTCCACAGTCCGCCTGACCGGGCGGCTCCATCGGGACCTGGCGCAAGCAAAGGCCAGCCACAAGACCGCTGATGCACAACTGGCCAGAGCAAAAAAGGTTGAAGCGGCGCGGGACGCAAAGGTCGCTGAGCTCATGGCAAAGCTGTCGGATGCCTTGGCGGAACGCGATGCTCTCGAGGGTCGCCTGCAGGCGTCCATTGCCGCCCATGTCGTGACCAATGACCACCTACAGAAATCCATGGCCGACCACCGCGAAACCAACAACCACCTCCAAAACGCCGTCGCCGAACGCGACGAAACCAAACAACACCTCCAAAACGCCATCGCCGAACGCGACGAAACCAAACAACACCTCCAAAACGCCATCGCCGAACGCGACGAAGCCAAACAACACCTCCAGAAATCCATGGCCGACCACCGCGAAACCAGCAACCACCTCCAGAAATCCATGGCCGACCACCGCGAAACCAACAACCACCTCCAAAACGCCATCGCCGAACGCGACGAAACCAAACAACACCTCCAAAAATCCATGGCCGATCACCGCGAAACCAACAACCACCTACAAAAATCCATGGCCGACCACAAGGTCACTGCTCGAGATCTTCGTAAGGCAACCAAGAACGCCAAAAAGGCGAAAGCCTCGGCAGCTCAGCTTGGTGACCAGCTTGCGCTGCGAGAACGCGACTGCAGCCTTCTGGCCGACGAACTCCGGGCGGAGCGGCGAACAGTTGGCCACCTGTCCGGCGAACGTGACCGCCTTCAGGTCGAACTTGGACGTCTTGGTGAGCTTGAAGCCGCCATCGAGAACATGAAGCATGATGCCGACGGCCTAACCTCCGAGGTCGACCACCTGCGCGGCGAATCAGGCCGGCTGCAGGCGGAAGCTGATGAATTGCGCGGGTCGGCTCATCATTTGGAGACGCTGACCGGCTCTCGGGCCTTCCGGTTTGTACGCGCCTACTGGTGGGTCGGACGAGTCGCCAAGGCTCCAGCGCGCAAACTCCGGCGTGGTGGCCCACAACATCTGGAGAGTCTGGAATCCTAGTCCCCTGGCCTGTTCGTGTCTTAAGACACCGGGTCTACTTCGACTGGACTTGTGGAGTCGCTTGGGCTTGGACCAATCGTCGTGCGCTCCGGGAAGCGAACGTCTGTGGCAGCGCAGTCAGTAGATACGAGACGGAGGCAATAGCTTTGTCAGCCCAACCAGAAGCTCGGTATCTGAGATTGCCGCAATGTCGGGGTGGGTCGGAACGTTCACCAGACGGTCATAGATCGAGACGGCCTGCGGAAGAGGCGCAAGCGGCTGGTAGTACTTGCCGAGCGGCAATGGATTCGCAATGACCGCGTTTTCGGGTAGCGCTTCCGGAGCGAGAAACGGAAGACTCATGTGCACGGAGTCCGTCGGCAGTGAGGGAGTCAGTGGTTCAAGCCCGACCCGGCGTGCCAACTCAGTAACTCGCCCAGCCTGCACTGCATACAGCGGCGCCCATTCGTTGTAGCGCTCGAGTCGGTCAAGGTGAAAAGCGCACGCGATATCTGAGATCTTGCCGTTGCCAACCCATGCATGAGGGCTAGCGGACAACTCGGAGTAATTGATCAGTTGGCGAACGGTCTCAATTGTGGCGCTATCCGCAACGACGGCCCCACCCTCGCCAGTACCGAAAGGCTTGGTGTAGTGAAAGCTGTAGCTCGCCACCCCTTGGGCCGTACCCCCTCGACATAGCCCGGCAGCGTTATCGAGAACGAAGGGAAATCCGAGCCTCAGCGACTCATCGCGGATGTCCGAGAGCGGGCCATGCACCCCGAAGACATTGGTCCCAACGATTCCCGAAACGTCCGGGTGTCGTTCGCATTCACCGAGGTCGATTCGCGCATTGGCATCGCAATCGAGAACGGTCGAGCCCGAAAAGTAACCTCGGGCCTGATTTCGAAAAGTGAAGGCCGAGACGCCCCAGTGGATCGACTCTTGTTCCGTGATCTCAATCGCCTGACACAACGCATGGAGCGCCAGGCCACCGTTTGCACATGGCAGCACTTCGTACCCGGCGGGCAACGCTAGGAACTCGGCGAGCGCTTCAGCAAATGCTCGCTCTACCGGACCACCGTTGGCCCACTGGTTCTCCTGGCTCGAACTTTCGAGCAGCTCGATCACGCGCTCCATGCGCGGCTGTTTCGCTTCGACAAACCGGACCTCGCGCATCAATTGGTCCTTTCGCCACGCTGAATCTCAGCACTAGACACTCCGTGTACATTCGCTAGATGACACTCGGTAACACGGGGCCGAGGATAGCCCTGATGCAGCCTTACCTCTTCCCGTACATCGGCTACTTTCAGCTGATCGCCTCAGTGGACCAGTTCGTCTTCTTCGACGACTGCAAGTTCAGAAAGAACAGCTGGATCAATCGCAACCGATTACTCGTCCATGGCAGGCCGGTCTACTTCACGCTTCCGCTCGTTGCTTCGTCAAGCTCAACTGCCATCCAGAACATGGCCTGCGAGCCCGCACAAGCCGCGCGGACTCAGGAACAACTGGTCAAGACCATGCTGATCAACTACCCGGCGGGCGAACATCGCGACGTGGCGATTGATCTCATTCGGTCTGTATTCTCCGGCCCGGTTTCCTCAATCAGTCAGCTGGCCGAGTCCAGCGTCAAGATGACCGCCCGCCTACTCGGCATCAATCGAGATTGGGGGAGATCGTCGCTGATTGACTATGACCGTTCGCTATCCGGTCCCGATCGGGTCATCGATATTTGCCAGTCGGTAGGGGCGAGCGAATACTGGAACGCTGTTGGGGGCAAGGCCCTGTACGAGTCTGATTGTTTCACGGCGTCAGGGATCTCGCTGCGATTCAGTGAACCGGTCCTGCGGACTTATCGTCAGGGCTCGACCGATCACTTTGTAGCTGGGCTGTCGATTCTCGACGCTCTCGCAAGAGTCGGAGCCGAATGCACTTCCGGATTGGTGCAGGTGGGAAGGCAATGACGAACTGGCAGGATTTTTGGGACCACTATCGGAGTGACTCTTCGAACCGCTTCGAACAAGTTGGCAAGACAGTCAACGGGCAACCGATCGCGCAAGAGGCGCTCAATTGGCACATCGATAAGATCCGAGACCGCCTGAAGCTCAATCGAGGCGACGCTGTCGCCGATCTTTGCTGTGGCAATGGGCTTGTCTCAGACGAGATCGCTTCGTCGGTAAACCTTGTAGCCGGCCTCGACTTCTCCGAGCGACTCATTTCGAACGCCAACCAGAACTCCACTTCACCACGAGCGACCTACCACTGCGGGCATGCAGGCAGACTCCCCGACATCCTCCCTGGGCCAGCGCTTCACAACAAGCTACTCATGAGCGATGCGCTCGCTTACTTTGAGCCCGACGCGCTTGCCGGCTTGCTCCGGCAGTGGTCGGCAAGCCCGAAGCTGGATCTGGAGTTGATCTACCTAACGGGAATTCCAGACCGCTCGAAGCGCTGGAACTTCTACGACACGCTTGCTCGACGAATCAGGTTCGTCCGAACCAATTCCGTGCGGCCCCGGCTCAATGATGGAATGGGACGGTGGTGGACTGCATCCGAGCTCCGTCGCGTCGCTCAGGACAGTGGCTACGACGTCACGTTGTTCTTCGATTCGACTTATCGATTCGACGCGTTGTTGACCCGCCAAGCCAACCGCAAGCCAGAGCTTGTCGGAGAACAGGCGATTGTCTACTGGGGTTCGGCGGCGAAGGGCTACGCGATCCATAGCCAACGCACAGATCTGACCAACGAAACAGTCGCCAGCGCGGCCGCAAAAGCTCTCCGATGGTCGGACATCGTTGTCCTCCGAAACGCGAAAATGCACGTGTTGTCATCGAACGTGCCCAGACCGGCCGGCTCCAGACCCGACCTTCGAGCCTGGATTGAAGGCGAACTGGTCCACTATCGCTCCTACACTCGCCATTCCGAACTCGAGACCGATGGCAGGTTGGCATCGTTTATATCGGGCGATGGCAAGGGTTTCCGGCTGACCGACGAGAACAGCGATACGGAGATTCATCGAGCCGATAGCGTAACGTTGCTGAACCTACGCGGTTCCGTCAAGTCGGCGAATGCCATGTTGGTGGACGGTTCTCACTTCGGAACGTAGTCGTAGGCACCTGACAAGAATCGTCGGAGGTTTCGACGGTACGCACTCTTGTCATAGAGCTTGCCCAACCATTGACTACACAGGTTGCTCTGGGACTCGTAGAGCGACGGGTCCCCTTCAAAGGTCTTGACGGTATTGACCACGGCATACACCAGCTCGTCATAGCTGGAGAACACGCTCAGCAGCTCGCGATAGCTCGGGCTGGGGAAGAAGTCATCGTTGTAGATCGCGAAACCGATACCACCCGAAAGGTAGCTCTCGACGAAATAGCCATCGAAGCCTTCCCCGAATGCCACAGTGTACTTGGCTGTCGCGATCGTCTTGAGATAGTCCGCATACGTCATGTCTTCGACAACAACGGCATCGAACGTTGGGAAGGCCGCGAGCAGCAGCTCCAGGATGGGTTCGAACAGGTGCGGAATGTCCTTGGAAAACAGGAAGACCTGTTCCTTAGCTGCGGCGGGCGTTCTTGGGTAGTCACCTGGGTCTACCCAAGTCGAGAAATGATGCACTGGCATGTCATAGCGGTCAGCGAGATCCTGGGTGGAATAGCGGTCGTGCGCCGTGGTTTGGGTCAACTCATCTGCGAGGTCTCTCAGGTGCTCAATCGCCTGTGGTGGAGGCATGTTGCCGATGTGCTGATTGAGGATGTTCATGTGGACAGCCCCCGCTCGCTCGAACCACGCCGAATCCTCCTCGGTCAAGGTCGTGAAGATCGAGCCAGCGTTGAACGCGGGAATGTGCAGTATGAGGCGGGCCACCGAGTGGAAGTGAGAGGAAAGTTGGCTCCATCGAAAGATCTTCTCGCCGGGGTCGACGAACTCGTTTGAGGAGTAGGTCTCCGGACCCGGCAGCGTCGCAAGCAAGACCTCATCGTCGGGCCCGCAGAGCTTCCGGCTCTCCGCACACAGAGAGAAAAAGGAGATGACACCGCCCGTGATCTTGACCGTCGGCGGAATCAGAAACACAACGACTTTCTCAGCATTGCGATTCAACGACTGGATCGCAACGTCTTGTCTGGCCCACTCTTCAGACATCACGGTCAACAACCGGAACGGTTCAGATGAGGAATCGGTTCAAGGTCTGTCGGAAGTCCCAGAAAGCTCAAGACCTCAACAGTCGCTGAAGGCAGACTCAGGTCAACGCAGAGGAAGTTGGCGTCTCGTCGAGCGAAGTGCGCCTTGGCCGCGGCATTATGGGCCTCGTAGTAGCGGGACAGTGCCTGTTCGTTGTAAAGGTCGTCCGGTTCGGTGCCATAGATCAGCTGCATCGCTTCGAGAATCCAACCTGGACGGCCACCATGAGTTTCAAGCTCAGCGATCGTGGGAAGAGTGCCCTTCCCGATGGCCTTTGAGTGCGCACCTACCAGGGACCGGTACCACTCCTTGGTCGAACCTCGCACCGTCAGGATGAACTTTGCTTGGGGGAAAGCTGCCTCAAGTGCCACATAGGTGCCGGAGAGGCTGAACGGCATGTCAAGGAATGAGTCGGCGGTATCCGCCAATGAGACAATCCGGTCGTAGCGGCCCTCAGACCAGTCACCGATGAGTCCTTCACCGACAAACTGATCGCCGATGGTGTACCCCCAAGTGCGGAGCGCCACTGCGAGCGACGTTGTTCCAGTCTTGTTGTGACCTACGCCGAATACTTTTGGACGCATCATCTGTTCGCCTCCCGACGGGACCGTTTCTCTACGCGGTTTGAGCGAACCGCACCGCCGTCAAGCTACTGGCGCTTGCCTCCCGACTCGATCGCTGGCAACAGGTTGACAGTTCTGAAGGTCTTGACGAAACAGACTCCGGCCAGTTTGAGTTGCCGCAGACCCCCCTGCCACTTGCGGTGCCGCAACAAGGTTGCGGCCGTCCGAGCTGAAAACAAGCCGGAGTAGGCAAACGCCTTTGCCGTCACCGTCCGGCGCCTGCTCGGCGGCATATGTGCGCCGATCGTTTCCACGCACTCAAGGCGCTCACGAATGTTCTCGCCGCTCATCACCCTCGCTGCGGTGTCCTGCGCGTCGTGCTGTCGGTACTCAGAGAGAACCTGATCCTCAAACCAGATCGGGCCGGCGGCGGCCAGCCGGGTCCACATCTCCCAATCGGCGGCATGCGGAAGATCCAGCCGGAATCCACCCAGATTCTCGTACGCAGACCGTCGGACCACGACCCCGGGCGGACGAACGCGGTTGGAGACCCCGAGCGTCTCAAGCGCCCCCCGCCAGATGCCCGAACCATCCCGCTCGCTTCTGGTCACCACCCCCGCCTGTCCATTCTCGTTGATGTACTGCGCGCGGCAAAAACCCATGATCGGCGCTGATGGATTGGCCATCGCCTGCTCCATGGTTTTGTAGAAGCCGGGCAGTACTCGATCATCGGCGTGGAGCATGTGCACCAGCCGGCCCTCGGCCAACTCAACACACCGGTTGAACGTGGCAATCGCACCCCGATTCGCTTCGTTGGGCACCACGCTCACGCGGTCAGACCCCAGCGCCTCCACCACCGCCACCGTGTTGTCCGTGGATGCATCGTCAACCACAACAATCTGGGCCGCATCAGCCGCCTGCGCAAGCACGCTCTCCAGCGTTTCGCCGATAAATCGCTCCGCGTTGTACGCCGGAATCATCACCGACCAGACTCGCTCTTTGACCACGGCGATGAGGTTACCCTCCGGCGCCATCGGCAATCGGTCCCGGACCCGGCCCGAGCACCCGGCGACCTGCCACCTGTGGCTGCGGCGACGGAACGAGTACCGTGAAGGCCTCAGCAGAGGGCGCGAGGTATGTGAAACAAGCACAATCGACACGGTGTTTGGGAATTGCCATAACCATGGCGATTGCTCTACCACTGGCCTTCGCCCTGACAATCGCCGGTGCTACAACAGCCGCCGCGCAATCGACCGACGACAAGATCATCGCGGTCGTGCCGGATGACCAGGCAACTGCCATCACCAACGGCTTCGCACCGGCGTTGAAGAGCCGGGCCGACGCATCGCTTCTCCATATGCTCGTCACCATCGACGCGCCGACATTGATGGCACAGTTGACCACCGGCCCGGTGGAACTCCCTATGCCGGACGGTTCCCGAGTCACCCTGCCCCAGGGACAGATGCAACCGGGCCAACAATCCTCCACCCAGTACTGGGGGGCCATCGGCGATCAGGGTCTGGCGGCCATCACGACGATCGACGGAATTCTCTTTGCCGACATCGACCTTGGCACCGGCCGTGTGTGGTCCATCCGGCCCGCCGACTCCGGGTCCTATCTCTTCGCTTTGCAAGCCGAAGAACCCCACCTTCGAGATGAGGTTCTCTCTCCGACGCCCCGCCTTCCTGTCGATGCGGCGCCGCGTCCGGTTGACCGCGACAACCCCAAACTGGCCGACGACGTGGTCATTACCGAAGCGTGGCTCAACGCGCGAGGAGGATCGCACGGACTGCCGGAGGTCGCCGCCTCCTTTGCCAGCCCAAGCCACGCCGTCAACCTTCTTCAGGCCCCTCGCAAACCCACGCTGATGGTGTGGCATGACGACTCGTCGATCACCTGGTTCGGCAGCTTCAACTCGGCCAGCAGCGAGGTTGTGCAGCGCATCAACCAAATGAACAGCCTCCTGGCGGCGCAGGGCGTAACCGTAGAAGTCCAACTGGTGGGCCAACAACACGAACCCGGCCTGATTGGCTCGACCGCAAATGGCGTGGTGCTGGACGCGGTGCGAGACCCCGACGATGGCCGCCTGGACGACATCCACAACGCACGGCAATCCCTCAACGCTGACCTGGCCCACTACATCACCTCTATTGACGCCTGTGGCGTTGCCAACCGCCCACCGTCGGCCCCCAACGACATCACCCAGGACCTGGTCGCCTTCGGCATCACATCGCCCGACTGTTTGGGCCAGACCCTCACGCTGGCCCACGAGCTGGGCCACAACTTCAGCCTGCTGCACGACCAGGCCAACTCCGGCGGCAGCGCTCCGTCGCTTCCCGGTGCGTACGGATACGTGCAACCCCAACCCTCCGCAGGATTTCCGACCGGGTACACCACCCTGATGTCGTATCGGACCGCCAGCAACGGTTGTGCAAGTTGCGTCGAAGTTCCCTGGTTCTCATCCACCAGCACGACGGGTTCCGGTTTCACCATCGGCCACCCCACCGCCAACAACCTGCCCGCCCTTGACGTCGCGGCCACCTGGGTGGAGCAATACCGGCCCGATGGATGTCCGAACCCAGCGAACGACTACTTCGGCCACGCAACAGTCCTCGCCAGCAGCACTTTCGCTACCGGGTCTGGGGATCTTCGGTGTGCCTCGGTGCAGGACGGCGAACCATTGAACTCGTCGGAAAACTTCAGCACGGTGTCATCGGTATGGTTCTCCTGGACCGCCCCCAACAACGGCACAGCCACCGCATCCACCTGCCTGCCGGGAACCCAAATCGACACGTGGATGGCGGTCTATGACATGCCCGCATCGGGCAGCATCTACGACCTGGACACTGGCACCAGCCTGGTGAATGACGAGGGAGTTGGTTGCGCCCAATTCGCCACCGGATCACCCTCCAAACTTTTCTTTACCGCCGAGCAGGGAAAGACCTACATCTTCCAGGTGGACGGATACGCATCATCTGCGGCCAACCTCGGCACGTTCGACCTCAGCATCAGCCTGACGGCACTGTCGCTCACCCAGGGCAACTCCAACGGGATCGTTGGTGGTGTTCCAGAAATGGGTGACCGTTTCGGCACGGAGGTGACGACCGGCGATTTCAACGGCGACGGCTATGACGACCTCGCCATTGGTACCCCCGACGAAGACATTGGCACCACCACCAACGCGGGAACCGTCACCATCGTCCGCGGCGGTCCCACAGGGCTGACCGGTGCCGCCCGTTTCTGGCATCAGAACTCCAGCGGCGTGGCCGGCGTGTCAGAAGCAAACGACCGATTCGGCGAATCGCTGGCCGCCGGGGATATCAACGGCGATGGTTATGACGACCTGATCGTGGGGGCGCCCCGCGAAGCTATCGGTCCCCGGGCAGGGGCGGGACTGGTTCAGGTATTCCTTGGCTCTCAATCAGGGCTCGTTCCCGCCAACACGTTCCACCAGAACAGCCCGGGGATTCAGGGCAACGCAGAATCCGGCGATGGGTTTGGCTCGGCGGTGATCACCGGTGACTTCAACAACGACAACATCGATGACGTGGCCATCGGCGTGCCGGGCGAAAATCGCGGCTCGACCATCGATACCGGCTTGATCCACATCCTGTTTGGTTCAGCCAACGGTGTGACCTCGAACGGATCCAAAGTCTGGAGCCAGTCATCGGCCGGGGTGGCGGGACGGGCTGAAGCCCGCGACCGATTTGGCGACGCCCTCGCCAGCGGCGACTTTGATGGCGACGGGACCGACGATCTGGCGGTTGGATCACCCGGCGAAGATGTTGGACCACGCAACGCGGCCGGCCTGATCCATGTCTTCCGCGGCCAGTCGACCGGATTTGCCGGTGCAACCGCGATCTCGCAATCAACGCCAGGAATCCCCGGATCAGCCGAACGCAACGATGCTTTCGGTGCCGTGTTGACCAGCGCAGATTTCAATGGTGACGGCTTCGATGACCTGGCCGTCGGATCGCCGGGCGAAGCGATCGGGCCGGTGGCTGGGGCCGGCATGGTCCACACCATCGACGGGTCAAGCTCCGGCTTGAACCCCGCCACCACATTCGCGTTCCATCAAAACCTTGGTGGCCTCTCCGGCACCGCTGAGGCCGGAGACGAATTTGGTGCAGCGCTCGCCGCAGGAAACGTCAACGGCGATGGTCGGGCCGATCTGCTGGTTGGTTCACCGGGCGAAGCCATTGGACCCAAGGTCGAAGCCGGCACGGCCCACCTTCTCCTGGGATCGCCCAATGGCGTTAGGGTCAACGGCTCCCAGATTCACCATGTTGACCAGCCATGGATCAACGGCAGCGCCGCAGCTGACGAGCAATTCGCTTCGGCCGTGGCCATTGGCGATTTTGACCAGGACGGATTGGGCGACCTCGTCCTGCCCGGCCCCGGCGAGCGCGCCGTCCAGCAAGACGCTGGTCGCATCAGCATTGCCTACGGCCCCACGCCGTGACACCTATGTCCTAGCTTTGTGAGACGGGCGCGCTAGCCTCGACCCGTGAAAGGCATCATCCTGGCCGGCGGCACTGGCTCCCGGCTTCATCCCATCACCCGCGGTACCTCAAAGCAGCTGCTGCCGGTGTATGACAAGCCGATGATCTACTACCCATTGTCGGTCCACATGCTGGCCGGCATCCGCGAGGTGCTGATCATCACCACCCCTGAAGACAACGCCGCGTTCGAGCGGCTGATGGGCGATGGATCGCAATGGGGAATGAGCCTCACCTACGCCACCCAACCGTCGCCCGACGGTTTGGCGCAGGCGTTCCTCATCGGTGCGGAGTTCCTGGACGGTGACGGTGCGTCGCTCGTCCTGGGCGACAACCTCTTCTACGGCGCCGGATTGTCCGCGCTGGTCAAGAATGCGGCCGCCAAGGCTGAAGGAGCCACGGTGTTCGGCTACCACGTGCGTGACCCGGAGCGCTACGGCATTGTGGAACTCGACGAAAACGACCTGGCCGTTTCCATTGAAGAGAAGCCCGACCGGCCCAAAAGCAACTGGGCGGTAACCGGTCTCTACTTCTTCGACCACAACGTTGTACAGGCGGCCGAACAGGTAATCCCGTCAGACCGCGGCGAGCTGGAGATCACCTCGGTGATCGACTGGTATCTGCAGCGCGGCCAGCTGGAGGTTGCACAGCTCAATCGGGGCTTCGCGTGGCTGGACACCGGCACCTTTGATTCGATGGTCGAAGCATCCGAGTTCGTGCGCGTCATCCAGCATCGGCAGAACAGTCAGATCGCCTGCCTGGAAGAGATCGCATGGGAGAATGGGTGGATCGATGACGCTGCTCTGGAGACCGCCGGCAAGTCGATGGCGAAGAACACCTACGGGCAGTATCTCCTGAGCCTCCTGGGAGGAGCCCCTCGATGAAGATCCTGGTAACCGGCGGCAAAGGATTCATTGGTTCTGCCGTTGTCCGCCACCTCATCAGCGCCACTGATCACGAAGTGGTCAATGTCGATGCCATGACCTACGCGGCCACCGATGGATCCGTGGCCAGCGTGGCCAGCGACAGTCGCTACACCTTCGTCCAAGCCGACATCTGCGACAAGGCCGACATCACCGGGGTCTTCGAAGCGCACAAGCCCAATGCCGTAATGCATCTTGCGGCCGAGTCACATGTGGACCGCTCGATCGACGGCCCGTCACAGTTCATCCAAACCAACGTGATGGGCACGTGCAACATGCTCGAAGCCGCCCGCACCACCGGCGTTGAACGCTTCCATCACATCTCCACCGACGAGGTCTTTGGGTCGCTCTCGATGACCGATCCGGCCTTCACCGAGTCCACACCCTATGACCCTCGCTCCCCGTACTCGGCGAGTAAAGCAGCCAGTGACCACCTGGTGCGCGCCTGGGGCGAGACGTATGACCTGCCGGTATTGATCACCAACTGTTCCAACAACTACGGGCCGTTCCACTTTCCTGAAAAGTTGATTCCACTGATCACCATCCGCTCTCTGGCCGGCGAGCCACTGCCCGTCTATGGCAAAGGCGAGAATGTGCGCGACTGGCTTTACGTGGAAGATCACGCGCGCGCCCTGGTCGACGTGGTGGAGTCGGGCACTCCCGGAGACACCTACAACGTTGGCGGGAACGAAGAAAAGTCCAACCTCCAGGTTGTCGAGACTATTTGTGATCTGGTCGACGAACGGGCGGCGGCCCTCACCGACGGCCGATCACGGCGGGACCTGATCACCTTTGTGGCTGACCGCCCGGGCCACGACCTTCGTTACGCCATCGACCAGACAAAGATCAAGCAGGACCTGGGCTGGGAGCCCAGCATCTCATTCGAAGAAGGCATCGACCGAACGGTCCAGTGGTATTTAACCAACACGGCATGGTGGCAACCACTGGTTGAGGCCCGGGCCACGGCCCGGCGTGGGCTGGCGGCCGGCTGACGTGGAGGTCAGGCAAACAGCGATTCCCGATGTCCTGGAACTGATCCCGGTTCGTCACGGTGATGCGCGTGGATGGTTCAGCGAAGTCGCCAACCAAAGAAGCCTCACGGAGGCGGGAATCGCGCATGACTGGCTTCAGGACAACGAGTCGTTCTCGGCCCGGGCTGGCACCTTGCGCGGTATTCACTTTCAAAAAGATCCCGAAGCCCAGGACAAACTGGTGCGGGTGGTGGACGGCGCAATCTTTGACGTGGCCGTTGACTTGCGGCGCAGCTCGGCCACCTTCGGACAACACGTCGCCGCTACCCTTACCGCCAGCGAGGGAAACCAACTGTATATCCCCGCCGGATTTGGCCATGCCTTTTGCACCTTGGAGCCGAACTGCCGGGTGGCCTACAAAGTGGCGGGGAGCTACTACTCGCCCACCACCGATGCCGGTATCCGGTGGAACGATCCCGATGTTGGAATCGCGTGGCCGACGACTGACGTACAGCTGTCCGACAAGGACAAGAGCCTGCCTTTCCTGGCCGAAGCTGGCCCACTTTTCGGGGAATGACCACCGTCCTGATCACCGGTGCCAACGGTCAGGTTGGGTCCGAGTTGCAGCGGTGGCCTTGGGACGACGCGTTCACGGTCATAGCGCTGGACTCGGCGGCGCTTGACATCACCGATCAGTCGTCGGTCATCTCACTCTTTGCTGAACACGAACCGGATGTCGTTCTCAACGCCGCCGCCTACACCGCCGTTGACGCAGCAGAAACCAACGAAGATCGAGCGACCGCGGTGAACGCCACCGGCGTTGGATTCCTGGCCGAAGCCAGCAACGCCAATCAGGCCCTTCTGGTCCATTTGTCAACCGATTACGTCTTCGATGGCACGAAAGACGGATGGTACGTGGAGGATGATCCAACGGACCCGGCTTCGGCCTACGGACGTTCGAAGCTGGCCGGCGAAGCCGCTGCCCTACGTGCAGATCGTTCCGTGGTTCTTCGGACCTCCTGGGTCTACAGCGCAACGGGTAAGAATTTTGTCAAAACCATCCGGCGCCTTGGCGGTGAGCGGTCCGAGCTGTCAATCATCGACGATCAACACGGATGCCCCACTGCCGCCTCGGCCATTGCTACGGCGATCGCCACGTTGGTCTCGGCCACCACTGGCGGGGCGACGATGCCACCCAATCGGCTGTACCACCTTGCTGCCCCCGATCACACCTCATGGCACGGGTTTGCTGAAGCGATTCTGCGAGAATCGAACCTCAATCACGTGGCCTGCAATCCAATCCCCAGCTCCGAGTACCCGGTGGCCGCCGAGCGCCCGAAGAACAGCAAACTCGACTCCGGTCTACTGGCCCGCGATCTGGGCATCGTGCTGCCATCGTGGCGACAGTCTTTGCACCAGGTGGTCGCCGAGCTCGACGCGAGCTGAGAGAAGGTTCGGCCCATCGGTCCCAGACCGGGGCGTCAGACCTTCTGGGCCAGGATCACCCAAACGGTCCGTATTAGAATCTGCAGATCCAGAACGGGCGACCAGTTGACCAGATAGTGCAGGTCATGACCCAGCTTGTAGACCGGATCGGTGTGGTAGCGACCTTGCACCTGAGCCAGCCCGGTGATGCCCGGCGGAATATCGTGACGCCGTGCGTAGCCGGGAATCAGCTCGGCCAGAGTTGACGTGAAGTCTGGTCGCTCCGGACGAGGACCAACCAGCGACATGTCGCCTTTCAGGACATTCCACAGCTGAGGCAGCTCATCAAGACGCATCCGGCGCATCCAGTGCAGCATCGGGACCACGCGCTCATCATCCCGATCAGCAATGGCGGGGCCGGTAAGATTCTCGGCGCCGTGGTACATGGTGCGGAACTTCCTGATCTGATAGATCTCGCCATCGCGACCCACACGATCCTGGGTATAGATGACGCCTTTGCCAGCAACAATGCGCACGTACAAGGCCAGGAGTCCAAGAACCGGAATGGCAATCGGGAGCAGGAGTACGAGAATCAACAGTTCCACCGCCCGCTTCAGATGGCGTTTGTGCGGTGGGAGTGCGTGCGGCCGGATGATCACAAACGGCATCCCAGCAATCTGATTGCTTCGCCTGATTCCCAACAAGGTATCGCTGGACTCCAGCCGGAAATAGACGCTGACCCGCCGTGCTTCCAACATGGCCAACGGGTTGGGGTAGATGTCCTCAACGTGGCCACTGGTGATCAGCACATCGGTGATGCCGTGCTCATTCACCAGTCCCACAACCTCGCTGATGGACTCGGTGGAGGCCGCCACAACCGCGTCCCGGTCACTGACCTTCAAGTGCTCCACGGCCAATGATGTGTCATCGGGGTTCCCCACCAGCAGTACCTGCGGTCGACCGAAACGGACCACATACATGGAGTGAGCGAGCCACCGGTTGAATGCAATCAGCAAGCTGGCGGAGATCGCCAGAATCACCAGGTTGAGGCGCGGCATCAGATACCGGTCAAGCGCCACCACCAGCGCCGCGTCAACCAACACCGCTACTGCGGTCAGCGACACCGCCCGCGGCAACCACAGCCGAGAGCCGAGCCCGTGATCACGCTCATAAAGACCCCCGAAGTAGTTGATGCTGATGTGCACAATGGTGGCAATCAGAAAGCCGGTCATGTAGTGACTCACCGGGTATGTGGGCCACTCAGAACCGAACCGAGCCACCGTGATGAGGACCATCAGGGCATACAGACCAAACGAGTCAACCAGATACAACAGCCGCAAGCCGTCGGGACGTTGGAAGCTGCGGGCAGGCGCCGGTGAAGTGGTCGGCGCATTGTTTGCCGGCGCGGTCACTCCAGTTGTTTGTTCGTTCGCGCTCATGGACTTCCCAGATGCTCGGTTCCAAAGGCTAGCCCGGTATCGCCGACCCCCCAATTCACCCCGGTGCCATGCGACTCGGAGGGGCGCCGTCTACCATTGCACGGTGCCCGGCGAGCGACCAACCCCCAAAGCGCCGTCAGCTCGGAGACGGCGCGTAGCAGACCCGATCGACGAATTGTTCACCACGCCGCCAACGTTCGACCCGCAGGTCATCGAAGAACTCCTTGGTCCGGATCACCTCTCAAAATCTGCGGCTCGATCAAGACGTGAACCGCCGCGCAAAGCCCGGCCAACCAGGTCTGCACCGACCAGGTCCGCGCCGACCAGGGCCAAGCCATCGCCGGCCAGGAGGCGGACGGCGCCGACCAGAGCCAAGCCATCGCCGGCCCGGAGGCAGCTGGCGCCGAAACAGCCCAAAACCAATCCGGCACTGGCCTGGATCCCGCCGCCCGGCGTACCCATCGGCCTTGGGGCGCTGACCGCCCTCTTTGCGGGAACTCAAGCCACGGGAACTTTCATCTGGGACTCGCTGCTCAATGCTGCCTTTGTCGCGGTGGTGGCAATCGCCGCAACTCGGCTGACCGAACGCCAACTGTTTGGGTTCGCCCTCGTCCCATTCCTCCTCGGGCTGTTCAACGGCTGGTGGGTGCTGGTGGCTGCGGGTCTGGGAGCTGCCGCGTTTCAAGGCTGGCGAACGCTTCGACCCATGCAACGGGACTCGATTGCCGCCGCGGTGGGCAGCGCGGCCAGCCTTGGCTTGCTCAACCTGCGCGACTTCGGCCTCGAACTGCTCAGCGCCCAGATAGCAGGCGCCGTTGCCAGCATCGTCGTATGGCTTGGACTCCGGACGTTGACCCTGAACCAACGGCGAGAGATCATCAAGCGCCTGGCAATGGTTGGCGCCGTCGTCGTGGTCGTCGGATTCCTGGCGGGCCTGAGTGGCCTCCTGGGAAGATCTTCGGCCGAAGCGGGAGTGGACCGAGCCGAAGACGGCCTGGCCTTCGCCCAGAGTGGCAAGCAGGTTCGGGCCATCAATCAACTGGAGATGGGGGCGAGCCACTTTGCTGACGCCGAAAGCTCCTTTGGCGCGTTCTGGGCAAAGCCAGCCCGTCTTGTACCGGTCCTGGCCCAGAACCACCGAGCACTCCAGGTTGCCGCCGCCCAGGGCGAAGCGCTGACATCGGTTGCCGCTCGGGCCGCAAGCTCCGCCGACATCAACCAGGTCCGTGGCTCCGGTGGTCGCATCGATCTGGACCTTCTGCAAGCCGTGGGCGCCGAGCTGGAGCTGACTGAGTCGACCATGACCAATGCTCGAGCAGCCCTGGCCAATACCAACAGCCCGTGGCTTCTGCCGCCGCTGGCGTCGTCGGTCAGCACGGCCGACCAGCTGCTCTTTGACGCCCAGGACGACATCTCCCTTGCCGCCCACGCGGCACGCGTTGTCCCCGGCATGCTTGGAGCTGACCAAACGCGCACGTATCTGGTCATGTTCACCAACCCGGCCGAAGCGCGCGAGTTCGGCGGGTTTGCCGCGGCGTACGGCTTCATCCAGGCGACCGACGGCCGGGTCTCGGTTCTTGATGCTGGATATGGCGGCGACGTGGACGATGCCCTTGGACGCATCATCGAAAAACCCGGCTTCGATACCCCGGAGATCTATCCGCCCGCCTACCTGGCATACGGCAACGACGGCCTCATCAACTACTTCGGAAACCTCACCGGCACCATCGACCTCCAAACGATCGCGACGGCCGCACGGGACGCCATGCCCAAAAAAGGCTTCCCCGAGATAGATGGCCTGATGATCATCGACCCGTTTGCCTTGGAAGCGATGATGGGTCTGGTGGACCTTCAGGTTCCACTCCCGGAGGCCGACATCGTGCTCGACCAGGACAACCTCGCCGAGTACATCATGATCGGCCAATACGAGGGGTTTGAGCTTGGTGGTGACCGAGGCGTATTTGAGTCCTTCGATGGTCGAACCGAATCGCTGGTCCAGGTGGGTGAGCAAATCTTTACCGGACTGCTCAGCTCCGACATTCCAGGACCAACAGCTCTGGGCGACGCGTTTGGGCCCATGGTGCGACAAAAACGACTCCAATTCACCACCTACGACGACGACGAAAATGCGTTTCTGAACCGGACGCTCATCCGAAGCGAAGTCCCCTTCCTGGACAAGACGGAGTTTGACCACCTCCACGTGGCCAGCGACACCGCGGCACCCAACAAGCTTGAACCCTACGTTGAGCGATCCATCCGCTACGAAGTCGACCTGGACCCGACGACCGGCCGCTTTTTTGGCGAAGTGTTCATCACCTTCACCAATACCGCACCCGAGGGACTGGCCACCTATGTACAGGGCGCACCCGGGTGGTATTTCGATCTCGAGCCCGGTGTGGCGCGACAACGCGTGTCGGTCTGGAGCAACCAGAACGTCAACGACGCGTTCGTCGACAGCGTGCGCTCCACCAGCCAGGAGCTGTACATCGAATACGGCCTCTTCCGGCGTCTGATCTTCGTCGACATCCCGCGCGGTGAGAGCCGAACCGTGCGCATGGACATTGCGGGGGCCACCACCCCCGGCAGCTATCGAATTTTCCTCGGTGCCCAACCCCGCGCCAGCTTGGACGATTTCACCATCAACGTGCGGGTCACCGACGACTGGATCGAAACAAGTTCCGGCGAGTCGACGTTCGCCCGTAATTTTGAACTGACCGAAGACGTAGTTCTGCAACTGGACTTTGAGCAACGCTGACTACCCTGCGAGGTATGAGCAAAACTGTTGGAATCGCCGGCGCCGGATTCAGTGGCGCAGTCATTGCCCGGGAACTGGCTGAAGCCGGCCATCACGCCGAGATCTTCGAGACTCGCAGCCACGTGGCCGGCAACTGCTTCACCAAACGCGACGACGACACCGGCGTCATGATTCATGACTACGGCCCCCACATCTTCCATACCGACAACCAGCGCGTATGGGACTACATCAACAGCCACGGTGAGATGATGCGGTACGACCACCGGGTGCGCACCACCGTTGGCGGCAACGTTCACCTGATGCCCATCAACCTGCTGACGATCAACCAGCTCTTTGGCAAGGCGCTCAACCCGGCCGAAGCCCGGGCCTTCATTGCCGAACAGGCGGACGCCACCATTGGCGAGCCTGCCAACTTTGAAGAGCAGGCGCTCAAGTTTGTGGGCCGCACCATCTATGAGGCGTTCTTCTATGGCTACACCCGCAAGCAGTGGGGCGTGGAACCAACCAAGCTGCCGGCGTCGATCCTCAAACGACTGCCGGTTCGATTCACCTACGACGACAGCTACTTCAACCACAAGAACCAGGCCATACCCAAAGACGGATACACCCCGATTGTGGAATCGATCCTGGATCATCCCAACATCTCGGTACGCCTGGAGACGCCGTTCCCCCATGACGACGCTCAGCGCTTCGATCATGTGATCTGGACCGGACCGCTGGACGCGTACTTCCAACACACCGAAGGTCGCCTGGGATATCGCACACTGGATTTTGAACGCTTCAATGCTGAAGGCGACTACCAGGGTTGTTCGGTCATGAACTACGGCGACTACGAGGTCCCCTACACCCGCATTACCGAGCACAAGTTCTTCGCGCCTTGGGAAGAGCACGACAACACGGTGTGTTTCCGCGAGTTCAGCCGCGAGTGCTCCGAAGAGGACATTCCTTACTACCCCATTCGCCTCACTGATGATCGGGCGATGTTGGATGCCTATCTGGCCAGGGCCAACGCCTCCAGCGGCGTGTCCTTCGTCGGTCGGTTGGGCACCTACCGGTACCTGGACATGGACGTCACCATCGCCGAAGCACTCGACGCGGCAGACCAGCTCAAATCGCACCTCGCCGACGGCACCGCAGCACCAGCGTTCTTCCTTGACCCAACCTGATCTGACCCGACCTGACCTGAGTTAGTCCAACCCCAGGGACCCAAACAGGTTGGCAATCGCCTGCTCGTGGGTGCGATGGCATGCCTCCATGGTGTTGGACGAATTGTGGCTGCCGAGAATACAGTTGTCGAACTTCCGGAGCCGGCTGAGCGCCGGGAGTGGCTCCTGCTCAAACACGTCAAGCGCGGCCCCGGCCAGGTGGCCTGACGCCAGGGAATCGGCCACTGCGTCGCCCACCACAATTGGGCCGCGGCCAACGTTGATCAGATAGCTGCCCGGGGCCATCTGCTCAATACACCCGGCGTCCACCAGACCGTTGGTTGCGGCGTTCAGCGGAGCGAGGACCACCAGGATTTCTGCATCAACAATCGCCTCGCCAAGGTTGGCGCATTGTGCGCCCATCGCCCGGGCGCCGGCTTGGGCTTCAGGAGACGGATCCACCCCGGTCACGACCATGCCCAAAGCCAGCGCCTTTTTGATGAACGAGAGTCCAATGTTGCCCATGCCCAGCACCGTGACCCGCTTTCCCGCAATCGTGCGCCCGGGCCGGTTGGTCCACTCCCCCGCCCGAACTCGACCGTCGTTGCCCACGATGTCGCGCACCGAAGCAATCAGATAACCCAATGCCATTTCGGCCACTTCGTCGTTGAACATGCCGGGCGTGTTGGTCACGATGACACCACGGTCTTCTGCGGCTGGCAGGTCGTAGGCATCGAGCCCGATCCCCCACTTTGACACCGAGCGAAGCGTGGGCACCAGCGCCTCCAGAACGTGGGCAGTGAATCCGTCGTCACCCGCAATCACGCCCGTTGCGCCCTGCACCGCGTTGATGAGGTCCTGTCCGTTGAGGTTCCGGCCGTTCCGCTCCGGTAGGACGACGTCCAGCCGGCGGGAATCGAAATGATGCCGGTGGCTCGCAAAGTCTCGCTGGAGATGTCCGGCCGTGATGGCAATCCGGGTCGACACCTGCTGGTTCAGCTTCCTGAGAGACGGTCGACAACCTGGGCAAATGCTTCGTAGTGATCGTCATCCTGCACCACCACATAGGAGAAGCCCCAGCGCTTGCGACGCTCCATGAGCGTGTCGCAGATTTCGTCGACGCTGCCAACCAGGAGCGCCGGCGTGTTCTGCACCACCTCGACCGGCCAGCCGAACATCTCGGCGATTCCAGACAACGAACCCGCCCGGTCATCGGTGACGATCGAGGTCATCGTGAGCGAGCTGAGTTCCACATCTCGTCCGTCAGCCGCCTCCTGCACCCGGGCAATCTTGGCGTCGTAGGCATCGGGGTGCGAGTCAGCAATCGCATCCGGTCCAACTTCGCCCGCCCGCAGGTTTGCGGTCACGCCCACGATGTCGCCACGACGTGCCGCAACCCCCAGCATGCGGGGCCCGCCACCGCCAATGATCAGCCGCGGTCCTCCCGGCGTGTGCGGCGCAGGAAATCCGGTGTAGCCGTCGATGGTGAAGTGCTCACCAGAGAACGAGAATTCCTCGTTGGACCAGCAGCCCCGAATGACCTGCAGCGCTTCCTCCATCCGTTCAATCCGCACGCCCGGACGGTCATAGGTCATCCCGGCCTGGTCATAGTCGGTGCGCATCCACCCGGCCCCGAGGCCGAACTCCACCCGACCTTCGGCGATGTTGTCAAGCGTGGCGATTTCCTTGGCGAGCACCACGGGGTGGCGGTAGTCATTGCCAAACACCAGCGTGCCAACGTTGATGCGGGTGGTCACCGCGGCGGCCGCGGACAAGGCCGAAATGGGCGAGTACTGCTCGGTGAAGTGGTCGGGCATGAACAACGTGTCAAAGCCCATGTCTTCGACTTTGCGGGCCGAATCCAACCAGGACATGTCAGAGAATGGGCCGTGCATCTGCAGACCAAAGCGGAACGGTTTCAGAGATGGAGCCATCCGCCGAAACTACCAGCCCCACGAGAGGGAACATTTTGCTCGGTCGACGGTTGGACACGACTGTCACCAACGGAGTTATCGGTTTGGCCGAAACATCCCAAAAAGAGGTAGTATCGAACACATGTTCGTATCAGATCTGGCGGCCTTGACCGCTGACCCCCGGGCCGCTTCGGCCCCGCGCTGCCGGGCCGTGCTCAAAGCGGCCGCTCGCGTCCGGACCTGGATTGCCGAGCGAGAAGTCGAATGGCTGGCCGCATTGGCGGTTGCCGAAGGCCGCACCGAGCCTCAGGGCGCCTTCTCGCGGGCCGTGGACACCGCGTGGGACGCCGAAGAAGTAAGCGCCACCGCAGCGGTAATCGAAGCCGCCTAACGCCGCCACCGGCGCCTCTACGGCTCGGTAATCACTGTCGGTGGGTAGCCGTGCGCGTCCAGCAGGACACGGTCACCAAGCGGTGAATTGAGCTCCACCGAAATGGGGTGCAATGGGTTGTCCGGGCATTCAGCACCGCCCCGCACCGACTCGACCAGGACGGTCAACTCCACCGTGGTCGCAGTCTCGTTCACAACCGGGATGACGGCTCGACCTTCGGGCCCCTGCCCGCTGGCGCACGCCAGCTCAGTGACAAACAGCCCCAGTGAGCGTGCGGTCGGGTCGGGCAACCGAGCCGGGTCCAGGTGCACCTGCGCCGGTCCATGGCCGGGCGCCTCGACCCGAATGCTGCAGCCACCCCACGAGCGAGGCGTCCAGTCACCGTCGCGACGCTCAAAGCTGGCGCTGGCCAGTCCGCCCGCCTGATTTTGTCCGAACAGAACGAGCTCGGTGTCGCTCTCGAATGCAACAGACCAGTCGTAGCCGGGAGCCGGCGCGTCCGCTGACGCCTCGGGGTCGGGCGTCGGGACGATGAACCCTTCGCCGGTCTGCGCAACGGCCTCGAGCGCCGACCACGCTTCGCCCTCAACCGGTGGGAACTCATCAAGGTTGGGCGGCACGGCACTGAACACGACGTCAGAACACCTGGCCGTCAGCTCCGACGCGGGGGCAACCGGGGTCGACTCCACGGTGGCCGCGTCATAATCGGCCAGCGAGCCGGTCAGGACATTGATTGGGGCCAGCACCTCGATGTTCACGCCACCATGACCGACCGAAACCTGTTCGATCTCCGCACGACGTCCGGCGTCGACGCGTTCCACCTCGATGGTCGCCGAGCTGGACCGAGGATTGACGCTCCCTCCAACGACGCCGTCGTCCCACGCCCCAGCGACCGCCAGTGCATCTTTTAGTGCGGCGCTCAGCTGGGAGTAGCTGTAGGAGACCTCGACGACACAAACGTCACCTGCGGCACCGGTCTCAGCCAGGAAGGCGCTGGCCGCGCCAAGGTCTCCGGCGACCGCCAGGTGCACGGTCCCATCATCGGCATCCCAGAGGTCGGCGAAGCCTTCAAGCCGAGGCTCCGGTCCATAGAACGCGTCTTCGGTTGCCGCCATCCACTCATCGGGCGGTGGTCCAGCAATGCCGTCAGCCGCACATTGGTTGTCGTAGAACCCGGCAGCCACCACCGGCGGCGGGACCATCTGCCGATCAATGATGAGCTCGCCGTTCAGAACGCGACCTTCAACCTCCGCCCGCCCTTGCGCATCCGGCACCACGTCACCGCGTAAGGCCAGACACGGCGCCCCATCGGCCGGGCACATCCGATCCCCGGATGACGAAATCGTGCCTGCAACTCGAACGATGAGCTGCGCGTCCCCGTTGCCGGCGCTGACAGCTCCGCTCCCGCACGCCGCGAACACGGCGCACAAAGTCACCATGACGCAGAATGTACGTCTCGGGTGGCCAGCACCCGAAATCATGTCAGCTTTTGCCTTCCATAAGGACACCCGGTCCCATGGTGGAGCTGAGGGTCATCTTCCGGAAGTACCGGCCTTTGGCCGATGCGGGCTTGGCCCGCTCAAGCTCTTCAACAACGGCATTGAGATTGGCCACCAGGGCGGGAGCGTCGAAGCTGGCCTTACCAATCGGCACGTGAACGTTGGCGTTGCGGTCGGCCCGGTACTCGACCTTGCCGCCTTTGAAGTCAGCAACGGCTTTGGCGACGTCAGTGGTCACCGTGCCGGTCTTGGGGTTGGGCATGAGGCCGCGAGGGCCAAGGGACCGGCCGAGCTTGCCGACGGTGGGCATCATGTCCGGGGTGGCGATGGCGACGTCGAAGTCCAGCATGCCGCCTTCAACTTCGGCGGCCAAATCGTCGCTACCAACGAACTCTGCACCTGCTTCGCGGGCCGCCGCGGCGGCTTCGCCCTGGGCGAAGACGGCGATACGAACGTCCTTACCGGAACCGGACGGAAGGCTGACGGTGCCGCGCACCATCTCATCGGTCTTGCGGGGGTCGATGCCCAGACGGGTCACCAGCTCGACGGTCTCATCGAACTTGGCGGTGGCCAGGCTCTTCACCAGGTCAATCGCCTCTTCGAAACTGTGCGCCCGTTCGCGGTCGTACCGCTTTGACGCATTCTCGTAACGCTTACCTTTACCCATGTGCTTCGCTCCTTCAAGCTCCCTCATTGTGATGCCGCCCGCCGCACAGACGGGTTCTGTCGAGCGCGAGGTCGTCGCTCAAATCCGGCAGAGTTTTTGTGAGCTAGACGACCTTGATGCCCATGCTGCGAGCGGTACCCGCAACCTGGAGCTTGGCCTGATCGATGTCGTCGGTGTTGAGGTCCGGCATCTTGATCTGGGCAATCTCCGCGCACTGAGCGTCGGTGATGGTGCCCGCTTCTTCTCGACCCGGCTCTGCAGCGGCCTTGTCGAGACCGGCCGCCTGGCGGATCAGGAACGATGCCGGAGGCGTCTTGGTGACGAAGCTGAATGAGCGGTCATCAAAGACGGTGATCTCGACCGGAATGATCTGGCCGCGCTTGTCTTCGGTCTGGGCGTTGTACGCCTTGCAGAAGTCCATGATCGCAACGCCGTGCGGACCAAGGGCGGTTCCAACCGGTGGCGCAGGAGATGCCTGCCCGGCGGGAATCTGAATCTTTACGAGTGCTGCAACTTGCTTCTTGGCCATGACGAGATGATCCTGTGCTTCCGATGGCGTGGAGCGCCGAGATGGGCGCTTCAACGAACTACAAAACGCTATCGCCGTGCGGCCCCATCCCCGACTATTTGATCAACAAAACCTCATATAGGCTCACGTGGTGAAGTCGCTCGTGACCGGAAGCACCGGCTTCATTGGAACGCACCTGGTCCCCCATCTCCAATCGATGGGTGACGAAGTTGTGGGCTGGGGGCATCAGACCGGCCCCGAGATCACCGATCAAACCGCCATGGCGGCCGCCCTCGACGGACTCGAACTGGACGCGGTCTTCCATCTTGCGGGCCAAAGCAACGTGCACCAATCCTGGCAACATCCCGGTCCAACCTTTGCCACCAATGCGGTCGGAACCCTGGCCCTCCTGGCGGCGTTGCGGTCCACCAATCCCACGGCGCGGGTTCTGCTGATGTCGAGTGCCGAGGTGTACGGAAAGGTGGCCAGCACCGAGTTGCCGATCACCGAAGATCACAAGCTCACCCCCGCCTCGCCATATGGTGCAAGCAAAGCCGCGGCCGAACATTTGGCGGTGCAGGCCTGGCACGGATGTGGCCAGGAGGTCATCACCGGTCGGGCCTTCAACCACATTGGCCCCGGTCAGGCCCCCAGCTTCGTTACCAGTGCAATAGCGGAACGGATCGCTCGCAATGAACACGACGGCCACACTGAAGTTCCGGTGGGAAACCTCACCGCCACACGCGATTTCATTGATGTGCGCGATGCGGTGGTCGCCCATCGGCAGCTGATGCTGAGGGGACAGCCGGGAGAGGCCTACAACATCTGTCGGGGCGAAGAGGTGGCAGTCGCAACGCTGGCTGACCTCATGCTCCGCGCCAGCACGACCGCCCAAACCTTCGTTACCGACCCCGACCGACTTCGGCCATCAGATGTTCCGCGCCACTTCGGGTCCCCGGTCAAGATTCGGCAAGCCACTGGCTGGGCTGCCTCCACCCCATTTGAAGATTCGGTACAGGACGTACTGAACGACTGGCGGTCAAAGATCGCCGAGGAGAAGAGGCCCCAAACGTGAGCCCAAAGAATGCACTCGTCACCGGTGTCACCGGCCAGGACGGGTCGTACCTGGCCGAGCTGTTGCTGGAGAAGGGATACAACGTCTTTGGGATGGCCCGCCGCAGCAGCACCCTCAACTTCCAACGGCTGGCCGCCATCCAGGATCACATGGAGATCGTGCCCGGTGACCTGCTCGACCAGGCTTCGCTGATCGAGGTTCTTCAGCGAACCGAACCCGACGAGATATACAACCTGGCCGCGCAGTCCTTTGTGCAAACCAGCTTCTCCCAACCGGTCCTGACCGGCGAGACAACGGCCCTCGGTGTGACCCGATTGCTCGATGCCATGCGAACCGTCAACACCGACATTCGTTTCTACCAGGCGTCAAGCAGCGAGATGTTTGGCAAAGTCAAAGAAGTCCCGCAGAACGAAGAGACCCCGTTCCACCCGCGCAGCCCCTACGGCGTCGCCAAGGTCTACGGCCACTGGATCACCTTGAACTACCGCGAGTCCTACGACCTGCACGCATCAAGCGGCATCCTGTTCAATCATGAGAGCCCGCGACGCGGCCTGGAATTCGTGACCCGAAAGATCACCCACGCGGTGGCCCGCATCAAAGCGGGCCAACAGAAAGAGCTTCAGCTCGGCAACATCGACGCCAAACGCGATTGGGGCTACGCCGGTGACTACGTGGACGCCATGTGGCGAATGCTGCAGCAGGACACGCCGGACGACTTTGTCATCTGCACCGGCGAAACCCACTCAGTGCGGGAGTTCTGCGAGCTGGCTTTCAACCATGTGGGCCTCAACTACGAGGACTACGTGGTTATCGACTCGAGATTCTTCCGGCCGGCCGAAGTTGACCTGCTGGTCGGAGACCGATCCAAAGCAGAACACAAGCTCGGCTGGGCGCCGCAGACCACCTTCGCGCAGCTTGTGGAAATGATGGTCGAATCCGATCTCAAGCTGGTTGCGTCGCAGGCATACGGCTCTTGACACAGCCGGAGCTCTGGACGCAGCCGGAGCTCTGGACGCAGCTGACTACAGCTTGGCGACCTGAGCAAACTCGAGTTCCACCGGCGTTTCCCGGCCGAAGATGTTTACGAGCACCTTGACTTTGAGCTGGTCCTCGTTGATCTCGATGACCTCGCCCGAGAAGTCCGCAAACGGACCTTCCTTGACTCGCACGGTTTCGCCGGCTTCGTAAAGGAAACGCGGTCGCGTTTTCTTTTGGGCCGCTTCGCCTTCGGGCTTTACCTGCAGGAAGCTCTCGACTTCCTTGCGCGGCAGCGGTGACGGCTTGTTGCCAGCTCCCACAAACCCGGTTACGCCCGGCGTGTTGCGCACCACGTACCAGGAGTCGTCGTCAAGGCGGCAACGCACCAGCAGATAGCCGGGGAACATCTTCTTCTGAACAACGACCTTCTTGCCCTGCTTGAACTCGACGACGTCTTCCATGGGAATGACGACCTCGTAGATACGGGTCGCCATGTCCATCGACGCGATACGGGCTTCAATGTTCTGCTTGACCTTCTTCTCGTAGCCCGACTGGGTGTGGACCACGTACCACTTGCCGGGCCGGTCGTACGGGCTCTTGACCTTTGGCGGCGCAGGAACGTCCTCTGCGAGCAGAGCGTCTTCGTCGATGATCTCGTACTGCAGCTCACCGGCTTTGAGTTCTGGTTCTGGCTCCGGTTCTTCGGCGGGCGCCGGTTCAGCGGAACGAGGACCGGTGGGGAGGACGTCCTCAGCCGCGACGGGCGTATCGGGCTCGGGCTCAGGTTCTTCGGCCGCAATGGGACCCGACGGAAGGAGATCTTCGGGCGCCGGTTCGGCGGGAGCTTCCTCCGCCGAAGCCTCTGCGGTCGGGACATCATCCGCGGCGGCACGGATGTCGGTTACTTCGTCGGTCGTTGCATCAACCGAAGCGACGTCGGTCTCGACGCCCTGGGCGGTCTGTTCGTTGTTCATCGTCGATCAAACAGGGCCAGGATGGCTTCGCCAAACCCAAAGTCAAGGGCTGCGATCATCAAGGTCAGCACGATCACCAGTACGCCAACAATGATCGAATAGTTGATCACTTCTTCCCGGCTGGGCCAGGCCACCTTGCGAAGCTCGCTTCGGACCTCTTTGACATAGTCGCCCGGGGAGGTGCGCTCGACGGTCCTTGCGGTGCCGCCGCCGCCACGATTGGCCGAGGACCGTTCACGGCGTTCCCGAACGGGCTCGCCCTGATCGTCAAGAAGGCCCTGCTTCTTGGCGATGCGTCGTTGTTGTCTGTTGAGTTCCATGGACCGGTCCTGAAGAAGGCCGCGCGAGCGACACTTTCGGTTTCGTATGGTGATCTGGTTTGCAGGGGAGGTGGGGCTCGAACCCACAACCTCCGGTTTTGGAGACCGGTGCTCTAGCCAATTGAGCCACTCCCCTCCGGCTGACGCCTTTGGAGGGCCGAGACTATCGGACCGTGAGAACACCCACGTTGAGAATTCGCCAATCCGAATGCCCGGCCAATTGCTCAACCGGGGTCAAGCAACCCGGCAAGGGTAACCAACCAGCGTCCCAAAAAGACGGCGCGGCCACCTCAGCCCGATCTGCCCGATCACACCCAGATCGAGTTGAGTGGTGGCGGTTGGGTGGTCAGGATTGCGCACTTGGCGTGTCGTTGCGCTCTTGGCGTGTCGTTGCGCACTTGGCGTGTCGTTGCGCACTTCTCGTGTCGTTGCGGACTTCGCTTGTAGCGGCGGACAGACTTGAACTGTCGACCTCTCGATTATGAGTCGAGCGCTCTTACCATCTGAGCTACGCCGCCCGGACAAGCGATGGAGCTCCCTGTCAGAATTGAACTGACGACCTCTTCCTTACCATGGAAGCGCTCTACCGACTGAGCTAAGGGAGCAAACCCTCACACGAAGATGCCGTGGTATCGATACGTGTATCCGATACCTGAGAATCAGCGTATGTGACCCAGAACGATATCGGCCCGGGTCGGGAATCTAACGGCGCACATGATGCCACGATTCGCCATCGGCCCCAACCTCAATTTCTGGTGATGTTGGACACCGGCGAAACTCCGGCGACCGACCCGGCTCGACGCCATACTGGTGACATGCCCACCCCTGCGGTCTCAACCCGCGATGCCACCATGGCCGATGCCGAAGCAATCCGCGCCATCTACAACGCAGAGGTCTCGACCGGCACCGCCTCGCTCGACGTGGAACCACGGTCGATCGAAGCGCAACAGGCGTGGATGGAACAACGCAGCGGCGCACACCTGGTGATCGTCGCGGCGCTCGAATCTGGCGAAATCGCCGGCTTCGCCTCCCTCTCCCGCTACAAGGAAAAGCATGGGTACCTACCGACGGTCGAAAACTCGGTATATGTGCATCCTGACCATCAACGCAAGGGCGTTGGTCAGAAGCTGATGAAGCACCTGCTGGAGCTGGCCGCTGACCACGGCTTCCATTCGATCATCGCCCGCATCAGCGCAGAGAACGACGGTTCGGTCCTGCTGCATGAGACCGTTGGGTTCGAACACATTGGCCGCGAACGTGAGGTTGGGCGCAAGTTCGGCCGTTGGGTTGACATCGTCGTTATGCAGTACATGCTGTGAGCGACAGATCTGCGATCAGGTCTTGGAGCGGTCGACCCGCGGTTGCAGGGGTAGTGGAAGGCGGCGCGGGCCACGCCGGAACCGGCCACTCATACCAAGAGCGCCGCGCTGGAAGCGGCGAACGAAGTGAGTGAGCAGAAGCCAAGCTCGGTGATAAATGGGGCCAACTCGGAACCGGCCACCCATCCCAAGAGCGCCGCGCTGGAAGCGGCGAACGAAGTGAGTGAGCAGAAGCCAAGCTCGGTGATGGCCAGGTCCAACTCGGAACCGGCCACTCATACCAAGAGCGCCGCGCTGGAAGCGGCGAACGAAGTGAGTGAGCAGAAGCCAAGCTCGGTGATAGATGTGGGCCAACTCGGAACCGGCCACCCATCCCAAGAGCGCCGCGCTGGAAGCGGCGAACGAAGTGAGTGAGCAGAAGCCAAGCTCGGTGATACAAGCTCGGTGATGACCAGGTCGAACTCGGAACCGGCCACCCATCCCAAGAGCGCCGCGCTGGAAGCGGCGAACGAAGTGAGTGAGCAGAAGCCAAGCTCGGTGATAAATGTGGGCCAGGGTGGATTTGAACCACCGAAGGCAATGCCGACGGGTTTACAGCCCGTTCCCTTTGGCCACTCGGGCACTGACCCTTAGGCGCAATAGAGTATCGGCACTGGACCCTGATGCGGCAGGGATTTCGGGAGAATGATCGCCAAGAACGATCCCGCCATTGGTTGGACTGGAGAGTCAAAATGCCCACCTTCGATGTCACATCAGAACTCGACATGCAGGAAGTCAAGAATGCCGTTGACCAGGCGCAACGCGAGATCGTCAACCGCTTTGACTTCAAAGGCACTGACTCGCTCATCGAATTGGGCGAGCACACCATCACGCTTGAGTCCGCAAGCGAGGATCGCCTCAATGCGCTGCGGCAGGTGGTCGAAGAAAAGTTTGTCAAACGCAAGGTCTCGCTCAAGGGACTCGACCATGGCCCGGTAACCGATGCGTCCGGGGGCCGAGCGCGGCAGGTGAGCACGCTGGCCGCCGGCATCTCGAGCGACAAGGCAAAGGAACTCAACAAGCACATCAAGGCCATGGGCATGAAAGGCGTCTCGTCTTCCACCCAGGGCGAGCAACTTCGCGTCCAGGCCAAAAAGCGCGATGCCCTGCAGGAGGTCATTGCCAGCCTCCGCGAAAAGGACTTTGGCATTCCCCTGCAGTTCGGCAACTTCCGTGATTGACGGGTTGGGCGTCGGGTCCAGACGAGCTCGATGACGGCGAGGGCCACATCACAACAACGGTGCCGCCCACCGATACCGACTTCACTGATCGCCATCGCCATCGGCGTCACAGTTTTGCTGGGGTTGTCATCGTGCAGCAGCGGATTTGACCGAGCCGAATCGCCGGCTGAGCAAACGCCGGTTCCTGCGCTAACCGAGGCACCTGCATCTTCGGGAGCATTTGTGCCCACTGCGGATACGACAAACGCCGCACCCATCGCCAACCCCGCCCGGTTCGCACGAAGGGACGGGATTGACTGCACCTTCGAGTTGCCCGAAGACGCAGAGCCTGATTGCTTCCGCGTCACGGTGCCCGAGGATTGGCCCGCAGCCGCCGCTGGCGAAGAGGTCGACACCGAGGTCCATCTGGAGGTGGCCGTGTTCCCGGCGCAGACCGACGAAGGCAACGCCCCGATTGTGTACCTCGAAGGCGGCCCGGGCGGTCACGCCCTCTCGGCGCTCGCCTTTCAATGGCCGGACTTCTTCGAAGCACTCAACGCCCGCCACGACCTCATTGTTTGGGACCAACGCGGCGCCGGATCCTCCGTGCCGATGTTGAGCTGTCCCCGGCTGAGCGAAGCCTTCTCCAATGCGTCAGCCGCCGCGGACCCGTTCGACCAGGAAGCGGCCGACCAGTTGGAAGCGGTGGTCAGCTGCCGTGACCGGCTGGTTGGACAGGGCATTGACATCAACCAGTACAACACGACCAACAATGCCACTGACCTGGACGCCATTCGGGAACTCCTGGGATACGACCAATGGAACGTCCTCGGCATTTCCTACGGCACCCGACTTGGCCAAACCGCCATGCGCCTGTACCCGGACGGAATTCGTGCCATCGCCCTGGATGGCATCGTGCCCAATGCCGCCGACCCCACGGCGACCTTTGCCCAGAACGCGGAAGCTTCGTTCACCACGATGTTTTCCGGATGCGCAGCCGATGCGGCATGTTCGGGTGCGCATCCCAACTTTGAGCAGGACTTCTTTGCGCTCGTGGACCGCTGGAACCGCGATCCCGTCTCCTTCAGCACCCCGGACTACAGCTCCAGCGACCCGTTCTCTGGACCGCAGCTCGACTTCGAATTCACCGGCGACGACCTGCTGTCGCTGACCTTCAGCGCGTTGTACTCGCCCGATCAGTTCGTCTCCATCCCCGATCTGGTGGACGAGGCAAACGACAACACCGTCGACTCGCTGTCAACCCTTGCGGCTCTGAATGCGTTCGGCCAGAACTTCTTCAGCGTCGGGATGTATCTCTCGGTCAGTTGTGCCGACGAAATTCCTTTTGCGGACCGCGCCGCCGCTCGACCCCCCGACCTTGACCCGCGCTACGAGTACTTCGTTCGGGAGTTCAATGGGGAGTTCTTCTTCGAAGTGTGCGACGCCTGGAATGTGGCACCCGCGGCGACCGTCGAAAACGAACTGGTCGAGAGCGAAATCCCAACGCTGCTCCTGAGCGGTGGCTACGACCCCATCACCCCGGCTTCGGCCGCGGATGAGGTTGCGCCGGGCCTGGCCAACCACGCATCGGTCGTCCTCGAACATGAGGGCCATGGCGTCTCCACCAGCGCGTGCGGTCTCCGCCTGGTTCTTGGCTTCTTTGCCGAACCGTCCAAGCCACTCGACCAGCGGTGTGTCAACGACCAGATGCCGCCGGACTGGGAACCCAGCGCCGATGGGTCCATCACTCTCACGCCGTTCGCCATCGAGGACAATCTGTTGTCGGTGCGCGGGGTGCGGCCCGCCGAGTGGGCCGACCAGGGGTTTGGCCAGTTCGTTCGCAGCGACCGGATCAACGATCCAGCGTTCATGCTGGTTTCGAACACCTTTGACCAACCTGCGGCACTGTTGGTTTCGGCTATCCGAGCCCAACTCAATCTCCCGACGCGCCCCCAACCCCTCGACGATGTCATCGCCCGCGATACGACATGGCTGGTCTTTGGCTATGACGACCCGGCCAACGAGGTGGCGGGCCGATTGGCCATCAGCGACGACCTGTTCATCGTGGTCCACGGCCGCACCACCGACTTTCCCCGATTTGAGACCGAGGTGCTGCTGCCGGTCCTCGACCGCGCCGAACCCACCTGAGTCACGCCGAAACGGCGGTCGCGCCCAATCGACAACGCGCCAAAACCAACAAAGGACCGGGGCGTGTGAGCCCCGGTCCTTTGTGCGGTGGCCGAGTTGATCAGGTGCGCTGAAGAAGATCCCGGATCTCTGCCAGCAGGGCCTGGTCCGGTGTCTCGGCCGGGGTCGTGCGGGCGCCGGCGCGGGCGATCGCCTTGACGATCATGAACACGATGAAGGCCAGCAGCAGGAACGAGATGATCGCGGTGATCATCGCCCCCAGCGGGATATTGCCCGGCTCCCAGGAGCTGAAGTCAACCTCCAACCCACCGACCTTGCCCACCAGGGACATGATGACGTTGACCACCGAATCGACAACTGGGCCAAAGGCCAGCGCCAGCACCAGGCCGACGGCGATCGGGATCACATTGAACTTCTCGAGGAACTCTCTGAATTCGCTCAGCATTTGGCACTCCTACCGTTTGGTGAAACTTGCCCTCATTTGAGGCTTTCCCCGTTGTAGCCCCAAAAGCCCCTCTGAGCTGGGATTTCGGCCGAGAGACCATCATTCGGCGGTGCCGATTGGTGGGGGTGATTACTATGCGACTTCACGCCGAGCGCTCCGAGCGCGCGGCACTGTCGGTCACGGGGGATCAACGCAGATGTCAGATCAGGCCATTGAGGTATACGAAAACGAGGACCGCACGTTTGCGCCCTCGCCCGAGTTCCAAGCCGCAGCGCTGACCAGCGACCAGTCGCTGTACGACGAGGCCGCCGCCGACTACGAGGCGTTCTGGGCTCGTCAAGCTCGCGAACTGATCACATGGGACAAGGACTTCGATACGACTCTCAAGTGGGACCTGCCCGATGCCAGGTGGTTTGACGGCGGGAAGCTCAACATGAGCTACAACTGCCTCGACCGTCACATCGAAGCGGGCCTTGGCGACAAGATCGCATACCACTGGGAAGGCGAACCCGGCGACACCCGGACCTTCACCTACCAGGAGCTGCTCACCGAGGTGAGCAGGTTCGCCAACGTCATGACCGGACTTGGTTTGCAATCCGGCGACCGCGTGGCCATCTACATGCCGATGATTCCGGAGCTGCCCATTGCCATGTTGGCGTGCACCCGGATTGGCGTGGCCCACAGTGTGATCTTCGGCGGCTTCTCCCCCGACGCCATCACCGACCGCTGCGTCGACGCCGAAGCAAAGATGATCATCACTGCCGACGCTGGCTATCGGCGTGGTGCTCCCGGCCCGTTGAAGCCAAACGTTGATGCGGCGCTCGACGTTGGCGCACCAAGCGTGGAGCACGTGGTCGTGGTGAACCGGTGCAACACCGACATCTCCATGACCGACGGTCGCGATCACTGGTGGCACGACCTGATGGCCAACGCATCAGCCACCTGCGCGCCGGTGTCGGTTGACAGTGAACACCTGCTCTACCTGCTGTATACCTCCGGCACCACCGCCAAGCCCAAGGGCATCATGCACACCACCGGCGGGTACCTGACCCAGGTGGCCTTCACGCACAAGTACGTCTTCGACCTCAAGCCAGAGACCGACGTGTGGTGGTGTGCGGCCGACATCGGCTGGGTGACCGGCCACAGCTACATCGTCTACGGGCCGCTGGCCAATGGCTGCACCAGCGTGATGTACGAAGGGACCCCGGACACGCCACGGGAGTCCGAGCGCAACGGCGATGACCGAGCGGCCTGGCCCAAGGACCGGCTCTGGGACATCATTGAGCGCTACGGCGTCACCCAGCTCTACACCGCGCCAACCGCCATTCGCACGTTCATGAAATGGGGTACCCAGGAAGTGGAACGCCATGACCTGACCAGCCTCCGGGTACTGGGAACCGTCGGCGAGCCCATCAACCCCGAAGCGTGGATGTGGTACCACGAGCACATCGGTGGGAGTTCCCGCCCCATCGTGGACACGTGGTGGCAGACCGAGACCGGCGCAAACATGATCACGCCCCTTCCCGGGGTGACCACCACCAAGCCCGGGTCCGCATGCGGCACCATTCCCGGGGTCTTTGCCGAACTGGTCGATGACGACGGCAACCCGGTCCCGGTTGGCGGCGGCTATCTGACCATCACCCATCCGTGGCCGTCCATGCTGCGTGGCATCTGGGGCGACCCGGAGCGCTACAAGGAGACGTACTGGTCGCGCTTCGAAGGCCGCTACTTCGCCGGCGATGGCGCCAAGCTGGACGAAGACGGCTACCTGTGGCTGCTCGGCCGAGTGGACGATGTGATGAACATCTCCGGCCACCGCATCTCCACCACCGAAGTTGAGTCCGCGTTGGTCGATCACCCTGCGGTGGCCGAAGCCGCCGTCGTGGGCGCCAACGACCCGACGACGGGTCAGGCCATCATTGGATACGTCATCCTTCGCGGCACCGCGGAGGCGTCAGACGAGCTGGGTGAGGAGGTACGTCAACACGTGGCCACCAAACTGGGGCCGATCGCGCGTCCAAAGGCCGTCTTCATCGTTCCGGATCTGCCCAAGACCCGGTCAGGCAAGATCATGCGTCGCCTGTTGCGTGACGTCGCCGAAGGTCGAGTCCTTGGCGACACCACCACGTTGGCCGACGCCGGCGTCGTGGCCGAGATTCAGAAACGGGCAGCCGAATCTCCCGAGGAGTGAGAGTCGACCCCCGTAGGATGCGGCGATGACCAACCCTGACGCCGCTCCCCCGTATGAAAACTGGATCTGGCGAGAGGGTGCTGTTGCCCCCGGTGATTGCGTGGTTGTCGACGTTGATGGGGTAATCGCCGACGGCAACCACCGCCAACGATTCCTCACCGGCGCCGATGTCCTGCCCGGCGGCAAGAAGGACTGGAAGAGCTTCTTCGACGCATGCGTTGATGACGCGCCGCTGGAGAACGAGATCGCAATGATCAACAGCATCAGCGCGGATCACTCCGTGATCCTGTTGACGGCCCGCCCCAACAATCTGTTGGAACCCACCTTGCATTGGCTGGCCACCACGGCCGCGCACCTCCGTTGGGACGCACTGATCCTGCGAGCCAAGAAAGATGGCAACCTGCGTTCACCGCAGTTCAAGCAGCGATCAATTCGACAGCTGAAAAAGCAGGGGTACAACCCGTTGGTTGCATTCGACGATGACGTCCGAAACGTCGACATCATTCGAGCCGAAGACGTCCCCACCGTCTACATCCACTCGGGCTACTACGAAGCCTGACCGTTACGAAGCCGGAACGGAGCGAAACAGGCGAAGGCCTGCAGAGGCGTCAGGCGATTGGTTCGGTGGACCCTTTGAGGTCGACTTCCATGCCCTTCTTCCACACGGACTGGGCGACGATCTTGGAGTGATCGCATCGGTCCTGGTAGCGCTTGGCCACCGACATCACTTCGTCCAACAAGCCCGCTTCAAGGGTTATGGGGTCCAGCCCCAGATCCAGGAACTTCTTGAACGTCACCCGAAGCTCGTTCTCGACGGCTTCGTTTCGCGGGTTCTTGTAGTAGCGGATCTCCGCACCGGTCTTCTCCGAGATGATGTCAGCCAGTGACTTCACCGTATGGGTTTCGGTGACCTGGTTGAAGATTTCGACGCGGTCGCCCTTCTTCGGCGGGTTCTCTATGGCAAGGCGCACACAGTTCGCCGAATCACGGATGTGGATGAACGCCCGGGTCTGGCCACCAGTGCCGTGCACCGTCAACGGGTGGCCCACCGCTGACTGCATCAGGAATCGGTTGAGCACGGTGCCATAGTCGCCGTCGTAATCGAAGCGGTTGATCAGCGCTTCATCCATCTCGGTCTCCGGCGTGTTCGTTCCCCACACAATGCCCTGATGCAGATCGGTGATCCGAACCTCATCGTTTTTGTTGTAGTACGCAAAGAACAACGCATCCTGGGTCTTGGTCAGGTGATAGATGCTGCCAGGCCCGGGGGGGTACAGCATCTCGAACTCGCGAGGACCCTCCAGATCGTCGGCAACAACCTTCAGGTACCCCTCGGGAATCGGGATGCCAGTGGCATACCCGTACACGCCCATCGTGCCCAGATGCACCATGTGGATGTCCTGACCCGACTCAACAATCGCCGCCAGAATGTTGTTTGTGGCATTCAGGTTGTTGTTCACCGTGTATCGCTTGTGCCACGAACTCTTCATCGAATACGGCGCAGCCCGCTGCTCCGCGAAATGCACGATCGCCCTGGGCTGCAGTTCCTCGATCAGATGCAACGTCCGCGCATAGCTCTCCGCCAGGTCAATATTGATGAACTCAATCGTCTTGCCGGTCAGCTCTTTCCACTTTGCCAACCGAGTACTCATTGGCTGGATGGGCGTCAAGGAATCAGCCTCGAGCTCGATGTCGATCTTGCGCCGAGACAGGTTGTCAACGATCGTCACGTCATAGCCATTGTTCGACAGATGCAATGCAGTGGGCCACCCACAGAACCCATCGCCACCCATAACCATGATGTTGTTCGAACTCAAGAAACTGCCCTCACCGGATTGATAACGATCAGTATGCTATCGGCCGTCGTTTCATCAAAGTGAGGGGCTGTCCTACCCAAATCCGGCTCGGGTTTGGCGTCACTCCGCCAGTCTGAGAGCCAGAATCAGTACGGGAGGACACCAGCATTGGGGTTGCTCATGCTGAGGAACACATCCTCCATCATGGGGAACTCAGCCTCGACGCCAGCCCCGTCGGATCGCACCACCCGGACCTCGAAGTCATCGACGGCAGCGCCCGGGAAGTGCGCCATGATCAGGTTGTAGTCCTCGGGCACCGAAATCTGACCAGCCAGCCCAATCAACACCTCCCGGGTCTGCCCGGGTTCGACGGTGACCGTCACCGTGTAGCGACGGAAGCCGTAAGCGTCTCCGGCCCCGGCCGGCACCGGTTGGCCATCAACCTCGGCGCCGTTGAGCTGATGCGGTGTCCACACCACAATCTGGGTCCGGTGATCGCCCGGACTCAATCCTTCACGCTCGGGGCCAAGGATGTAGGAGGGCAACGATGTGGTCGCTTCCGACGACAGCGTCACCCGAAGGTTGGCGGTCAGATCGCCCGTGTCGGCATCCAGGCGTGCCTCGTATCGAATATCGCGTTCGAGGAAGGCGTCCAACTTGTTGGGCGCCGTGTTGATACTGGTGACCGAGAGAAAATCGTTCTCATCGGGCCACGGGAAGTCATTCAGCAGATCGACTTCACGGAGAAAGTCGTTCGCTTTGGCGTCGAAGGTGACCATCTGGAGTCGCTTGCCCCGTCCCACGGGGCCGAAGATCTCGCCCAGACGTCCTGGGGGCGGAAGTTCGACCGTCAACAAGCGGGCAAAGACCTGGGACACCATGTCGTCCAGGACCGCATGGCGTTCGAGGACGTCTTCGTAGCGGGCGTATTGGTCTCGCAACAAGAAGTTCGCAATGTTGTCTGGGGTGAGCACGTCGCTACTGCCCGAAGGCGTCACCGGACCCACAATCTCCAGGAGTGCGGCCAAACCGAACGGATCGACGTACAGCACGCCGTCGATGGGTGCACCTTCAAAGGTCGGAAACAGATCCACCACCGCCCGACCCACTTCGGCAATGTCCGGGATTGAGGTGATATTTGCCGGGAAGTTTGCCGGATCAATCGACCGATAGAAGTCGGGATAGTCCTCCGGATGGTCCAGCTCTGCTCCTGAGGCCAGCGATGTCAACTCAGTCCATCTTCCGGTTCGAACCAGATCGACAGAGCCGTTGTCCGCCTCGATCAGCGCCCAACTGCCCATGAAGCCCCCCAGCTCACGCGCCTCCGAAGGCGTGGCAAAGATCACAAAGTAGCGCTGAGGTCCCGCGTCGCCCAACAGCTGGGGGACGACCTTGACCGCCGACGATGCCAGCTCGGCGTATCTCTGCGCCTCGGCGAGGTCCGCATCGGCCGACCGTATTCCATCAGACAATCCGTCCAGCAGCCACCGATCGTCCACCCCGGCCAGCATCTGGCGGGCGCTGCTCATACTGGCGGCCGCGTCCTCAAGGAGAGGACCCGGCTTGCGGAACGTGGTGAGGTCGAACCCGCTTCCGCCACCCGCCAGCGCGGAGAAATCCAGACTCCGGGTGACATCGGCCGCAACCCCGGAAAGATCGGAGCCGGCGTCAACGGCCACGCGCGCGGCGCGAATGTTCTGGCTGACAACCGGAACGAGCAACGCCGGCTTGAGCCAGACTGATTCAAGCTTCGCTTTGGCAATGGAGAAGGAATCATCGGCAACGTTGAGCAGCCGTTCCGCCCGTTCGAGCTCGCCGACCCGCGCAGCGTCGGTGCCCCGTTCGATGGCGTAGACACCATCGGTGGCCGCGTCGCGCCCGGACTGCAACGTGGTCATGACCACGACGAGGACCAGCAGCACCAGCAGCCCGGCGCCGCCCACCAACCGCAGCGCAAGCCATCGACTTCTTTCGGTTGAGCCAATCCATCCGGCCACCAGCACGGTCACAACCGCGAACGCAGCGAGGAGCGACTCGAACCCGAAGAACCAGTCCGCATCCATCCGCAGAATTCCCTGCATCCCAAGCGCAGCAATGGTCGATGGGACGAGAACGGACGCGCCGCGAAGGTATGCCTCTATGCCCCGCATACCGAACCAGAGGAAGCCAAAGGCGATCAGACCGCCGACAATGGCAGGTACCACCCATATCGATCCGAGGAGGAAGGAAATCGGTAGCAGAGCAAGCAGGGCCACAGCGAGTCGATCTGCTCTGCCACCCAGCCACGTCACCGTTGCGGTCAGACCTCCGCGCAAGATGGCGTCCCACACGCCGTATCCCGTGGGCTCACCGGCCGCCAGGACGGCGCAGAAGACGGCCAACAGGCAGATGCCAATTCGGGCGGTGACGATGGCTGGTGGGACCGGTGGTGTTTCCGGTCCTGCGCTCCGAGACGTGCGGCCAGATCCGACCCGTCGTCCTGGAGTTTTGCGTCGGATGGAGGTCATGGGGTCCCTGCGAGGGTAGCGAACACCCGGTCGGTAGTGGGTAGCTCGCAGCAACACCGCCCTCGTTGACGGGCCGCCCATTGAGCATGTGTGCTCAGGTTGTGTTTGGACCCGGCGACCTATCCTCACTTTGTGACGCGATTTGCCGACGCTCGGTCCATGTGGACGCGTCGGGCCAGACTCCTTCTGGCCGTTGGGCTGCTCCTGCTGCTTCTCGGGAGCCTCATGCAGGCGTGTTTGGGGGACACCGCAGGTTGGACCGCATCCACCGATCTCAGCCTCGCCACAGCAGAAGATGCTGAGGCGGCCGGAGGCCCCCGCAATGTCTTTCTGACTTTGGACCACGAAGCCCAACTTGCCCGCCATGAGCTGGGCGGGGACTATGTGGTGGGGGTCGACCAGGACGCCGCGACCTTGTCCATCTCGGTAGATGCAGACAGCGAAGCGGCGGCGATCAGGTCCATTGGACGGGCCATCGAACTTACGAGCCGCAATGACCGGATTGCGCAACGTGTTGTCCGACGCTTGGCGTCGCTCGACCAGGAGCTCAACGCCGTCGAAGCTGAGTACGACGCCCTTGCGGCCGGCCTGGGGGACGATGCGGCAATTTCGCTTGGGCCGCTTCCGCTCTATGTCCCTGATCCGGGGACGACATGGCGCAATCGGTCAAGCGCCGATCCGGACTTCTCTCCCTTGCGGCTGGTCGCCGACGTTCTGCGGCTGCAGAACCTGGAGTCACGCCAAGACGATCTTGAAGCTGAGCAACGCCAGCTTGCGGCCGGACCGGTGTCGGGGCCAGTCACCGCTTCCACGCTCTCCGTTGTGCCGTTCCCGCGGCGCGGTTTCGGCTGGAGAGATGCAATCAAAGTGATGGGTACGGCGATTGCGGCCATAAGTGCGATCTCCCTGCTCCTGTCGTTGACCGAAGGAAAGACTCGCCGCCGCGTTGCGCTGGGGCTGGCCCTGGCGACCACAACCTGGGCCATTCTGATCGCCAGCACCGTGCTTCAGATTCGGTCCAATGTGCGGAGCGCAACCGTCACGCTTCGACAGGTTGAAACAATGGTGTCCAGCCCCGACGCTGGGGATGCGGACTTGGCTGCAATCGAGCGGAACCTCACTACCGCAAACACGAAGATTCAGCGCGCAAATGACAATGCGTCGGCGGTCTGGATGCGGCTTCTGTACGCCATCCCCGGCCTGGACCTGCTGCAACAGAGCAGCCGACAAACTCTGCGGACCGCAGCCGACGGCGTGGCGTTGACCATCGAGCTGACAACCCATGCCCAGACCGCGCAGCGCTCGCTGAACGGGAACCCCACTGGCCGGGCGCGGGTGGTCGCGGACTTCCGAGATCAGGTGGTGCAGACCACCGAGAAGATCGAGGCGCTTACCCTTCCACCCCGCCAGTGGTTACCCGGCCGGGTCCACACCAGATACGACCAACTGCAGGTCGCTCTGGACCGGGCGCAACAGAGCGCTGCTGACCTCCAACTCGGACTTGACGTTGCCGCGCATTTCCTTGGCAGTGATGGCGAGTGGCTCCTGATCGGTGGCAGCACCGCTGATGCTCGTATGTCGATGGGGGCCTTCCTTGCAGCGGGCGTCTTGACGGTGGACGGTGGCGACCTTCGATCTGATGCGCTGACCGACATGAACAGCGAGCTGGCTCTGGGGGCCGAAGAATCCCGGGAGATCGATGTGGACATCGAACGCAACTTCGGTTCCATATCGGGTAATCAGCGATGGCCAACCATCGGCTACTCCCCACGTTTTGCGCCCGCAGCACGATCTGCAGCCACGCTGTGGAAGGAGCAGTCCGGTCAGGACGTCCGCGGCGTGATCTATGTGGACTCGGTGGCCATCGCCGAGCTGGCAGGGGCAGTTGCTCCGATTCTTCACGCTGGCCGTACCTATGACGGCCCCCAGGTTGGTACGGAACTGCTGCGGGGCCAATACGAGAGCAACCGCAACGGGGCTTCGGCCACAGATCTTGGAACCCAGCTGGCTGAAGAGGTCTTGTCGAAGGTTCTGGCCACCGAGGACCCATTGGCGGTTGCGCGCGTGCTCGTGTCCGCCGCGCGGAACCGGCACGTGATGGTCTGGTCAGACGCGCCGGAGCTGCGGGAACGCGTGGCCGCTCTTGAAATAGACGGGGCCATCGACACCTCGGCCCTTGGCGTATCGCTGGCGTCGATGAGCGGCAAGTGGGCTGACTGGACCAATCTGGCCGTCGACGTCAGCTCCTCGTGCTCTGAAGAGCAGGGGCTGAGACTCGACCTTGAGGTAACCGTGGACCTTGAAGAGGTGCCCGCGGACCTCACGGCCATCTCTCGGGCTCAGACGTGGAACGAACCACTGGAGCGGTTTGTGGGCCTGGTGGCGGTGACCCTTCCCGGCTCAGCCGCAACCGATATCGCCGGCCTCGGCGCGTTCGCTCTTGGCGAAGGCAAGGACGGGGCCAATCGTCTGGCGACAGCCTTCGTCCGTCTGGACCCGGGTGAACAGGCAACAATGACGCTGCAGGTCCTGCTGCCACCCACCGTGGAGATCCCGTTGCTCGCGAGCGGTCGATCGAATGCGATCACCTGGTCCCACAACGGCGAGAACGTGGCGTACCGCCAACCACTGCTGGTGTGTCCCGCCCTGCGTCCAGGGGACCCGTGATCCCCACGGGGAATGATCCGAGCTCCGCTAGCGTTCGATTGCCGAGGAGGTAATCACCATGACAAACGCACTCAAAACCGCAGTCCTGTTGGCATCGTTGGCTGGGCTGGCCATGGCTATCGGCGGTGCCATGGGTGGACGTAGCGGTCTGGCGGTGGGACTCATCATGGGTCTGATGATGGTGGGCGGCTCGTATTGGTTCAGCGACAAAGTTGCCATCAAATCGGCTCGCGCCGTTCCCGCCGACCCCGGCCGCTACCCCGAGTACTACCGGATCATGCAGGAACTGACCGACCGTGCGGACATGCCGATGCCCAAGCTGTACGTGTCACCCAATCCGCAGCCCAACGCATTTGCCACCGGACGCGGACCCAACCATGCCGCCGTTGCTGTGACCGAAGGGCTCATCAACAACATGAGCTGGGACCATGAGATCAGAGGCGTGCTTGCCCACGAACTGATGCACATCAAGAATCGGGACATCCTCATCGGATCAGTCGCCGCGCTCATCGCCATGGTCGTCACCTATGCCGCCCGCATGGCCATGTACGGCTCCATGTATTCCGGCGGGAGGAACCGGGGCGGTAACGGCGGCAACATGTTGACCATGCTGGCCACCGCAATTCTGGCGCCCGTGGCCGCTGCGTTCATCAAAGGAGCCATCAGCCGCACACGCGAGTTCCAAGCCGACAAGAGTGCGGCGCAACTCCTGGGATCAGGCGAGCCGCTGGCCGCCGCATTGGAGAAGCTCGCTCTGGCCTCAGGTCGCATTGCCCCCGCCCATGTGAGCGCAGAGCAGTCATCGCACTACATCGTCGACCCCTTGTCCGGTGTCAGCGCAGGCTTTGGTCGTCGATCATCGCGGGGTGGCCTCCCGAATATGGCCGGCATGGGCAAGATGTTCTCCACCCACCCGCCAATCGAGCAACGCATCGCCGCTCTTCGCGAGCCAGGCATTGCTGACTGAGCGGCAGAAGTGAAGTTGATGCAGACATGACGGTGGCGAGCCAGGAGCAGCCTCTGCGCGTGCTCTTCGTGTGTACCGGCAACATCTGCCGGTCTCCAATGGCAGCCGCCATCCTGCTCATGCACGCGCGCGAACGGGGCCTGTCGCTCGGCATCGCCTCCTGCGGGTTGCTGAAGAGTGGACGACCAGCCACCGAATATGGCGTTGACGTCATGGCGGATTGGGGCGTGGACATGGCCAACAAGGTCAGTCGACAGATAGATGTCACTATCGTCCGGGGATCGGATCTGATCCTCGCGATGTCAACCCAGCACGCCAGGAGAGCCGTGGGCGAAGACCCGGACGGCCGTCACAAAGTCTTTCTTCTGCGAGAGTTCGTCCACATTGCGCAACAGCTGAGCCCGCCACTCCCCGGGCAGACAGCTCGGGACCGGATCCTGCAGGCCAACGGGCTACGCACGGTCCGCTACACCGAGGACGTCCCATCGCTGGAGGTGGACGACCCCATCGGGCAACCTCGACCAGCGTACGAGGCCATGCGGGCCGACTTGAGCGGGTACATCACCGTGCTCCTGGACCGGGTCCTGCTTCCGGGCTGAATGCACACCACCGCGCTGCCGGATGGGTGAGACATCCCATGGCGCGATCGAGCAATCGGCTGCACAACTAGCCACAATGGGCCCATGTCCGACGACATGAATGAGAACCCCGATCATCTGACGTTGCATCGGGTTTTGGGTGCGCACGCGTTCGTCGCCGAGGTGAGCGGGCCGTGCGACCTGCTGGTCCAGATGGCTGACGCATTCGAAGACCTGCCCGCATTTGCGCCGGGCGATTTTGACCAACCGCTGGGCGTCTCGGTGCGAGTGGAGAAGCGAATCGATGGGCGCCCATTCTTCCGCATTGAGATCGAAGGAATGGACCCATGGCGGGTGGAAGAGCCCCGAGCCGCGGTCGACCACATCGTCACATCCCTGACGCGACAGGCTCTTGAGCGCGGGGTGGGTCGCCTTCATCTCCACGCCGGCCTGGTCTCCACCGATCATGGAGCGTTGCTCTTCACCGGACCGTCAGGCGCAGGGAAATCCACGTTGGTGGCCGCAGCGCTGCGCAACGGAGCGGCCTCCTACGTCACCGATGAGATGATTTCGATCGATCTTGAGAACGCCGACGTCTGTGGCCTTGTGAAGCCCCTGACCTTCAAGCGGGCTACCTGGGGACTGCACGAGGATCTGCTTGGTCCCACCCCCACCGAAGGGGAACGATGGTCGGTGCGGGCAAGTCGGCTCGGATCCGTTTCAGACCCGGGACCGCATCAGGTGCGAATGATCGTGTTCCCCCAGTTCCAGGACAACGCCCAACTCACGCTCACGCATCTCCACCCCACCCGAGCGCTGACTCGTCTCGTGAGCGAGACGCTTGACATGGAGCGAGACGGGGCCAGGGCGTTTCGTCGGATGGCTGACGTTGTGGCTCACAGCGCATGTGTGGCCCTCGAGTATCACTGTGCCAGTTCAGCGGTGGCGGAACTGGTTGATCAACTCGACTCCAGGACCGATCGTCCAGAATCTTCAAAGCCACTTATCTCTCCGCACGTCCCGACCGATATCCACCCTGTGCGACCTGCAGACCCAACCGCACTTCACCGCCGCCGCGCCGCGTCCACCGTGTCGCTCGTACTCAACGGAAGGGCCGCTTTGTATAGTGAGACGACCGGAGTTGCGGCCGACTTGGACGAAGTCGCCACATTGTGGTGGCTCGAACTCGACGGTCTCCGCTCGGTATCAGAAATCGCCCAGCAGTTTGCCGACCTAAGCGAGGGCGACGCTCATGAAATTGAGACAGCAGGAAGCCAAATGATCTCGGAATTGGCCGACGTTGGGTTCGTACAGTGACCGGACTGGTCGAAGTCGGCGCGCCATTTGAAAGCAACGAGCTCTCTCTTTCGGACTATGTGGCAATAGTCAGGCGCCGATGGTGGCTCATCGCTACCTTCGCACTGGTCTTGTCGCTGCTGGTGTTCGTTGTGTCCATGGTCCAAGCCCGGGTCTACGAGGCCTCGTCGGAGGTCCTCCTCCGTACCAACGCCAACGAACAGCTGTTTCCATCAGTCCCGTTTACTCAAAGTCTCGACGTTCGACGCGACGCCCTCTCCGAAGTCGACTACATCGAAAGCGACCAGTTCCTGGCCGCTCTGGACGAGGCGGGAGCATCCGCTGACGTCCAGGTGGGCGTGCCGCAAGTCGACGCCGGCGACCGAAACCAAACAGGCAATGTGCTGCGATTCACTGCAACCGGCAGCTCGGCCCTTGCGGTCGCCGATTCGGCCAATCTCGCAGCAGACACCTACGTTCGACTCCGCCAGCAGGACGCAATGGCGGACTTCGAACGTCGGGCCCAGTCCGAGATTGCAGAGCTGACCGAGAAACAGCGGGAACTGGACGCCCTCAATGCTCCGGTCGCCGAACTTCAACAGCGGATCGAACTTACGACCGACATTGATCAGGCCAACCGACTGCGAGACCAGCTCGCCTCGTTGCGGGCTGACCAGAACAGCTTTCGCATCCCGCTTGAACAACAGATCGACACGCTCTCAAATCGGGTTGAAGAGTCACAATTGACCCAGGACGTTCTGACGACTTCCGGCGTATCCGCTCGGGTCAATCAGACTGCCGAACTTCCGTCGTCACCAACCAGTCCCAAGCCTCTGCGCAACGTCCTGCTCGCCCTGTTTGCCGGTGCTTTCGCCGGGTTGCTCGCCACCCTTGCTTGGGAATCTCTGGATGACAAGCTGACCGGCGAGGAGGACCTTGACCTCCTCGGAGTCACGGTCCTGGCTTCGGTTCCCGTGGACGGCGACACCGTCGATGGACCCCGCTTGTTCGCCTCACTTCCCAACGCCACCCGCGAAGTTGAGGCCTATCGAACCGCACGAGCTGCACTGAATTTCGCCTCTGAAGGCCGACCGTCCAGTTTCGTTGTTACCAGTGCGCTACCTGGCGAGGGCAAGAGCACCACGAGCGCAAACCTGGCGGTTGCACTGTCTCAGGCCGGGCAGAAGACCCTTCTGATTGATGCTGACCTTCGCAGACCCACCTTGCACAAGTACTTTGGCCTGCCCAACAACGTGGGTCTTCGGTCAGTTCTGGAAGGCAGCAGCGAAGCCAACGATGTGATGACGGTCACCGGATACGGCGACATGCTGGCCCTCATCGGCGCCGGGTCGCCCTCGCCCTACCCTTCTGAGCTTCTCTCCAGCGGTCGCTTGGCGTCCCTCATCGCCGCCGCCAAAGAAGTGTTCGACGTGGTCATTGTGGACACCCCGCCGCTCTTCCTGGTCGCTGACGCGGCGCTGGTGGCTCCGGCTGTGGATGGCATTGTGCTGTCGGTCACCAGCGGCATGGGCGAGAGTCCAGCCTCCAAGAAGTCCAATACCCGGCGGCTTCTCGCAGCGGTCCAGCGTCTTCGGACTCCCCTACTTGGTGTCGTCCTGTGTGGCGGCGGCCAAGGCAGCTACGGCTACGGATACCGCTACGGGTACTACGTGTCTGATACCCCGACCACTCCAGCCGAGAACGGATCTGCACCATTTTCGGGATCGCAGCCCGCAGTCCCCGAACCCGGGTGGGTCGACGACCAGATCAACGTCAGCCCCTGACCGCCCACGTGGCCCGCACATCAATGGCGACGATCTCAGACATCACCCCGTTGGAGCCCGGCGCAGACGTGGAGCGCCCTGGTCCCGAATCCCTTCTGACACAGGCTCATCACCAGGCCCAGCAGGCGTCTCGGGAACGTCTTCGGCAGGTTTTCCCAACGGAGTTTCTGGTCGACAGCCCCCATGAACCCAAGCCAACCCGACCGGTTGTCGGCAATGTGCGCAACAACCTGTTGGATCTCGTCAACCCGTGGAACCTTCTCGAAGACGGAGCCGCAAGATGGATGCGCTCCGATTGGGAGTCACCCATAGGTATGGCGTTGGAAGCGTCGGGCCGGCCCGACGCTGCCGAAGACCTGTTTCCGGCGCCTCTGGGACATGACCCACTCCCCTCACGGTCGCTCGGTCGACTGGTCTCCGCTTTGGACGATGGCTACGTGTTGGCATTGCACGGATGCGAGGACCGGAGCGTGCCTCTTCAGCTCCTGCTTGAGGATCTGGAGCGGTCGCTGGGGGTGGCTTCCCTGACGACGGTGTTCTTCGGCGTTCGGACCGCACTTGGCGCTCCTCCGGAACCTTCACCCTACGACCGCATCATGATTCAGCTCATTGGGGAACGCCACGTTGCGATTTCCGCAGGCAGCGAACACGGCGGCGGCATCGGGGTCAAAGCCGGACAGGTTCTGCGGATGCCCGCCGGGTGGGTCGCCCGGCATGGCCCCCAGGACGTGAGCACCATGCATATGGAGATCTCGCTCTGCACACCGGATCCGGGCGAAGGTGATGACGAGGCGGCGTCAGCATCAAACGCTCCATCGGTGGATCTGATCGACCAGGCGACGTGGCCGGCATGGCTGCCAGCTCGCAGTGTTTCCAATATCGGAGAAGTTGCCCACGTGCTCGCCAACCAGCTCTGGGATGAGGCGGTGGTTCGGATGGGGCTGCCGGGCGGGGTCTTCCTCAGTACGGGCCGCTCCGGGCGCGGCTATGCCGCCGGGGGATTCCGCTTTGCGGCGTCGGATACCGCAGCTGACCAGATCGCCCGCTTGCTGTCCGGCCAAGCCCAACCGGGAGCTGACTTTGATCGACCGGTTCTGGAGTCCCTGCTGCGCATGGGTCTCATCTCCGTTGCACTGAGCTGATGCCGCCCGCCCACCTGAGCCCACGCATCAGCTCGTCGTTCCGCCCCACGGGCGACTGCCTCTGACTGAAAACGACGAAAGGCGACCGGGAAAGCATCCCCGTCGCCTTGTCGCTTGTTTGATGGGTGTGAACTACTTGCCGGTGAAGGAGACGAAGCTCCCGGCATCGCCTTCTTCGAAGGAGCAGCTCATGCTCAAGGTGTTGGTGCCCGCAGCCCATGATGGGGTGGACCACATCACCGGAGCCTCGCAGGCGCCACTGGTTCCGATCGTCTGGTTGAAGACCTCCGACGGAATTCGGCAGTTGTTGGCACCCACGTAGTTGAGCTTCGCGAAGCGAAGCTGCGGGTGCTGGAAGTTGAACACCACCGGGCATTCGTTACCCGTGTTCTCTGCCACGATGTATTCGAACGCAAGCGAGGCGCCAGAGACGGTTCCGACCCCGGTGAACTTGTCGATGTCCGAGCGACTGAAGTCGTCCCGGTGGCCCCGGACGCCGGACTTGTAGGTGCAGCGGCCCCATGCATCACGGGTCTTGTAGTTTCCGCTGCCGCTGGTGCTCGTGCGGCGACGTGGCTGGCAGCGGAACTGGACGGGTCCGGTGCGGCAGCGGCGACGCTTCTTGATCTCTGAGAGTGCAGAACCGTGCTTTGGTTGCACCGCAAGTCCTTGCACCTTTGGCGCATTGAATGCGAGGCCTCCAGCAGCGACCATTGCCAGGCCCTGCTTCATTGCCTCACGCCGGTCCAGATTCGTTGAATCTGTTGCCTGTGCGTTTTCGTGAATTTCCATTCTTCGCTCCGTTGATTCGCCCGTCCCTGTAAACAGGGTTGCCCATCACGGGCATGAGCCAGTATATCCACCGCGCGCTTTGCGACAATAGGCAAAAAAGGCAGATACCCCCTTCTGGGTAGCTCCAAACCGCCGCTGGAGGGCACCTGACGCGAAAATAGGCGCCGTTCCGCCGATTCTGGACCCACAGCAACAATGCCAGACCCCGTCTTCGTCAACCTATCGGCGGGGCCACGGGGCATACTCGGGGTATGACCACGCTTTTCGGCCAGGTGCCATTGGGGCTGGACCCGAGCCGGAAAACCGTGGACCTGCTTCGGGTCGACCCCGAAGAGTTCCGCGAGCCGTTCTTTGAGCACACGGTCAATCGTTTGCGGGAGGAGCGAGGCGGTGAGATTCTCACGGTCACGTGGGACGAGTTGATCGAGGATTCCGCATCCTGGTCCCCGGTCCGCAACATGGGCGCGCTGATCTTCAACGTGGGACGTTGCGGTTCCACCATGCTGTCCAACATGATCCGCTCGCACCCCGGGGTTTGGGCTCTCAGCGAGCCTGAGCCCCTGTCCAAGCCCGAGTTGGTGGCACGCCGTTCGATGGACCTCGCCACCCGAACAGCCGCCGAGACCATCTACAACCTTTGCAGCAGGCTGCTGGAAGGGCGGGCCGAGCAGGCCGGGAAGACCCTTGTCGTCAAGTACCCGAGTTGGTTGGCGGCGCGAGCACCGGCAATTTCGACGAGTCACCCCGACGCGGCAATTCTTGGGCTGTACCGCGACCCGCTCGAGGTGGTTGCCTCCTACATCCAGAAGCCGCCGGTGTTCGCCGGTGGGATGCATGCCCCCGCGGCCACGCAGATGAGCGTCACGCCGGCGCTCGCAACAATGCGACGTCCAGAGCCAATGACCGCGGCCGTGTATTTCGCGGCGATCTTTGCGTCGACGCTGGTGGGGATGATGGCGGTTCCCGAGAATCGTCTGCTGATACTTGATTACCGCCATCTCACCGCCGATGTTGATGCGGTGGCTCGCAAGGTCTTTTCCCATCTGGATCTGCCAGCTACCGAAGAGACCCTCAGCGCCGTGGTGGCATCAACCTCCCGTTATGCAAAGTCCAACGACGACGGCGTGAAGTTCGACCCGAAAGGAGCCCACGCCCGCCGGGCGCTGACTCCCCGAACCCAGCGCGAGGTGTCCTCGGTGGTGGAGGACACCATGGCCCAGATCATCAATCATCCCGCTCACTTCAGACTCAACTTGGAGGAATCCCCCTGATGAGTCAATCAATCCCCCGTCCTTCCAACCGTGAAAGCACCACCTATGTCCTCGCCGCAGGCTCGGTCCCGCCTGGGTCCAATGTGGTCCTGCCTCGGTTTGGCAACTCGCACCCCGAGGATGCCCTGGCGGCGGCAGCCACTCGCGGCTCAGGAGCAGCATTGACGCGACTCATGGAGCAATTCTCCAGCTTTCGCTTTGATCTTGCGGCCACCACCACCGACGACAACCGGATGTCAACCTTCGATCTGTCGGTTGCGGAGGGTGCTGCAGAGGATGAGGTTCTGGATCTCGCATCAGTGACGCGAGACCTGACGCGAACCTACGGCTGCCCGGTGACCGCTGAGCTGGTTACCGCTCCGATGGCACTCGCCTGGCGGCGCTACGACACCCTGGTCATCCAGCAGGAAACGACATCGAAGTGGTCGGTCAATGAACCGCAGGAACTGTCTGCGCTCCCCGGTTTCACCCCGGAGGAGCCATCGGCCAACCCGGTCTGGGAAGGCGATCTGGGCACTGATCAAGCCATGTATGTTCCTCGAGGCTGGGCAGTCGAGCTGCAGTCGATCGCCGATCCGTCACAATGCGCGGTCGTCTCGGTTCAACGCTGGACCGGCCTTGACATCCTGCGCGCAATGTCTTTGGCCGGAGGTCATTGGCCACTGCTGCGGGCAGACGCACCGGTCGACGTGGCTGCGCACACCGACTCCTACGACGGCCACCTCTACCGCGAAAACAACTTTGGGGATCTCCTGCAGGAACTTGCGTCGATTGAGCAGGTCGACTCATCTCTGGCGCTCCTCCAGGTCGGCGTTCACCCAGAAGATGAACTCAGCTCGTTGGCTGCGAGCGAACTTCTGGCCACAACGCCGGTTCGGTTGCTCTGTCCAACCGGGGTCAAGTGGCTTGATCACGATGACCAGTGCTTCACCGTCGCCCTGAGTGGGCGAGCGTTGACCATCTCAATGACCGCGCTCCCGGCATTCACCGAGGTGGCCGCCGGCGAGCCATTTCGGATCGCTGACCTGCCATTGACGGTCACTGCGGACGGAGCCGAAACGCTGGTGCGCGAACTCAACAGCCTCGGTCTGATCACCCTCGCCAGCAGCTAGCTGAGCTCGGCACTTCTCCGGGTCAGAGACCCTTGCTTGTTCTTCCGTCGGGACTGGGCCAACTGGCGAACGGCGACGGCACCGGCGAGGCCGTACCAGAGCCATGCGGTGTAGAGGCCCCGATAGCCCGAAACAAACGTGGCTGAGAGCGCCCACACGATGCCGACGATGGAGAAGAATCTCGCAGTTGCTGAATGCGAACGCAAACCTCTTGCCAGCAAGAAGAACCCGAGAATAATCGAAGGAAACGCGAAATAGCCCTCCTCGAAAACTCGGGCGAAGGTCGCAGAAGCGATGCCGTCGTTCACCGACATGTTGAGCCCCTCGCGGTTGGCGATTTCCCGAACATAGGGCTCCACCAGGTGGTTGTTACCCAGCCCAGCACCGCGGAATTGTCCCTCCTGGATGGGCCGAACAGCAGCCAGAATCGTTGCTCCTCGCGCCTCGAGGCTGTTGATGTAGTCGCCCGAAGAACGACTGGTGAAGACCGATGAGTAGAAGTACGCCAGACCGACCACAGTGACACCGAGTCCAATTCCAAGCCGCGCGATGCGTCGGGAGAAGTTGCGGCGTTGACTGAAAAGCAGAATCAGAGCTACGACGGTGGGTGTCAGCAGAAACACTGAGCTGGAGCGGGACAACGCAATCCCGGGCAACGAGATCAGCGCCAACGCCTGGAGATGCACCCGTTTCACTCCTCGTGGGCGGAGTTCGCCATTGCCGAGCAGGAACAGGGTCACGGCCAGGCCGCAAAGGTGAGCGGACCCGTAGGCGGAGGCTTCAGGGAACGCGCCAAAGACCCGACCGGACTGACGAATCAGGTTGAAGGATCCGTTGTTTCGCACATCCCATCCAAACAGGAACTGTCCAAACCCGAGCATCAGGCTTGCGATCTGGCCGAAAAGCAACCCACGAATGAACTGGCTGGCGCCCACGGGCGTGGTAGCTACGAATGAGACCGCCAAAGCAAGCGGCAACGGGCCGAGGAAGAGAAACATCATCGATTGCACGTCGGGCGACTCAACGCCAGCGATGGTGGCGCCGAGCCACGACATGGCGACAAGCAGCATGGGAGCAGACGCCCGCAGGCTGAGCTGACCGACATTGCCGGCCAGAAGGATGAACCCGAGCGGTGCCAGGATATCGAGCGCCTGTACTGGGAGAGTACCGATGGGAATTGCGAGCGCCGGCATCCAGACGAGAAAGCCCGCGAGCAGGCCAATCAGCCCAACGAGTGAAAGGTCGAACAGCGCGCTCCGCCCCGTCGTCATCGTGGGCAACGGGACATCATTTGTGGCAAATCCCGCAGTCATGGTGCATCACCCAGACGAAACCGGCAGGTGCAACCAAGGGCATGGTCGCGTAGGCGTGCGACAGAACCCAGAGCGGTCATGGATCCAAGCATACGGCTCCCTTGTGGTGAATCGCAGAGCCGCCGACCAGGCAATAGTCCTCCTGGCTCGGACTGACCACCGCAGTAGAATTGTTGGCACTCTCCGCTGGTAAACTGGCAGTGTCGCGCTGGCGATTTTCGCAAGCCGCAGGAAGGATGGGCCCCCTCGTGCCGACGCTGAACGAACGCCAGTCAGAGTTTTATGACTCTCGACTCAAAGCCAAACGTGACCGAACCAGCTCCGAAGAAGCTGCCGGCATCATCACCAATGTCTGGACCCAAATCCGAAAGAACATCCAGTCTTTCGATGAAGATCTCAGTCTCGACCAGCATTACACCGACCTGCATCGACAATGGGTGGCCGAGCATAATTCCGGGTGGACGGTTGACCTCGGCTGCTTCGACGGCAACCTGCTGAGTTTGGAACTGGCGGGAGCAGCCGAGAAGTACACCGGCGTCGACCTGTCCCGAGAAGCCATTGGGGTTTTGCAATCCAAACTCGACGAGGCCGGGTACGCCCACGCCGAAGCAGTAGCCGGCGACTTCTTTCAACTCGGTATCCCTGACTCGTCGGTCGACCTGGTTTACGCCCGCGGCGTTCTCCATCACTTCGAAGACCCCGCGATCATTGCCGACGAGGTGTTCCGGATTCTGAAGCCGGGGGCGGTGTGTGTTTCGCTCGACCCTTTGGCAACGGCACCAGAAAATCGGTTGGCCCGCGCCGCGTACCGGCCATTCCAGTCGGATTCGGCTTGGGAGTTTCCTTTCTCGAAACAATCGCTCGAGGTTTTTGAGCAGCGATTTGAGATCACAAACATTCGCGGCATTCGAGGCCTCTCCAAAGCCGGACTGCTGGTCTCGAGCCTGGGGGCCACAAAGTTGGGCGCGACCTTGGGCCAAAAGGGTGAGACTCTGGACCGAAAGTTCGCGAGCGAGAACGGCCCGTACATGCGCATGCTGTGCTGGAACGTGCTGATGCAGGCGCAAAAGCCACTCTGATACGTCCGCCGGCCCACCGCTCACGACGATGATCTCCCGACGACCCGCCGCCACCCGGCGAAGTGGATCGGTGGTGATCGTGGTTCCTCTGGGCCAGCCGGAACAGGCGGTGCAGCTCGTGGGTGTCACCGCAATGGTATGGCTACTGCTGGAACAACCGATCAGCGAAGCAGCCCTCAGACACGAGCTGGGCGCCGAACTCGGTCACGTCGATCTGGATCTGGATGCACTGGTTACCGATTCGCTCGGCGAGTTGGAACGCATCTCATTGATTGAGCGGGCCGACGAGTCGTTGACTGCATGACCTGGACGTCCCCCGCTCCGACGCCGATTGTCGGTGATGTCATGCGAGCCTGCCTGAGATTCACGCTCAACCCGGCGGCTTCGGAATGGCCGATTGACCAACCACTTGAACCCGCCGACTGGCATGCGCTCACCGACATCGCCCATCGTGAGCGGGTCCTCGGGCCATTGCAGGCCGCCATCGAAGGCGGACTCCCGGTAAGCAACGACCAGGCGACCGACGCTGCCAGCCAGCATCGCAACGCCATGTCGACCGCTGCGGCGCTGGAAGCCATGCTGCCGGGCAGCCTGGAACCGTTTCTCGCCGCCGGAATTGACGTGCTGGTGGTCAAAGGTCTGGCAACTACTCATGCGGTCTATCCCCGGCCCGAACTTCGTCAGTTCGGCGATATCGATCTTCTGGTCCACCCCCGGGACTTCGCCGAGACTGTGTCGGTGATGCGGCGCCACTGGAAGTTTCATACCCCGCCCATCGGACCATCGGCAGCTGCGGTACAGAAGGTAGTGACCGCCACCATCGGCGACGGATTCGAATTGGACGTGCACCAGAGCGTCGCGTGGGGGCCACGGTGGCTCATGATTACCAGTGAGCTTTTCGCCCGGGCGCGCACGATCTCCATCGGCGACACTCGGGCCCTGGTGATGGATCCGGCTGGACTGCTGCTTCATGCCGCGGTGGTGTTGCAACAACCGCAGTCCCGCCTATCGACCGTGCTCGACATCGCCCACATTCTGCATCAGGCCGAATTTGACCAGCAGCACTTTGCCGACCTGGTGGGGAAGACCGCTGCCGGACTGATCGTGCAACAGGCGTTCGAACGAACCCAGAGCTGGCTGCCCACCATCGATCTGAAATTTCCCCCGCGGGCAACCGGGACCGCCATGTCGCAGGGCCGCGAATCGATGCAGAGTTTTCTGATGCGCCGCAAACAACTGGCGATGTTGTTGTCGGCCAGCGTGGTGGAGCGGCGAGAACTCCCGCGACTGCTTCGCGACCTTGCGGTCCCGAGCCGGGAGTGGGTCGCCACCTCCCAGCATGAGGGCCGGGTTGGCCACCTTCGCCGACTGCCCGGCTACCTGCTCTTTGGCGAGGACTGAGCCCCCACCGGCTCAGCCCGGCTTGTGAGGCTGGCCCGTCGCCGCCACCCGTAGACCGCAAGCCACGTCAGCGTGCCCAGAACGGCCGACGTCAGGAAGAGCCACTTGGTCTGATGACTGCTGACGGGCCTGAGGATCAGCAGAGGCGCCAACCACAGGCACGCCTCGACGACCCGGGTCCGGGCAAGGAGCGTGGTTTTGCGGTCGGCCATCAACGTGGCCTGCACCAGCGTGTCGATACTCGACAGCCCAATGGCAGCCGCAGTGAAACTGAGGAAGATGTTCAGCTGCTCCTTACCCACCAATGAATCGAGCACCGACCGAGGGAAGGCAACAGCGGCGGCGACCATGACCACCGCAAGGGCCAGAGGTGGGACGGCGAGGCGAGGAGGGAAACCCGCATCATCGCGGTCGCGCAACCGATTGGTTACGTGATTTCGCCAACCCGACGCGAACGTGGTGAACGGACCGATGAACACCATCGACAGGCGAATGCCACCGACGATCACCTCACCGGCAATGAGCGCAAGGGCCACCAGGTACCCCTGCACGCGCATGACCAACGCGGTGGCATCGGCAACGAATCCCTTCCCCAGCGCGTGAAACTCGGCGGGGTCGAAGCTGGGCTCGTCTCCATGCTGTTCGGCTCTGCGAGCAGAGAACACTCGTTGCATTGCCCATGCGCCGACCGCTCCGGCGCTCCAGCTGACCAGAAAAAAGCCACGCAGAAAAAGGAGGGCAGCCACCATGGCCAACAGTTCGACAACCAACCACACCAGGTCGGTCATCAGCGCCTTCTGCGCCTGCTGCCGACGGACGTACGAAAGGCGATGCACATCAATCGCGGCGGCGAACGGCAAGCCGAAAGACAAGGCCAGGCACGTCATCACGTCGGGCAGTGGAATCACTTTGAGCGCCGCCACCACACAGAGCGCCACCACCCCGAGAACGGCGATCGCCATGGATCGCAACTCCTGAGCGAGCGCCGGGTTGCGACCGGGCTTGAGCGAGCCCGCTACAAGGATGGGCGCAGCAAAGTAGGCGCGGCTCAGCACCGTGTATCCGACAACCAACGATGTTGCGAGCGCAAGACGACCGAAGTCTGCTTCGCCCCACAACCGGGCGAAAGGAAGAACCGGTAGCAAATTCGTCGCGTTGTACACGCCCTGATCCAACGGGATCAGAATTGCGTCAGGAAGCTGCCGGAGGCGGCGCTGTAAATGCTCGAGCGACTGAGTCAGCCGGCTCACGGGGCTTTACCGTGCGTCACGCACGTGTCCCGCATTTGACGTGCATCGCCACACGATGTCATTCAACGACAGGCCGGCAGACGCCACAATCTCAACGCCAAGATCGACTGCTCCCAACCTGGTCACGGTGTAGCCGGCTGCTTCCAACCGTTGCTCCACATCGAATCCGTACTGTCGGACGTGATCCCACTGACCAAAGCGTTCTTCGCGCTGACGGACCGATTCGGTTCCGTCGCCATCAACGGTTGAGGACTCGGCCAGCGGCACGAGCATCCAGAACTCGCCCTGCGGGGTGAGCGAACCGCATGTGGCGCGGAGGGCCAGACCGTCATCGGGTATGTGTTCCAGAATGTGAGACGCGTAGATGATGTCGAACTTCCCCAGATCCGAACCAGGCGAACCCAGCTTGGTGAGATCCAGCTCAACCACGTCCTGGCCCTCGTAGACGCCCGGGTGAAGATCCGCAGCGGTATACGACCCGGCGGCGACCAAACGCTGGGTGAGGGTGCGCTCCGACGGACCAATATGCAGGAAACGACCACCAGAGGGAATCGTCAAGTGTCCAGAGTCGATCAACGCAAGGACCAACCGCTCCTTGGCCGTCGCCCCGCATCGAGGACACAGATTGGGTTTACCGGCGTACCGGGTGAAGCCGGCAACCGCGTGCCCACACGCATTGCAGGTGAGGAGCCGATCACGATCCAGACGGTCAGACAACTTCCCGGACAACGCGGCAACCCGCGAGGCAATGGCTCGCTCGATCCGTCGACGCGGCAACCGCTCGAGATAGGAGTTGACCAGATCTTTCATGACGTTTGCACCGTGCCTATCTGTCGGGTCGGGGTGTAGCGTCCGGTTCGGTCCCGGCCCGCCAGGAACTGCCAAAGACCGAGCGCGAAGCCCGCTTGAGCGGCGGCGAAGGCCACCGCGAGGTCACGCAGTTTCGGAACTGCGACAATGACCAGGCCACCGACGATGGCGGCCCCGAAAGCCGCGAACAGAGCGAGGCTGCTGAGTCTACCGATCGTGGTCAAACCGGCGATCCCGCCCACCACCAACCAGACCGGCGACAGCAGTCGGGCGGTGCGGTGGCTGTAGATGGCCCAGGCAAACGCAGGATCCCGCAGGCGCTTTGACCACGTTTGGAGTTTGCCGTTGGCGAGAAAGAACTTCCGGGTCATCCGGGATCGCTGACGAACATCTTGCTGTCGGGTCTCGTTCGCCCGGTCATAGGCCACTGCGGCCGGCTCGTAGACGCTCTCCAAGCCAGCGTCTCGACTGAAGTAGCACACGACGTGGTCCACGTCTTCGAAGGGCTCGATCTCCTGCCAGATCTTTCGCCGATACGCAACGCACGGGCCATCAGACTTCATGAGAATCCCGTTGGCCATCTCAAATCTCCGCAGATGGTGTTCCATCGACCTGTAGGTGTTGTACGAATCGCCTACCGCGGTATCAGGACTGAGGTACACCACCCGACCGCCTACGACACCGACGCTCGGGTCGCTGAACGGTGCCGCCAGGCGGGCCAGTGTCTCGGGCTCAAATATTGTTTCGGCGTCGGTCGATACCAGAATGTCGCCAAACCCATCAGTGGCCGCGTGGTTCTGCGCCCACCACTTCCCCTGTGAGGTTTCGTGGACCACAATCCTGCACCGAAGATCGGGATGCGCCGCCGCAAACCGGCGGGAAATCGCCTCAGTATCGTCCGCACATCCATCCGCAACGACGATGATCTCCAGTCGATTGAGCGGATACGTCGTGTCGATACAGTTCTCCAAGCGAGCTTCGATGATGTCGGCTTCATCCTTGGCTCCGATGTAAATCGTCATCGTTGGCCACTCCGACGGCGTCGGCCAGTCCCGGTCGGCCCGGTCGCTCCGACCGCGCATCTTCGCCACCAGCTTGAGTACCTGGACGTAGCCGCCGTAAACGTAGAGAAGATGGGCGAAGCACACGGCCGCAACGAGCCCGAAAATGAACGTGATCACGGATGTGTCAGCCGGCCGGGGAGGTCGGGGGGCCAGACGATGCGAATGACGACGCCTCCTGTGGAACCAGAACCTTCATGCCACCCTCGTCAAATTATGAGCGCCTGAAGAAGCGCCGGAACGTGTGCACGGTGACAAGAAGCGTACTTCCGGGCCAAACGGAAGCAACTGGACCGTCTGGCCCGATTCGTGCGCAACCGACGGGGTCTGCAGCTTTATGCCCATTGCCCGTTCAGGCATGGGAAGCCCATGCCTCGACTGCCGCCTCGAGGCTCCGGTAGCGGAAGTCATAGGCCGTCCCGGTCATGGGGTCAGCCGAAATGTTTGTCGACTCAAACAGTTTCTCGATGCGGCGCGGATGGATGCCGGTTTCCAACCCCAACCGACTCAGCCCAACAAAAGGCAAACTCAACGCTCGAGCCAACGAGAACGGCACGATCGGGAAGTTGGTGCGTCGGCTGCCGAAGCTCGTTTGGATAGCGGTGACAATCTGTTCGATGGTGACCTCGGTGGGAATCGCGACGTGATACTGGTGTAGGTGACCAGGTGGATGCGGGTGCTGCAGAAGCCAGCAAATGAAGCCCGACACGTCGTCCACGTGGACACAACTCTTGACGGTTGTCCTGCGTCCGATGTACACGAAAGCATTCCGGTCCACCTGCTTGCGTAGCCGCTCGAAGTTGCCAATGTCGTTGGGCCCAAAGACCACCGCCGGACGCAGATTCACGCCCACCCGCCGATCGGGTGCCTCCTGCAGGAAGGCCTCGATGAGACGCTCGGCTTTCAACTTGCTCTTGCCGTAGTGCGTGTTCGGGTCCGGAATATCGGTCTCGGCCCGGCGCTCATCAGTGGGGGCAAACACCATCATCGTGCTGGTGAACACCACGTGATCGATGCCGACCGAACGGCACAGATTCAGCACGTGCTCGGTGCCGTCAACGTTGGTGTCGTAGTACTCGTGCACCTCGTACCCCGGCTCCTTGGCCAGCGCAGCGAGGTGGACACACGCAGCAAAGTCGTAGTCGGCAAGCTGCTCAACATCAATCGGCTGGCGTATGTCGCACTCGATGTGGATGCCGGGGCCAGGCAGGAGATCCAGATTGACAATCGGGAGGACGCCGGGGACCTGGCGATACTCCTCAATGAAGCGCGAGCCAATGAACCCCGACCCACCGGTTACCAGTAGAGCAGCGGTTCGTCCGGTTGCATCAGGTTGAGGTCCCATGGCGGGAGTCCATTCGGATCAGTCGCCCACGGCGCGGGCGTCAACCAGATCATCGGCCGATGTCATGGCCATCGTTACTGATTCTTCAACAGCATCCAGATACAGCACCGTAGCGATGAGATCTATGGGGTCCGCAACCCAACCGTCGTGCCAGTCAGGAATCTGCTCGTCAGCGACCGTGGAACCCGAAGCCATCTTTCGCACGGTTGAGACCAGCACGAACAGCTCCACTTTCCACGACGGCGCTCGTACGTAAAACTCGTCGTACTGCGGAGTCTCTCCGATGAGGCCGCGCACGCCGTCGCTGACCTGCCACAAACCGGTGACTCCCGGACGGACCTTGGTACGTTCGGCCACAAACGCCTCGTCATAGCTGGCGCTGAGACCCAGCATCTCGGGTCGCGGTCCGATGAGGCTCATGTCACCGCTGGCAACCGACCACAGCTGCAACAACTCATCGAGATGGGTCCCTCGAACAAAGCGACCGAAGCGCGAGTTCTTCACCTTGCCAATCTCGTACTTGTCGGCCTCAGCCGGTGCACTTGTCGGGAGCGACCGAATTTTTCGGAACGTGAATGTCTCCCCGTTGAGTCCGACCCTCGGTTGAGAGAAGATCGGCCACGCCCGGAAAGAGATTGCTGACGCCGCCAGGAGCGCCCCCTGCAAAGGGAGCGTCACCACTGCGGCACACCCCCCAACGAGTACGTCGAAAAATCGTTTGCCTGTGAGGTGTGCAGTCACTGTTCGCCCGTTCAGTATTGAGATCATCTGACGAACGGCTCGAACTTCATCGTGTCGCCCGTCTGAATTTCTCTCATCGTAGGGCGAACGGACTCCGGTGAAAACAACATTTCGTACGATCTAGGGCCCGTGTGGGTCGAATTACCCAGCGCCGGGCGCCGTTGAGGCAGGGTTCATGCGCCCGAGACCCAGAAGCGACCGAATGCGCGTCGATCCGATCGCTTTCGCGGCAGACGTGGTACTACTGGCGGCCCTGCGGTTGTGACAGACCGCGAGCGGCCTCAGCCGCCGAAGGCGAGGGGAGATACCAGGTGGATGTCGGTGAAGTGGGTGATCGTTGACGGGACGATCCCAAAGAGCAGGGTGGCCGCCACCGTCAGACCAAGTGCCGCCTGAAGAGCGAACGGCACGCTGATGGGGCGCCCCGCAAATTGTGGTGGCGCGTCGTCAACCCACATGCGCGATGCGAGACGGCCGTAGTAGCCGAAGGCCAGAACGGTGTTGACGGCGGCGATGCCGGCAAGTGCGTAGCCCCATCCGGTTCCTGCACTTACCAGCGCGGTGAACACCTGGAACTTGGCAAACCAGCCGCCAAGCGGCGGGATGCCGGCGAGCGACGCCAGGAAGACCGTCATGATGGCGGCCAGAACCGGTGAGTGCTGGAACAGTCCGCTGAAGCTGGAGATCTCGGCGGTGCGGGTGCGACGGGCCACCGCCATGAGCACCGCGAACGCCCCCAGGTTCATGGCGGCGTAGATCACCAGGTAGGTCACGATCGCGCTGGCTGCGATATCCGCAACTTCGGCGCTCTCGCCTGCGACGGCCAACGGAGCGAGCATGAAGCCCGCCTGGGCAATACCGGAGTAGGCCAGCAGGCGCACAATGTTGGTCTGGCGAAGTGCAATGAGGTTGCCGATGGTCATCGACGCGGCAGCCAGGATCCAGAACAGCGGTTGGTAGACGTTGCCCTGATGCCAGAAGCCCACCATGACCAGGTTGACCAGGGCCACGAAACCAGCAGCCTTTGAAGCCACCGCGAGGAATGCGGTGACCGGCGTGGGTGCACCTTCGTAGGTGTCCGGCGCCCAGGAGTGGAACGGCACCGCGGACACTTTGAACGCAAAGCCGATGATCACGAAGATGATGCCCAGACTGACGATGGGGATGGACTCCCCGGTGGCGATCATGTCTTCGAGCGCCACCCCAATGCCGGCCAGCGATGTGGTCCCGGTCACGCCGAAGACCAACGACATGCCATAGAGCATCACCGCGCTGGCAAACACGCCCATCAGGTAGTACTTGAGGCCGGCCTCGTTGCTGCGGAGGTCACGCTTGCGCCATGCAGCCAGGAGGTAGGCGGGAATGGACAGGAGTTCCAACGCCACAAAGATGGTGATCAGATCGCGAGCCGAAGACATCACGACCATGCCCAGGATCGAAGTAACCAGAAGGCCGTAGTACTCGCTCTCCCAGTAGTCGCCTTCGCTGATATAGCGCGCGCTCATCAGCACGACGATGTAGCCAATGACGATGAACAGCGCTTTGAGGATCAGCGAGTAGCCGTCCACCACGTAGCCATCCACATCTGACAGGACAAACCGGGCGCCATTGGCGGCGTTGGGTTGGGATGCGGCACCGCTCACGGCCAGGGTGATAATCGGGATCAGTGCCAGCAGCAGACCAAAACCGGCCAGCGAGGCCGAGAGATGCTTGGCCCGTTCGAGGAAGACGGCGTCGATCAGCGTGAGGGTCGCTCCAACAGCCAACAGCACCAACTCGGGCGCGGCCGCGTGCCAGTCAATGTCGGGCCGGTCGAACGGAACCGAGTCAAAGACAACGTCACCGTCCTGAAGGAGCGCAAGGATCGAGGCGAACATCAGTGATTACTTTCCGGCCGCAGCTTCGAGCGTGCCGCGCAGGTCATCGAAGCAGGCCTGGGCGGCCGAGCCGGCAAGGTCGAGGCAGTTGGCCGCGGCATGACCGGGGTCTTCGATGACCAGAGACTTGATAACGGCGTCATCGGTGACATCGAAGAGCAGGTTGGGATAGAAGCCCAGCACCACGATGAGGATCAACAGCGGCACCCACGCAATCCACTCGTAGGTGGAGGCGTCGGTGATGTGAGGGTCGTTTTCAAACTCTTCGGTCGGGGTGCCAAACGCAGCCTTCTGGAGCATCCAGAGGAGGTAGCCGGCGGCAAGTACGGTTCCGAGGGCGGCCACGACCATGTAGCCCCGGAAAATGTTCTCGTTGAGAATTTCGGCCGGGTTGTAGCTGGCGAGGATGGCAGGGAACTCGCCCCAGAAGCCCGCCAGGCCCGGAAGTCCGAGTGAGGCCATGGCGCAGAAGCCGAGGATCCAGCCCATCTTGGGAGCCTGCAGCAACAGGCCGCCCAGGCGATTCATATCCAGGGTGTGGAAGCGATCCTTCACCGAACCGGCGATGAAGAACAACATGCCGGTGATCAGCCCGTGAGCGACCATGCCGAATACCGCGGCATTGATGCCGTAGTCGGTGAGGGTGGCGATGCCCAGCATCACGAAGCCCATGTGCGCCACCGAACTGAAGGCGATCAAGCGCTTCATGTCTGACTGGGCCAGGCAGCCAAGGGCGCCGTAAATGATGCCGATGACGGCCAACGCGCCGATGAGGGGAGCATAGGACGCGGCCGCTTCTGGCAGCATCGGCACCGCGATCCGCACGAAGCCGTAGGTACCGAGCTTCAGGAGCACCGCAGCCAGGATGACCGAACCGACCGTGGGGGCCTGGGTGTGCGCATCAGGCAACCAGGTGTGGAATGGGAACATGGGGACTTTGACACCGAAGCCCAGCAGCATGCCGCCGAAGATCCAGAGCTGAGCATTGCGGCTGATGACCGAGGTGGCGCCCGAGGACAGCGAGCGCATGTCGAAGGTGTTGGCGGTGCTGGCGACTTCGGCCACGGTGCCATCGGCCAGGAAGAACAGGGCCAGGAACGCAACGAGCATGAGCGCTGAACCAAACAGCGTATAGAGGAAGAACTTCAGCGAGGCGTAGCGACGGTCGTCGCCGCCCCACACGCCAATGAGGAAGAACATGGGCAGCAGCACGACTTCGAAGAAGACAAAGAACAGCACCAGATCCTGGGCGATGAAGGTGCCCAACATGCCAGTCTCCAGAATCATGATCAGGATCATGAAGGCCTTTGGATTGTGCGGCTCGGGGAAGTGACCGAACGAGTAGACCAGGCAGAGCGGCACGATGAGCAGGGTGAGCAGGAACAGCGGCAGGCTCATGCCATCCAGCCCGATGAGGTACCGGCTGTTGATCACGTTGATCCAGGGCTGGTCCACCACGTACTGCAGGTCCGCGGTGTTGTCGTAGTCAAAGCCGGCCGCCATAACGATGCCGAGGACACCGGCCACCAGTGACGCGCCGAGCGCAATCGCTTTATGGAGACCTTCGCTGTCTTTGGGAATCGCCATCATCGCCACGGCCGCAGCCAGAGGGATGAAGGTGATGACACTGAGAATCCAACTATCCATTGATCTGTCTGTCTCTTCCTAGATAACGAACATGAGGATGCCGGCCAGGATGGCGGCGCCCCCGAAAAGTAGAGCTGCGTACTGTTGCACCTTGCCGGTCTGCATCCGGCGGAGTTCCCCACCGGCACCACTGCTGGCGGCGCCGGCGAGGTTGACGGCGCCGTCAACGACGCCCTGATCGATCTTGTGGTACACCACGTCGGCCACCGCAACGGCGCCTTTGCCGGTGTTGTCGATGACGCCGTCGAGGACGGACTTGTTGAACCAGTTGATGAAGTAGGCCATGGGCTTCTTGACAAAGCTGGCGATGCCAATGCCGGTCAGCAGTGCGCTTTGGACCAACAAGAAGATGGTCACCGCGGCCACGCCGCCCCAGATGATGGGCCATGGCATGGAGATGTCCAGGCCGTTGCCAAGAGTGAAGCCAAGACCAAGACCGGCGGCGGTGGCCCACAGGCCAGCCGCCGGAGTAGCCACGCTGGCCGGTTGCGCCGGGCCGCTGTCATAGATGTGGTCCAGGAAGTACTTGTTGACCAGCGCGTGGTGGCCCCAGCCCGCAAGGGCGTTGCGTTCGGTCAGGCCGTTGACCAGTTCGGTGCCGCCTTGGGCGTCAACTCGCTTGAAGTAGTAGAGATATGACGCAGCCGCACCGCAAAGCACCAGCGCCGTGACCACGATCGCCAAGGTCCAGCTGGGAGTGGCGTGCGCAATCTTGGGGAAGTACTCGGTGGCCGAACGTGGCTCCACATAGTGCTCGAAGCGGAGCTGCCATCCCTTTGGAACCAGCTGAAATCCGCCGGGGAAGTTGAGGAAGCCGGTTGTCAACGCCAGGAAGGCGAGGATGTACAGCGGAACGACAATTCGTGGACCCGACTCGTGCGGTACCGCGTCGTGGCCGTGGTCATCGTGGCCATGACCATCGCCGTGGTCAGCGTGTTCTTCTTCGTGGTGATCGTCGTGGTGAAGGTGATGGGCACCGCGGAATTCGCCGAAGAAGGTGAGGTACAGCACTCGGGTCATATATGCCGCGGTCATCATGGCCGCAAGCGTGCCCATGATCAGGGCAAAGGTGTAAGCCCCGTTGCCGCCCGTGCCTCCAAACAGACCCCAGCCGCCGGTGCCTGCCAGAATTTCGTCCTTGGACCAGAAGCCGGCGAGCGGCGGCAGACCCATGAGGGCCAGAGAACCAATGAGGAACGTGCGGTAGGTGTGGGGCATGTACTTGCGCATGCCGCCCATCGATTCTTTCATGTCGAAGCTGTGAACCGAGTGAGCCACTGAACCGGCCCCCAGGAACAGGCAGGCTTTGAAGAACGCGTGGGTCATGAGGTGGAAGACCGCGGCGGTCCAGGCCCCAACCCCCAACGCCAGAGCCATGTAGCCAAGCTGGGAAATGGTGGAGTACGCCAGCACCTTCTTGATGTCGTTCTGAACGAAGGCCAACATGGCGCCGGCCAGACAGGTCACGGCGCCGAGCAACGCCAGCGCATTGATGGACGAGCCCCCAATGGAGAGGCCGTTGAAGAAGACGCCGTACAGGCGAGCGATCATGTAGATACCCGCCACCACCATCGTTGCCGCGTGGATGAGCGCCGATACCGGTGTGGGGCCGGCCATGGCGTCCGGCAACCAGGTGTGAAGAATGAACTGGCCGGATTTGGACATCACGGCGGCCAACAGGCACAGCGACGCAATCAGCAGCAGGTTCTGGGAGATCTGACCCGAGTTGGCCAACGCATTGATCTCGAAGACCGAGAACGTCTCGCCGGCGGCGAAGAACAGAATGATCATGCCGATCAGCAGGCCCATGTCGCCCACGCGGTTGGTGAGGAATGCTTTGAGGGCCGCGTCAGAGTTGGGTTGCTCCTCCCACCAGTGACCAATCAGGGCGAATGAACAGACGCCCACCAGCTCCCAGCCAACAATCATCTGCAGAATGTTCTCGCTCACCACGAAGAACAACATGGATGCGGTGAACAGGGACAAGAAGGCGAAATAGTGGGTGTAGCGACGATCGCCGGCCACGTAGTCGGTTGAGTAGATGTTGACCAGCAGCGACACGAGGGTGACAACGACCAGAAGCGTGACGGTCAGCCCGTCAACGAAGGTTCCAACTTTGAAGTTCTGACCACCGTTGGACCACCACGTGGTGTTGGAGATGACCGGGCACGGAGACGAACTGTTGCCGTCGCCGCCGTCTTCAACAAAGAACGCTGATGCGGTTTCGCCCGGGTAGAGCAACAGACCCGCGGCACTGTGATCATCACCGTGATCGTCGTCTTCGGCGTGACCATCATCTTCGCCGTGATCATCACCGTGGTGCTTGTCGCCAAAGTCGAAGCAGTGCGCCTGCTCGGTGCCGTGATTGTCGGCGTAGTTGACCTGACCAATCCATTGGCCCGCCGTGAGCACCGCCAGCAGGAATGACGCACCAATCATGACGATGCCAAGCTCGGAGCCGCCTTTGGGCATCTTCTTGCCGAAGAACAGGATGAGGGCAAAGGAGACGGCGGGGATGAGTGGAATCAGCCACACATTCTCCAGCAGCCATCCGCTGCTCTGATAGACGTTGCCGCCTGATTCGACGGCAAAGATGCTCGCCATGGGAGTACTGGGCAGAGAAGTACTGGGCATAAGGGTACTGGGCACCGGCTAACCCTTCATCAGATCGACCTCGTGGAGGTCGATGCTTCGGCGGTTGCGATAGATGAGCAACACGATGGCCAGACCAATACCAACTTCGGCCGCGGCAACCGCGATCACAAAGAGGGCGAAGACTTCGCCAGCCGCGGTGCCGTTGAAAGCGCCCATGGCTACGAAGTTGATGTTCACGGCGTTGAGGATGAGCTCAATACTCATCAGGACAAGGACGCCGTTGCGGCGAGCGAGCACGCCATACACCCCGATACAGAAGAGGATGGCTGAGAGCAGGAGGAACTGCCAGAGAAACATGCCCGCTACTCCTTTCTCGCAATGACGATGGCGCCAATGAGCGCCGCCAGCAGGAGTACCGAGATCGCTTCGAAGGCAACGATGTACTCACTGAAGATCGAGTCCGAAACCAGGCGCACGCTCTGTTCTTCAAGCACGATCTGACCTCGACCGAGCTCATTGCCGGTCGTGGCTTTCTCGACCGTGAATTGCAGATCGCTTGACCAGTCGAAGATGGCGAAGATCATCACGCTGGCCAGCAGGACCGCGGTGAGTATGGCCGGGATCTTGTTGTCGTGGTCGGCCTTCTCTTCGTTACCGATCTTGGCCCGGGTGAGCATGATGCCGAACAGGAACAGCACGACCACGGCGCCGATGTACACCAGCACCTGGGTGGCACCCGCGAACTCGGCACCAAGCAGGATGAACTGCATGGCGACACCCGCCAGCACGACCACCAGGTACAGCGCCGCGTGCACGATGTTCTTGGTGGTCACCACTCGCAGCGCCGAGAAGATCATGACGGCGGCGATGACCCAGAAGAAGATTGTCTGCGCCGTTTGAACGGCAAGGACCGGAATCATGAAGCTTCGATCTCCGGAACCTTCTTGACCTTCTGCTCGGCACCGGCTTCGTACTCAGTGAAGGCCGGAACCGTTTCCATCCAGTCCGCAAGCCGAGCCTTGTCATGGAGCAGATCCGCAATCCGCGGCTCAGAGAATTCGTATTCGGGGCTCCAGAACAGAGCCTCAAACGGACAGACCTCAACGCAGATACCGCAGTACATACAAAGAGCAAAGTCAATGTCGAAGCGGTCCAGCTTGTTCTTCTGGCGAGGCTTACCACCAGCGCGACGCGGCGGTGCAAGCTCTTTGTGCCCTTCGATGTAGATGCACCAGTCCGGGCACTCACGGGCGCACAACATGCACGCGGTGCAGTTCTCCTCGTGCAGCGCAATGACGCCGCGGGCGCGAGTTGGCGGCGCTTCCTTCTCACGCGGGTACTGCACTGTGTGGGCCCCAATGGAAGGGGCAGGGATGATGGTCTTCCAACCCCGAACGGGGAAGACCGTCTGCAGAAAGATCTTGGCGGTGACGCCCAGACCTTTGATCATGCCAGGTATCTGGGGCATTTCTAGAAGACCACCTTGAGGATGCCGGTCACGAAGATGTTGAGCAGTGCCAGCGGCACCAACACCTTCCAGGCAAGACGTTGGAGTTGATCTTCACGGAACCGGGGAAAGGTCACCCGGAACCAGAAGATGAAGAAGGCAAGCAGGATCATCTTTCCGGCCAGCACCAGCGGGCCGATGACGTTGAAGATGTTGTTGGTCGGGTCGATGAACGGGACCCACCAGCCACCAAGGAAGAGCACCGCACCAATGGCCGAGAAGACGCCGGCGGTGGCGAACTCGCCAATGAAGAAGAGCAGGAATCGGATGCCGGAGTACTCGGTGAGATAGCCGGTCACGATCTCAGATTCGGCCACCGGCATATCGAAGGGTGGCTGGGTGAGTTCAGCCTGAATGGCCACCATGAAGATGGCGAACCCGAGGAACTGGGTGACGATGAAGGGCATGCCGAAGGCGCCGATGCCGAAGATCTCCCATTCGGCCTGGCGAGCCACGATGGTGTTCATGTTGAGCGACTCAGCCTGGATCACCACGCCGAGCACCGCAAGGACCAGCGGAAGCTCGTAGGCGATGAGCTGACCTGCGGCACGAATACCACCCATCAGGGCGTACTTGGAGGCCGACGCCCAGCCCGCCATGAGGATGCCGATGACCGAGATGGAGGACACCGCAAGCGCAAAGTAGATGCCAACGTCGAGGTTCACGAAGTAGGCGTCAGGTCCGCCCGGCAGCACCAGCACCAGCAGGAAGGTGGAGATGAGCACCACGAACGGCGCCAGTGCGAAGACGTACTTGTCCGCCTTGGCGGGGAAGATGTCTTCCTTCTGAAGCCACTTGCCGACCTCGGCCAGCAGCTGAAGCGAACCGTACGGACCGGCTTCCATGGGGCCAAGGCGACTCTGCATGAAGCTCATCATCTTGAACAGGAAGAGATACACGAGCGTGCCCGCAGGCAACAGCAGCGCCACGAGACCCACGACCACGCGTAGGACGGTCTGAACCCACCAGTCATCGATGCCAACCGCAAGAAGCGGCGCCAGCACAGAACTCATCGATCAATATCTCCAAGGATGAAGTACAAGCTGGCCAGAATAGTGATGATGTCGGGAACAAACACGCCTTTGAGCACCCATGGGCTCACCGACATGTTGGAAAACGAAGCGGAGCGAATCTTGACGCGGAACGGGGTCAGCTCGCCCTGGCTGACGATGTAGTAGCCCATGGCCCCGAGCGGGTTCTCGGTGGCGACATAGGCCTCACCGGCCGGGACCTTGATGATGCGGGGGACTTTGGCCATGATGGGCCCGCTCGGCATGCTGTCAAGCAATTGATCAACGATGTAGGTGGCTTCGCGGGTCTCCTGCAGCCGAACCCAGTAGCGGGCATAGGAGTCACCGTCGGGGTGCGTCCAGACTTTCCAGTCGCACTCGTCGTAGGCCATGCCGTAGTTGTTGTCGCGACGCATGTCCCAGTCCACGCCGCTGGCGCGAAGGTTGGCACCGGACAGGCCGTACTCCTGCGCGACCGCAGGCGGGATCACGCCGATACCGCGGCATCGGGCTTGGAATATCTCGTTGCCCATGAGCAGCGTTTCAAGCTCGTCGCAGAACGCCCGCATCTTGACCATGACCGCTTTGGTCTCTTCAATCCAGCCGGCGGGAAGGTCGTCCTTGAGGCCGCCGATGCGGTCGAAGTTGGGGTGGAACCGGCCGCCGGTTACCGCTTCGACCTGGTTGAGGACAAACTCGCGATCCCGGAAGGCGAGGAACACCGGAGTCACAGCGCCAAGTTGCACGCCCATATCTCCGAGGAACAGCGCAATGTTTGAGATGCGGCTCAACTCAAAGAGGATGGTGCGAATCCACTTCGCTCGCGGCGGCGCTTCGATCTCCATCAGCTGTTCGGCCGCCAGAATGAACGGCACCTCATTGGCGAAGCTTCCAAGCCAGTCGATGCGATTGACCAGCGTGGTCACCTGGGGGTAGGTGCGCACCTCGGTGAGCTTCTCGTACCCACGGTGCATGTAGCCCATGATTGGTTCGGCCGAGACAACCTGCTCGCCGTCAAGCTTGGCGACCAGGCGAAGCGTGCCGTGAGTGGCCGGGTGCTGCGGACCCATGTTGAGGGTCATGCCTTCGGTTTCGATTTCAACGTTGAGGCGCGCGTCAGCGGCCTGCTGGCCGATGTAGCGCATCTGTTCCTGGCTCGAGACCGTGGACTCAATGATCGGCCGGGGGCCGGTCGGGCCGCCGGTCCTGGGGTCAAGAGTGTCAGTCATGCCTCACCGCCTTCTTCACTGGGTGCATCGTCGCCGGGTGACTCGACTTCCGGCATCTGTTCCACATCCACAATGCCGGGCCACGGTTTGACCCGGCGGGCCAGCAGCGGGAAATCCTTGCGCATGGGATTGCCTTCAAAGCCCGACGGCAGGTACAGGGCCCGAAGGTCAGGGTGACCGTCGAAGTGGATACCGAACATTTCCCATGCTTCGCGCTCGTGCCAGTTGATACCGGCGTAGGTCCGCAGCAGGGTTTCGATCCGAAGATCATCGTCCGGGAGATCAGCCTTGAAGGTGATGCCGAGGTTGTTCTCGATGGAGTACACCCGGGCGAAGACCTGGAAACGGGTCTCGCCGCCGGCAACCCCAGACTCCATGGCTGGGGTTTCTTTGATGTCACGACCGTGGATGATCCAGTCCTGCTCGGCTTCCATCTCCCGGCCGTATGGCGACGGCATCCAGTCAATGGCGGAGAGAAAATCAATCCAGTAGCAACGCAGACTGTCACGGGCGGTTTGAATCGATTCCACCCAGGCGTCACGTTGGACCCGAACCCACAGGTCACGACCGGGTTCAATGTGGGATTCGACAATGGCATCGCCAAGCAATTCAGTCAACATGGCCAGCGCCGCATCGCGTGCGGGGTCCGGCTCGGGGGCCGCTACCTCTTCATCGGTTTCTTCTTCAGCTGGTGCTTCGGTGGTTGCGGTATCTTCAGCCACGAGTGCTCAGTTTCGCTCGGTCATTGGGGGCGTGATGGGCGGATTCGATGATCAGCAGTCAGGATCAGCCGACCACGATGGGCTCGCCACGCCAGCGGGCGCCCATGTCTTCGTTGAGGATCTGTTCCTGCAGCAGGACAATGCCTTCCAGCAGAGCTTCGGGACGGGGTGGGCAACCCGGGACGTACACGTCCACGGGAATGATCTGATCGACGCCCTTGGTCACCGAGTAGGAGTCCCAGTACGGACCACCGCAGTTGGCGCAGGAACCCATACTGATGACGTACTTGGGGTCGGGCATCTGCTCGTACAGCCGAAGGATGGCCGGCGCCATCTTGTCGGTGACGGTGCCCGAGATCACCACCATGTCGGCTTGGCGCGGGCTGGCGGGGAACGGAATGACACCAAGGCGCATCACGTCGTAACGCGGCGAGGCAAACGCCGCACCCATTTCGATGGCGCAGCAGGCCAAACCCCACTGATACACCCAGATGGAGTTCTTGCGGCTCAGGTTCAGCAGCTTCGTGAGCGCCTGCGGCATCTTGCCGCTTTCTACAAGACCAAGACCCATGTCACACCCACCGGAGTACGCCCTTGCGCCAGGCATACAACAGCCCGAGCGCAAGGATGAAAATAAAGATCAGCATTTCAATGAGACCGAAGTAGCCGTAGGCCTCCAGCCGGGTGGCCCACGGAAAGATGAACACCGCTTCCACGTCGAACATCACAAACAACAGCGCAAAGATGTAATAGCGGATGTTGGACTGGGCCCAACCCGTGCCCACCGGATCCACACCGCTCTCATAGTTGATGTATTTCTGGGCTTGCGGACGATCGGGTCGCAGGAGCCAGCCAATGCCCAGAAGCAGCGCCACAAGGGCGACGGCAACGAGGCCAAAAATGCCAACGACGAGATAGCTACGGAGGAACTCAGACACGGTGACCAAGCCTAACTTCAATGAGGCGTGCCCAACAAAGTTTCAGGCATGCGAAACCGCTAAAATCCTGAGTTTTCCTGTCCGATGCGGTTGGCGGGGGCGAGTTTTCGGTCGCCCGGCAACAACGGCGTGACCGAGCAAAGCGAAAAGGGGCGCCCGCCCCGGTCACCACTCGGCGACGATGAAGTTTCCGAGGCCCGCGAGGTCGGTCAGTGCGGCGGCCTCGATCGACGCACTTTGGGCCCGGATTGCGGCCAGGTTCGCCATCCCGGGGTTGTTGGCCAACTCGCGTTCGGCCATCCGGAGTTCGGTCCTGAGTCCCTGGCGCTCGAGCCAGGATTTCTGGCGGAAAGAGGACCGCGGTGGTGGCAATTGATCGACCGGGACATCAATGGTGATGTCCTGATGGCCCAGATCCCGAAGGGGGCCACTCCCCCGCCCATTGCTTCGATAGGTCCGAAGCCAGCCACGCTCGGGACGGTCGGCCAGCACCGCCGTTGGTTCGCCGTAGTCAAAGACCAGCAGGTGGTCAGCTCGGTCCCTCATGACTTCGACCCACGACCGGGCCGCGCGCGCCAGCGGAACATCAATCACGCTGGACTCCCGTGATGCGGCGACCCGCTTGAGCAGCGTCAGCTCTGCACGGGTTGTTGTAAGCGGCGCCAGCACTTCGGTCAACTCTCCGTCACCGTCCAGGTCTATGCGAAGTTCGGCCCAGCCGTCGCCCTCCACTTGGCTCGGGTCATAGCGCGCCACCAGGAAAGGCAGGTTGTCCAGCAGCTCATTGGCCAGCACCACATTGATGCGGGTGGTCGGTCCCGCTTCGGGCAATTCGGCGACCGAGCGCACCTGACCCGGCCGGCCGGCGGCAATCACCTCACCATGTTCGGCCCGTTGCGCCTCGGACTGTTCGACCATCAGATAGTGCAAGGCCTTGGCGCATTGCGGTTGTGCCGCCAGTATTGAACGCGCCAGTCGTCCCCGGCCGGCACCCACCTCGGCGACCATGTACTCCCCAGGTCGGCCTGCGGCGTTCCAGCAACCATCCAGCCACCGGGCCACGATGCGGCCGAAGAGCGGACCGACTTCGGGGCTGGTGATGAAGTGACCATCGCGACGCCCGGATCGACCACCGCCCGAATACCAGCCGTGGTCCGGGTCATAGAGCGACACGTTGACCAGCTCGTCGAAGCCCACCGGTCCTGAGGCGGCGATGATCTCCTGAAGTTGATCCCGGGCGCTCATGCGCCGACCCTAGCCAGCTGCGGGCGGCGTCACCGATCCCGTTTCAGCGCAGTTGACATTCAGCGCAGTGACTCCACGGCGTCAGCCGAAGGGCGACCAATGGAGCGGACCACGAAGCCGGCGTCGGTCCAGGCGTCACGGTCAACAATGTTGCGAGTGTCCAGCACTCGAGCCCCGGACATGGCGCCGGCAACCGCGGTTGGGTCCGTGTCAGCGAACTCGGGCCATTCCGTGAGAATCAGCAGAACCTGCGCACCGGCGGCGGCTTCCATCGCCGATTCAACCTGGATCAGGCCGTCCAGCGTGACCGTTGCCTTCGGGTCGTAGGCAACAACCGAGACCCCCTCAGCCACAATGCGCTGCACAATCTCCACCGCAGGGGACTCGCGGATGTCATCGGTGCCGGCTTTGAACGCCAGGCCCCAGACCGCCACCGTGTCGGTTGACGGGTTGGCCAGCATCGACAGCGCTTTGGTCGCCACGCGATCGAACTGTTGTTGATTGGAGTCGATCACCGCGCGAAGAAACTTGAACTCGAAGCCACCGTTCTCGGCCATGGTGGCCAACGCGGTGGTGTCCTTGGGGAAGCATGAGCCGCCCCAACCCGGTCCGGGCTTGAGGAAGTGGGGACCAATACGGCGGTCGAGGCCGATGGCGCGAGCCACCTGGGTGACGTCGCCGCCCAGGGCTTCGCAGACTTCGGCCACCGCATTGATGAACGACAAGCGGGTGGCGAGATAGGCGTTACTTGCGTATTTGATCAACTCGGCCGAGGCCGGGTCGGTGAGCACCATCTCTGCGTTCAGGGGTGCGTACAAGCCGGCCACGCGCTCGGCGACCGCCAGATCGGCACACCCAATCACCACGCGGTCGGGCTTCATGAAGTCCGCAAGAGCGGTGCCTTCACGAAGGAACTCCGGGTTGGAGGCCACGTGCACATCGGTTCGACCGAGCTGATCAAACACGATCTCGGTCGACCCAACCGGCACGGTCGATTTGTTGATCACGACCGCGTCCACGGGCAGGTGGGGGCCAATCTGGGCTGATGCCTGCTGGAGGTAGGACGTGTCGGCTGAGCCGTCGGCGGCAGGCGGGGTGGGTACGCAGAGAAACACGAAGTCCGAGTCCGGAATGGCTTCGGTGAGTTCGTGGGTGAAGGTGATGGCGCCGGTGGCCAGATGCTTCTGGAGCAGTTCTTCGAGGCCCAACTCGTAGATGGGGACGTGACCCGCCTGCAGCGAGGCGACCCGGTCCCTGTTGATCTCCAGGACCCGAACTCGATAGCCGAGTTCGGCAAAGCACACGCCCGTGGTCAGACCCACGTACCCGGCACCAACGACGCCGATGTTCCCAAGGTGTGTAGTGTCTTCAGTCATTTTTGCATCGCCCATATGCTCGATCTTTCACTTGCAGTCTGCCAGCGCCAGTCAGGCGTTGACGTATCCGTGGTCATCATTCACTGTGGCAGGCGCCTGCTGGCTTTCCTCGGTTGCGAAGCGTGAGGGTGAACCGTGCGCCCCAGCCCGACCCCAAATTGGCCCTTCAGCCCGGATCGGGCAGCAGCGATGCGAAATGCTCAATGGTGCTGACGAGCCCCTCTTCGAGCGACACCTGTGGCGTCCACCCCAGCGTGTTGGTGGCCAGAGAGATATCGGGCTTGCGGCGGGTCGGGTCATCGGTCGGAAGCGGGAGGCGCCCCAAAGTTGAGTCCGAAGGGATCATCCTGAGGACAATGTCGGCCAGGTCCTTGACGGTGCGTTCCACCGGATTGCCCAGATTGACCGGTCCGGGGTGACCACTGTCAAGCATGGCCAGAATGCCGGTAACCAGGTCACTGACAAAACAAAAGCTTCGCGTCTGTTCGCCGTCACCGAAGATGGTGATCGGTTGACCGGTGAGGGCCTGGTTGATGAAGTTGGACACCACACGGCCATCATCGGCACGCATGCGCGGGCCGTAGGTATTGAAGATCCTGATGATCGAGGTGTCCACGTTGAACGTGCGGTTGTAGGCCATGGTGATCGCCTCGGCGTAGCGCTTCGCCTCGTCGTACACGCTGCGCGGACCAATCGGATTCACATTTCCCCAGTAGCCCTCGACCTGGGGGTGAACCGCCGGGTCGCCATAGACCTCGCTGGTGCTGGCCATCATGAATCGGGCGTTGTTCGCTTTCGCCAACTCCAGACACCATTGGGTACCAATGCTGCCGGTCTCCAACGTCAACATTGGAAACTCGAGGTAATGAGGCGGCGAGGCCGGACTGGCGAAATGCATGACCGCGTCGACCGGACCTTCGACCAATGGACTGTGACGAACGTCGGCCTCCATGAAGCTGAACCCGTCGTTGTCCAACAGGTGCGAAACGTTAATGGCCTGCCCCGACGAAAGATTGTCAATGCAGGTCACCCGGTCACCCCGGGCAATGAGTGCGTCGCAAAGGTGAGAACCAACGAAGCCGGCGCCGCCGGTAAGAACCACATGTGCCACATCCCCAGCGTAGAAGTCCCGCCAATTTTCCGTACTGAGCCGTTCTTCCCACTCCATGGCGCTCCGCGCCGGGGCCGCCGGGACGGCGGGAATCAGTACCCCGTGAGGAGTTGGGGAATCGCTTCGGTGGCCAGCGAGGCAATGGGGCCGGGGAAGATGCCAAAGACAACAGTGAACGCCAGCGAGATGGCGAGCGTGACCTGGGTCCCCAGCGGGATGCGGCCAAGGACAATGCCCTTGCCGCCGTCGCCGTACATGGCGAGCACGATGCGCAGGTACAGGTAGGCGGCAATCACCGCGCTGATCATCGCCACCAGCGCCAGCCAGAAACTGCGGGCATCAATGGCGGCGGAGATCACGTAGAACTTGGCGAGGAACCCCGAAGTGAACGGCACGCCCGCCTGGGCCAGCAACAAGATGGTGAAGACAATGGCCAGAACTGGCCGGCGGTTGGCCAGGCCGTTGTAGTCAGAGAGCTCATGGCGGTTGTCGCCCTCGCGACCCATGATCGTGACCACCGCAAAGGTCCCCGCAACCACGAAGCTGTAAGCCGCAAGGTAGAACAGCGACGCCGAGATGCCAAGATCGGTGCCGGCCTGAACCCCCATCAGGATGTACCCGGCATGGCTGACCGACGAGTACGCCAGCATGCGCTTGACGCTGGTCTGCACGATGGCAAAGAACGCACCAACAACCATGGTTGCCACCGCCATCACGTAGATAACGGGTTGCCAGATGTCGGCGTAGTCAGCGAAGGTCAAACTGAAGAGCCGCAGCAAAGCGGCGAAGCCGGCCACCTTCACGCCCGAAGCCATGTAGGCCACGACCGGGCTCGGGGCGCCTTCGTAAACATCGGGGGTCCAGGCGTGGAATGGAACAGCGGCGATCTTGAATCCCAAGCCGACCAACAGGAGGGCGAAGCCGCCGAAGAGAAGGCCGGTACTGCTCAGTTCAGGACCACCAAGGAACTCGGCGATGTGGACCAGGTTGGTAGAACCGGTGGCCCCGTAGACCAGGGCGATGCCGTAAAGAAAGAACGCCGACGCGAATGCCCCAAGGACGAAGTATTTGACGCCCGCCTCCTGGGATTGCCACCGACCCAGGTGCATGGCGGCCAGGACGTACACGGCGATGGAGAGAATTTCGAGACCCAGGAACATGACGATCAGGTCGTTGGCCCCGGCCATGACCACGCCGCCTGCGCCGGACAACAGGAGCAGCACGTAAAACTCGACTTCAGAGAGCTGCTCGCGTTTCAGATAGTCGTGGGCCAGAAGCGCCGCCAGACCAATCGTGCAACAAATGAGCGCCGTGAGGAACAGCGAGAAACCGTCCACTCCCAGACTGCTGGCGAGCGTGCTGTAGGCGCCATGGTCGTGAACGTCGTCCCAAACCAGAATCGCGGAGATGAGTGCCGCCACCGCGGTGGTGACCGTGAGCAGAACCCACGTGACTCGCGGCAGCCAGCGGCCAAGAAGCGACTGGGCCAGCAGCAGCACGACCGCGCCGCCGGTCAGGATCATGAGCGGGGTGAGACCATCCCAGCGAACGGTCGGGAGGTCGACCCCCCAGGCGTCGTTCTGAAGCGCAAATAGCCCAAACATCGACATCAGCCTTCGTCCTCCTCATGGTCCTCATCGCCGCCGTGGCCGCCGTCTTCGCTGTGATCATCGGCGCTGCTGTGATCGTCATCGCTGCTGTGATCATCGCCGTGGTCATCGTCGCTGCTGTGATCGTCGCCGTGTCCATGGCTGACAGATCCGAATCCGTCGCCGCCGGTTCCCTGGGTGACCGGCTCGGTGAACCCGGGAACGTGGGTCTCGACGTGGGCAATGAGCGCGTCCACTGCAGGTTCCATCCGCTCGATAACAGGCTTGGGGTAGATGCCCATGAAGACTATGGCGACGATGAACGGCACCATGATCATGCCTTCGCTGAGCTTGAGGTCAGTCATGGTTGCGTTGTCGCCTTGAGCCTCACCGTGGAAGACCCGCTGGAACGCCCACAGGAGATACAGGGCCGCGAAGATCACGCCGGCGGCGGCGACGACCGCCCACCAACGGTGCGCCACAAAGGCACCCATAAGGATCAGGAATTCACCGACGAACCCATTCAAACCGGGAAGACCGATTGAGCTCAGCATCACCAGAGTGAAGACGCCGGCCATGAGCGGTGCCGACTTCTGCAGGCCACCAAGGGCCGCTATCTCACGCGTGTGGCGGCGCTCGTAGATCCAGCCAACCAGCAGGAACAACGCACCGGTCGATACACCGTGGTTGACCATTTGCAGAATGCTGCCTTCGATGCTCTCGGTGGTAACGGCAAAGATGCCAAGGACGATAAACCCAAGGTGCGCAACCGACGAGTAGGCCACGACCCGCTTCAGGTCCTTCTGCATGGTGGCAACAACGGCGCCATAAATGATGCCAACAACCCCCAAGGTCATGAAGAACGGGGCCGCCCACCGGGAGGCTTCGGGGAACAGGTAGAGGCCGAACCGGATGAAGCCGTAGGTACCGAGCTTCAACATCACACCAGCCAGAATGACCGAGCCGGCCGTTGGTGCTTCGGTGTGGGCATACGGCAGCCAGGTGTGAAGTGGAAAGATCGGGACCTTGACCGCAAACGCCAGAGCAAAGGACAAGAAGATCCACCGGGCGGTGTTGGGGGCAATGGCCTGCGCCTCGGCGATTTCAATCAGGTTGAAGGTGACATCGCCACCGACGGCGGATCGATGCAGATACACCAGGCTGATCATGCCGACGAGCATCAGAGCCGAACCGAGCATCGTGTAGAGGAAGAACTTCATGGCCGCATAGTTGCGGTTGCCATGACCCCACTTGGCGATCAGGAAGTACATCGGGACCAGCACGATCTCGAAGAACACAAAGAACATGAAGAGATCGAGCGCCATGAAGACCCCGAGACAACCAGCCTCGAGGATCAGCAGCCAGGCGTAGTAGGGCTTGTCGTCGTGTCCGGGGTTGACCGCAATGATGGCGAGCGGGAACAGCAGGGCGGTGAGAACCACCAACCAGAGCGAGATGCCGTCAACTCCGGCAAACCACTGAATTCCCAGCTCGGACAGCCAGTCCCGCTGGGAGATGAACTGGAATCCATCAACCACCGACTCGCCCTGTTCGGCGTCGAATTCGGTGAGCATCCAGATGGCCAGGGCGGCGGTGGCAACCGAGAACACGATGGCCAGCGGTTTGGACAGCTCGGGTCGAGAACCCGGCATGAGCGCGGTGATCAGCGCGCCGATGGCGGGTACCAGGACCAACCACGGCAGGACCGAGAATGAACCGTCAGCCGCAGTGGCTTCGGCGAGAGCAAGAACAGACATCAGAACGTGGCCCGGGTGACGAAGTAGACGAGAAGAGCAATTGCGCCGGTGCCGATGCCCAGCGCGTAGCTGCGCACATAGCCCGACTGCAGGCCGCGCAGGCCAAGACCGACGACGCGGGCAGATTTGGCGACGCCGTTGACGATGCCGTCAACGACCACGTCGTCAAAGGTGGTAACGGCGTTGAACAGGTGCCGGCCGGGGCCGCCCATAAAGGCGGTGACCGCCCGGTCATAGCCCCATCCGTCCGCCATGATCGGACGTTCGATGCTGTTCCGGTCTCGGGTGGAACTGAAATAGACCGAGCCCGCAGCTGCCAGTCCGGTCAACCCACCGGCAATGGCGATAAAGGCGATGATCCACTTGGTTGCGGTCCCGGCCTCGGAGTGAACTTCATTTCCGAAGAGCGACGGTTCCAGCCAGTGGTAGAGGAACTTGAGGTCGTCAGTGAACGGCAGGTTCATGAACCCGGCGACTGCGGCCAACCCGGCCAGAGCAACCAGCGGCAACGTCATCTGCCACGGCGACTCATGAGGGTGACGTTCCGGGCCAACTGTTGCGGGTGCGGTCGCGCTGGGCGCCGCGTCACCAGCTGCTCCGGTGCCTGCATCACTCCATCGAGGATCGCCGAAGAAGGTCATGATCACCAGACGAGTCATGTAGAACGCCGTCATGATCGCCGCGATGAGCAGCAGGAACCACATGGGACGGTTGTTGGTCCAGGCCGCCAGCAGAACCTCGTCTTTGGACCAGAACCCGGCGAATGGCGGCACGCCCGAGATGGCCAGCCAACCAACAATCATGGTCATGCTGGTGATGGGCATCAGCTTTTGCAGACCGCCGTAGTTCCGCATGTCCTGGTCGTTGCTCATGCCATGGATGACCGAACCAGAGCCGAGGAAGAGCAGCGCTTTGAAGAATGCGTGGGTGATCATGTGAAAGATCGCCGCCACGTAGAAGCCTGACCCGACGGCCACGAACATGAAACCCAATTGGCTGACCGTTGAGTAGGCCAGCACTTTCTTGATGTCGTTCTGCGCCACCGCAATGGTGGCGGCAAACAGCGCGGTGAACAGCCCGACCCAGGCAATGACGTCGGGCACCCATTCGGCCGAGGCCGCGATGATCGGGTTGACCCGGGTAAGCAGGTAGACGCCGGAAGTCACCATGGTGGCTGCGTGGATCAGGGCGGACACCGGCGTGGGGCCCGCCATGGCATCCGGGAGCCAGAGATACAGGGGGAACTGCGCTGACTTGCCCATCGCCCCGACGAACAACAGCAGCGCAATGGCACTGGCGGTGGTGGAGCTGATCGTGCCGGAAAGCATCGTGTCGTAGTTGATGGAACCGAAGGTCAGGAACGCCAGGAACGTGGCGAGCATGAACCCAAAGTCGCCCACACGGTTGGTGATGAACGCCTTCTTTCCGGCCGACGAGTTGGCTTCGTCGGTGAACCAGAACGAGATGAGGAAGTAGGAGCACGCGCCCACGCCTTCCCAGCCCAGGAACGTGAGCAGCAGGTTGTCGCCAAGCACCAGCAACAACATGGAGAACGCAAACATGTTGAGGTAGATGAAGAACTTGGAGAAGTTCTCATCACCGTGCATGTACCCGATCGAATACAGGTGAATGAGGGTGGCGACACCGGTGATGAACAGGATCATCGTGACCGACAACGGGTCAGCCAGGAAGCCGAAGCTCACATCCAGATCGCCAGCCGGCACCCAGTCAAAGAGCTTGACGCTGACGAAGCGTTCTTCGCTGGGCAGACTGCGCAAGCCCAGGAATACCAGTACCGAGGCCGCAAAGGATCCTCCCATGGCCGCGGTGGCGACCCAGCCGGCGATGGGTTCGCCGAGGCGGCGTCCGGCGACCATGAGAAAGAGAAATCCGGCGAGCGGGAACAGTGGCACAAGCCACACGAGTTCTGCGAGTTGTTCCACGATGTCAGCCCTTCAAGACCGAGATGTCGTCGATGGTGGCGTCGGGTCGGCGGCGCGTGATGGCAACCACCAGCGCCAAACCAATAACCACTTCGGCCGCAGCGACAACCAGCACGAAGAACACGCTGACCTCACCACCGAGGTCCCGCAGCTCCCGGCCAAAGGTGACAAAGGTGAGGTTGACCGAGTTGAGCATCAGCTCAACGCACATGAACATGACCAACGGATTGCGGCGAATCAGCAGGCCGTAGGCGCCAATGGCAAATATCAGGGCGGCCAGCACCAGGTACCAGGTCGAAGTGACATCCATCAGGCGTTCGCCCCTGTGTCCGCGGGGTCGGCGTCAGCGGGGTTGGCGTCAGCGGCATCGCCGTTGCCATGCAGGTCTTCGTTCCAGAACGACGCTCTTTCGGGCATGGGCTGGAGCAACTCGTCATCGCGGCCACGAGCCAGAACGACGGCTCCAACGACCGCAATGGTCAGCAGGAGCGCAGTTATCTCGAACGCAAAGATGTAGTCGGTGAAGACCACGCGACCCAGTTGGGCAATGTTGGAGTTGTTCTCGATGCCCACAATCTGATCGTCCGGCAGCGTGACCGCAGGCTGGTCAACCTGGGTGGTGATGGAATCGAGTTTGGGGGCGGTGACCGACCGCTCGCCGGTGATGTCGGCCTGGACGAACACGATCGCCATGATCGCAATACCCAGACCCACCAGTGCGGCCAGCGAACGTTGACCCACGATGGGTTCGATGCTCAGGTCTTCAGATTGATCGACGCCCAGCAACATGATGACAAACAGGAACAGCACGACGATGGCGCCGGCATAGACAATGACCTGAACCGCGGCCAGGAACTGGGCGTCCTGAGCCAGAAACAGGACGGCGACCGAGAACAAGGTCATGACCATGAACAGTGCGGCGTGAACCGGATTCCTGGCCGTGACCACTCCCAGGGCGCCAATGAGCGCAAACGCGCCGGCAACGATGAAGACGATCAGTTCCACCATCAGTGATGACCTCCCGGAGTTTCGGCGTTCCGGGCCGCAACAGTGGTGGTTTCAAGGTCGGCGGTCTGGCCCTTTTCGGGAGGTCGTACGCCGTAGCCCAGCTCGCCCGCCCACGCGACTTCGCCGACGTATTCGGCGCTGCCGCTCGGAGAGGTGGCGCGCATCCAGGCCGAGGTCATCTCGTCTTCACCGGGGCGCCAGTCTTCCCAAGGAAGATGCTTCGGCATCCCGTCATCGCCAACGACCAGTTCGTCTTTGGTATAGATGGCGTCCTCGCGGTTGGTGAACGAGAACTCGAAGAGTTTGGACTCGGTGATGGCCTGGGTTGGGCAGGCTTCCACGCAGAGGTCGCAGTGGATGCAGCGCAGGTAGTTGATCTCGTAGATGTAGCCATAGCGCTCACCGGGCGAGACCGGGTCATCGATTGGGTTGTCCTTGCCGCGCACGTAGATGCAGTTGGCGGGGCACACGCCGGCGCACAGCTCACAACCAATGCACTTTTCCATACCGTCCTCGTACCTGTTGAGTACGTGGCGGCCGTGGAGGCGGTCGGGCTTGGGCCGCTTCTCTTCGGGATAGGAGGTGGTGACGCGTTCCTCGCCCAACTTCTTGAACGTGACCGCAAAGCCTTCGAGGCTCTCAAAGATGCCCATCAGTCGATTACCTCTCCGGCAAGTCGGCGCTCCCGGCTGGAGCGTATGGCAGCCAACAGGAGGCCGGCACCTGCTGCGAAGCCGAGGAGTACAAAGATCGCGGTCACGAACGGATTCCATCCCTGGTCGCGACCCACATCGAATGCGGCGACCGCCAACAGCCAACCCAAGGCCAGCGGAATCATGAACTTCCAACCAAGGTCCATCAGTTGGTCATAGCGCAGGCGGGGAAGCGTGGCGCGGAACCACACAAAGATAAACAGGAAGCAGAGGACCTTGAGCATGAACCAGAGGATTCCCCACGCCCAGCCGAAGCTTTCGAAGAACGGAATGGGGCCATCGGGGCCACCGAAGTAGAGCGTCACGATGATGCCGGACATGGTGATGACGTTCATGAACTCGGCCAGGAAGAACAGGGCGAATTTGATCGAGCTGTATTCGGTGTGGAAGCCACCGACGATTTCCTGTTCGGCCTCCACCAGGTCAAACGGCGGGCGGTTGAGTTCGGCGGTGACCGCAATCAGGAAGATGATGAAGGGCACAAAGCCGGTGACCCACACGTTCCAGTTCCAGCCATTGGCCTGGTCCGCGACGATGTCATGGGTGGACAGGCTGCCGGACTTGAGCAGCACCGGAATGAGGCTGAGACCGAGCGCAGCTTCATACGAGATCATCTGCGCCGTGGCCCGTACCGATCCGAGCAGCGGGTATTTCGATCCGGATGACCAGCCGGCGAGCATGATGCCGTAGACCGCCATGGACGACATGGCGAGAACAAAGAGGATGCCCACTGGCGGGTCGGCAATCTGCAGGTAGGTGGTGTTCCCAAACCATCCAACCGATCCGTTGCTGTTGTCGAAGTCGCCGCCGAGCGGAACCACCGAGAACAACAGGAAGGCGGGGATGATGGCGAGGTACGGAGCCAGCTTGAAGACAAACCGGTCGGCCCGCTCGGGGATGAGATCTTCTTTGAAGAACAGCTTGATGCCGTCCGCCAGCGTTTGAAACAAGCCCCACGGACCGGCGACGTCCGGGCCGATGCGATTCTGGAAATCGGAGACGAGTTTGCGTTCGAACCAGATCATCAACATGACCGATACCAGCAGCAGCGCAAAGGCAACCACGACCTTGATGATCACGATGAGGATTTCTTCGAAGCCAACGCCGCCGATGAAAAGCGGGTCGACGGCCAGCACCGTGGCGATGGCAGACAGAGAACTCATGCCGCTTCGACCCGGACATCGGTGACCGGGGAATCAATGTCGATGAGCAGACCAGGATCAACGTCATCGTGATTGGCGGCAATGGCGATAACGCCGCGCATAACTGACGGGTCCGAAATGACCGGGCCAAAGATTTGACCTTTGGCGGAACTGACTTTGACGGTGCTGCCAGCCGCAAAGCCGAGCCGGTCGAAGTCAGCGGGTGCCATCCGGATCTCACCGGGGCCCCCAAGGTGGCTGCTGGCGGCACAGTTGGAAATGATCGTGCCGTTGTCGTACATCGTGCGGTCGACGACCAGGCGCCAGGAGTAGGCGTCGACCTGGGGCGCTTTAGGAGCCGAAACGGCGGCCGACGAGCTGATGGGATTCGGGCGACCGGAAACCGCGTCACCAGACAGGATGACCCCATTGTTGGCGCCGAGCGAGTCGGTGCTGATGGGAGCGTGCAGACCAGAGACCTTTGCTATTTCTCTGGTGACGCCGTCGGCGGAATCGAAACCGAGGTCGTTGCCCAGCTGCCACGCCAGCTCCGCCGCGATCATCCAGTCTGGGCGAGCGGTGCCCGGAGACGTGACCTTCTGATTGACCGCGGTGACGCGACCTTCAAGATTGGTGTGTGACCCGTCGTGTTCTCCAACCGCAGCGGCGGGGAGAATCACCGAGGCATGGGCGGCAACTGACGAGTTGGCAAACAGATCGACGGCGATGACGGTGCCCACCCCGCGCATGGCTTGTTGGGCCAGCTCGCGGTCGGGGAAGTCGGCCAGCGGATCAGCGCCAAGAAGAATCAGCACATCGAGCTGTCCGGATGCGGCGGCCTGGAGCATTTGGGTGGTTCCCATACCCGGCGTCGAAGGGGTCTGGCCCCACTGTTGAGCAAACCACGTGGCGCCGTCGGCCAACGTCACGCGACCAGGCAGAACACCAGGCGTGAGGCCCATATCCAACGCACCGGCGACATTACCGCGGCGCAGCGCCGGCAGGAAACGAGCGCCGTCCATGGTGGCGAAGGATCGCAGCGCGGCTTCGGTGAAAACCGGCGACTCTGCAAGCGATGTCCGGCCGGCAATGACGGTGAAGGGTCCACTGGCCAGCGCTTCGGCAACGTCGGGAAGATCGTTGTTCATCGAGCCGTCTGCCAGGCCCGCCACGACGGACGCAATCTCGCCGGGACGAACCCGCACGGTCATGGAGGTGAGGTGAGAGAGCCCGGTGGCCGCGGGGGTCAACTCGATGAGTTTGACATTGTCCCTGATGACCGCGTGACGCAGTCGGAGAAACAAGGTGCCGAGCTCTTCTTTGGGATCGCCGGCGAGAAGCACAACGGTGCTGCCGGGAGCAAATGCTTCGTCGAGCGTGGTGCGCGGCAGCGAGAAGAGGAGTTGGGGTGACAATCCGTCGGCCAGCTGCGCATCAACGTTGTCGGTGCCGATGATGCCTTTGGCCAACCGGGCCCACGCGTACTGGCCTTCGTTGGTCAGCCGGGCGCCGCCAATGACACCGATGCGGCTGGGGCCGCCGTTATTGAGAGCGGCACGAATGGCGTCGGCGGCAGCACCCGCGGCTTGTGGCCATGACGCACCAACAAGTTCGGTGCCGGCGCTGCTGGGATTGCCCAGCGCGTCGCCGCGCATGAGCGGGGTGGTGATGCGAGTGTCGGCCTGGGTCGCTTCGAAGCTGAACCGATCCCGGTCCGACATCCAGCCCCAGTTGACCGAGTCGTTGTCGACGCCCTGGTACCGCAGGACTTCGTTACGCGACGCCTGAATGGCGATGCGGTCGCCCATTGCGTTGGGGAACGTTGAGGTGACCTCATTGAGATCCCAAGGCCGGGCTTTGAAACGGTACGGCTTGGCGGTCAATGCGCCCACGGGGCAGATCTGCACGGTATTGCCGGAGAAGTAGGAGCTGAACGGCTCGTCCGGGAAGGTGTTGACCTGGGTCTGATTGCCGCGGTCCATGAAGTGAATCAGCGGATCGCCAGCCACTTCGTCAGCAAAGCGGGTGCAGCGGTCACAGAGAATGCACCGTTCGCGGTCAAGGTAGACGGTGTCGCTGATGGCGATGGGCTTTTCGAAGTGACGCTTCTCTTCAACAAAGCGACTCTCGCCCGGCCCATAGGCCATGGTCTGGTCCTGGAGCGGGCATTCGCCGCCCTTGTCACACACCGGGCAGTCCAACGGGTGGTTGATCAAAAAGAGTTCGAGTACCCCGTCCTGGGCCGCCTTGGTGACCTCAGACCGCGTATCCACCTTCATGTCCGGCGACGCTTTGATCATGCATGTGGGCGTGAGGGCCGGACCCCGTCCCGTGTCGCATTCCACGATGCACATGCGGCACATACCAACCGCCGACATGCGGGGGTGGTAGCAGAAGCGCGGGATGTACTCGCCGGCTTCTTCCACGGCATCGATCAGAACTTTGTCGCCATCAACGGTGACGTCGGCCCCGTTGAGGGTGATGTTGACCGGGTTGGCGAAGGCCGGAGCGGCGGCTCCACCTTCAGCCTGGTTGGGGGCCGCCTCTTCAGGGGTGGCGTCAGCGACATCGGTCATGTCAGTGACCTCCGGTGGCTTCGGCTACTACCGGGATGCGGGCTCGGACTTCGGCGTCGCCGTCCCCAACCTCGATATAGGCTTCGAACTCATTGCGGAACTTGCCAACCGCAGATGCAATGGGTGACACCGCCGACGGACCGAGCGGGCAGATGGTGGTCTGCTTTGGCGGCCAGGCGATACCGGGGCTGATGCTCTCGCACACGTCGAGCAGCATGCCCAGGTCCGCCGGACGGCCGTGGCCAGCGATGATGCGGGCCAGAATCCGTTCGAGCCAGGTGGTGCCTTCCCGGCATGGGGTGCACTTGCCACAGGACTCGCGAGCAAAGAAACGTACAAGGTTGTGGCAGGCTTTGACCATGTCGGTGGTCTGGTCCATCACCACAATGGCGCCGGACCCGAGCATGGAACCGGCCATGTCGACCTTCTTCTTCTCCAACTCCAGGTCCAGATGTTCTTCATAGAACCACGGCGCTGATGCGCCGCCGGGGATAAACGCTTTCAGCGCGTTGCCGTCCCGGATACCACCGGCGTAGTCCTCGCCATAAATCAGGTCGCGGAAGGTGGTGGTACCAAACTCAACTTCGAAGACGCCGGGGTTGTTGACGTGGCCCGACACGGCGAACACCCGGGTTCCTTTTGACGCTTCGTCGCCAATGGCGGCAAACGCATCGCCGCCGTTGGACATGATCCACGGCAGGTTTGACAGAGTCTCCACGTTGTTGACGATCGTGGGCTTGCCATACACGCCGACCGCCGCCGGGAAGAACGGCGGCTTGAGTCGGGGCATCCCGCGGTTGCCTTCCAGGCTCTCAATGAGCGCGGTCTCTTCGCCAACGATGTAGGCGCCAGCACCCCAGTGCAGCACGATGTCCACCGAGAAATTGGTGCCCATGATGTTCTTGCCAACCAGGCCTTCGGCATAAGCCTCGTTCAGCGCGTGGGCCATGCGTTCCTGAGCGTGGGCCATCTCTCCCCGGATGTAGAGGAAGCACTGGCTCAAGCCCACGGCGTAGCAGGCGATGAGGCAACCTTCGATCAGCTGGTGCGGGTCCCGCTCCAGCAGCAACCGGTCTTTGTAGGTTCCGGGTTCGGACTCATCCCCATTGACCACCAGGTAGCGGGGCCAGACATTGGGCGGGCAGAAACCCCACTTGATGCCAGCGGGGAAACCGGCGCCGCCGCGACCCAGCAGGCTGGCCGTCTTGACGTCTTCGTGGACCTCGGTGGGCGTCTTCTCCAACGCCGCTTTGAGACCGGCATATCCACCCGTGCGGAGGTAGCCGGGCAGCGTATGGCCGTCTTCGACATCGAAACGACTGGTGACGATTTTGGGAATCTCGGCCATTATTTGCTGGCCTCCTCAACCGGGAACCACTCGGGCGCAACGGCGGTTTCGACCGAAGCAACTCCGGCGGCCTTGTCGGCGGGAATATGCTGGCGGCTCAGGGCAAGGGTTCCGTGGGGGGGCACCGTCATCGAACCATCACGCAATCCTGCGATCAGCAGGTCAAAGTCGTCGTTGGTCACCTTGTTGATGTAGCGATAGTTGACCTGCAGGCACGGCGCCTCAGTGCAGGCCGCAATGCACTCGACCGGTTCAATCGAGAACAAGCCATCATCGGTGATGGCGCCGGGTTTGATGCCCAGACTTTCTTCGGCGTGGTGCACCAGATCATCGGCTCCGAGCAGGTGACACGAAATGCCGTGACAGATGTTGATCTGATGGCGGCCCACCTCATGGAGCTTGAACATCTCATAGAACGTGCACGTGCCCATGACTTCGGCGGCGGTGATGCCGACCAGTTCCGCAATGTGGGCCATTGCGTCGTCGGTGACCATGCCGTCCTGTTCCTGAGCCAGGTGCAGAAGCGGGATGGTGGCACTCTTGATTTTGGGGTACCGGGAGATGATGTCGTGCGCAATTTCGAGACTCGCAGAACTGAAGCGGGCCATCAGCGATCCACCTCGCCCATGATGGGATCCACCGTGGAGATGATGGCCACCGCGTCAGCGACCAGGGAGTCTTGGAGCATGTGGGGCATCACCTGCAGATTGGTGAAACTGGGGGCGCGAATGTGCATGCGGTAGGGATGGGCGCTGCCATCGCTGACGATGTAACAGCCAAGTTCTCCCCGGGGAGATTCGACCGCGGCGTACGCCTCACCTTCGGGGACCTTGAAGCCTTCGGTGAAGATTTTGAAATGGTGAATGAGCGCTTCCATGGACTCGTCAATCCGCGCGCGGGGCGGCGGGGTGACCTTCTTGTCCTGGAGCCGGTAGTCACCGGGCGGCATCTTTTCAAGGCACTGCCGAACGATCTTGATGGACTCGCGGACTTCGTTCAGGCGGATGGAGTACCGGTCAAAACAATCGCCAAAGCTGCCAACCAGCACATCGAAGTCCACTTCTTTGTACTTGAGGTAGGGCATGTCACGACGCAGATCCCATGCATAGCCGGTGGACCTCAACAGCGGGCCCGTGACCCCAAGGGCCAGGCACTCGTCGGCGTTCACGGTGCCCACGCCCTGCAGGCGTTCCCGCCAGATGGGCTGACCGGTGAGGAGTTGGTCGTATTCGTCAAGCCGGGGTTCGACGGCATCGAGTACCGCGCCGATTTCTTCTCGCCAGTTGTCGGGCAGGTCCGCGGCAACACCGCCGGGGCGAATGTAGTTGTGATTCATCCGCAGGCCGCTGATCTTCTCCAGTTCCCGAAGAACCAGTTCCCGTTCCCGCCAGCCAAACAGCATCATGGAAACCGCGCCCATGTCCATGCCGTTGGTGGCTTGGAAGAGCAGATGCGACGACATCCGGTTGAGTTCGCACATCATCATACGAATCCACTGGGCGCGGGCCGGGACTTCGATCTCCAGCAGCTTCTCAACCGTCAGCGCAAACGCCAGCTCGCTGAACAGCGGCGAGGCGTAGTCCATACGGGTCACGTTGGTGGGGCCCTGCAGATAGGAAAGGTCTTCGCCGGTTTTTTCCATGCCGGTGTGGAGGTATCCGATGACCGGCTTGGAGCGCCGCACCACTTCGCCCTCCATCTGCAGGATCAGGCGAAGCACGCCGTGGGTCGAGGGGTGCTGGGGCCCCATGTTGACCACCATCGTGCCGTCCTGGGTGGCTTCGGCCAGGGCTTCGGCGTTGATGGCGTCGCTCTCGGAGATGCGCAGAATCGCACTGCCCTCGCGGAGCCGCACGCGTGACGCGGGGTCACCGACTGCGCCGGCTGGACTGGGTTGATCAATGAT
>Ga0209828_1000048_pt1 | contig 89181 bp, 77 predicted proteins | sample MaitaG_FD_187429 | JGI IMG/M metagenome (GOLD analysis project Ga0209828, IMG submission 187429) | Marine algal microbial communities from Maine, USA - Maine_Asex2 metaG (SPAdes) (version 2) | ecosystem: Host-associated > Algae > Red algae > Unclassified | place: Maine, USA | collected 2015-01-05
GCGACATAAGTCGATTCTGGTGAATTGATTTTGCCCTTCAGCAACCTGCCTAGATCTTGACCCAGTTCAGTCATAGCCTGCTGATACGATGGGATTGGGTCACTAGAAGAGCTATCTAACAGCGCGTTTAGATTGCTAATCGTTCGATCATCTGCTAGGGAAGTATGCTTTCTGGTCATGAGATATTAATTGGTATATCGGACTACTATTGATTCGCCGATCTCAATGGATGTTTGTCTCACGATGAAGATGCTAGGAGACGCCAATACCACTGAATTAATAGGGTTGCACGGGTGTAGCAACATTCAGAGGTGAGGGAGAGTATCAATAGCACGGGCTAGAGAATCTTACCCTCGTTGTACTTAGATTCACTAATTGCGTGACTTGCCCATCTTAGCATTCAAGACAAATAAGTTTGAATATTTCAGTCCGCCAGTGTAGTCGATTGCGACAACGCAAAATCTTCAAACTCACCAACGATGCCCCTCATTTTCTTGGCTATATGCTCATTCTTTTCAACTACTTCAACAATATTACTTTTGTTGTTGCCATACATGAATGGGACACTTACGTGTGGGATGCCTAGGCCATCAAACATGTCTTCAAGTCGTGACGAAGCATAAGCAAAATTACGACGTGCAATGGCGCTTAATGAGCCTTCGCGATGACCGGAAAGTAGCACGAGTTTTGTGCGTGACAGAATGTGATCGAGATTAGCTAAGTTTTGGACGTGAGTATCTATATCGGACTCTATAATTGCTGATCGAAGGCTCTTCTTCTCAGCGTTACTATTGTTGATCGGTATCGGAGAAGCGTCAGTAAATGCGATTGGGCTAGCATCAGCATCTCTGCTGAGTTTCTTTAATGTGCCTTTGTCTAAGCCACAAACACTTTCTACTGACGAGAAAGATATGTTCCAGAAAGCACATCTTTTAGAGGAGTCAAAGTCATATGAACCGCTGTTCTTCGAAAATGGTTCATCGCTACTTGGTTCTCTTCCCACAACAAGAATTAGTGGGGACTTGTGGTTCTCTGTAGTCTTGTAGGAAATGATCAAATCATGGAATGCCATCGTTGTATTGGTCCCAGTTCGTTAGCCTAGTTACCGTACCTACGTCAGAGAGCAAAACGCTCGGCTCATAGTCAAAAAATTACTGATATTTGAAATGACCGCAATAGCACTACTGCTGTGATGGAAGTCACAATGTTAACTTGGTTCCGATGGCGTGTGAAGCACTCACTCGCGGATAGTAACCCCTTGAGCTAGTGGCAGAAATTGCGTCCTCACATTTTACTGTTCAAGATTTAGTACAAAGTTAGTGCAGAAATTATGGAAATCTACAAAAATTTATCGCTAAGTCTCTGATTTCGTTACGCCACCACAAAACATGTAGTGGCGCAACATTCTAATAACTTTCCAATTAAAACAACAACATAGCTTTAATAATTACTAGCAAGAATAATACATATCAAACTCAACAGGATGAGTAGACATACGCAACGTAGTCACCTCTTCCATCTTCAGTGCGATATAACCATCAATCAAATCATCGCTAAAGACACCGCCAGCAGTCAAGAATCCACGATCCTTGTCCAGCTCTTCCAGTGCCATATCCAATGAAGAACACACTTGTGGAATATTGGCAGCTTCTTCCGGGGGCAGGTCGTACAGGTCTTTATCTGATGCGTCCCCTGGGTGAATCTTGTTCTGGATGCCGTCGAGGCCAGCCATCATGAGGGCGGCGAATGTCAGGTAGGGGTTGCCGGTTGGGTCGGGGTAGCGAACTTCTATACGTCGACCTTTGGGGTTGCCGACATAAGGTATACGAATTGAGGCTGAACGGTTGCGGGCGGAGTATGCCAGCATGACCGGTGCTTCAAAGCCGGGTACCAGTCGCTTGTAGCTGTTGGTTGAGGCATTGGCGAAAGCGTTGATGGCACGTGAGTGTTTGATGATGCCGCCAATGTAATGCAGTGCTGTTTCTGACAAGCCGCCGTAAAGGTCGCCAGAGAACATGTTTTCTCCATCTTTGAACAGGGACTGATGCACGTGCATGCCACTACCGTTGTCACCAACAATAGGCTTGGGCATGAATGTAGCGGTGTGGCCATAACGGTGTGCTACGTTATGTACAACATATTTTAAGATCTGGGTCTGGTCAGCGCGTTTTACCAGGGTATCAAAGCGTGTTCCAATCTCGCACTGGCCAGCAGTTCCCACTTCGTGATGATGAACTTCTGGTGTTACGCCCATCTCCTCCATTACCGTACACATGGTGGCGCGCAGATCACTATGCGAATCAACCGGTGGCACTGGAAAGTAGCCGCCTTTGATGCCAGGCCTGTGGCCGATGTTGCCGCCTTCCATTTTCTTGCCGGAGTTCCATGCAGCTTCTTCCGAATCGATGGCGTAGCTCATGCCTTTCATGTCTGTTGTCCAGCGAACGTCATCGAAGATGAAGAATTCTGGTTCGGGACCGAAGTAGGCGGTGTCGGCAATGCCGGTAGATTTCAAATAGGCTTCGGCACGAATAGCCAATGATCGTGGGTCACGATCGTAGCCTTCCATGGTGTCTGGCTCGACGATGTTGCAACGTACGATAAGTTGTGCAGCTTCGGAGAACGGGTCCATAACCGCTGTTTCCGGATCGGGCATGAGCAGCATGTCGGAGGCGTTGATGCCTTTCCATCCGGCTATTGACGAGCCGTCAAATGGTTGGCCTTCTTCAAAGACGTCGGCATCAATTAGCTTTGCCGGGATAGAGGTGTGTTGTTCTTTACCGCGCGGGTCGGTAAATCTGAAGTCTACGAACTTGACTTCGTTATCCTTGATGGTTTTGAGGACATCACTTGCTGACATGTGCTGTTTTCCTTCAGTTAATGTGTGTTGGTAACTACGCTCGCGTGGCGCGCGCGTAACAGTGTTGTTGGTGCAGGCTTCGTACCAACTGCTGGCATAGGGTAAAACATATATAAAACAATGGCTTGGATATACGCGCAATGCAGGGTATGCACTGATATAGTGCATGGCGGAGAATGCGCGCATTAGAATAGTGCAAAGATTAAGGCAGATAGCTAACCTCAGATTCCATGCAATACCACGCGTAGTCTACTCCATCGGCATGGCGCGCCCAACTCTCTTACAATGCTGGCAATTTCAGTCGCGCTCCGTCAGCTGCACAAGGCACCTATTACATTTTACAACCGCCTCTTATAGATGAGTCTCAGATCAAATATGAGAACAGACCATACTAAACACATCAATGCCCTTGTCGGCACAACAGCTCAACGTTTCGCTGCAACGATAGAATAAGTACACTGTGCTGCCACGTAGTCGTGTCCACTTTCAATTGAGCTTGCTTCCCACCATGAACGACGCTGCAGCGCAGCCTGATGTTAAGACCTTTCAGGGCATGATCGCCATTCTTCAAAATTACTGGGCCTCTCAGGGCTGTCTGGTCCAGCAGTCTTATGATATGGAGATGGGTGCTGGCACGTTTCATCCATCCACTTTTCTGCGCGCGATCGGCCCTGAGCCCTGGTATGCCTGCCATACGCAATCATCACGACGGCCGACTGATGGTCGATATGGTGAAAACCCGAACCGCTTGCAACACTTCTATCAGTTTCAGGTAGCCATGAAGCCCTCACCCGAAGGCATGCAAGATCTGTATCTGGGTAGTCTTGAGGCTCTGGGTTTCGACACGCTTGAGCACGACATCCGCTTTGTTGAGGATAATTGGGAATCGCCCACACTCGGTGCCTGGGGGCTTGGTTGGGAGGTCTGGTTAAACGGTATGGAGGTTACTCAATACACCTATTTTCAACAGTGTGGAGGTATCAGCTGTAAGCCAGTACTGGGCGAGCTTGCCTATGGCATAGAGCGTCTGGCCATGTATATTCAAGGTGTCGAATCAGTCTATGATCTTGTCTGGGGTCAAACAATGGAGGGGCCTGTCAGCTATGGCGATGTCTTTCAACAGAATGAGCTAGAGCAGTCCACCTATAACTTCGACCATGCCGATGTGAGTTTTCTGTTCACCTCGTTCGATCAATGTGAAAAAGAATGTGCTGCCTTGTGTGCCGCAGAACTGCCATTACCTGCCTACGAGCAAGTGCTTAGAGCGTCGCATTGTTTTAATCTGCTTGATGCCCGTCATGCCATTTCTGTCACCGAGCGTCAGCGCTACATTCTGCGTGTACGCACGCTCGCTCGTCAGGTGGCTGAAGCATGGCTGGAGAAGCGTACAGCGCTGGAATTCCCATTATTGAAAAACCCGGATGATAAGTCATCTGCAGGAGATGCAGCTAATGGCTGATCTACTTATCGAGCTAGGCTGTGAGGAATTGCCTGCAGCATCTGTGGTGCCCATGGCTGAGCATCTGGGCAAGGTACTTTATGAGACATTGCTAGCCAGCGAGCTATGCAATACAGCTCCGAAAATATACGCCACACCTCGTCGCATCGCAGCGCTTTTCACAGACGTTGGTGATCGTCAGGCCGATGCCTCTGTAGAGCGTCGCGGACCTGCCAAAGCGGCTGCCTATAAAGACGGTGAACCTACCAAAGCATTACTGGGCTTTCTTCGCTCAGCGAATGTCGATGTGAGCGATGTGCAGACGGTCGATACGCCCAAGGGTGAATGGATTGTGGTTCGTCAAACGCAAGCGGGCAAGAGCTTGGCTGAATTGCTGACAAAGGCATTGCCAGAGATGATGAAAACCATGCCAATGCCCAAACGCATGCGCTGGGGTGCACATCCACATGAATTTCTACGACCAGTGGTCTGGTTGCTGGCCATGCATGGAGCTCAGGTATTGCCACTGGAACTACTCGGCCTTAGCGCATCGAACAGAACACGCGGCCACCGATTTCATGCGCCGGGCGAGTTGTCGCTTGCTGATCCTGCAGCGTACGAAAGCACTCTGCAACAAGCATACGTCATGGCGGATCCTGTGAAACGTCGGGCGCACATTATCAATGATGTAGCAGCAGTTGCAAAAACCTTGAATGGCACCCCCGTCATGGATGATGATCTGGTAGACGAGGTAACAGCACTGGTCGAGTGGCCTGTGGCTCTGGCCGGAAGCTTTGACAAGGAGTTTCTGGAAATTCCCAAAGAGGCTTTGATACAAACCATGCAAGAGAACCAGCGATATTTCGCCTTGCTGGATACTAACGGTGAGCTATTGCCAGCCTACATCACCATTGCCAATCTTGAATCCAGCCATGTACAGAGTGTGATCGACGGTAACGATCGTGTTATCAGTCCGCGTTTTGCTGACACCATGTTTTTCTGGAATCAGGACAGGAAGGTATCTCTTGCATCTCATCAGGAACAACTTGGTCGACTGTTGTTTCAGGAAAAGCTGGGTAGCGTGGCAGACAAAGTAGCGCGTATGGACACGGTAGGGCAGTGGTTAGGCACAGAGCTAGGTGCTGATGCTGCTGATATTGCAACAGCTGTCAGTCTGTGTAAATGCGATTTGAATACCGAGATCGTCAAGGAGCTTGCAAAGATGCAAGGCATCTGTGGTCGCTACTACGCTCTGCGAGATGATCACAATGCAAGTGTGGCACAAGCCATGGAGCAACACTATTTTCCAAAGCAGGCAGGGGGGGCATTGCCTGAGAGTGATATCTCCCAAGTGGTAGCACTCGCCGACAAAACCGATACGCTGGTGGGCATCTTCGGGCTTGGCATGATTCCTACAGGCGCAAAGGATCCGTTTGGTTTGCGTCGTGCATCGTTGGGTATTACCCGAATTATTATAGAACAGCAACGCGATCTGGATCTTGTGCAATTGTTTAACGTCTCGCGAGAAAGCTTCGGTGCACGATTGGCCAACCCCGATCTTGACGCATTGCTGGTCTACGTGATGGAGCGACTACGCGGCTACCTGCTTGACAAGGGTAAGTCGGCCGATGCCATTGATGCAGTTCTTGCCAAGAACATCACACGTCCGCTGGACATTACATTGCGGGTTGAGGCTATTGAGAATTTTCGTAGCAGTGAGGCTGCCATCTCGCTCTCTGCAGCAAGTAAACGTATCGCTAACATTCTTAAAAAAGCTGACGGCACTGTGCCAGGACAAGTCGATATCGCGTTGTTTAAGCGCACGGCAGAAAACGATCTTTACCAGCAACTTGAAACACTGCAGCCAACCATAGACGCTGCCATGACAAAGCGTGACTATGCAGCAGCCATGCAGGATACCGCTCAGCTCAGGCAGTCAGTCGATGCATTTTTTGATGATGTCATGGTCATGGATGAGGACCTGGCTTTACGGAATAACCGACTGGCGCTCTTGAGTCGAGTTAATTCGCTGTGTTGCGGCACGGCTGAGCTTGGCCTGCTAAGGCCAGAGGAGTCCATCACCTGATGGCCACCAAGCTGATTGTGCTTGACAGAGATGGAGTCATCAACGAAGACCTGGAGCGTCCGGTTGCATCTGTGGATGACTGGCAGCCCATCGAGGGCAGTGTTGAAGCCATCGCAAGATTGACCCAGGCGGGTTGGAGTGTCGCTGTGGTCACCAATCAAAGTGGCATCGGGCGAGGTCTGCTTGAACTGAATACCCTCCACGATGTTCATCAACGTATGCACCAGCAGGTCAATCAGGCAGGTGGCAAAATTGATGTGGTGGCCTTTTGCCCGCACACAGATTCGGACGGTTGTGGCTGCAGAAAGCCTGCTCCCGGTATGCTGTACACCATCAGCGAACGTCTGAATATCGATTTGAGTACTGTGGTATTGGTGGGCGATTCACTGCGTGACATGCAAGCTGCCATGGCTGCCGCCGCAACGCCTGTTATTGTGCGCACCGGTAAAGGCCAGAAAACGCTGGACACTCACAAAGGTCTGGAGCACATCCCGGCTTTTGATAACCTTGCAAGCTATGTTGACGATCTACTTGCACCTACAGAGGCGGATTAGCATGGAAGGCTTGAATGTATAGAGTGTGGCTGACATTTCGTAGCGCTGTTTTCTGGATCTGGCAGGTACTTAATACTTTGATCCTCGGTGGGCCGGTGATTATCTGTGGACTGTTCTCCTGGCGCATTGGCTATGCACTTGCCGTGACGTGGAATCGAATGAACGTTCTGGGATTGCGGCTTATCTGCGGTGTCTCCTGGCGGGTTGATGGACGGGAGAATATTCCGAGCACACCTTGTGTTGTCATGGCAAAACATCAGTCCACGTGGGAGGCCTATTTTCTGCCTACATTGTTTTATCCCAGTGTGTATGTGGCTAAGCGTTCCTTGTTATTTATCCCGATATTTGGTTGGGCCTTGTACGTGTTGAAATTCATCATGATAGACCGTAAGTCGGGTCGGTCTGCCATTCATCAGATGTGCGAACAGGCAGCCGATCGATTAGCGAGGGGGCGCTGGGTTATCGTTTTTCCGGAAGGTACCCGTCGTCCTGTGGGCGCTGAACCTAACTACCGCGCAGGCGGCGCTATTATTGCCCAGAGTGTGCCTTGTGATGTTGTGCCAGTGGCTCTGAACGCCGGTGAATTCTGGCCACGAATGGGTTTTATAAAGTGGCCGGGTGTTATCACGGTTAGTATCGGGCCTGTAATAAGCAGTGAGGGTAAAACCGCTGCGCAGATTCTTGCACAAACCGAGAACTGGATAGAGGCCCGCATGAGTGAAATCACCGTGCCTGACCGATTCGACTATTAGTTCTGGCCATAGCTACTTAACCCACTAAGCGGTACTACCTGCTCACCTCTAACGGCAATCGAAACAACTCGATGGCATTGCGACTGGTTGCCCAGGCAATCTCTTCGGCAGATTCTACGCGCAACTGACTCAGATTACGCCACACATGCGCCAGGTAAGCTGGCTGACTACGTTGTCCGATGTGGTCGACATCGGGCTGATCGGGCGCGTCTGTTTCCAGCATAAAGGCATCTAGTGGCAGCGTGGACACGAGCTGGCGCAGGCGTTTGGCACGCCCATAAGTTACAGCACCACCAAAGCTTAGTTTGTATCCAAGATCGATAAGCCGCCGAGCCTGCTGCTCCGAACCATTAAAACTATGCACCAGTCCGCTGGAATGCCCGGAGGCGCGTATCATGCGGATGACATCTTCCACCGCTTTAAATGCATGGATGACAATCGGCAGGTTGAACTCACGGGCCAGAGCAAGCTGAGCAGCAAAAAGTCGTTGTTGAAGTGCTTTTTCGCCACCGGCGGTGTGATAGTCCAGGCCGCATTCGCCTACGGCCACTGGATGTTCACGTCCCAGCCATGTGCCCAGTTCGTCGATATCCTCTATGGAGTGTTCGTTGCAAAAGCACGGATGCAAACCATAGCAGGCAAATAGATCACTGTGTTCACCACAAAGCTGCTTTATCCGCGGCCAAAGCCTGCGTGATACCGCTGGTACTATCTGGGCGATAATATTTGCTGCACGGGCTGCCTGCAGAATCTCGGTGCGGTCATTCTCGAACCGATCATCGTCAGTATGCACATGGCTGTCGATAAGAGCCGGCGCAGGTACCGAGACGAAAGTATCAAGTGAGCCCGGTGCATTTGATTGAGATTTTTGGCTATAGCTGCTCATGTACAGACTGTGATACATCAGAAAACGTGTAACAATCTAGCATGACAAAGCGCACTCACGACTTAGTGTTCCGGGGTGTAATAAAGAGCAGGAGACAGCAATGCGCTGGAAAAAAGGTAGACGCAGTAGTAACGTAGAAGACAGACGTGGTATGGGTGCTGGTCGGCGGATGCCCGGTGGCGGTGGACTCAAAATCGGTGGCGGTGCCGGAATCATTGTATTACTGATTGGTATGTTTTTCGGCGTCGACCTGTCAAGTCTGATGGGCACTGGCGGCGGCAGAGGTGTAAGTACACCCCAACTCTCGCCTACCAATTCTCAGGTACGCACTAATGATGAGGCGACCGAATTCGTAGAAGTCATGCTCGGTTATAACGAGGATGTCTGGACAAAGTTGTTTGCCGAGTCCGGGCAACAATACCGACCGTCCAAACTGGTTATTTTTGATGGTGGTGTGAATTCCGCTTGCGGCTATACCTCGTCAGCGTCAGGTCCATTCTATTGTCCCGGCGACTATCAGGTCTACATTGATCTGGGCTTCTTTCGCGAGTTGCAGAGAATGGGCGCAGGCGGCGACTTTGCTCAGGCTTACGTGCTGGCACACGAAGTCGGCCACCATGTACAGAACCTGCTGGGTGTTTCCATGGCTGTACAAAAGCGCCAACGTGCGGTTGGCAAGGTGCAGGCCAACCAGTTATCGGTCCTCACAGAGCTACAGGCAGATTGCTATGCCGGTGTGTGGGCTCATCATGCTCATAAGGATAATCAGTTGCTGGAGCCCGGCGATCTGGAAGAGGGTATGAATGCTGCGGCCAGAATCGGCGACGATGCCATGATGGGTGCTGCCGGTGCACAAATTCGCCCTGAAGCTTTTACTCATGGCTCCTCCGAGCAGCGACAGCAATGGTTGTACCGCGGCCTGGAAACCGGTGACCCGCAGCAATGTGACACCTTTGGCACTAATTCCTAGCCTCTTGACATGAGAATGAGTCGCGATGAATTTCTTGCGTGGCCGCGTAAGAAAGTCACACTGCTGGGCATGTCGGGTGTGGGTAAAACCCGACTGGCCAACATGCTGCGTAATGATGACTGGTTTCATTACTCGGTTGATTATCGTATCGGCACGCGATATCTGGACGAGCCTATTCTGGATAACATCAAAGTGCAGGCCATGCAGGTGCCGTTTCTGCGCAAGCTGCTGCTGTCTGACTCTATCTATATCAGTAATAACATCACGGTCGATAATCTGGCACCTCTATCCACCTTTCTCGGCATGGTTGGCGATCCCGATCTGGGCGGATTGAATCTGGCAGAATTCAAGCGCCGTCAGCATCAACACCTGGAGGCAGAAATCCGCGCCGTGCGTGATGTGGAATCATTTATCGACAAGGCCAAGACCATTTACGGCTACGATCATTTTCTTAATGATGCCAGCGGCAGTTTTTGTGAAATAGATGATCGCGATGTTATAAAAAAAGTAGCTGACAATACTTTGATGATCTACATCAAGACAAGCGCTGAAGACGAAGCTTTTCTTATTGACAGGGCAGCCAGGCATCCCAAGCCGCTGTACTACCGCGAAGCATTTCTGGATGTGCAGTTAGAAGACTACTATGCAGAGAAAATTCTGGAATACACTGCGCAGATAGATCCAGCCGATTTTGTGCGCTGGGTGTTCCCTCGGTTGTTTCATGCGCGATTACCTCGCTACGAGGCCATCATTGAACAGCATGGATACGTGATATCAGCGCGCGATGCATTCGAGGTGTCCAATGCAGACGAATTCCTGACGCTGATAGGAAATGCACTGGATTAACCTTGCCTAAAGGGTAATACGCCATTGAGTTGCCATAACGTTGTACCCTAGAGCCCTGCCCGTGCGGGCAAATATCATGATTATCACGCCCATAGCGTCATACCAAGGTCAGGTTCGTGCCACTAGTCGCCCATACTTCATTGCCAAGCTTTGAGCGGTTGCGCTCAGAGGGCTATCGTATTCTATCGCCGGAACGTGCCAGCGATCAGGATATTCGCAGCCTGCATATCGGGCTGCTGAACATGATGCCCGATGCCGCACTGGAAGCTACCGAGAGGCAGTTTTTTCGGCTGGTGGGATCAAGCAATCCGATCTCCCAATTCTACATCCATCCATTTACGCTTGATGAAATACCGCGCGGTGAAAAAGCGTGCGCGCATATCGATAAATATTACCGACCGCTCCACAGCGTTTTTGAACAAGGCCTTGATGCGCTTATTATCAGCGGTGCCAATGTCACCAGAGCCAATCTGAGTGAAGAGGTTTTCTGGTCACCTTTGCAGCATGTTATTGCGTGGGCCGAAGAACACGTGACCTCTACTTTGTGTTCGTGTCTGGCAACGCATGCTGTATTGCAATCGCGGTATGGAATTAGAAGGGCTGGCCTTGAGACAAAATGCTGGGGTGTGTTTGATCATCAAGTTGTGCGGCAAAGTCATCCGCTGGTGCAGGACATCAACACGCGTGTCTCTGTTCCACATTCGCGTTTTAATGAAGTGAGTGAACATCAGCTACACGCTGAAGGCCTGCATGTTCTGATAAAAGGTGATGAACCCGGTGTGCAACTTGCCGTGAGTCCTGATGGTTTTCGCACGGTGTTTTTTCAAGGCCACCCTGAGTACGACAGTATTAGCCTGATGAAGGAATATAAACGGGAAGTGGGCAACTTTGTTCAGGGTCGGCTTACTCAGTATCCACCTATGCCGCATAACTACTTTGATACACACACGAAGGCCATTCTCGATGAGTATCGGGATCGTGTGCTGGTGGCGTTGGATAATGACGGGCAACTGCCTGTATTTCCGGAAAAACTGATTGCACACCGACTGGTTAATAGCTGGCACGACAGTGGTGAGGCCTTGATGGGCAACTGGCTAGGCCTGGTGTATCAGTTAACCAACGCCGAACAGGCGTTGCCATTTATGGACGGTATTGATCCTGAGGATCCTTTAGGCTGGCTGGCTGGTGGTACTTCTCGGCTGTCGTGAGGGCTGAAGAAAAAACAGGGTAGGGGACACAATAAAATCACACCTGTTTGCCCTTAGTCTGATGTTGCGATGAAGCCTCGCTTGAGTTTCACGAGCTCTTACATCACAAGGTTCAGCATTGCCAGACTGACTATCAGAAACAGCAAAGTCATGATTCCTCCGGCACGCATGAAATCAGCTACTTGGTAGCCACCGGGTCCCATGAGCAGCGCATTGACCTGATGGGTGGGAATAAGAAACGAATTGGATGTCGAGATAGCTACAATCAATGCATACGTTGCAGGGTCTCCACCCACGGCAATGGCGATATTGACCGCCAGCGGCACCAGCAATACGGTGGCACCAATATTCGACATCACGAGTGTAAAAAACGTCGCCAATAGGGCGATGACCACTTGCAGAACAAGATCAGGTACATCACCAACCAGTGCCAGTATCTGTTGCGCTATCCAGGCGGCGGTTCCGGATTGGTCAACCGCAACACCCAGCGGTATAAGACTTGCCAGAAGAAACACGGTTTGCCAGCTCACCGCTGCATAAGCTTCATCCATGGTCAGTACACCGGAGAGCACCATGCCCATGGCGCCCGTCAGCAATGATATGGACAGACTATCGGTAAGCAGAAACAGCAGCAATGCAAGGGAGAAGAACACCACGGCAGGTTTTATCTTGTTAGTACGCAAGTCTTCATATTTGACTTCCGTGGCTATCACGAAATCCTTGTTGCGCGATAGTGTCTTCAGATCCTTCCAGCTTGCATGTACTACAAGCGTGTCACCTGCCTGCAGTTTCTGGGTTCGAAACCCGTTGCGGATAACTTCCTCGTTACGGAATATCTGCAAGATATTCGTACCAAAGTTCCGCCGTGGTTTGATATCCCCGATCTCCCGCCCTATCAAGCTGGAGCCCGGCGGTACAACCAGTTCGGCGATGCCGCCATGCTGGGCATTGAGTACATCGGAAAAACGATCAGGCTCACCTAAAAGCTGCCAATGATTTTCCTCACAATACGCTTCAATTTGTTCACGATCACCCATAAGGCCGATGCGTGTATTAACCCATATCATCTCTTCCCTGTCGGGCGGCACCTTTACCACATCACCGCTATATAGCGCCAGTATCATGGGTGTCTGTGGGTTTTGATCTTCGACTTGATAAATGGCGGTGCCTACCTGAGGGCTCTCGTCAGTGACTCTCACCTCCATGAGCTCGCCCTTGATACCGTAGAGCTTCTCGAAATAGTCCGATGCGCGTGATGAACGATTGCTGTCCGGTTTGACTGCCGGCAGAACAAAGCGTCCGGCGACCATGAAGTACACGATGCCAGTGGCAACCAGCGCCAGCCCGACAGGGGTGACGGAAAAAAGGCCGAAAGGCTCCATTTGCTGATCGGCTGAAAGAACCTTGTTGGATGACTCCAGAAGATCGTTCAACAGGATCAGTGGGCTTGATCCAATCATGGTAACAGTGCCGCCCAGAATGGCGCAGAACCCCATGGGCATCAGAATGCGTGATATGGGCAAGCCAGTGCGTGCACTGATACGCGAGACGACAGGCAAGAACAAGGCGGCCGCCCCAATGTTTTGCATGAAGCTTGAAATAATCGCCACTGTGCCAGAAACAAGCGGGATAATGCGTTTTTCAGTTTTTCCACCTTTGTTTAGTATGACGGCTGCCACCCGGTTCATCAGTCCGGTTTTATCAAGTCCGGCGCCAATAATCATGACAGCTATAACCGAGATCACGGCATTACTTGAAAAGCCCGAAAAGAGCTCATTACGCTGGATAATGGGCGTAATGCCCGGAATCATTGTGCTTAAACCTAGTAAAACCATCACGCAGATGGCCGCGATGTCCACGCGCAGGATTTCGAAGGCAAACAAAATGATGGTGACAGCAAGAATGCTCATGACGAGCAGCATCTCGAAACTCAGCGCCACAGTTTCCATAACCTATGCCTGAGCGAAAGGGTGTGAAAGGTGTGGATCAGGCAGCGTCATGACTCAAGATTATACTTTCCTGTAGGTCAGGTCGACTACAGAATGTCCAAGTCGATACCCGCGCTTTTCAAAACGCGTCAGCGGACGCCATTCTGGTCGCTCTGCAGACAATCCAGGACCGATAATATTCTCGAATCGGGAGTCAGCCTCAAGATGCTCGATCATCCATTTGCCGTATTCTGCCCAATCGGTCGCGCAGTGCAGGGTGCCTGCTGGTTTGAGCACTCGGGCGACGCCATCGAGAAAGTCTTTTTGCACTATGCGGCGTTTGTGATGGCGTTTTTTGTGCCAGGGGTCGGGGAAGAGCAAAAGCACCTTATCGATAGATGCCTCAGGCATCATGTTTTCCAGCACTTCGATGGCATCATGCTGGATAAGTCGGATATTGTTGAGTGCTTGCTGTGCGATGTGCTGTTCGATGCCAAGAAGGGCATGACCAACGCCTGACGCATGAACCTCTACTCCCAGGACATCTATGTCCGGGTGGAGACTAGCGACGCTGAACAGTACGTCGCCGTTGCCAAAACCTACTTCGAGCCAGGTAGGGGCGTGTCGCTCGAAGTGATCTGCGACATTGATGGGGGTGTCTGAGTACTTTATGCCATGCTTTGGCAGTAGATTCTCAAGCGCCTCTTTTTGAGCAGGCGTTATTCTGCCGTTTCGAATAACGAAGCTGCGGATTGACCTTGTTGTCAGGCGCTGATGGTCTGACGGGATGTCTGACGACGGGTCAACGGGCATTGTTGCTTGGGGCGTCCGGTAGTGACGGTCTGCCGGGCGTCATTTACGCCCGATGTGTAAGACCTGCAACGTAGTTACCTTCGGCGACCACCTTTTTTTCCACCTTTGCGAGGCTCTTCAAACTGCACTTTCAGTGATTTGTCACCGATGATTTTTCCGTTCAGCCCGGCAATAGCTGCACGTGCTTCGTGGCCTTCCATTTCGATAAATCCAAATCCTTTGCATTTGCCTGTAAAGACGTCAGCAGCGAGTTTTATGGAACGCACCTTGCCATACTCATTGAACATCTCAGTAACGGTCTCTTCAGTAGATTCCAGGGGCAAACCACCAACAAACATCTTTTTCACGTAAAAACCTCTTAGTTCTAATTCATTCGATGCTGACAGCGCAGTGCATCCACCAAGCATAAATCCTGTGGAGGCCTGCAAGCTACAGCGTCTGATACCGGTGGCAACAACCTTCCCGGCGGGGATTTGTGGGGTGTAGACGGCTGGTATGACAAAGTGACGCACCAGAAAACCCTGTTTAATCCATTAGTGTACCCTTTCATTGCCGCATTTGCTAGGTTAAGCGCCTGTGCTTGTGTCGAGTGGGACGCGTGTTTCTGGCTAAAACGGTCGATTGAAATTGCAGGCTGCAGTAGCTTGCGGATTGTTTGGCGCTAACAGCCACTCCTTTATGTCGGTATATTTCATTTATCAGATTTTTTCTGACTGTTGATCAGGTTTAATTTGGCATTACGGGGTAGTCGTTTGAGCTCAAACTCTCGCTTGCAGGCATCCGATCGATCTGGATGCTGCTCTTTGTAAACAATTCTCACTGGCCGACGAGCGCGGGTGTAGGCTGCGCCGCGGTCAGTCTTGCCTGGCGAGCAGCCATTGTGCTCTTTCACTCTGCGCTCTGGATTGGTAGTGACGCCGGTGTACAAGGAGCCGTCTTTGCACTCTACTATGTATAAACACCAGGCCGCCTCCTTGCTATATGTCTGATCATCCTCATCGCGGACACCCGAAACAGGCGTCTGAAGCTGTTGCTGATTCGAGTGATCAACATCCGACTCAACCTGGCTCTGGCGCCTCGCGCGCGAGCGCTTTTGGTGCTTTGTCGCGGGTTTACGGTCTGCAGGCTTTTGAGTGTCTGTCACAGTTGAGAATCTGCGTTGTCGGGATCGGCGGTGTCGGCTCCTGGGCCGTAGAAGCTCTGGCTCGTACTGGTGTCGGGCATATCACCATGATAGATCATGATGATATTTCTACCAGCAACATCAATCGCCAGTTGCACGCATTGCATTCAACGCTCAATGCCTCCAAGGTCGACACCATGCGCGAACGGCTGCTGCTGATCAATCCTGGTGCAGAGATTATCGCCGAGGATGATTTCCTGGCTGAGAAGAATCTGGCCTCCTATCTGGACAGAGACTACGATGTGGTCATTGATGCCATTGACAGTATTCGGTTCAAGGCGGCTATGATTGCGCATTGCAAACGCAATAAGATCCGTATTGTGACAACCGGCGGGGCTGGTGGTCGTACCGATCCGTTGGCGGTATCAGTGGCTGATCTGTCGCGTACGTGGAACGATGCGCTGGCCGCAAAAGTACGCTCCAGATTACGCTCGGACTATGGCTTCACCAGCAATCCGAAGAGACGCTTCGGTATTGAATGTGTCTATTCATCCGAGCAACCGCAGTACCCGGACGGCTCCGGTAATGTGACCTATGCCAAGCCCGGCGTGCCGGGGGTACGTCTGGATTGCGAGCAAGGTTACGGTTCAGTGTCGTTTGTAACTGGCACCTTCGGACTTGTCGCAGCTTCGCGTGCGGTAAACCGGGCATTGGCGCAGCGTTTGCGTGACAAAGGCTGAGGTAACCTTGCGCTGTATGATTAAACATTGCCCTTACTCAAGCTGTGGTTTATTAGCTGCTATGTCATCCGCTTTGCGACGTGTGCGTCCACGTGTGTCTTATTGCATGGTGGTGAGCTGTGCGATATTGTTATCGGCCTGTTCTGGTTCGGGCGCCGAGCCTGCACCGGCGCCCGCGCAGATTGTGGATGATCCTGCATTGGCTCCAGAGTCGGTGCCGCAGGTCTTGCAGCAACTTCGTCAAGACCCTGCACTGATTGCGCCTGTACCCGACATTGCGCATACGCAAACCTTGGCGAACACGGGATTGCAGGTCGCCTACACAGAGCATGCCTTGGTGGCTGCTGCACCTGCTGCCACAATTGAAAAACAGTGGGTGTTCATGCAAACCTGTGTGGAACTGGTAGGGGTGGCGCCAGTAGTGCTTGTCAGAGAGGGCAAGGTCGAGCCTTTTACCATGGCCGATGATGTGGTCAGGAATGAAAGCCTGCTAGCAACTGAAATCAACAGCGTTCCAATAGCCAGTGCTTCTACACTCCATGGTGTTGTTTTTCAGGTAAGCGTAGATGACTTTGATGGTTCTCTGGGCGCGCCTTCCTTTAATCTGCGCTCCATTATGGGGCGTCACTTGTGGTTAGCCGCTAATCTTTCCGAGCGTGATTACCCGTTTGCATGTGCGCAAGAGCAACCTTAAGGGGCTGTTCGACTCCTGGAACAAGTACCTGCCGTTAATTCAGAAAACGTGTTGCCCACTGCCACTGGTGCTAAGTTTCCCAAGCCGCTCACCGCAATCGCCTTCGATTTTCAGAGCTGCCAGTTCATCGGCTCGTGTGAGTCCGTTGTTGACGATGGCAATAGGTTTGCCGATTTTTTGCGCTTCACGGCAGAAACGAAAACCTGAGTAAACCATCAGTGAAGAACCTGTTACTAGCAGCGCATCAGCCTTGGCGAGTGCCTGCATGGCTTTGTGCACAGTCTGTCGTGGAACATTTTCACCAAAAAACACGACATCGGGTTTAAGTATTCCTGCGCAGTTGACACACGCTGGCACATGCATCGCATCAAGGCTCTCAAGCTCCAGATCAGCATCACCATCGGGTGCATGTTCAGCGCTTAGATGATTGAGCCAGTCGTTGTGCTGCAACAGTTGCGTTTGAAAATCATCGCGATCTATAGTGTTGTTGCATTCGATACAACTGACCGAGGCCAACACACCGTGTAGATCGATGACGTTTTCGTGACCAGCTTTCTGATGTAATCTATCGACGTTTTGAGTGACCAGCAATTCGATATGTCCGCGTTGCTCAAGAACGCGCAATGCCTTGTGAGATAAGCTGGGTCTGGCATCGCTAAAGGCGGGCCAGCCCACTGAGCTTCTTGCCCAGTAGCGTTTGCGGGCCGCCTCGTTGTTAATAAATAGCTGGCCTGTTATCGGCTGTTTGCGTTTCCATTGGCCGGTCTTGTCCCGGTAGTCGCCGAGACCTGAGGCGGTGCTGATACCAGCGCCTGTCAACACCATGAGTCTGGGATAACGCTGCAGAAAATCTGCCAGTTGATGGTCCGGAGTATCGGTACTGCCAGGCTTCATTGAGTGTTTTCCAGTCCAGGTCAGGAACCGTCCAGCGATAGTGTTTTGTCAATGTTGAAAGGTATACGGGCTGGCCAGTTATCCAGTTTGACAAAGCCTGTTACGTTGTAATTCATCGAGTCCGTATCACCGATAGACAAGGCAATGAGCTTGCGCAGCAGTTTGTTGGCACGCGCCGTCACGTTGATCACTACTTGCGTGCTACTTTCTGCCAGTAGGGTTACAGGGGTATCGCTGCGTCCCTCTGCAATGGCCTGATTATCACTTGATGCAATGAAACTAAGTGTATTGACCGGCAGGTTGTAACTGTTCGGATTGAAGACATCGAGTGTAAATGCAAGCTCCTGCGTTTGAAGGCCAAGCTTTGCCAGCGCCACATTGGCGATTTCCACCGTCGGCGGCAAGGGTTTGCTGGTGGGAATAGAGGCGCAGCCCACCAGCATAAAAACATGAAGAGCCATTGCCCATTTTATAAACTGACGATTTTTCATGCTTGCAAGTCTCCGAGAATCGATTGCAGTAGAGTGATACAAGCGGGTCCGGCAGTTTCGGTGCGTAAAATCCTGCGACCCAGATGAACGGGTATAGCACCGGCGGTGATGGCCTCTTGTATCTCATCAGCATCAAGACCACTTTCTGGGCCTATTATCAGGCTGAGCCCGGGTGTCTGATGCTCAGCTAACAAGATGTGTGCTTGTTGAATCAGTGAAGAGGAGGCAAGCGGTGCAAGTACAAAACTCACGCTGTCAGTCTGCCCGGATTGCTGCACCCACTGAGAATAAGCCAGCGGCTGACAGAGTTCGGGCAGTGCTGCTCTACCGCTTTGTTCACAGGCACTGGTGACAATGCCTTGCCAGTGTTGTTGCTTCTTGGCAGCGCGTTTTTCATCGTTAAGTTTAATCGAGTGACGACTGTAGACAGGCTGTATTCGCGCAACACCGAGCTCTACTGCTTGCCGTAGACTGATATCCATACGCTCCGGGCGTGATATACACTGCACCAGGGTGATGAGTAGCGGTGAGTCGGGTATGCCAGGCATGCAGTCCTTTATTTGCAGCACACAACGCTTTCCAATTCCACGTTGGCCACTGTTGATGATGGTGGCAGGATAATCATTGCCATCACCATTAAACAGAACAATGTGATCACCGGCACTGGCACGCAGTACGGTGCCAAGATGATGGCTGGCCTCTTTATCAAGCGTCAGTTCGGTACCAGCGGTCAGGCAACCCCGGTAGTGAAATCTGGCAATACGCGCAGCGCGTTTTCTTATGCTAACGTCTGACAATGCCTAGTAAACCCTGTCTGGCGGATAGTTCCAATTTGCTGGAAGATGTTTGCCGACTGCGCTCTCGCAAGCGGCCAATGCAATAGGCAAATTCGTTTATTGCTGTTTGCGGGTCCAGCTCGCGGGCATCAGGCCAATACGATTTGGTGGCAAGCTTTACCAGATATTGATAGTGATCAGTGTCAGAGAAGCGTTCCAGTAATCTGGCTGTGCTGATAGCAGGGTCTGCATCGCAAAAGGCGATTAGTTTTAACAGGACGTCAGCGCCTGGCAGCTCGGCACTGATTTCAAATTCGTCCGGTGGTATTTCTTGTACAAGCTGTGGATGTTGCAGGCACAGCAGCACAGCTCGACTCATGGGCGTGAGTGCACCTTCATCGCGCCTGTTGGGGCGTGGAGCGGGTTTGCTGGCGTGCACAGCTCGTTCGCTACCCATGGACAATCCAATCAGTGATTCAAGCCGCTGCATGGATAGTTGCTTGTAGACGCCAGCCGGGATCGTTGCCACGAGCGGTTTGGATTTCTCTGCCAGCTTTGCTTTGCCACCGATACTTTTCATATCAACATCACTTGCCAGATGTTGGTACAGAAAATCGATAATAGGAATTCGCTGGGCTAACAAGTCGTTAAAGCCTGCAGCACCGCCTGCTTTGACAACGCTGTCCGGATCTTCGCCATCGGGCAGAAATAGAAAATGTGCATCACGACCATCTTGCAGGCAGGGCAGAGTAGCCTGCAATGCTCGCCATGCCGCTGCCCGTCCGGCACGGTCACCGTCAAAGCAAAAAATAATGGTGGAGACCACCTTGAACAGCGTTTGCGAGTGTTGTTGATTGGCCGCAGTGCCAAGTGTTGCTACGGTATTTTCTATACCGTGCTGTGCCAGTGCAACGACATCCATATAGCCCTCGACTACGATAACGGCGTTGCTATCCTGTGCTGCCTTGCGTGCCTCATACAAGCCGTACAGCTCGCTACCTTTATGAAACAAAGGTGTTTCAGGGGAATTCAGGTACTTGGGCTCCTGATTGTCCATAACCCGCCCGCCAAAGCCAATGACTCGACCGCGCCGATCACGTATCGGAAACATGATGCGATTGCGGAATCGTTGGTAGGGACGCTTGCCGCCATCGGGTTTGACCAGCATGCCGGTTTTGACAAGCGCTGTATCTTCATTGGGAAAGTGTTGCTGCAGGGTGTCCCATCCATCAGGGATAAAACCGATACCGAAACGTTTTGCTATGTCACCGTTCAGGCCACGCTGCTTTAGATAGGCGATGGCCTCTGGTGCCTGTTTAAGTTGTGCTTTGTAGAAGGCTGCGATGGATTCCATCAAAGTATATAACGGCTTGGTATCGTCACGAACCTGAGCGGCCTTGGCGTCGCGAGGTACTTCCATGCCCACACTTTCCGCCAGGGTTTCTATGGCATCGACAAAATGCATGCCGTCGTATTCCATCAGAAAACCAATGGCATTTCCGTTGGCGCTACAGCCGAAACAGTGATAGAACTGTTTGGTCTGGCTAACGGTGAATGAGGGGGTTTTCTCGTTGTGAAAAGGGCAGCAGGCGCTGTAATTGCTACCGCTTTTCTTTAATGACACCCGTATATCCACGATGTCGACTATATCTACCCTTGCGAGTAGCTCGTCAATGAAATCCTGTGGAATCTGGCCAGCCATGCCATAACTATACGCTGCTGCATGACTCTGAGGCCGCTGATTTTTGAGCTTCGACAGAGTTGTGAGTAAGGCATCATTTTGCGACACAAGCCGTGAGTATCGCCTGCAACGCTGTCATCCCCGCAGTAGCGGGAAACCGTGCCTTCCAGGGGTGGATCCCCGCTTGCGCGGGATAACATAACCAAAATGTCGGTGACGATCTCGGGTGGCCCAAGTTGGCCTCAGGCGGCTTGATGGCTTGACGCTTAAGCCGCGCGCCCCAGGGTCGACAACAGCTCGCCGAGTTCGGCAGCTTTTGGCTTCACCATCCAGAATCTCGAGGCCAGAGAATAGAAGTCGTCAACCATCTGGTTGCCCAGCGAGCTTCCTGTTTCCCTGACGTGATCTTCCAGAAGGGTTAGCAGATAGTTTCTGTAACGCTCCATTGATTCGGCGTGCAGGCGGTGAATGTCAATAAGCTCGTGGTTGTAGCGATCAACAAACACATTGTGCTTATCGTAGACAAAGCCGAGTCCACCGGTCATGCCAGCGCCAAAGTTGACACCTGTTTCACCCAGTACCACGACGCAACCACCCGTCATGTATTCACAGCCGTGATCACCAATGCCTTCAATGACAGCAATGGCACCGCTGTTGCGCACGGCAAACCTTTCGCCACCGATGCCGGCTGCGTACATCTGGCCACCGGTAGCGCCATACAGACAGGTATTACCGACAATGGCAGATTCACGCCCGGTAAATCGTGCATCGTGCGGTGGCCGGATTACGATCTTGCCACCGGCCATGCCCTTGCCGACATAGTCGTTGGCATCGCCGTCCAGATACATGTTCAAGCCACCGGCGTTCCAGACTCCGAACGACTGCCCTGCTGTGCCGGAGAAGTAGATATTCAATGGATTATCTTCCATGCCCTTGTCACCGTGTATCCTGGCAATCTCACCGGAGAGGCGTGCACCGATGGAGCGATTGATGTTCTTGATGTTGTAGCGAAAGTCACCACCCGCTTTTTTTCGTATGGCAGTCTTGCAATCGGATACCATCTGTTCGGCGAGTAACCCCTTGTCGTGAGGCAGGTTCCGCTCCACCTTGCAGAAGCGCGGTGCATCATCAGGCACACCACCCGTAGCTAGCAGCGGGCTAAGGTCGAGCCGTTGCTGGCGATCAGTGGTGCCTGCAACAGGTGTCAGCAACTCAGGCTTGCCAATGACATCGCTCAGGTTTCTTACACCCAGGCTTGCCATGTGTCGACGAACATCTTCTGCCACAAACTTCATGTAATGCATGACCTTTTCAACGTTACCGTTGAAGTGGCGCATGCGCAGCACTTTGTGCTGTGTAGCAACACCGGTTGCACAATTGTTAAGGTGGCAGATGCGCAGGTACTTGCAGCCCATGGCAATCATCGGTCCAGTACCGAACCCGAAGCTTTCTGCGCCCAGTATGGCTGCCTTGATGACATCCAGACCGGTCTTCAAGCCGCCATCGGTCTGCACACGAACTCTCTCTCGCAAGTTGTTAGCCCGCAGGACCTGATGTGTCTCGGACATGCCAAGCTCCCAGGGCGAGCCTGCGTATTTGACACTGGTAAGCGGTGAGGCACCCGTGCCACCATCGTATCCGGAGATGGTGATGAGATCGGCATAGGCCTTTGCAACACCGGCCGCAATAGTACCGACGCCAGCTTCCGCCACAAGCTTTACAGAGACCAGCGCATCAGGATTAACCTGTTTTAAATCGAAGATAAGCTGTGCCAGATCTTCAATGGAATAGATATCATGATGAGGCGGTGGTGATATCAGGGCAACCCCTTCGTTGCTGTGCCGAAGCTTTGCAATCATGGCGTTAACCTTGTGTCCGGGTAGCTGACCACCTTCGCCAGGCTTTGCGCCCTGGGCTATCTTGATCTGCAAGACTTCTGCATTTACAAGGTAGTGAGGAGTCACGCCAAACCGGCCAGAGGCAATCTGCTTGATCTTCGACATCTTCAGAGTGCCATAGCGTTTTCCATCTTCGCCACCTTCACCAGAATTGGATCTGCCGCCGAGACGATTCATCGCTTCGGCAAGCGTCTCATGTGCCTCTGGCGACAGAGCACCCAGTGACATGCCTGCAGAATCAAAACGCTTGAGTATCGATTCGACAGGCTCTACCGCTTCTATTGGAATGGCAGGACCCTTAGGCGTGAGTTGCAACAGATCACGCAGCATTGCAGGGCGACGTCCGTCTACGGTTTTGGCATAGATTGCATAGTCTTCGTATTCACCACTGGTGACGGCTGCTTGTAGTTGCTGCACAACATCCGGGTTATAAGCGTGGTATTCGCCACCGTGAATGTATTTGAGCAGACCTCCTTGCGAGACGTTAACTTGCGGATTGAACGCGGCGGCGGCGAGGCATTTCAGATCATGCTGAATATCCGTAAAATCGATACCTTGAATACGGCTGGTTGTCCCTTTGAAACACAGATCAACTACCGATGAATGGAGGCCGACAATTTCATACAACTGTGCTCCGCGGTAACTTGAGACTGTCGATATGCCCATTTTGGACAGGATTTTCATAAGGCCCTTGTTGATGCCTTTGCGGTAGTTTTGCTCCAGCTGCGGGACATCGGCATCAGATAATTCGCCCGTACGTGACATGCCCTGGATACTCTCGTAAGCCAGAAACGGATACACGCAGGTAGCACCGTAGCCTACCAGCACGGCAACCTGATGCGAATCACGTGCAGTACCTGTCTCGATAACAAGATTGGCATCGCATCGGCAATCCGCATTGATCAGTGCATGATGTACCGCACCTGTCGCGAGCAGGGCATGTACCGGTAACAGACCTGTAGTAATCTCACGATCGCTCAGGATGATGATGACGTTCTGATCTTCACGTACCGATGTGATGGCGGTTGCACAAATGCGTCTGACGGCCTCTTCCAGGGATTCGGCTTCGGGGTCGTATTGCAAGCTTAATTGAATATGAGAGTAACCGGGCTCATCGTCCATCGCTCGCAGTGTTTCAAACTTCTCGGCTGAGAGCACCGGTGAGCGCACCAGCAGTCTGTTGGCGTGATGATGAGTTTCTCTGAACAGATTTTTCTCACGGCCCAGGCAAGTCTCTAACGACATGACAATGGTTTCACGCAGCGGGTCGATGGGCGGGTTGGTGACTTGTGCAAACTGTTGGCGGAAGTTATCGTACAGCGGCCTGACGTGCTCTGACATCACTGGAAACGGTGTGTCGTCACCCATAGAGCCGATTGCCTCTGATGCACCTTCGGCCAGCACGCGGATGACCTGATCGCGCTCCTCGAAACTGACGTTGAACATTTTTTCATAGGTGGCAAGCTGTTCCTCATCCATCGAAGGTAAGGCATGCGGCACATCTCTCAGACGCGAACGCAAATGGCGTGAATTCTTTTGTAGCCATTTGGCATAAGGCTGGCGGTGCTTGAGAAGATCCGAGATGTCTGACGGTAGCAATAAACGTCCGGATTGGGTGTCAACCGCAAGCATCTCGCCAGGCTTCAGGCGGCCTTTACGGGTGATTTCGCTGGGCAGATAATCATAGACGCCCACTTCGGAGGCAAGCGTTATATGACGATCCTTGCTGATGACATAGCGCGCCGGGCGCAAGCCATTGCGATCGAGCACACAACTGGCGTAGCGACCATCGGAGAGCACCACACCGGCGGGTCCGTCCCAGGGCTCCATGTGCATGGAGTTGTATTCCAGAAACGCACGAAGATCGGAATCAAGCTCCCATGTGTTTTGCCACGCTGGTGGCATCAACATGCGCATGGCGCGAAAGACATCGATACCACCGGCTAACAACAGCTCCAGCATGTTGTCCAGGGACATGGAATCGGAGCCCGTCTGGCTGATCAGTGGCAGAAGTTCGTTGAGTTCGGGTAGCACTGGCGAGCGCAATTTGGAGGCGCGCGCGTTCGACCAGTTCCTGTTGCCCTGAATCGTGTTGATTTCGCCGTTGTGTGCCAGATAACGGAAGGGCTGTGCCAGTCGCCACTGCGGCAAGGTATTGGTTGAAAAGCGCTGATGAAACAGTGCGATGGACGATGCAAGCGTTGGATCTTCCAGGTCCTTGTAGAAGGTTGGCAGGTATTCGGGCATCACCAGACCTTTATAGAGGATAACGTCGCTGGATAAGGAATTGACGTAGAAGTCCGGGTCGCTATCGCAAAGAGCTATTTCGGCGCGCCGCCGGGCGACGAAGAGATGCCGGTTCAGCTCTGCAGAATCCATCTCTTCGGTGGCTGAAACAAACAGTTGTTCTATTCGCGGGACGCTTAGTTTCGCCTCATCTCCGCAGGCTGAGATATCGGTGGGTACAACACGCCAGCCGTTGACTTGCAAGCCACGGGTTTCGCATTCCTGTGCCAAAGTGGCTTTGGCCTTTTCTGCCATATCGGTATCGCGGCTGAGAAAAATGACCCCGGTGGCAAACTCCCCGCCGAGCTCGATGCCGGCCTTTTCAGCGGCTTTTCGTAAAAATGCTTCGGGCTTCCTGAGTAGCAAACCGCAGCCATCGCCGCTTTTGCCGTCTGCACCGATAGCGCCACGATGGGTCATACGCCCGAGCGCTGTGATGGCGGTCTCTACCAGCCAATGGCTGGGACGGCCATCCATTTGCGCGATAAGGCCGAATCCGCAGTTATCACGTTCAAAATCGGGTTGATACAGGCCATGTTCGGCCAGATTGTCCAGGTAAGTCATAAAATCGGTAGGTCCCGTGCAACATTGTATAGGGGCCGCCGGACGCACGTCGCAGCTTACTGACGTGCTGCCGAGCAGCCAGCCATTATACCGACTCATACGTGAACGACAAAACTTGCGGATCTGGAATCAGGCGCTAATAGGCGAAATAGTCCTAAGCCTGCCTTCTATTCCTGACGCAATATTTCCTTGACCCGAGCCACTGATCTTATCCACGGCTGGTCGCGTTGGGCTGATGCAGACATGTTTTCAACCGCTAGCTGTGCATCCGGGAACGTGGAATAAATGCCGTGTACCAGCGCGTACCAGATATCTCCCTCACGTTCGAAAGAGAATATCGAGTTTGGCCTCGGCAGAGGATTTCGGAGGAGGAAATTCTGCACCGATTCCAGATCTCTGGATGCACTCATCTGGATGGTGTACTGGTTTTCGTCTTGTACCAGTATCCAGTTGGGAGATTCGAGCAGATCGGCTAGCTCCGAAGCCCCCGGACTGGGATCTGCTGACTCTTCATCCGGTGCTTCATCCGGTGCTTCATCCGCTGCTTCATCCGCCTCTTCAATAGCCTCCTCAGTAGCACTCTGGGCCTCAGTAATCTCTGTTTCGGTGGCCTCCTGAACTTCGGCCACGACTGTCTGAGTAGATGATTCGTCTGTATCGGGGGCGACAATGCCACCCACCGATTCCCGGATCAGTTTGTCGGTGGCAGCGCGATCGGCATCGACGCTGTTGTCAGATGTGGCAGCGCTTTCGTCCACGATAGTCTGACTGAGCTCTTCAGATGTTGTTTCCTCTACAGAATCAGCTGCGGGCTCAGTGCTATTTGCGCTAATAGCTTCCGCTGAGGAAGACTCTTCTGATGTGGGGGCAACAGTCAGCGTGTTCTCTTCTACATCGCTGGATGTTGCCAGGTTTTGTGTGTCGGTGGTTTGATCGTCCTCGGCGGTGGCTGATATTGCGCTTGTCGATTCGGTCGCAGGCACTGATTCGGTCTCCTCACTGCCCAGATTTTGAAGGGTCGTCTCCACCGGATTATCCGTGCTGACCTCCGGCTGAGTGAGGGTTGTGATATCCGCTATGGATGTGTTGTTATTGCTAACAGTGGGGTCCTGATTGTCAGGGGTGGACATCACTTCTTGTTCTGCAACATCGATAGGTTCATCTGATGGGCCCCTATCCTGAACATCGCCTTGCGGAAGAAACATCAACATACCGCCGATAATGAGCACAGTTGCGGCAACACCCAAAGCAAATTTTCCTTTACGCGATGAAAAGATGCCTTCGTTGTGGTCTGAAATAAGCTCACGTGGCAACGTTTCTTCAAGACGGCCGTATTTTTCATTGAGTACATCAGCAGTCAATGCATGCAGTTCGGCGGGTCGGCCGTTGCTGTGATCGACCAGGCTTGCCATGTCTCTTTCCGTAAAGGGAAATTCCTGATCGAATCCGGCAAGCCCTAGTCGGTAGTCGAGGTAGGCGGCAGCTCGAGTGGGTGAAAAGCCTTCGATAGTGAGGCTGGAATAAGGTAGATCGGCACCCTCGGGAAGTAGATCGGGGATAAGCGCTTCAAAATCCTCTGCGGCTGCAAACGCTATGCGCATGAGCGTCTCGTCCTGACTGTTCATGTACAGCATGCCGCTAAGCAACTGGGTCAGTTCAGCGTGATCAACTTTGTGAGCATCATCCAGAACTACGACGCATAAAGTGTTTCTGGCTGCCATGGATTGCAGGCAGGGGATGAGCTCGTCGAGAGTGTCCTTAAGCTTTTGCGGCGGTTCGCGCTGGAAGGCATCAAGCATTCCGGCAAACAGATTCAGAGTGCTGAAGCGCTCGCTGCCGGTGGCCGAAAAACATTGAATACGCAGGCCGCTATTGGTGTTAAGTTGCTGCACCAGCGTTGTTTTTCCTGCGCCTTGTTCGCCCAGAATGAGAAGTAGATCGTCACCGGTAATCAGCGCCTGCTTGATATCAGCAAGTTGTTCTTCGGTAATGTCATCGCTGAAGGGTTCAGCCGTAGCATCTGCATTATCGTCAGGCAAAGCCGCCGCGTTTCGCAGTTGTGAGCTGAACGGTTGATGGTGCAGTTGTAGCGCTAATATTGTAGCGTCAGACAGCAGACCGCTGTGGTAGAGGTCTAATGCATCGTGTGCCGACATGGTGAAAAGCCAATCGCTTGTTTGCAGTCATACTACTATAGACACTTAACCTGCGAAATGTTTGAGGGTCGCGTGTAAAGCGTCAGGGTCAAAATTTCCACTGACATGTGATTTTCCAATAGCGTCCAGCAAAATAAGTCTGACTGAGCCTGCCGTGACCTTCTTGTCTCTTGCCATAAATTTCAGGAACAACTCTGGTGTCATGCTGCTCGGTGGTTCCACGGGTAGGCCGCAGCGTGTCAGTAATGTGATGCCGCGCTCCTGTACTGACTCGTCGATCAGACCTAGTCGTCGGGAGGTGTCCAGCGCCATTGACATGCCTGCAGAGACAGCCTCGCCGTGCAACCAGTGCCCGTAACCCAGTCCGGCTTCGATGGCATGTCCGAAGGTATGCCCCAGATTCAGTAGTGCACGCACGCCGTGCTCGCGCTCGTCCTGCTCCACAACGCCTGCCTTGATTTCGCAGGAGCGTTTTACGGCATACGCTGTTGCATTGTTGTCTCGGGAAAGCAATGCGTCCAGATTGTCCTCCAGCCAGGCAAAGAACTCAGCATCGATAATGAAACCATACTTGATGACCTCAGCCAGGCCAGCTTTTAGCTCGCGCTCATCAAGCGTATCCAGTGTGAGCATGTCGGCGATGACAGCGACGGGCTGGTGGAAGGCCCCAATCATGTTTTTACCCAATGAGTGATTTACCCCTGTTTTGCCACCTACTGATGAGTCAACCTGGGCGAGCAATGTGGTGGGAATCTGGATGAAGTCCACGCCCCGCTGATAACTGGCAGCTGCAAACCCTGTCATGTCGCCGATGACGCCCCCACCCAGTGCGATAAGCGTGCAACCACGATCGAAATTCTCATTTAATAGTGCACTGAATATCCGGTTGAGCTCGTCCAGATTTTTATACGCTTCGCCATCGGGCAATATAACGCAGGAACACGGCGTATTGCCCAGACTGGCCAGAGTCTGATCCAGATACAGAGGTGCAATGGTATCGTTGGTAACAATCATCGCCCTGTCGTGCACATGCTGTGAGATTAGCCCGCGCCTGTCGATAAGGCCACTGCCGATGTGAATCGGGTAGCTACGCTGACCTAGATCAATAGACACGGTTTGCATGGAAGCTAGGCTCTGGGGATGTTCTGGCGAATGGTAAATATCATAACGTTAAATCTCGCCAACGCTACTCTTGAGATGTCGACGCCGGTGGCTGCAGACAGATATTGCGTTGTTGCAGTTGCCGCCAAATTCGTGAGACGACATGGTGCATGCGTCGCGAGTCGGTTGAGACACTCAGGTGTGCAACAGCGGTATAAATGGGTTCCCGCTCTTCCATCAGTGAGCGAAGGCGGGCTTCCGGGTCATCTGTATGCAGTAAGGGGCGGCTGGAGTCAAAAGCTACACGCCGTAGTTGCTCCTTGATATCGACGCGCAGCAGAATAACGCAACCTCGGCTAGTCAGACGTTGCCGGTTGATTTCGCGAAGAATAGAGCCTCCACCGGTGGCAAGTACAACACCAGGCAGATTAGAAAGCTCATCAATGATGCGCTCTTCACGGTCTCGAAAACCCTGTTCCCCTTCGTATTCAAAAATAGTCGGGATATCGACGCCGCAGCGTGCCTCTATTTCCCGATCACTGTCTATAAAACGAAAATTGATTTTACGGGCTAGAGCTCGTCCGACCGTGCTCTTGCCAGAGCCCATGGGGCCGACTAGGAAAATGCTGGTCATTGTCGGGGCTGTAGCTAAGTTACGGTCATGATACCGGACCCCTTAATCCTTATCCATAAAAAAAGCCCGCGACATGGCGCGGGCTTTTTTCATGATAGACGATGGGCCTGCGGTACGCCGGGCCCTGTACCGAATGACTAGTAGCTCAGGGAGACGTTATCCTTGATGATCTTTGGCGTTACGAAGACCAGCAACTCTGACTTCTCGTCCTGATTGGTGGTGTGCTGGAACAGGCGACCTATCAGTGGCAACTTGCCGAAGAATGGCACGAAGTCGACCTTGTCGATGATGGTCTGTTCGTAAACACCGCCTAGCACTACGGTTTCACCGTTGTCGACAAGCACCTGGGTACTCAGCTCACGGGTATCAATACTGGGTACCTGTAGTGAGCCTGCGCCGAATATCTGACCTACCGTGTCCTTGTTTACTCGCAAGTCCATCACGATACGATCGTCTGGTGTGATTTGTGGCGTAACAGTCAGACCCAGAACCGCTTTGCGGAATGAGACTGACGCTGCGCCGCTTGAGGAGGCTTCAAGATACGGAATCTCGACACCTTGCTCGATATAGGCCTCGTGCTGGTTAGCCGTGATGACACGTGGGCTTGAAATGACCTCACCCGTACCTTCTGCTTGCATGGCTGAAAGTTCCAGCTCAAGTAGCGTGCCGAACGGTAGCTTGGCCAGTGCAACCCCAAGAGATCCGAAGGCGTTGTTACCAGGCAGATTAACGTTGAACCGACCCGGACCGACACTGTCGCCATTGAGCAGATCTTGCACACCGCTGGCGTTACCAGACAGTGCGAAACCTTCACCCTCACCACCGGCCCCCGGATTGGCTGTGTTGCGGTTCAGTCCCCAACGTACACCGAAGTCTTTGTTGAAGTCATCAGAGGCGATGACAATGCGTGATTCGATCAGTACTTGACGAATCGGTACGTCCAGTCGATGTACCAGTGCTCGTATCTCATCAAGCTGGTCTATCGTGTCGTTGATAAGCATGGTGTTGGTTCTATCATCAACCGTGACACTGCCACGTTCTGTGAGCATACCACCGGTTTGCGATTGCAGCAGCTCAGCCAACTCGGATGCCTTGGCATAGTTAGCCTGAAAATACTCAGTGCGCAGTGGTGCCAGTTCGGTCTTCTGTTTCAGACCTTCAAGCTCTATTCGTTCGCGGTTGGCGATTTCATCGGCAGGTGCAATCATGATGACGTTACCCGCATTGCGTTTGCCGAGAGCTTTGGATTGCAGGATGATATCCAGTGCCTGATCCCAAGGGACATTCTTTAGTCGTAATGTCAGCTTGCCTGATACTGAGTCACTGACCACAATGTTCAGGTCAGTAAAGTCTGCCAGCAATTGCAGTACTGAACGAACCTCGATGTCCTGGAAGTTCAAAGATAGTTTGTCGCCAACGTAACCGAACTTGGCCTTGTTGTTCTCTTCTATATCCTGACGGCTCATCGGTTTAAGCTCGACGGTAAACTTGTTATCGGATTGATAGGCAAGTTGTTCGAAGTCCTGTGTGGCAGGCTGGATAATGACCTTCGTGCCACGCTTATTGGAAATAGCGTCGATAAACTGTACAGGTGTGCCGAAATCCATGACATCAAGACGCCTCTGAAGTTTGGCAGCAAGCTTGGTGTCCGGAAATTCAATAACAACACGACCGCCTTCCTGACGCATGTCCGTCACAATACTTGTTGATGACAAGTCAAAGAGAATTCGACCTTCACCCATAGGACCGCGGCGAAAGTCCATTGCCTCGATCTGATCAACCCGAGGTTGTATAGGGCCTTCGCTAAAGTCGACAGCAGGCTTCGCTTTGTCATCCTTGCTACCCTCGTCATCGGCTTGCGCCAGCAACAAAGGTGCGGCACCAGAGGTGCCATCCGTGTCCAGGGTCACCAGTAGCTGATTGCCCCTGACGGCTGTCGAATAAGGTGCTAGTGATGAAAGGTTGATTACAACTCGGGTTCTACCACCAGCTTCAACGGTTGTCACGTTTTGTAGCAGGCCAGAGCTTATGGCAATACGCTTTTCATCCATGTCATTAGCCGTATCTGGCAAGTCCAGCGCAATACGTGCCGGGTTGTCGATAGTAAACGACTTGGGTGCATCAGCCGGCCCACTAAGTGTGAGTGCCAGTTGTTGTTTGTTGCCGGGCAGCGTGACATGCGTTATGTCAACAAGCGAGTTGCCTGCTGCCTGTATCTGACCTGTGAAGGCCATTCCTGCCAATAGTAGAACACTTGCAGCACGTACCGCGTTGCGAGTTCCTGCATGGCTGAGTCGGGTCGTGTATTCACGGACTTGCATTTTCAACGTATTCTCCGATTTCATCTAGTCTTCGGCCATCGCGAGCATTGCCTCGCGATTGACCCAGCCACTGAGTCCGTCGGGCACAAGCTCGACGATATCAATTTTGTTTTCTGAGACCTGAATAATTCTGCCGTGATTCTGTCCGGCAAAATTTCCAGGCTGGACCCGGTGTATGGTTCCTTCAGGGTCTCTGACAAGTCCCCACGTCTGTGCCTTCTGTTGCAATAAGCCGACCATCTTTAATGAATCAACTGGATAACTTTCCAGTGGCTCTCGTCTGCGTGTTGCCTCTGGGCGTGGACCGCTGTATTCCGATTCAGCCGCAATCGGTGATTGCGAAATATCGGTTTGCGGTCGGAAAGGATCACGTATATCAAGCGATACATATTTGAACGTTTGATAAGGAGCGAATTCCGGCAAGGGTTCTACCTTGCCATGATGTGCCTGTTTTGTTGTGTCGATGAAGTGTTCGAGGTCCGACATGTCGCCGCCACACGCAGTGAGCAATGTCGTGAAACCGAACAGCGGTATGAGTTTCAACCGTTGCATGGTTTATTCATCCTCCTCGATATATCGATAAGTAGTAGCCATCAGATCCATTTTCAATTTGCCAGCGGTGTTGCCGTTGCGCGCCATAACGCCGGTATCCTTTATATCAATGTTGCTTAGCGTTACGATTCTTGGAAGTGCCGCCAGTCCGCTGATGAATTTTCCGAACTGGTGGTATTGGCCTGTTACGCTGATGCGGATGGGATACTCTGCGTAAAATTCGCGTGGTATTTCGTTTTCCGGCTTGAAAAACTGAACCTCCAGACCGCTGGCAACACTTGTTTGAGATAAATCAACAAGCAAGCTTTCAATGTCTGTCTTGTTAGGTAGCTGACGAAGCATGACGTTGAACGTCTTCTTCATCTCCTCAAGCTGTTCAATATAAGCGGTGCGGTTGGCAGCCTTCGCCTGCTCGCTGTCGAATGTTGCACGTAGCTGTATCTCCTCAGCTTCGACCACCTTGAGCTTGTCAAATTGTGGCTTAATGACAAAGTGCACCGCAGCTCCTATAACTACTGCACAGCCTAAAATAATGAGAATTCCGCGCAGTGCGAGCGGTGCTGTACCGATGCGCTTGAAATCTTCCCCATCAATGTTTTGCAAATCACTGAATGTGTCGCTAAATCCCATCGTCAGACTCCGTGGTGTTGCTCGGTCGATCCTGAGTGACACTTAACTTGAACATCGAAATGCCATCAGTCTTGCCCGATTCGATAACATCCAGTCGAGGATTCTTGAAGTAGTCACTTCTATCCATACGCCGCATCAACGCTGAAACCCGTGCGTTTGATTCGGCCTTGCCTGCAAGAACCAGTTGCGATGTGCCAGTTTGCTTCATGGCAGTCAGATAGATTCCGTCAGGTAGTCGTGATGCAATTTCATGGAAGGTATGAACAATCTGGGGTCGTTGCCCCTGAAGCTGTTGAATGATCTCCATACGTGCCAATAGATTATTTTTGGTCTCTTCCAGCTCTTTGATCTCCTCCAGCTCTTTTTGCAGAAGGGCGATTTCGGAACTTAGCCGATTGTTGCGTTGGTTCTGAAAGTTAACTTTGTCCTCGGCATACTTGAATCCGGTAAAGCCGACAGCGGCAGCCAGACACAGGCATAGGCCCATGACAACGTAGAACTCTTTGTTGGTCTCTATCCTGTGCGTTTCTCGCCAGGGGAGTAGGTTAATACGCGTCATAGGTCTGCTCCTCGCATGGCCAGACCGCAGGAGATCATCATGGCTGGGCCATCATCCTTGAGTCGTTGTTTTGGAATGTCCGAACCGACGCTCATTTCAGCGAACGGATCGGCAATGGTGGTGGGTGTTCCAATACGCTGCTCAATAAGCTCATCAACACCTGCAATACCCGTACATCCTCCTGCGAGTATTATCTGATCGACGTAATCGTTCTTGTCGGCGGAGAAGAAAAACTGCAAGAAACGATTGGCCTGTTGCACCATCAAGTCACGAAATGGTGTTAGCACTTCCGGGTCATAGTTATCGGGTAGTCCACCGACACGTTTGACGCGTCCGGCATCTTCGTAAGATAAGCCATAGCGACGCATGATCTCCTCTGTTAACTGTTTGCCGCCAAAAGGTTGCTCACGCGTATAGATTAGTTGCTGGTCACGCAGAACACAGAGGCTGGTCATGCTGGCACCCACATCCAGAATGGCTACTGTCTGGTCCAGTCCTTCGTTGGGAAGCTGATGTTTGATCAATTGGAATGCACCTTCCATGGTGTAGGGTTCGACGTCTACGACTTTGACATCCAGTCCGCCAATATCAGCGGCTGCGGTGCGATCCTCAACGTTCTCGCTACGTGAGGCTGCAAGCAGCACATCGACCATGTTACTGGCATCTTCCGAAGGGCCCATAACCTGAAAATCCAGATTGACCTCCTCAAGAGCGTAGGGAATATATTGGTCGGCCTCGAGTTGAATCTGGGCGTCCATTTCGTGATCTTTCAGATCATTGTGCATCTGAATCACTTTGGTGATTACCATGGCACTGGGTACAGCAACTGCACAGGCCTTGGTGCGTGTGCCAGAACGTTTTACTGCGCGGCGAATTGCTTCGCCCACAGCTTCCACATCCTGCAGGTTCTTTTCATTCACCGCATTGGCCGGTAACGGCTCCACGGTGTAGCTGACCACCTTGAAACCTTTCTTGGTAGGCTTCAGCTCAAGGAGCTTGACCGAGGTTGCGGTGATGTCCAGACCGATGAGGCCTGCGTTTCGGGATGATATTTTGAGTGCCATGTCAAGTTTAGCGCCCGTACTGCGAGTTTCCTTTAGCGTTAGTCGAGATTTTCTCGTCCAACTTCGCGGTATGAGTCACATTTCTCCTGGAAGTGCGTTAGTTGACCGGATTATTTGACGCGCTGAGCGTGTGAAACAGTTCAAGAGACAGAATTCCGGCGATACTGCACGAAAGACAGTGGAAATAGCCTTCAGATTGCATAAGTGCCAGATAAGTTTTGGTTTTGCATCGCTGGCAGTTGATATAATCCGCAGAATCCACACGCGTATCGGCAACTAAATGCCTCACTCCAGTAATTCAAGACATAGACGCCATCGTTCTCACCAATCTGGTCAAAGCGCCGCAGAAATATCCGCAGAAAATTCTGCAGGGACTGTTGCACGGGCTTCCGCTGGTGTCGGCAAGAGCAGCTGGCTTAAAAAGCTATTCAAATGGCTTGCCATTTCCGGCATTTCACTTGGCATTCTTGCCGCAATAGGTGTGGGATATCTTTATTACACCATTGCTCCCGATTTACCTGATGTGCAGCAATTACGTGAGGTGCAGCTGCAAATGCCGCTACGCATCTTCACCGCCGATGGCGATCTGATTGCAGAGTACGGTGAAAAACGGCGTGAGCCTGTGCAGATATCGCAAGTTCCTGAGAGTCTCAAGAACGCCATTATCGCTGCTGAAGACCAAACCTTCTATTCTCATCCCGGTGTGGCATGGCAAGGCCTTGCGCGAGCAGCTTTCCATCTGATCAAAACAGGGCGCAAGGGGCCGGGCGGAAGTACGATCACCATGCAGGTGGCTAGAAACTTCTTCTTGTCCAACGAGGTTACTTATGACAGAAAAATTCGCGAGATTTTTCTATCGTTCAAAATTGAGAACGAGCTTGATAAAGACGAGATCCTGGAGCTGTATGTCAACAAGATATATCTGGGTAACCGTTCTTACGGGTTCGCTGCCGCCAGTCGCGTGTATTACGGTAAGAGCATTACCGAGCTTGAGGTTGTGGAGTCTGCGATGCTGGCAGGATTACCCAAAGCCCCGTCACGGTACAACCCGGTAGTCAATCCGGAAAGAGCGTTGCTACGTCGCGACTATGTTCTGGGACGCATGCTGGCATTGGACATGATCGATCAAAGTACTCACGACAACGCCAGAGCTACGGGTGTCAGTGCCACGATGCATTATGCCAAGCCTGAAGCCGAGGCTCACTATGTGGGTGAGATGGCACGCTCTCGAGTCGAACAGTTGTTTGGCGAAAACTGGGCTAATGCCGGATACAACGTGTTCACTTCTATTCGCTCAAATGCGCAACGTTCAGCTAACGTCTCTTTGCGCAACGCCTTGTATGAGTACGAGCGCCGGCATGGCTATAGAGGTCCTATAGCACAGCTGGAGACAAACACATTGGCAGAGCGTGGTTTGTTACTTGAAGCACTCGGCGAGCTTGGAACACCGGGCGATCTGGTGCCTGCAGCTGTTATGAGTATCCAGGACAATACAGCGACCGTTATGGCAGTTTCCGGCGGCGAATACACATTACCTTTTGAAGATATAGAGTGGGCGCGTGAGCGCCTGACCATCGATCAGATGGGTGATGAGATTACCTCTGTAGATCAGGTGTTGGCCGTTGGTGATGTCATAGCGCTACAGCTACGTGAAGATGGCACCGTCCGTTTTGTTCAGGAGCCAGGTGTAGAAGGGGCTTTTATTGCCATTGAGCCTGCTAGCGGTGAGATTACGGCACTCGTCGGTGGCTATGATTATTATCGCAGCAAGTTTAATCGTGCAACACAGGCAAGACGCCAGCCGGGTTCAACGTTCAAGCCGTTCATCTACTCTGCAGCGTTGAACGCAGGCGATACGCCTGCCACTATTTATAACGATGCGCCCGTGGTCTTTCACGATGATGCGCTGGAGGGTGAATGGCGACCGTCCAACTACAGTGGCAGGTTTTTTGGGCCTACCCGTTTGCGCGAGGCGTTGGTCAAGTCACGAAATCTGGTATCCGTCAGAGTATTGCGCGAGATCGGTATTCCCTACGCCGTTGATTATTCGCAGCGCTTTGGTTTCGCCGAAGAGAACCTGCCACCTGATTTATCGTTATCACTGGGTAGTGCAACCGTGACACCCATAGAATTAAGCTCTGCATTTTCAGTCTTTGCCAACGGCGGGTATAAGGTGCCACCACATTTTATCGAACGGGTGGAAGACCCACGAGGCAATGTTCTGTACAGCACACCCAAAGTCGTCTTGTGCGATGACTGCGATCCGGGCTTCGTCAATCCATTGCAAGCCGAAATGGATGCCGAAACAGCAGACCCGGCAGAGCCTGAACAGGGCGCAGCCGTTGCCGCCGATGCTGCCCTTGCAGCACTAATGGACGAAGACGCTACTGCCGAAGAAAGTGCGGCTGCCAGTGTTGAGCTCAAAAAGGTATTGCTCGATACTGTTGATGCGCCGCGCGTCATCGATGCAAGAAACGCCTACATAATGACAAGCATGATGCGTGAGGTTATACAGCGCGGAACGGCACGGCGAGCAGGTGAGGCCATGAAACGCTCTGATCTGGCGGGCAAGACAGGCACCACGAACAATCAGCTGGATGCCTGGTTTGTGGGTTATAACAGCGATGTGGTTGCGGTGGCCTGGATAGGTTCCGATGGACTTGATCCGCTGGGGCGAGGTGAGGCTGGCGGCGTAGCGGCACTTCCTATGTGGACGGAGTTCATGAGCAATACGATCACAGGTACGCCAGAAACAGAGTTAACCGAGCCTGAAGGCATAAAGCGGGTGCGCATCGACCGCAACACCGGTGAGCCAGCAGCGGGTGATAACACTGTGTTCGAACTCTTCATGGAAGAGAACATGCCTGATGAGGAATCGATCCAGCGTGCCGAGGCAATAGAAAACCAAAGTCCGGGTGCTGTTGCTGCGCCTGTGCAAAAATCCAGAAAAGAGAAGGTAGAGGAGGTGGATTCCCTGTTTTAGGGTTCGTGAAATAATCGTTAGCTTGGCGGTGAAGGCTGCGCGTATTTCCCGGGAGGTACTTTCGGCTTTATCATTCAGGATAACGCTCGTGAGTCCTGTTACATCATTAAATACCGTTTAGAGAGCTCTGCATAAACCGATAGATGTTGAAGTGCGTTTCTCAACATCTATCGGAGCTTCCTTTGCGAGCTACTAAAGCCTTATTATTTCTTCTTGCTCTGTTCCCAGTATCTGGTATCAGCAATGTCGAAGCTGCAACGTTGTACGGCACAGTCTATGGAGGCTCTGACCCTCTCGCTGAAGTTACTGTAAACCTTTTTGATACCTCTACAGGTGATATAAAGGGGAGGCAGCTTACTACATCATCTGGTTTCTATGAATTTGTTATAGATGATGGTGAGTACCGCTTGCAGATACTGCCGAGCGAAAACAGTGGCTTTGACGAATCATATGTTAACAACATTGTCGTTAACGACAGTGATGTAAAACAGAATGTTCTGTTAATTGAGGATTCAGGCTTTTCTCAGACAAGCACGGTAAGTGGATTGTTGAAGATGCCTGATGGCACACCGGTACAGGAGGTGTGGGTTTCGGCACAAGGGAATGAAGGTACAGACCACTATGCTTCCGGTCGTACAGATGCACAGGGTGCCTATAGTTTGTCTCTGGTGCCGGGTAGCTATGCAATACGAGTGTATACAAGCGATACGGCCTTCATCATGCAAGGGGGTGACTATGTGTCTCTGGGTATTTCTACTTACGACAGTGTCATAGAAGATTCGCTGGAGATTAGCGCCGATACAGTGCTGGACGATAAGATACTACCCTTTGTGCTGGTGAATGGGAAAACAACTGACGAAAACGGGGTGGCTCTGGCGGGAACTCAAATAACGGCTGAAAAAAGCGGTGATGAAGAAAATTCATCTGGCTACCTCCATAGTGCATTATCAGATGATAATGGGAATTACCTGCTGGCCTTGCCTATTGGTACTTATCGTGTCTCATTGCAGTTCGCTGAATCTACCCGAGGCGTAGGTAGCTCCCAATACACTGATCTGGACTTTTCAACCGATGAGAGCCGTGACTTTGCGGTTGAGATAAATCAGACAGTTGCACTAAGTGGCGTTGTGAAGATGCCAGACGGAACACCGATACAGGAGGCATGGGTTTCCGTGCAAGGTAATGAAGGCACTGATTACACCGCTTCAGGAAATACTGATGCACAGGGTGTCTATAGTCTGCCTTTGTTGCCGGGTGATTACTCTGTTCGTGTGCACACAAGCTACTCGGCATTCATCATGTTAGAAGGTGACTCCGTTTATTTAGGTGATTCTTCCTTTGACAATGTTGTAGATGATGCACTGGAGATCGCATCAGACACAGTGCTGGACGACATGGTATTGCCCATTGTACTGGTGAGTGGACAAACTACCGACGATAACGGAGTGCCTCTGGCCCAGGTAGACGTGAAGGCTGAACTAACAAGCGCTGTTGAATATTCAAATGGTGACCCAAACAGGACTACATCAGATGAGGACGGGAACTACGTTCTTGCTTTGCCTGTGGGTACTTATAGTGTCTCACTACAGTTTTCCGATTCCAGCCAAGGTGTAGGTGGTGCTGACTACACCGATCTTCGCTTTCTAATTGATGAGAATCGTGACTTTGCGGTTACGGTAAATGATGCTCTTGCGTTAAGTGGTATCGTGAGAATGCCAGATGGTACACCGGTTCAGGATGTCTGGTTATCTGTGACTGGAATTGAAGGCACAGAGTACTATTTGTCCAGTCGCACTGATGCCCAGGGTGTATATAGCCTGTCAGTACTGCCGGGCAGTTACTCGATGCGCGTGTATACAAACCAGTCGGCTTTTATCATGCTCGAAGGTAAGCCTGTGTCCCTCGGAGATTATTCCTACGACGAAATCATAGATGAGAATCTGGAAGTATTAGCGGATGTCGCTCTTGATGATCTGGTAATGCCCTACGTCTATGTCTCCGGGCAGACAAGCGATAGCAATGGACTGGCGATAGGAAATATAAATATAACAACTGAGTTGTCAGATGACGACGGTGAATTTAATGGATACCGCAGTCAGGTAAGTTCTGATTCAGAGGGAAATTATTTATTGCTTTTGCCTGAGGGGGATTTTGATTTATCTATTTTTCCTGACCAGAACAATGGGTTCAAAGAGATCAGGATCAACAATCTCAGCTACACAAGCAACACACTTCAAAACATCAGCATGAATCACATCGATGAAAAAGCGCCCAGGATAGTATCCAGTCCCGTAGTTTCGAGTGTTACCGACTCAACAGCTCAAGTTGAGTGGCAGACCGATGAGCCAGCGACCAGTGAAGTTATTGTTAACGGTGTGAGTTTTACAGTTCCCGGTCTGCATACCGGTCATGCGGTTCCATTGTCAGATCTATTGGCGGGCACTGTGCATGATGTGCAGGTGGTGTCCAGCGATTCAGCAGGCAATGGTCCGACAATGAGTCAGACTGTTGTATTCAAAACGAAAACCACGCCTGATCTTGTGCCGCCCGTAATGGTGAAAGGCCCAGTGGTCAGCAGTATTTCGAGGAACACTGCGGTGGTGAAGTGGGTCACTAATGAGCCTGCCAAAACCAGCCTTGATCTGATTTTCAGTAACGAGACAAGCACCCTTGAATTAGAGGGATTTCGTACAGAGCATAAAATCGAGCTGAGCGATTTACAACCCCTGACTCAGTATACGATTGTGGTCAATGCTGAGGATGCTAAAGCCAACGCTATGGAGCCTGGTGCGCCAAGAGAATTTCGTACACTGGCGGCTCCCGATGTCGATGCGCCCATCATTGTGGGATGGCCGCTAGTAACAAATGTTACCGATTCTGAAGCGAGCATCGAGTGGAAAACAGAGGAGCCTTCTACTAGTGGTTTATCTCTCAAGCAGGGAGATAATTATACGGTATACGGCGATGACGAGCTAACCACCAATCACGAAATAAGGCTTACTGGATTGTTACCTTCGTCGGAATATGACTACACCGTTTCATCTACTGATAGTGCTGGCAATGGCCCCATTCTAAGTGAGACACAGCAGTTCACCACCAGGCTCGGCGCAGATGCTCAAGCCCCGGTTTTGGTAAAACCACCAGTCGCACATGGCCTGTCAAGACATAATGCAACAATTCACTGGAAGACAGATGAGCCTGCCAGTGTGCTTGTTGAATACGGTTTGGTATTGGAAGACCTTGATCTGGTTAGCTCGCGAGCCAGACTGAAAAAAAATCACGTTCTACGGTTGGTAGATTTACTTGAGGACACAGAGTACTTCTACAGAACGCGCTCGACCGACAGTAGTGGTAACGAGAGAGTATCTAACCTGGCATCGTTTACAACCAGTAAAATTCCTGATGATAAAAAACCGGTATTTACTCAATTACCAAAAATTGAAGGACGCACTGATACCACAGCGACAATTTCATGGCAGACAGATGAGCCTACCACCGCCGTGCTTGAGTACGGAAAAAGTCAAAACATTACATCACGTAAAAATAGTGCGGAGTTAAGCACCAGACATCAATTCACTCTGGCTGGTTTGCTACCGGGAGAGGTTTATTCATTCATTGCCTATTCCGAGGATGTCAGTGGCAATGCTGCAAAACATAGCAGCTATGCGCAACAACAGCTGGCAGATTCAGAGAGCACTGATTCGGATTCTCAGGATGATGCCACAGCAGTGCTTGAAGATATCATTGATTCATCTGACACAGGTTTTGCTACCAATTTGCTCCCGGATACCATAGCCCCTGATTTTTCTGTTGTGCCTGCCATCGTGTCGGTAGCTGCAGACCATGCGATATTGCGTTGGCAAAGTGATGAAATTGCCAGCTACACAATCAGCTATGGCCTGTCGAGTGGCGCACAGGATTTCACAATAGGTGAAGTGGAGTACGGTTCAGCACCATTGGTAGTGCTACCGAATTTGCTGCCTGAAGAATCTTACACAGCAACTATTTCGTTGATTGATGTAGCGGGGAACCGCAGTATTACCGATGAGATCGTCTTTACTACATTATCCGAGGCAGACGGTACCGTGCCTGAGATTCTGCTTGGATCCAGTATTCGTGCAACCCAGGACAATACATTGGTAGCCAGCTGGGAAACAGGCGAATTCACGACAGGGCAATTGGCCTGTGTTTCTGATACGGATGCCGAGGTTCGGCGTGCAAGATCTGAAGATATGCAATTACGGCACGAGCTTGAGTTGAATGAGCTGTTAAGCGATGCCCGATATACATGTACTATAACGTCCAGCGATTTGACCGGTAATACTGTCGCACTAGAAGCGATAGTCACAATGTCAGATGTAGCACCGGTGATTGAAACGCCTTTAGCTGTTGATCCACCTGTCGTACCGGTAGGTACCGACAAACCCGCCGAAGAGACAGATCCTGAGGCCCCAATCGTCGTTGTCGATACAGACGGTGATGGTGTCATCGATTCCGAGGATGCATTCCCGCTGGCAAGCGATGAGTGGCTTGATACTGATAAAGACAATATCGGTAATAACGCAGACACTGATGATGACAACGATGGCTTGCCTGATGGTTTTGAATTCTCACAAGGGCTTGATCCCCTGTTTGCCGGCGATGCTTCTGCGGATCTGGACAAGGACGGCTTGAGTAATCTGATCGAGTATCAGGCAGGTAGGCAACTGGATAAAGACGATGTATCACCCATACTATTGGCTCCCTTTGACATCGTCATTGATTCGACAGGACTTTTAACCTCTGTCGCGATAGGCACTGCTAGTGCTATTGATATGAAGGATGGCAATTTGAATGCAACGGTTGATAGTGATGGAAATTTCGCACCTGGCAGACATAGTGTGACATGGTCAGCTATTGATGCTACCGGCAACCGATCTACGGCAGTGCAGATTATTGATGTGGTGCCACAGGTAGCATTTGTGTCGAAAGGTATGGTTGAGGAAGGCGATACGCTGACGCTTGAGTTCCACTTGAATGGTGAAGCCGCCGAGTATCCTGTTGTTATTCCTTATGTGATATCAGGCGATGCGATTCCCGGGCTTGATTACGAGATGCGTGATGGTGAAGCAACCATTGAAAGTGGCACCCTCGGAACGGTTGATATTCAAACGCTGCAGGATGACGAGATGGAGCTGCGTGAGAAATTGATAGTTACGCTGGGTACGCCAGAAAATGCTGTGCGCGGTAATCAACCAGAGCACACCGTGTTCATTGTAGATGAAAATGTGGCACCACGACTATCGGTGATGGCTTTGCAGAACGGACGTCAGGTAAGTACCGTCTACGCAGACAAAGGTATGGTGTCTGTCAGGGCACGTGTTGTCGATGTGAATCAGCTCGATACACATAGCTATGACTGGAGTGGTTCAAACGATAATCTGCTGGCTATTGAGGGCTACACAAATTCTGAGTTTCTTATTGATCCTTCGACGCTGGCCAATGGCACCTACGAGCTCAAACTGCGTGTCACTGATTCGGGGTCGCCAACTCAAGCCACTACCATATCCGATCACATTCTGGTAAAGCAATCAGCTCCAGTGTTAAGTATTGAACTGGATACGGATAAAGACGGATTGCCTGATGCCTATGAGGGTTTTGGTGATGCCGACCTGGATCGAGTGCCGGATTATCTGGATAACAACAATGATACACATCTGTTGTCGACTCGTGATGGGGGCGCTGTCATGCAAGCCAGTCCAGGAATTTCGTTACGACTTGGCGACACGTCTTTTGGTAGCGGCTCGATTTCGCCACAAATTGCCATTGCTGATCTGCCGGTCGGTTTGTCCGGAGAGGGGTCTGTAGATGAAAAATTCGAGTTTTTGTCAGGTGTGTTCGATTTTGAAATCATCGGTGGCTTGTCGGGTGAGAGTCAGCTGGTAGTGCTCCCTCTTGAAGATCCACTTGGCGGAAGCTCTGTTTATCGCAAATACGATGTCGGAAGTGGCTTATGGCGCGATTTCGATGTAGATGCTTTCAATATAGTGAGTTCTGCACCGGGTAATGCTGCATCGTGCCCTTCGCCAGGTAGTGATGAATATGTCAGCGGATTGGTGGAAGGCTTTTATTGTGTTCAATTGCAGATTCAGGATGGTGGACCAAACGATGCTGATGGTGTGGCAAACGGTTCGATAAAAGATCCGGGAGCCGTGGCTTCACCCAGGCCGGATAGTACTGAGTCTGCACCTGATACCGTTAATCCAGATGTAGATGGAGAAGATAGCAATGGTGTAGATGAGAGCGGCGCTAATAATCCTGATGGTGAGAATGCGCCACCTGTCGCAGAAGCGGCACCTGAAGTTTTCGCACGCACGGGGTCTGGTAGTTTGTCAGGATTAGGTTTGTTGGTGCTGGCAATGACAGGATTGCTCAAACTTCGCTCAAGACGAACATTGGCCGCCTGGAGCCTGTCCGAAAACAGACTTGGTGGGAGAGGCGTATTCGTCAATTGAAGACAGGGCTAAACGGGATCGGCCACACTCAACTCACGTACTGCTTCCACCATCACACCAAGGTTCTCCGGATTCACATGTTGATGAATGCCATGGCCAAGGTTAAATACATGTCCGGGGCCTGAGCCGTAGCTATCAAGTACGCGCTGTACTTCGTTGCGAATACTTTCAGCTGAGCCATACAGCACGGAGGGGTCAAGGTTGCCTTGCAGGGCTACTCTGTCGCTAGTGCGTGCACGCGCATCGGCAAGGTCTGTAGTCCAGTCCACGCCTAGCCCATCGCAGCCGGTGTCAGCCATGAGGTCAAGCCATTGCCCGCCGTTCTTGGTAAAAAGCACGACGGGGACTTTGCGTCCGTCTGCCTCACGCGTAAGGCCATCGACGATCTGTTGCATGTAGCGTAAAGAGAATTCGCGATAGTTGGCAGGCGCCAGAACACCGCCCCAGGTGTCGAATACCATGAGTGACTGAGCGCCAGCCTCAACTTGTGCGTTGAGATAGCTGATAACGGATTGAGCAGTCTTGTCCAGAAGTTTATGCAAAGTAGCAGGGTCGCTGAACAACATGCCTTTGACTTTGGCAAAATCTTTTGTGCCACCGCCTTCCAGCATGTAAGTGGCCAGTGTCCAGGGGCTACCCGAAAAACCTATTAGTGGAACTCGGCCATTGAGTTCTTTGCGGATGGTGCTGACAGCATCCATCACATACCGAAGTGAATCATTCGGGTCGGGGACGGGCAGCTTTTCAACATCCGCTGCGCTCTTGACAGGATTTGAAAATTTCGGACCCTCACCCGCTTCAAAATGCAAACCAAGACCCATCGCATCGGGGATGGTGAGTATGTCGGAGAACAGTATTGCCGCATCCAGATTAAATCGATCAATCGGTTGCAAGGTGACTTCGCAGGCAAGCTCCGGGTTGCTACACAGGCTCATGAAGTCACCGGCCTGCTTTCGCACTCGCAGGTATTCAGGCAGATAACGGCCTGCCTGTCGCATGACCCATACAGGCGTGCGTTCAACCTCTTCACGATTGAGGGCTCGTAGGTATAGATCGTTCTGTAGTTCTGCGCTCATTATTATTTGTTCTTTTGTCGCTTAGTCGGATCAGTCAGAGTTGCCCGCAGGCAGCAGGTGTTGCTATTACGCTACTTGTGGTTCTGCCGAAACTGCAGGCACTGTGTTTAAAAATTTGACTATGCCATCAGCAGCGTTGCGTCCTTCGAAGACGGCCGTGACCACAAGGTCGGAGCCGCGGACCATATCGCCACCGGCAAATACCTGCGGGTTACTTGTCTGGTGCATGTATTGAGCTTTTTCAGGTGCCAGTACTCTGCCACCATCATCGGTGTTGATGTCAAAGTCGGTAAACCAGTTTGCCGGATTAGGCCGGAAACCAAAAGCTATCAGAACCGCCTCAGCCGGAATGATTTGTTCGGTACCATCCACCAATTCTGGCATGCGGCGGCCGCGGGCATCAGGCTCTCCCAATTTGGTGGTAACAACCTTGACGCCTGTGACGCTACCAGCGTCATCACCAACGATTTCCACAGGTTGTCTGTTCCATAGAAACTCGACACCTTCCTCTTTTGCGTTTTTAACTTCGCGGCGTGAACCCGGCATGTTCTTTTCATCTCGGCGATACGCGCAGGTGACCGATCTAGCACCCTGACGGATAGAGGTTCTGTTGCAGTCCATGGCGGTATCACCCCCACCAAGGACCACCACTCGCTTACCTTCAAGGTTTACAAAATTGGCCTCGTCGGTGTCCCAGCCGTATTGATGATTGACATTGGATATCAGGAACGGTAAGGCTTCATGCACGTTGTTCATATCTTCACCGGGAAATCCGCCTCGCATGGATGTGTAGGTGCCCATTCCAAGGAACACGGCATCGTAGTCATCAAGCAATGTCTGGAAGGCGATGTCTTTGCCAATTTCCGTATCGAGAACAAACTCTATACCCATCTCTTCCATGATCTCGCGGCGCGTGAATACCACTTCTTTTTCGAGCTTGAAGGGTGGAATACCAAAGGTGAGCAGACCACCGATTTCAGAGTACTTGTCGTAGACAACTGCTTTGACGCCGTTGCGTGTGAGTACATCTGCACAGCCTAGTCCTGCAGGTCCTGCACCTATGACAGCAACCTTGTGGCCGCCAGGTCTGACTGACGACATATCCGGGCGCCAACCTTGCTTGAGTGCTTCGTCAGTAATGTATTTTTCTATAGATCCGATGGTGACTGCGCCAAAGCCATCGTTAAGCGTACAGGCACCTTCACACAGTCTGTCTTGTGGACATACACGGCCGCACATTTCAGGCAGTGAATTAGTTTTGTGTGACATTTCAGCGGCTTCAAACAGATTGCCCTCCGCAACCAGTTTTAACCAGTTGGGAATGTAGTTGTGTACCGGGCACTTCCATTCACAATACGGATTGCCACAGGCAAGGCAGCGAGAGGATTGTGCGGCGGCTTTCTCCGGGTTGAATTGCCCGTAAATTTCCTTGAAATGCTTGATACGAACTGGTGCCTTGATCTTTTTCGGATCCTTTCGTGGCAGTTCGAGAAACTGAAACGTCATGTCACTCATAGATTGTTCTCTGCGATTTACCTTACGGCGCACATTTGCACGTAAATGTGCTTGGTCAGGCAGTTATTCATACGTAGTGTCTGGCGGAGTAGGCGTGTGATCAGCCTATAGGGCTGTCCGAGAATAACGATCGAGGCTGAAAGGGCCCCGCGACAGTGTAAAATTTTGAGTCAGATTTACTCGTCAATTGAGGTGAATAGTTGTTCTATTCGCCGAGATTTACGAGGAAAGCTGGCAAAAATATCACGCTGTCGGAAGGTCGCCTCCGGTACGGTCAGCTTATTTTCGAACAGGCTCCTGAGCTTATCATACCGTTCATTGGCAAGATTTGGGCGGCCTGGCTGACGGTGAATCTCGCTTTGCCGGGGTTGGCAGCAGGCACGGCTGTTACACAGAAAGCCTGTTCTTGATGATTTTGCTCACGCTTCCCATGTCTGCCCGGCCTTGCATCTGTGGTTTCACCAATCCCATAACCTTCCCCATGTCCTTGACTGATGTGGCACTGGCCTTGCCGATGGCAGCGTCGATAATCTGGTCTATCTCTGCGTCTGAGAGTTGCACGGGCAGGTAGGCCTGGATTAATTCGGATTCGGTCTGCTCGACGGCGACCAGGTCTTCCCGACCAGCTTTGGAATATTGAGCAATTGATTCCCGGCGCTGTTTCAGCATTTTATCGAGTAGCGCAATGACATTGTCTTCGTCAAGCTCGATGCGTTCGTCAACTTCACGTTGCTTGATGGCTGCCGAGACTAGCCGTAATGTGCCAAGGCGCTGCTTTTCGCCTGCCTTCATCGCTGTCTTGATGTCGTCGAGGATTCGCTTTCGAGTGTCGCACATTTATCAGGTCTCACTGTAGGGGCCCGGTGAGGCCACACCGGCGTGAGACGGAATTTACGCACACGCAGCACGGCGCAGGATAGGCCGGATCGTATTTCCGACCAGGGCTGGATAACTGATTGTGCCCGGCGGTCACGCGCGTCGGGTGATCGGCCGCCAGACAGGCTTTATGCCTTTAATAATCTATCGGTTGACGGACCACTAATACATGCGTACGCGACGTGAAGATTCTTTCGATACCTTCTTTTGATGACGTTTTACCGCTGCAGCAGCTTTACGCTTGCGTTCCGTCGTGGGCTTTTCATAGAACTCGCGACGACGCGTTTCAGTCAGGACACCGGCTTTTTCGCATGAGCGTTTGAAGCGGCGCAGGGCCATTTCGAAGGGCTCGTTTTCTTTAACTCGTACTGAAGGCATTAATGAATACTCTGCTTAGCTATGAGGCTGAACGTTGGACAGCCCACTATCATAACTGTTTTCTAACTGTTTTCGTGCCAGAATTTCACGCGATGAGTTAATTATTTGAGACCCATGATAACCCTTGGTGTAGAAAGTTCGTGTGACGAGACCGGTCTGGCCCTGTATTGCAGCTCGCAGGGGCTGCTGGCCCATACCCTGTTCAGTCAGGTTGATTTGCACGCGCTATATGGCGGGGTGGTGCCTGAGCTCGCCTCCCGGGACCACGTAAAACGCCTGGTACCGCTGACACGCGAAGTCTGCGACAAGGCGGGTATAACGCTGTCGCAGATAAGTAACGTTGCCTACACGCGAGGGCCAGGTCTGGCCGGCGCGCTGCTCACCGGAGCGATGATGGCGCGTTCTCTGGCGTGGTCGCTGGATGTGCAGGCTTTGGGTGTCCACCATCTGGAGGGACATCTACTTGCGCCGATGCTGGAGGAGCAGCCACCAGCTTTTCCGCTGGTGTGTCTGCTGGTATCGGGTGGGCACACGCAATTGATTGAAGTCAGGGGGCTGGGCGATTACACCCTCATGGGGGAGACTATTGACGATGCAGCGGGCGAAGCCTTCGACAAGACCGCTAAAATGATGGGTTTGGGTTATCCCGGCGGGGCGGCACTTTCAGCGCTCGCTCAATCGGGTGATGCCAAAGCGGTCAGCCTGCCAAGGCCGATGTTGAATCGACCGAATCTGGATTTTAGCTTCAGTGGGCTGAAGACAGCGGCAATCACGCGCTGGAAGGCGTTTTCGGGTACTGAAGCTGAAAGGCAGATATTCATGGCAGATCTGGCAGCAAGTTTTGAACTTGCCGTTGTTGATGTGCTGATGGGCAAAAGTGTCAAGGCATTGGAGCAGAGTGGTTTGTCCACGCTGGTCATCTCTGGAGGTGTCAGTGCTAACCGCACCTTGCGTGCTGCGGCTGACGCTATGCAGCGTAATGAGAAACTGACCGCCTTCTACCCCAGACTGGAATTTTGCACAGACAATGGCGCCATGATCGCACTTGCCGGCTCACGGCGGTTCATGCGTGGCGAAGCTGATGAGCTTGCAGTTAATGTCAGGCCGCGCTGGCCTCTGGAGGAATTGACTTCGAACTCGAAGTTGCGATCTGATTATCAATGATCCCGGCCTCCAACGCTAGTCCATCCACTTGATAGTCCGTCCACTTGATAGTGTGGAGCACCACATTATCAAGCCTTCGGACTACTGTTTCAGCGCTTCCCGATAAGAGGCTCACTACCGTCAATCAAGCGACTGATGTTGCTTCTGTGCGTGTAGAAAAGGAACCCTGCGATAATCACGAATGCCAGAGCGAACACGTGCTGAGCGTCAAACAGCAGGTAGAGCGGTACCAACACAAATGTTACCAGCGCTGCCAGTGACGAGCGCTTGAATGTCAGGCTCACGGCTAGCCATGTCAGCAAAGCAAGTGCGCCCACCGAAAGGCTGACGCCAAGCAATGCGCCCAGTGCTGTCGCTACGCCTTTACCGCCCTGAAACTGGAAAAATATCGGGTAGAGATGTCCAATAAACGCAGCGATGGCGGCCAGGGCAATAGTGGGCGGGTGTGATGTCATCATCGCTGTGACAAAGACGGGTAGAAACCCCTTCAAGCCATCGCCCAGTAGAGTCAGTGCGGCAGGTAGTTTGCCACCCACGCGTAGAACATTGGTGGCACCCGGATTGCCGGAACCCTTGGTGCGCGGATCGTCCAGCCCCATGGCGTGGCAGACCAGAATTGCAGCAGACACCGACCCTGCAAGATAGGCAAGCACAGCTGTAATAAGCGCTGGTAACGCAAGTTCGGCAGTCAACATGTAATAGACTCTGCTAATCGACAAGGCATGCACTATAAAATAGATGAGCATTAAGAGCTATGGGCTTGAATCGCTGCAGTGCCAGGCTCAATGTTGCTTGCGCCCGCGGCATCATCAGGATCGTTTGTCATGAGTACGCTGATACAACCCGCACCAATTCGCACCGTCAGACGTCAGTTTCTCAAATCACTGGATAGCTTTGACTCGCATGCTGCTGTTTTCGAGGCGGTGAGTGATCGCTTGCTTGCTCGCCTGGAGCTGCTGGCAATCAAGCCCTCACGGGTGCTGGATCTGGGTTGCCGGACCGGTTACCAGCTGGCGGCTCTGGCGCAACGCTATCCGGAAGCGGAAATTGTCGGCGCTGATCCTGCTCCCGGTAAACAAGCCAGGCTACCTCGTAGCTGGCCGCGCTGGTTGCGCCGCTCACAACCGGCAGAGCCTGGCAGGGTTGCCTGTGATCCGCATGAGTTGCCGTTTGCTACCGACAGTTTTGATCTGGTTATTTCCAATCTGTTGCTGCCCTGGTGCCATGCCCCGCACAGGGTATTTGAGGAAGTGGCTAGAGTGCTTGCCCAGGATGGTGCTTTCATGTTTACCAGCGCAGGCCCTGATACATTGATGGAATATCGGCGCTCATGGGCATCTATCGACGGCCATTTGCATGGTTTCGGGCTAATCGATATGCATGATCTGGGCGATACGATGATGGCGGCAGGATTTGCAGCTCCTGTGCTGGATAGAGATAATCTGATGGTGGATTACCCTGACATTTCCTCGTTGCAAAAGGAGTTGCGATCGTTAGGGGCGAGCAACATTGCCACTGGCCGAAGAGCGGGGCTGATGTCTCATAGTGTCGATGCCAGACTAGGCAGTACCGTCAGTTCTGATGAAAGGTTTCCCGTCACACTGGAGCTCGTTCAAGGGCATGGATGGAAAGGCAGTTTGCAATCTGTAACCAATGTATCTGGAGATGTCAGCGTTTCAGTCGATAGTCTCAGAGGCTCCTGGAGTCAGAAAGTTGGCCGAAAGCGCTAGAATTGGATCCACCCGAAACGCAAGAATCTTGATATTTCGGGTGAATGGATTAGGTGGATGGATTACATAAACGGACTAATAGTGGCTGTCATAATCTCTCAGCCCTAAGCCAGAAATACTCCGGACATAAGTTATATTGGTATTGTTGCCAACCTGGATCTACAGTTGGCCAGAACATCGCATACACAACTGAGTGGGAAGTTTCGGCGTAAACAATGCATGATTGAAGTTCAGGATGAGAAAGACACCACCACCCGGCTCATAGTGACAGCCAACCGGTCAATGAGCTGGAAGGCGAACTTGTATCTTGCTGCCAGTCTTGGCTTTATCTGCATGGGTGTGGCGGTAGCAATGGCAACATACGGATTGTGGATGGTCATACCGTTTGCAGGCCTTGAGATTGTGTTTATCGTTGCCTGTCTTTATCTGACCCTCAAGCGCCTGTCACGCCAGGAAGTAATAACGGTAAACAATGAGGCGATCACGCTGGAGTGGGGTTACAATCGTCCGGATGTCGTAGTAAATCTGCCCCGCCGACGGAGCCGTTTGTCGTACCAATGCAAGGACAGTGCGTTTGAAGTCGGAGATCTGTGTCTTTCAGCACACGGACAACGATACGATCTTGGTCGGTGTCTTAATCGCGAAGAGAAAAAGGCGCTATATGGTGAGCTGCAGTTGGCGCTTGCCAAATAGCTTGTGACTTAACGTCATAGATGATGGTCCAGAAAGTTATATTCGATGTATCAAATTGCCCAATTACAAATTGGGCACTTACGTATACTCTTGACCGGTTAAAGAATATGAAGAAAAATTCGATCGAATCCTTCGGCGGTATTCTTGCAACCAGACAGCATTTGCGGGACATCAGGTCTACGATATTTTATGCATGAAATACAGAAATTACAGTTATCGATCTTTGGAGAGTGGGTTATGAGGTCTAGCGTTTACCGATCGGGTTTTCGTTGGGCGTTCCTGACGGTTCTGTTACTGGCGCTCCCATTGGGTGCCTGGGCAGACTGGGGCGCATTGAATATGACCAAGGGTGTCACAGAGATAAGCAATGAGGTTTATACCCTCCATATGCGGATCTTCTACATTTGCTGCGCTATCGGTGCCGCCGTTTTCGGCGTCATGATCGTCTCCATGTTTCTGCATCGAAAATCGCGGGGAGCAAAGCCTGCAACATTCCACGAAAGCACCTCAGTAGAAATTGTCTGGACCGTCGTGCCATTGGTCATTCTTATTGTCATGGCAATTCCGGCAGCCAGAGTGCTTATCAAGATGGAGGATTTCAGCGATTCTGAAATGTCCATCAAGGTAACCGGCTACCAGTGGCGCTGGCACTACGAATACATGGAAAGCGGCGTCAGTTTTTATAGCCAGCTGGACGCAGAACACAACAAGGCGCGTCAGCAGGGGGCCGACGTCGATCTGGCAGAGACGTTTATAGGCACCGACTTCAACGGTGAGGAGGAGGTATACCTGCGACAGGTTGATAACGAGCTCGTGGTGCCGGTAGGCAAAAAAATTCGTTTTCTACACACAGCTGCTGATGTTATCCACTCCTGGTGGGTGCAGGATCTCGCCATCAAGAAGGATGCAATTCCGGGTTTTATCAACGAAAACTGGGCACGCATCGAGGAGCCCGGAATCTACCGGGGCAAATGCGCGGAGCTTTGCGGAAGAGACCATGGATTCATGCCTGTTGTCGTCAGGGCTGTACCGCAGGAAGAATTTGATGCATGGGTTGCCGACAAGCAACAAGCCATGGCTCAAGCAGATACTGAGAGCGGTCGTCAGTGGTCACACCAAGAGCTGGTGGCGACAGGTAAAGAGGTGTATCAGGCTAATTGCATGAGCTGCCATCAGGCCGAGGGTCAGGGAATACCGGGCATGTTTCCCGCCATTTCAGGCAGTGACATCGCTACCGGCAGTATCGACAAGCACATCAACACCGTTATGGAAGGAATAGAGGGCACCTTGATGTCGCCTTTTGGCTCGGTATTGTCAGATGCCGATATTGCAGCAGTCATTACTTATCAAAGAAACGCACTGGGCAACGCCATGGGCGATACGCTTCAGCCTGCACATATCGGCTCGCTGCGAAAAGACATCGATATAAAAGCACCGTCCAGCGTTGCATCGGCGGTCAATACCATTGAAACAGAGGGAGTCAACTGATGAGTTCTAATGATGTTACCCATCACGCGGCTGATGATCACGATCATCATCATGACCACGATGAGCATGGTCCAGCGCCAGGGTTAATGCGCTGGGTTACGACTACAAACCACAAAGACATCGGTACCTTGTATCTGTGGTTCTCGCTTGTCATGTTTTTTATCGGTGGCGCTATGGCACTGGTCATCCGCGCTGAGTTATTTCAGCCCGGCATCCAGATCGTTGATCCGATGTTTTTTAATTCCATGACCACCATGCACGCCATCGTCATGATCTTTGGTGTGGTCATGCCAGCGTTTGTCGGTTTGGCCAACTGGATGATTCCGATGATGATCGGCGCTCCGGATATGGCGCTGCCCAGACTGAACAACTGGTCTTTCTGGATCATGCCTTTCGCTTTCACTATCATGCTCTCCACACTGTTCATGGATAGTGGTGGTCCGGCAGGTGGCTGGACCTTGTATCCACCGCTGGTATTGCAGATGGGTGACAGTTTTGCCTACGTAATATTTGCCATACATTTTCTGGGTATTTCATCGGTCATGGGCTCGATTAACATCGTCGCTACCATCTTCAATATGCGCGCGCCCGGCATGACCTTCATGAAGATGCCTATGTTTGTATGGACCTGGCTGATCACGGCGTATCTACTCATCGCAACCATTCCGGTATTTGCCGGTGCGGTAACCATGCTGCTCACCGACCGCTTCTTTGGTACCAGCTTTTTCAGTGCTGCTGGTGGTGGTGATCCGGTCATGTTCCAGCACATTTTCTGGTTTTTCGGCCATCCAGAGGTTTATATCCTGATCTTGCCGGCATTCGGAATCGTGTCGTCCATCATTCCGACATTTGCCAGAAAGCCATTGTTTGGTTATGACTCAATGGTCTACGCTACGGCATCAATCGCCTTTCTGTCTTTCATAGTCTGGGCTCACCACATGTTTACCACAGGCATGCCGTTGGCGGGCGAGCTGTTCTTCATGTTCTCTACCATGCTGATTTCCGTTCCCACAGGCGTCAAGGTGTTTAACTGGGTAGCGACGATGTGGCGTGGGTCGATGACCTTCGAGACGCCGATGCTGTTTGCCATCGGCTTTGTCATCATGTTTACCGTAGGGGGTCTGTCAGGTCTGATGCTGGCGATAACACCTGCCGACATCCAGTATCACGACACCTATTTTGTGGTGGCTCACTTTCACTACGTACTGGTGCCTGGTGCCATCTACTCCCTGATGGCAGCGACGTATTACTGGATGCCCAAGTGGACCGGTAATATGTACGATGAGAAACTGGGGAAGCTGCATTTCTGGATTTCCACAGTGTTCGTCAACGTCCTGTTCTTCCCCATGCACTTTGTGGGTCTTGCCGGCATGCCTCGGCGTATCCCGGATTACAGCTTGCAATTTGCAGACTGGAACATGATTGCCACCATCGGTGCTTTCGGTTTCGGCTTCAGTCAGCTTATGTTTGTGTACATCATCGTCAAGTGTGTACGTGGTGGTGAGAAGGCGACTGCTGAAGTCTGGGAAGGTGCCAGAGGTCTTGAGTGGACGGTAGCATCACCTGCGCCTTATCATACCTTTGAGACTGCACCTGCTATTGACGCTGCAACGGTCACTCGATAACCGCCATGAGTGACAAGAACGCCGGTCATTCCACGACGCTTGATTCGTCAATTGCTGCCGATGCCAGTCTGGAGTCTGTGGCGAGTGATGTCAGCAAGCCGGGCTTTTTTCGACGCTATCGTCTGCCGCTACTACTTGCCGTCGTGGCTGTTTGCCTGTATGCCACCAGTATTCTTTACATACTCTATGGCAGAGGGCAGGTAGCGTGAGTGTGGACGAAGCCAACCCGGTACCAGCGATTACCGACAGTGCTTCGAAGCATGTAAATACCCGAAAACCAAAATCTCATCTAAAGGTGAGTATGAAAATGCTGGGTATCGCAGCTGGCATGTTTGGTTTTGGTTACCTGATGGTGCCCATGTACAACATCATTTGTGACATCACAGGTTTGAATGGTAAAACGGGCCGCGTCAGTGTGGAGTCGGTAGCGGAAGCACCAGCAAATGAAGATCGTGAAGTTATTGTAGAATTTGTATCCAGCATTAACCAGAGCGGGTCGTGGATATTCAGGCCAGAGGTGAAAACCATGACGGTGCAGCCTGGTAAGCTTTACAACACCAGCTATTACGCAGAGAATCTCACCGACGACTTTGTTGTGGCCCAAGCCACGCCAAGTGTGAGTCCTTTCTCAGCTGCAAAATATTTCAATAAGACAGAGTGCTTTTGCTTTACTCGCCAACCGTTTGAAGGCAAGAGCTCAAAGGATATGCCGCTAACTTTCATTATTGATGAAGATTTGCCAATTAATGTAGACCGTGTAACGTTATCCTATACGTTCTTTCGGTCGCCAGAACAGAGTGCTGACCAGAGTTAAGCGCTGAAATTACATAATCGGGCTGGTTGTTTTAACTATCCATGCCTGTATTACTGATGACAAACCGGGTGGCGCTTGCTTCCCAAAGGATCATGTATGAGTTCGACGACAACTGGCTATTACATCCCTCACGCGGCCCGATGGCCGATCGTGGGATCGGTAGGTCTGTTCATTTTCTTCTACGGTTTTGCTACGTGGCTGAACGGCGGTGCCTTTGGCAAGGAGATGTTTTTCATTGGCACGGCTATCGTCGTGTTCATGATGTTTGGCTGGTTTGGTCTGGTGGCCAAAGAGAGCGAGTCTGGTACCTACAACAGTCAGGTGGACACCTCATTCCGCATGTCCATGATGTGGTTCATCTTCTCCGAAGTCATGTTTTTCGCAGCCTTCTTTGGAGCCTTGTTTTATGCCCGTACTTTCTCAGGTCCATGGTTGGGCGGGGCAGGCGGTGGCGGTGCGGACATGACCAACGAGGTGCTATACCGCGGTCATCACTATGTATGGCCAAGTAACGGACCAAGTCATATAGGCGGCGACTTTGCGCAGATGGGCTGGTTTGGACTGCCGCTGATCAATACGCTTCTGCTGCTAACAAGTGGCTTGACGTGTACCTTTGCACATCACGCTATTCGTGCTGGTCATCGTCAGCCGTTTATTTTGTGGCTGCTGGCGACAGTTTCTCTGGGCTTCATCTTTGTCGGCCTGCAAGCGTACGAGTATTATCACGCGTATCACGCCCTCAATCTGAAGTTGACCAGTGGTATTTACGGCTCAACCTTTTTCATGCTGACGGGGTTTCATGGTTTCCATGTCACCATGGGGGCTATCATTCTTTTAGTGGTTATGCTGCGAGCCACAAGAAAACACTTCAGCGCTGAAAACCACTTCGCCTTCGAGGCGGCAGCCTGGTATTGGCACTTCGTTGATGTGGTCTGGTTGGGGCTGTTTATCTTTGTCTACCTGCTCTGACTCACCCAACGTTTTCGGGTCTATCTGAAGGGGCGGTTTATCCGCCCTTTCCCGTTTTCAGCTTATGCGATTATTTTGAGTCTCCAGCGTCTGGAAACCTGAAAGCCCTGGAATTACTCAACGATGGGACGTCGGCCACCGCCTGAGCGTTCCTGATTACCGTCAATGACCGTATCAGTGGGTGCAGGCCGAGAGCCTTGCGCTGATAACGGACTGGGGTTTAGCTCGATAACACCAGTAGCACCGGCTATCATCACGACGACAATGGCAACAATTGATAGCCCGATTCGTACAGAAAGCGCATTAACGGTGCGGTTCGTCTGCCCTTTATCTTTGACCAGAAAATACAGCCCTGAAAACAGGCTGACGATGACAAAACCGAGTAAGAGCAAGACGATGAGTTTGACTAGAAGCATAGAGCGGGAAAAGTCTGCGGGTTCAATCCACGGCAAATGAGGCAGCCTGGTGGAGAAGGGGTGGCTAGCTGTTACGTGTCTTGCAGGCAAACGGCCCAATCGACCTACGTTGATAGGGTACCACTATGAGAATTGGTAATCGTCGGTTCGCACCAGCGCTGTGGGCAGTCATGCTTTATGTGTTCGTGCTGTCATGTATGTTGTGGTTGGGCATGTGGCAACTTGAGCGTGCTGCTCTCAAAGTATCGATGCAAACAGCGGCTGAGGCTGCCATGCAGGCGGAGCCAGCCCCTTTACCGTCGGTTGATAATATAGCGGTTGCAGCATCGCAGTATCAACGAGCACGCCTAACTGGTACCTATGACCCTGAGCGTCAGTTTCTCTGGGATAACCGTACACATAAAGGTCGGGCTGGCTATGAGGTGATTTCGCTTCTCAGGCTTGAGTCGGGAGCACTGGCGCTGGTAAACCGGGGGTGGATAGCACCGGGTGCCAATCGTCAGCAGCTTCCCGATGTTGCGCTTCCAACGTCGGCTCTTGGCGTCAATGTCACCATCGAAGGGTATCTTTCGCAGCCATCTAAAGGTTTTGCCAGTGGCGATGCGATTACGGGCGAAAAGCAATGGCCTAGGCTTCTGCAGTTTTTCGATTATGAAGCGATTTCGCTAGCCGTGGGTGAGCCGATAGTGCCAGCCATCGTACAAGCTCAAGCGCTGGACACTGATTCAAGCACGCAGCTTGTGTTAACGTCTCGGCCTGAGTGGTTGGAAGCCAACTGGCAGCCAGCGGCGACAGGTCCAGCCAAGCACTACAGCTATGCATTTCAGTGGTTTGCAATGGCATTGGCGTTAACTGGCATATTTCTGGTAGTCAATACGCGTAAAGCGCAATCCGGGCGGTCGCAAGATGACACCCCGTCGGATAGTATTAAAGAGCATGAGTCATGAGTAATACATCTAATACCATGGAATCCGGGCAACCCGCGTTGCCGCAAATAGACCCTGCCAAGCGCAGGCGCTCAAGAATCAAGCTGGTTTCCATCTTTGCTATTTTTGCAGTGCCCCTGATTCTTGCCAGTATCTATCTGCATCTTGTGCGCAGTAGCGGCGGCTCCATAGGTGATACGTCCCGTGGGCAGCTCATAGCACCTGCGGTACCATTGACCGATTTCTCGCTGCAGGCTGCAGACGGTGAGTTCAATCTGGATTCGGTACGCGGGATCTGGACTATGCTGTACATGCCAGCAGGGGATTGCCTTGATACCTGCGAGCGCAACCTCTACCACATGCGACAGGTTCGGCTCGCTTTGAACCATCGTATGGATCGTGTTCAGCGTGCGGTGCTGGTGCAGTCTCCTACACAGGTTAATCCCGAACTACTGGCCGAGCATCCGGGGCTTGTCGCTGCAACCGGAAGTGCCGATGAGCAGTTGCAATTGAGCGATCAGGTGTACAAAGCGCAAGAAGGCATGGAGCCGCTGGATGATGCTATTTATCTTATCGATCCGTTTGGTAATATCATGCTCCGTTTTCCTCCCGATCTCGAGCCGAAGTCTATGCTCAAGGACGTAAAACACCTGTTAAAAGTGTCACGCATCGGGTAACCTTGCAACCGTCTGCCGACGCCTCCAGGCAGTCTGGCTGGACAAAGACCGATGAAAACCACATCCCGGATAAAACCCGCTGACGCAATCTTCAGCCACACGCTTCTACACTGGCGAGATTATCTCGAGATAACAAAACCTAAAGTGGTTTTGCTACTCGTGTTCACCGCACTTGTGGGTATGGCACTGGCGGTACCTTTGTGGTTGCCGTTACAAGAGACTTTTTTTGGGCTACTGGGAATTGGTCTTGCGTCAAGCTCGGCTGCAGCGATTAATCATGTGATTGATCAACGCAGCGATGCCATCATGAAGCGCACCGAAAATCGTCCTATTCCACAGGGTGCTTTAACGACAAAGCAATGTCTGGTGTTCGCTATCGCGATCGGTGTCATTGCCATGATCATGCTGGTGGTACTGGTCAATGTACTTACCGCTGTGCTGACATTCTTCTCGTTAATCGGTTATGCCATCGTCTATACGGTCTATTTGAAACGAGCTACCCCACAGAACATCGTTATAGGCGGAGCGGCTGGTGCTATGCCGCCAGTGCTGGGATGGGCAGCAGTGACCAATGAAGTGACTGCTGCACCCCTGCTGCTGTTCCTTATTGTGTTTATCTGGACTCCGCCGCATTTCTGGGCGCTTGCCATTCACCGGCGTGATGATTACGCCAAGGTAGACATACCCATGCTACCGGTAACCCACGGCATCCCGTTCACGCGTATTCAGATTTTTCTTTACACGGTGTTGCTGGTTATTGTCAGTATTTTTCCTTATCTGATACAGATGAGCGGGCCGTTGTATCTGGCAGGTGCGCTGGTGCTGGGTGTAATGTTTCTGTGGCATGCCTGGAAAATGTTTGATGACGAGGCTACCAAACAGCCGATAAAGACATTTGTGTTTTCGATTAATTACCTGATGTGGCTGTTCGGCATCATGTTGCTTGATCACTACATTCCTGTTGTTATGCGATTGTTCCAGGTATAGAAGATTTGACCTGACGGTCGTAGTTGCCGTAGGTCAGTATTCCCAGGTCTACGGATCATCGGTGTCCCTTCTTTTGAGCCAGAAGCGGAATGCCAGTCTTTCGTCGAAAAATCTTAATAGTGCGAAAAAATCGCCTTCACAGGGCTAATTGATCAGTATTTTCGTATGGTGGATTAGAAAACGGCGACTTTTTTCTGTTTCATTTCTGACAGATACTCGAGTAACGAAAAACCGAGTTGGTGATCTTCTTGCAGCCGGGTACGGAGAATAGTACTCAATCTATTGAACGCTACCACCAAATTCTAGGAAAGACCCTTTATGTTTCTCTTCATTCTGGCTATGGTCATAGGCTGTTTTGGCCTGTACTTTGGCGGCGATTTCCTACTCAAAGGTGCCACATCCGTGGGCCGCAAGCTTGGCTGGTCAGCGGCTGTTATCGGCTTTGTGCTGGTTTCACTGGGCACTAGTGCGCCGGAGCTGTTTGTCAGCGCAGGCGCTGCATTGCAGGGTTATGGAGACATCGCGGCAGGCAATGTGGTTGGCTCGAACATTGTTAACGTGGCAATCGTTCTGGGATTGGGTGCTGTCATTTTTCCTTTAGTGATAAACCATTCCATCCGGATTCATCAGCTGCCACTCATGATGGCGCTTACCTTCCTGGCGTTTATATTCCTGATCGATGGACATGTGGGCAGGATAGAGAGTCTGGTCCTTCTCGCCGCAGCTTGCGCCAGTGTCTGGTGGGCTATGCGTGTCGATGGTGTTCCTGATCTGGAGGAGGCTTTGAGTGAGGATGTGATGTCGGCAAGCGAGCAATCTGCGCTGGTAAGTCTTGGCTATGTACTTGCCGGTATTTTGTTGCTTATCATCGGGGCGGAAGGGCTTATATGGGGAGGCAAGGGTCTGGCAACAACGTTTGGCGTTCCCGATGCGGTAATTGCCCTTACGGTGACATCCATAGGCACTGGTCTGCCAGAAATCACGGCAACTATCATTGCGGTTGCTCGGAAAGACACGGATATGGCGGTGGGTAATGTCGTGGGTTCTAACCTGCTTAACATAGGTCTGGTGCTGGGTGTCAGTGGCTTGATAGCGCCCATCGATAGTCAAGGTGTCGGCATGTTGCCATTGGGCATCATGCTTGGCAGTTCGGTACTGCTCATGGCACTGGCCTGGCGCCCCGGGTATATCGCTCGTTGGGTGGGAGGAGGCTTGCTGTCTGGTTTTGCTGCGTACACAGTCATGCTGGTGCGATAGTGTCAAAACATCCGTGACCCATTAACAGATCTGAAACTAATGCGACATCTTAACTACAATCATTTGCTGTATTTTCATACAGTTGCTCGTGAGGGTAGCGTTGCGCGTGCCGCCAAGGTGCTGCACCTGACGCCACAAACAGTCAGCGGTCAAATCAAACTGCTGGAAGATGTTATCGGCGATCCACTGTTTTTAAGAGTAGGGCGTGGCTTGACCTTATCAGACACCGGTCGAGTAGTTCAGACTTATGCCGACGAGATATTTTCAGTCGGCACAGCACTGGCTCAACGTCTGGCAAGTTCTGCCGAGCAGAGTACGCGGGAGCTGCGGGTGGGTATCGTCGATTCATTTCCAAAGCTTGTCGCCAGTAAATTGCTGGGGGTGACGCTGGGTTCGGAGATCCCGGCCAAATTGTCGTGTGCGGAAGGCAAGCTTGAATCGTTACTGGCAGATTTATCCGTTCACAAACTCGATCTGGTGCTCTCCGACCGGCCGGTGCCAACCGAGCTTAATGTGCGTGCCTACAACCACCCGCTAGGTTCCAGCAAGCTGGCGTTCTTTGCGCCGCAAAGCTGGTCTGAAGAAAGGGTCAATAATTTTCCACAATGCCTGGCTGAGGTGCCGGTACTGATGCCAGACTCTTCATCGGCTTTACGACGCGGTCTGGATCACTGGTTTGATGAGATGGAGATAGTGCCAAGGATTGTTGCAGAATTCGATGATAGTGCGTTGATGAAGACCTTCGGTGAAGCGGGCTTGGGAGCGTTCCCGGCACCAGACATGATAGCTGACGATGTCGTCAGGTGTTTTCATGCAAGACAAATTGGCACGGTGGAGGGTCTGACAGAAAGCTTTACTGCTATCTCGCCTCAACGCCGCCTGCGCCACCCGTCAGTGTTGAGCATTGCTGAGAATGCTCAGAAGTTGTTTATTCAATAGGAAAATATCTTGAGCGAGCTACGTGCGTTGAAAGTGGCAAACACACATGTGGGAAAAAACGTTTGCTCATTTTAACGTGCCTTTGTTTTGTCCAAACAGAGCATAGTCATTACCGCAAACTTGCCCAGGTAGAACGTGCCGCATCGTCAAGCTACCGGGGTATCTCCAACTTTGAAATTAAACAAATCTTCGTCATATTGAGCGTACGATTCGTACTGAAGAAGCTCGTATAGATCTCTTCGATGCTGCATGCGATCCAACAACGCGTTCTGGTCGCCGGTTTGTAATAGGGTATCGAGCCCGCGATTAACTTCACCCATCGCAAGGCGCAGGGTAGTTACCGGGTAAATCACCAGATTAAATCCCAGCATTTCAAGCTCGGTCTTGTTAAGTAGGCGGCTTTTGCCAAATTCAGTCATATTGGCCAACAGCGGAACATCCAGTGCCGAGCGCACACGTTCGAATTCGGCCTCCGATTGCATGGCTTCGGGAAATATCATATCAGCGCCAGCGTCCACATAGGCTTTCATCCGGTCAATGGCTTTTTCAAGCCCTTCTACCGCCCGTGCATCGCTGCGTGCGATCACGCAGAAGTTGCTATCCAGACGAGCGCCACTGGCAGCCCGAATTCGTTGAACCATGTTGTCGGTGCTGACAATGTCCTTGCCGTCCAGGTGACCACAACGTTTGGGCATGACTTGATCTTCGATGTGACAGCCTGCCAAACCTGCCTCTTCAACAAATCGAACGGACCGTGCCGCATTCATCGGTTCACCAAACCCTGTATCGAGATCAATCAGTGTCGGTAAATCTGTGACCCGGCCTATTTGCCGTCCTCTTGACACAAATTCATCCGCTGTAGCGATGCCGATGTCAGGCAGGCATAGGTCTGCAGAGAGCACAGCACCAGATACGTAAATACCATCGAATCCCTTTTGCTCGATTAGCCGGGCGCACAGGGGATTAAAAGCGCCAGGGAACTGATGTAGTTTGCCGTCATTGACCAGGTTTCTGAAATCAGCACGCTTTTGTTCGGGCGTTTTCTGTGTGAATAACACTAGAAAATCCCCTTGGCATTGTTCACGGTCAGGAAACCCTGAGGAACCACTGGATTAAGTGATTTAATACCAGCAGCATCCAGTGCAGGAAGCCGTTGCACCAGATCCAGAAAGCGCTTGCTCTCGGAAGGTACTAATATCCCTTCAGTCAGTTCATGAAATTTTCCAATATATTCGGCACGAGCAAAAGGTCTGTTACCTTGTGGATGAGCATTTGCTACACCTTGTTCGTCCTCAAGTATGCTGCCGTCCTCCATGGTGATGACTACTCGAGCCCCGAAAGCCTTGAGCTGCGGGTCCTGAGAATGATACCGGCTGGTCCAGGCTGGGTCTTCGGTCGTGGATATTTTGTGCCAGAGTTGTATTGTATCCGGACGTCTCGCCCGCTCTGGCGCATAGCTATCTATGTGATGCCACTTGCCATCCTGTAGCGCGACGGCAAAAATATACATGATGGAATGATCAAGTGTTTCACGCGACGCCTCCGGGTCCATTTTTTGTGGATCACCGGCACCTGTTCCAATGACATAGTGAGTATGGTGAGAGGTGTGCAATACAATGGACCTGATCTTCTCAAAATCGTTGATTTTTTCGCCTAGCCTGAACGCAAGATCGATCAGCGCCTGAGATTGGTACTCGGCTGAATGCTCTTTGGTATAGCTGTCCATAATGGCGCGTTTTGGCTCTCCTCTGGCAGGCAAGGGTATGGTGTAGCCTGGCTCAAAAGGTGAGTTACCTTGATCTCTTGCGGTTCTTCCGTTCAGGATGTACGACACGAGAGAATCCTCACCTTCATAAATCGGGCTGGGTGCTCCTTCTCCACGCATACAACGATCAATGGCCTCTATGGCAAGCTTGGCAGCGTATGCCGGGGCAAAGGCTTTCCAGCTGGATATCTCGCCTTTGCGCGATTGCCTGGTTGTAATAGTGCAATGCAGACTTTGCTGAATAGCCTGATAACTCACTTCCGCGTCAAGCTCCAGTAAAGCTGCGAGTCCTGCTGCAGCCGATGGACCAAGATGAGCGATATGGTCTATCTTATGCTCGTGCAGGCAGATTCCTTTGGTTAGATTGATCTGAATTTCGTATGCAGCAGCAATGCCACGCATGAGTGCGAGACCGTTAAGCCCCTGCTGTTGTGCGACAGCTATAATCGGCGGAATGTTATCCCCCGGGTGTGAATAGTCTGCCGCCAGGAAGGTGTCATGAAAATCCAGCTCACGCACCGCCGTACCGTTGGCCCATGCTGCCCATTCAGCACACACGGTAACGTCCGCAGGCATTCCAAATATTGTCGCACCATCATCTCGGCGATGAGTCAGGGCCATCGCACGCGCTGTTTTAACCGGTCCACGGTTAACTGAAGCCACTGCGACCGCAGCGTTGTCGATGATCCGGTTAATGATCATATCCTGCACATCGTCTTCGATCGGCACAGGATCAGTTGCCACTAAGGCAATATTCCACGCCAGTTGGTCGGAGCGGGGTAGTTCATCTTTGGAAGCGGACGCGTTGAGTGGGAAGTTCAGCATAGGTCATCGTACACGTAAGATGAGGTTCAACGCTGTGCTGGATCAGTCGGCAACGCGTTCGGGTTTTTTTAATATTCGGCGTAGAAACATTGGCGCAACAAAGCCCAGGACTGCTGCTATCCACAAACCAATGGCTATCGGTGATGAGAAGAGGTAGCTTGCATCCCCGTCAGACAGCACCATGGCCCGGCGCAGCGCATCTTCCATATTGCCGCCCAGTAAAATTCCGAGGATTACCGGAACGGTAGGGATTTCAAGTTTGCGCAGAAAAAAGCCCAAAGCTCCAAAACCGATCATCAGCAAAAGATCAAAATAACTACCAGACAAGGAATAGATACCCACGAAAGATATCATGGTCACACCGGGTAACAAGATCCAGGCGGGTACCGACAATACACGCACGAAGATTTTTACCATCGGCACGTTCATGAGCAGCAGAACAACATTCGCAATAAGCAATGAGGCGATCAGACCCCAAACAACCTCTGGCCGATCGGTGAACAAGGTGGGTCCTGGTGTAATGTTAAGTGTCATCAGCAATGCCAGCAACACAGCCGTAGTCCCCGATCCTGGAACACCAAGCGTTAACATGGGTACCAGGGCGCCACCGGCAGCTGAGTTATTCCCGGCCTCTGGAGCGGCGATACCTTTGGGTACTCCAGTGCCAAACCCACCGTCCTTACCTGCAATGGATTTTTCAGACATATAAGCGAGGAAAGAACCCAGTGAGGCGCCGGCACCGGGCAATATACCCGCAATAAAACCTATTCCACTAGCACGAAGCATGGTCCATTTGGTCTCGAAGATATCCTTCCACGGGATAGTCACTTTATCCAGCTTTACACCCAGTGACGAGCTTTTGCCTTTGCTTTCGATAAACGAAAATACTTCGGTGACAGCGAACAGACCAACGATAGCCACCAGAAAATCCACACCGTCCATCAAATGCAAGCTACCCCCCGTTAGTCTTGGCATACCCGAGTTGTTATCCACGCCGATCATGGCAATGGCTAGCCCTATGCAAGAGGCAATTGCAGCTTTAGCCTGGTTACTTGATGCCATACCACCGAGTGTGCAGAAAGCTAATAAATAAAGCGCAAAGTACTCGGCAGGTCCGAACAAAAACGCTACGCGCGCCAAAAGTGGAGCGAGCATCATCAGACCTATAGTGGCCAGTAATGCACCGACAAACGAGGCCACACCAGAGAGTACTAATGCATCGCCAGCTCGTCCGCCCTTGGCCATCGGGTAGCCATCGAGGGTGGTCATTAACGCAGGTTCATCACCTGGAATATTAAGTAGAATAGACGAGATACGACCTCCATACATGGCGCCGTAGTAAACAGATGTCATCAATACCAGCGCGGATGTGGCATCCAGACCGAGTGTGAATGTAATCGGAATAAGGATTGCCACGCCATTGGATGGCCCTAAACCAGGAAGCGCACCAATGATGGTGCCCAGAAAACAGCCAGCGACAGCCAGCATCAATGTGTAGGGGGACAAGGCAATTGAGAATCCCAATGCCAGGTTTGAGAAAATATCCATCAGCCTCCGCCCGTAAACTGGCTAGGGAAAGCAACCAGCCCCAAGTCAAGGATAAACTTGAAGAGGATGAAGAGTCCTACCGAAAGACCACATCCTGCAAGGACAGCAGATAGCAGCCTTGGGGAAATCTGGAAACTGATAACGCTGGCGGCAATAGCCGTTGGGATAATAAACCCCAGGGGTTTCAGTGCAAAGGCATAGCCCACCAGCACGGCAAGTGCGACAAGCAGCGCAGTCCACGCTGGCAGTGTTGGCCATTGCGGGTTCGGATCGGGTCGGAAAATCATCACCAGTGAACTAAGGACAGCCACCGCTCCTATCATTAGCGGGAACGCTCTTGGACCGACGGGATCTGCCAGAAAGCTGGACTGGATTTGTGTTGCGCTCGCCATAAAAGCGAGCGCAACGAACAATACAACAAGACCAAAAATTCGGTCGCTTTGCATTACTGAATAACCCCAATTTCCTTGGAGAGTGTATTTATCTCAGCAACCAGATCATTCACATAGCTCTGGAAATCACTGCCTACTTTAGTAAACGGCGCAAGACCATTGGCGGTCATGGCCTCTTTCCACTCGGCACTGTCAGCTACTTTCTGTAATTTTCCAGCCCACTCGGTAAACACGTCATCGCCGACGCCTTTAGGGATATAGAGACCACGCCAGTTAACTGCAACAACATCGAAACCTTGCTCTTTAGCCGTTGGAATATCTTCAAAACCTGGAACGCGTTCTTCGGTAAGTACTGCCAGCACACGGACATCCCCAGATTTCACGAAACCCACAACCTCTGACATATCGCCGGACATGGCCTGGGTGAATCCACCCACAGTCTGGGTGATGGCATCTGCACCGCCATCAACACCAATGTACTTTACTTTTTTGATGTCGGTGAAGTCAGCGCGCTGCAAAATCATCAAGGGTTTTAAATGATCAAACCCGCCGGCTGCTGATCCTCCGGCAATAGCGACAGAGCCGGGGTCTGCTTTGATGGCGTCTACCATATCGTTCAGCGACTGGAATTCGCTGTCTTTAGCCACCACAACGACGCCAGGATCTGCGCCAATCGCACCGACAAACCTGACCTGGTCAGCCGTCATGCCTGCATAGGCATTCTGTGCCAGCCGAGTGGATGTGGCAGTGGATGCCGCGATGATAAGTTCTGCATCGTCGTTGCGCTCATTAACGACATGCCCATAGGCTAATCCGCCACCGGCACCGGCCATATTGGAAACCTGAATAGGTTTGTCCACCGCCCCGATGTCATACATGATTTTGCTGATTTGACGACAAGTGAAATCCCAACCGCCGCCGGGATTCGCTGGAGCGATGCATTCGGCGGCAATAGCGCTACCAGGTAAGCTCACCGCCAGTAAAGTGGCTGCGCAAAGTGAATTTGTGATTAGTTTTTTCATTTCTTCCTCCAAAGAAACAGCGGTCGAGTCAATATCGCTCGAATTGTCATTGTTGACTAACGTTATATTATTGTCAACAAAGTAAGTCATTCACATCATTTTCTATGGATAAATCAATAAAATGGCACTAGTATTGTGGGCAATATGATCGATTCATCAACTCAGGATAGCTCGGAGAGATTGGCCGCAGAAATTTGCGAGGAAATTGTTGACGGGAAATTGAACCCGGGCCAGAAGCTCAATGAGGTAGAGCTTGCCACCCGTTTGAACGTTGGTCGTGGACCAGTTCGTGAGGCCCTGAAACGACTTGCTGAAAGAAAACTTGTCGTCTATTCACCCAATGCCGGTGCGCGTGTCGTTGAGCACAGCCTGAAGCACATCGTTCACTTGTTTGAGGTGCGCGAACACCTGGAAGGGGCGGCTGCACGTCTGGCAGCGATAAAAATCACACCGGATCAAAAATCAGAGCTGCACACGCTGTTCGAATTACATGCGCACGATGTTCGTAAAGATCCTGATGGCGCATATATCCGGCTTGCGCAGGATCTCAATTTTCACTATGTGATCGTAAAGGCGTCTAACAATCCGATCTTGTTCAGCATTCTTTGCGAAGACCTGTATCCGCACATGAGGATGTTTCACAAGCAGCATAAACACATCTCCGGTCGAGGGAATAGAGCTCTGGAGGAACATCGCAGAATTCTCAATGCTATTGATGACGGGGACGCTGAGCTGGCTGAATTACTGATGAGAAGGCATATTGTCGCAGCGGGAGAGAGCCTTAAGAGCATGGCAGGATTGCATGCTTGAATTGTAGTGGTCGCGCGCGAAAACGGATTGTTTCGGCTGTTTCGGCTGTTTGGTAACGCAAAAAAAAGCCGCCCCCAAAAATTGGGAGCGGCCAATACATAACAACCGTTCTTCGCAATTTGTTGTATCAAGCAGCCATCAGATGCGTCTTGATCTTTTTCATTGCGGCCTTTTCGATCTGACGAATTCTCTCTGCAGATACGCCGTATTCGTCGGCAAGCTCATGCAAAGTAGACTTGTCTTCCTCTAACCAGCGACGTTGCAGGATAGTCCGGCTGCGATCGTCAAGGATATCCAAGCCTGCAGCCAATCCATCGTGCGAGTTGCTGCGACCGTCTTCACGCTCCAGAATCATGGAGGGGTCGTCCTGTTCCTGATACAAGGTATCTGACGGTGCCAGGCTTATACGATCTTCGCTGGAACCCAAGGGTGCATCGAAAGCACTGTCGTGCCCATGCATTCTTGACTCCATCTCAACCACAACTTTCTCGTCAACACCCAGGTCTTCTGCTACTGCCGCAACCTCGTCCTGGCTAAACCAGTTGAGCTGCTTCTTGGCGCTTCTTAGCTTGAAGAACAGTTTGCGTTGAGACTTTGTCGTGGCGACCTTAACGATGCGCCAGTTTTTAATGACGAACTCGTGAATTTCCGCGCGAATCCAGTGGACAGCGAATGAAATCAATCGTACACCGACGTCAGGGTCAAACCGCTTGACCGCTTTCATCAGGCCGATATTGCCTTCCTGGATCAGGTCTGCCATTGGCAAGCCATAGCCTTTGTAAGTCCTGGCGATATGCACCACGAAGCGAAGCTGCGACATCACCAGTTGGCGGGCTGCATCCAGATCCTCGTTATTTCGAAGTTTGCGCGCAAGACTTTGCTCTTCCTCTACAGACAGCAAGTCGATGCTCGCGATTTTTGACATATAGCTGTTCAGGTCATCAGCGATAACCGGGATTGCCATAGCGTTACTATTCATTGTCAAAGCGTTACTCATATATTTTCTCCAACAGAAGTCGGCATATCTGTATTTTAGCACTCACATGGTGAGAGTGCTAACTAGCGGCAAAGTTCCCGCCAGCATTTCTGACGAATATACTGGTTTTTTTAAATTTTGATATCTAATAACCGTTACGAAAACAAGGACTTGTCGGATTTTAGGTATCTTTACCCATTGTGTGTTAACAGTCGTGAAGGATGGTTAAGAGTGCTGACGGCCCCAATCAGGCCCAGAATTATGGACACTCCTAATACCAGCAGGATTTGCGAGGGTTCAGGCATAGTCAGGGTGAATGTACTCTGATATAGCGAAGACAGTTCATCGGCGGGGGTGCTGATCGCGTTTAGTGTAATCAGTGCTATAATGCATGATAAAAGCCCCCCTAGAAATCCATAAAGTGCGCCGGTATACAAAATCGGACGATTCATAAAGTGAGTGGATGCGCCAAGCAAGCTGGCAACCTCCATTTCTGCTCGCCTTCTTGATAATTCCAGTCTAATGGTGTTTGCAATGACCAGTAGTGCAGTAAGCGTCAGAAACGCAGCCAATAGTCCACCGATCCATTTAACCAAAGACACCACTGCCTCCAGCCGCCTGACCCAGCGTAGATCGAGTTGAACACGAGCAACCTCAGGTAAATCGCCAAAGGATCGGGCCATGGATTCGATATCGCCAGCGTTTATATTATTGGTCTGCGGATACAAGACAATTGCGCCCGGAAGAGGATTAACGCCGAGAACATCAATGGCCGCGCGAATGTCGTCATCTTCGCTGAGCATGGCTAACGCTTGCTCGCGGGAGATGTATTCTGCGCGCTCTATGCCGGGTTGTGCATGCCAGGTTTTGGCAAGCTGGGCACCGTCCAGATCGCTGATTGCCGTATCAAGATAGGCCGTCAGACTCTCGCCCTGCAGACTGCGTTGGCTCAGTGTATTGAGCGTTGCGCTGGCAAAATACAAGATGAAAGGCAGGGATAGGGTTATTCCCAGCACTAGTAGCGTGCCAAGGCTTGCAAGCTTGAATCGCTTCAGTTGCCGCAGGCTCTGTGCAAGGGCATAGCCCCGGCGGCTGTAAGTCCAACGTGGACCATGTACCTCAGGAATATTCTGGTTTCCGACTTTTTGTTTTTCACTAACCACTTGCGTGCACCTTGCGTGTATTCGCATTCGCCGCCCTGCCTTTAAAAGCGGGAGCGCGTTCAATAACGCTTCGACCAGCGACATCCAGCTCACCTTTAGCCAGTTTCAAACGCGGATAGGCAAATGCATTCAAGAGTGTCTCGTCGTGTGTGGCAAACAGCACGGTGACGCCCGAGGCGTTAAAATGCATAAGCAGTTGCATGATTTCTGCGCTGATCTCGCTATCAAGATTGCCGGTGGGCTCATCAGCCAATAACAGTTTAGGTCTGGCGACAACGGCTCGCGCTATGCCAACCCGCTGTTGTTCTCCACCGGATAACGTGATGGGTTGTTCGCGCGCTTTGTCGCTAAGGCCCACTTTCGAAAGTGCCGCATTTACGCGTACTTTGATGTCATCAAAGCGGTAACCCCCGATGATCAGCGGAAAGGCTACGTTATCGAACACTGATCGATCGTGCAGCAACTGATTGTCTTGAAAGACAATACCCATTTGTTGCCTTAACGCCGCTTCCTGTCGCTTTCCAAGCCGACTGTAAACAATATTGCCAACCTGGATATCACCGTTAGTGGGTATTGCTAAACGTGCGGTAAGTCTCAATAAAGAGCTCTTGCCAGCACCGGAATGACCGGTAAGAAAAGTAAATGAGCCTGAGTCGAGTTTGAACGAGACATCTTTAAGAGCGTAACGTCCGGGTCGATACTCAAGGCTGACGTGTTCAAAGGCAATCACTAGGCGATATTAGTAGCGGCGATCCGAAATAGGAACATCCACGCAATAGTATAGAAGCTTACTGGCAACTATGCCTTAACTTGATTGCGCTCCGGAGAGCAAGGCATTCACATAGCGTTGGGCTTCAAACACTTCAAGATCTTCCACTTTCTCGCCCACACCGATAAAGCGAATTGGCAGCCCGAGTTTCTCGGCAATAGCAAAGATAACGCCACCTTTCGCCGTGCCGTCCAGCTTGGTTACGACAAGTCCGGTAAGTTTCATCGCTTCATGGAACTGTATGGCCTGATTGAGTGCGTTCTGCCCGGTACCCCCGTCAATGACGAGCAGTGTTTCCTGAGGAGCGCTTGTGTCCACTTTGCCAATCACCCGCTTGACCTTGCGCAGCTCTTCCATGAGATTCGACTGTGTGTGAAGTCTGCCTGCGGTGTCTGCAATAATGACATCGACGCCGCGAGAGGTTGCCGATTGCACCGCATCAAAAATGACTGAGGCTGAATCTGCACCGCTACCTTGCGAGACTACGGGTACGCCATTGCGTTCACCCCAGGTTTGCAGCTGCTCTACCGCCGCCGCCCGGAAGGTATCACCGGCTGCCAGCATGACGCTCTTACCGCCTTCTTGCAGCTGCTTGGCCAATTTGCCGATAGTGGTAGTTTTGCCGGACCCATTGACCCCGACAACGAGGATGACGAATGGAGTATCGGCATCCGGAATTTCCAGTGCTTGCTCAACCGGGATCAGTAAATTGGCTAGCTCGACCTCCAGTGCCATCCTGAGTGCATCCGAATCATTCACTTCAGAGCGGCCAACCTGGCGGTTCAGTGCGTTCATAACCCGTGCTGTGGCATCAATGCCAACATCGGCCATGATGAGCTGGCTTTCCAGTTCCTCCATGAGCTCGGCGTCAATCGGCTTGTTGCCCAACATGAAATCAAGCAGGTTGTCGCGGAAACGCGAGCGCGTGCGGGCAAGCTTCTTATCCAGCGTTGGGGTTTTTTCCGGAGCATTGGAGCTTTGCTCCTTCTGCCGATTTAGAAAGCTGAAAATACCCATGGATTGTTGTGTACAGACCTGTGTTTTTTAAAAAGCGGTGGATTTAACGTTGTTTTTTGTGGAGTGTCTTGAGCAAGTACGGAACACAACAGTGTACCGCCTCGTTATGATGCAGGACTTCCAGCAAAGACTCGATATCGTAACATCGTGGCAGGCTCTTTCAGGCACCCGCAAAAAGAACCAGGCTCATCAGCATCGCGAGGTGGTGGAGCCGCTCGCGGGCAGGTGCGGATCATTGCTGGCCGCTGGCGTGGCCGAAAACTGAGTGTGCCGGATGTGGCGGGGCTTCGTCCCACCGGTGATCGGGTGCGTGAAACTGTATTCAACTGGTTGCAGGGTAGTGTCGCTGGCGCGCAGTGTCTGGATCTGTTTGCAGGCTCCGGTGCTTTAGGCTTTGAAGCCTTGTCGCGATATGCGCAGAGCTGTACTTTTGTGGAAATCGATGCTGCGGCTCGTCGCAATCTCGTTCACTCCTGTCAGCTACTGGATGTTGTGGTGACTGAACAGCCTGTTGTCAGCAACTCTCCCAGTGGCGAAGTATTGCCTGATGGCGAGGTATCGCCGCCTGTCGCCATCGTTCATGCCGGGACCGCTCAAAGCTCCATTGCAGAGTGGTTGCAACGCGCTGAGCCGCGATACGACCTTGTTTTTATCGATCCGCCATTTCAGCTGGCATGTCAGTGGGAAGTGCTGGGGGATCTGGCATCGGTGTTACTTGCTGATCAGGCCTTGGTGTATGTGGAATCACCCCTTGCTCAGCCAGTTCCGACACTTCTGCCAAGGGGCTGTGACATTATCCGTGAAAAACAATTCGGTGAAGTGATGGCTCGTTTAGTGGGATACTCAGTAGCGTGAGTAGGCGCGCGTTTCTTCTGATAATTTTTTTCATGCGTGTTTATTGCGTTGCAAAATAATATCATTTGCTCCACACTCGAACGCTGAACCAGCGGGGGCTAGTTAATGCGCGTTACTGCCATCTATCCGGGCACATTCGATCCACTAACGGTCGGACATATTGACGTGGCTCGACGAGCTGCCAGTATGTTTGACGATCTTATTGTGGCAGTTGCTGCAAGCACGAATAAAGGGCCATTCTTCTCTTTAGAAGAACGTGTTGATATGGCAACGCAAATTCTTGGCGATTTGGAAAACGTTACCGTCCAATCGTTTGGAGGCCTGCTGATGGATTACGCTCACGATGTTGACAGCCGGGTCATCGTACGTGGACTACGTGCTATTTCTGATTTCGAGTACGAAGTGCAGATTGCCGGCGTAAATCGACATCTGGCACCCGATGTGGAAACCGTATTTATCGCAGCGTCTCAGGAATACACCTTTTTGTCGTCCAGCATCGTAAGAGAGATTGCGAGAATGCATGGCGATGTCAGTGAATTTGTACATCCTGTGGTCATCAAAGCGTTTGAAAAGCGTCACCAACGTGCCTTGAATAAAGGCAACGAGCAATAATCATGTTGTTGGAACTCTGACATGGCTCTTCTCATAACTGATGAATGCATCAACTGCGATGTGTGCGAACCCGAATGCCCCAATGATGCTATCTACATGGGCGAAGAGATTTATGAGATTCATTCTCACCTTTGCACCGAATGTGTTGGTCACCACGACGAGAGTCAATGTGTGGTGGTATGCCCGGTGGAATGTATTATTCTTGATCCTGACAATACCGAAACGCAAGGTCAGCTTCGTTTGAAGTACGAAGCACTCATGAAGGCAAATCCTGATTAGACACGACCCGCACTGCACTTGTCTTAAGCTATCAGATGTTGCATAAATCTAATTGTCAGTGCTGCAAGAACGTTTCGATATCGACCATGGCTTCATCAAACTGTTTGTCAGTAAAAAAGCTGTGATAAGCATCGGTGTAAACTTTGAGCGATGCATCAACACCGAGTTTTGCCAGTGTAGAGACAAACCGTTTAGCCGTTGTGATCGGCACATAGGTATCCTTTGCGCCTATTAAAAACAAGGTTCTGGGAAAGCGCTCATCCAGATTGTGCAATGGGGAGAAGCCTTGCCCGAAGTGCTTGACGCGTTCGTACCCATAGCCCTGTACGCTGTTGTCGATAACGGCGCCAAGCAGGATGACCCCGTCAGGATAAACACGATTGATATTAAATTGCGGGTACTCAGCGGTAACAAGTGAAGCTGCCAGATGTGCACCAGCTGATGCCCCCGCTGCATACAAACTCGTTGCGCCAAGACCGAGCATCTGCCGATTATCCCGGACATAAGTAAAAGCATCTTGTGCGTCCTCGACAGCGTGCAAAGGTGAGGTGTCATGTGTGCTTGCTGTGCGGTATTGCACCGATATGCATTCAATACCTTTTGCTGCCAGCCATGTGCAGTGAGGGAATAACTGACTGGCATCGCCAAGTGTCCAGCCTCCGCCGTGAAAGAAGACAACCGCTATGCGGTTCTGTTCGATAGTTTGGTCAGCATTATCCATGTCGGGATAAAAAACATAGAGCTTAAGTGGCGCTCCTTCTACTGGCTGCTTGTACTCGTGAACGATATCAGGGGCTCGCTGTGCAAGCTTGTAGCTGGCCGGGGATGTAAGGGTGGTTAAAAGCTTTGCGGGCAATTGCCATACCTGGGCGATGCACAGACTTAATGCGAGCACAAGCGTGCAGGCTGTGATTACGGTGAGCGTGGGTTTTCGCGCCATAGTAATAGTTTACCGCTGGAAAGAAATAAATCCACTATGTGGCGTTGATTACCTTGGAAGATCAGAGACAGTGATATTTTAGTGAGTTCTGTCGACAAATCACCTTTGGCAATGGCAATAGCTGAGGTAGATGCAGCTGGTCAGGGTTTGCCGTTTCAAGTTAATTCTATTGAAACTCAGGTCGATAGTTTTGTACAGTCGCAGCGGGGTTTGCAAGAGTTGGCCGGTTTTGATGAACGGCTGGTTTACTCTTGACAGCAGTCATTAACAATAACGCTGAGCTTAAGTGCAGTGTATGCGGTGTTTGCTTATAAGTATTTAATCAGTCCAAATACCAATCTGAAATAACTTACCATTCTCCTCTTCCAGGATTAGTCTTTCCAGATACTCTTCATTATTGATCGTGGTTCTCAATTTCCATAGAACTACTACATAATCAGATTTACGGATTACACCTAGAAACTCGGGCTTATCTGAATATTTGGTTAGATACTCATCTTCATCCCATTGACGCTCCACATCCTTTTGGCTTTCAAGATCTGTTGAATGCCGTTCTGGCATATGCCTGGAGAATTGCGCCCAATCCTTGCTGTTTGCTCCATATATCGTATCCAACAGGATCGGCTTTGACACCTCGCATATTTCTTGATCTGACATATCATTTAGTCCCATTGAACACCTCGCAAATTTTCATGAGCGATTATTTCTTATCGCATGACATTTTACAAAATAAGCATTTGTCATAACCACTGACTCGCGAATTTTGCATGGCTAGGGGCAACCGCCCTCCTCAGAAAGGCAAGCTGTACCAAGTACCTCTCCCTTTTCCATGCCGTTTTATCAACCCCTTTTCTATCAGAAGGTTCAGTCGAATTTTCAACGTTGCTCGCGGTGCACCTGTTTGTTTCTCAGCCTCACTGATGGTCAAGCGGTTACGTTTCTCAAGTAACTCCATGATCGCTGCGCACTCTGCTGGCAGGTCTCCCCAACCTTGAGCACTGTCCATTTTGATACGTAAATGTTCTTTCTGTGAGCGCATGGAACGTAGGAAAAACGACAACCACGGAAGCCAGTCCATCGTATCAGTCTTTAGGGTTTTCTGTGTTTTTCTCAGCGCCTGATAGTAGGTGTCTTTGCTCTTCTCGATAACACTTTCAAGCGAGGAATAACGTACATAACGATACTCAGCCTTGAGTAACAGCAAGGTTGCGAGAACACGAGACAAACGCCCGTTTCCATCTTGGAAGGGATGAATAGCGAGGAAAACTACTTTAAACACACCGACGACGATCAACGGATGCCAAGCATCGTCGTCGAGAGCCTCCCTCGTCCACTTTACCAAGTCCGACATTTTGCGAGGTGTATCAAAGGGCGTCGCTGTTTCGAAGATCACACCCAAGCTCCCACCATCGCTATCGAATGCCTCGACATTGTTGCTCAGAGTCTTGTAGCTCCCTCTGTGTCGCTCATCCTTGGTCGAGTGCCGAAGTAGCATGCCGTGGAGCTGCTGGATATAGTTTTCGCTGATACTGCTATCGTCGTAGCTCTGGAAAACAGTCTCCATGACTTCAGCGTATCCAACGACCTCCTGTTCGTCCCGGCTCGCAAAAGACTGCTGGCCGATTAAGCTGAACAGCGACTCGACTTCAACGTCGGTGAGCTTGGAGCCCTCGATGCGTGTCGACGAACCGATGCTTTCAATAGTTGCGACACGGCGTAAAGCTTCAAGCCGCTCAGGGGATAACGAGTGCGTGGACTTCCGCCCTCGCTAAATACGTCAATCTCGGAGATGAGTCGCAGCATTTCGGGAGTGATGACAAGCGAGCTGAGGGAGATCATAGCCAATTAGCACATGTCAAATAGCCAATTATAGCCGTATTTAGCCATAAATATCACCTCATTTCTTAGTGAACGAAATACTGACTGTTCACCTTTTTGAGGTTGCGATTCTCTAAACCGAACGTTCCGAAAACCAACGGTTATGACAGCTCCAGGCACACTTGCCTGTCAACGAATAATGACTTAGCTGTCGACAGTTGTGCTTAAAGCGATATTATCGCGCGTTGGAAAGGAAGCCACGATCTTCAGCTCTCCACCCAGCGCAACTGATCGGTGTGGCGCCGGAGAGTCTGATTTTTCTATAACGCAATGCCATGATTTTCAATGAGAAAGACTGGAAAATACAGCGAAAAACAGCTTTCAGGGATTTCAATTTGCCGTTGGCTGCTGGCGATTTTCTGCAACAGCGACTTGATGCACTGGGCACTGGCCGAACCGTGTGGTCTGATGGTATGAGTCTGGATGCAACACGCCATTCATGGAACGTCCGCGTCGATCCGAAGCGGCGTGCGTATGGTATGGGACAGTATCAACATGTGTTGGATGGATGGGGCATTATCTATAATCAACCCATTGTGCTAGGTACACGGCAGGCCGGTACGGCCATCTTAAGGTGCCGTAAGGCAGCGGGTGGTTAACACCATTGAACGAATAGCTGTTGATACGCACGGCTATACCGATTTCGCCGTGGGCCTGGCAAGGTTGTTGGGGTTTAATCTGTGCTCGCGGCTGAAGAGTTTGAACGAGCGCCTGCTGCACATTCCCGTTGACTTTCTATTTTCACCGAACATTGCATCAATCGTGCGACCAAGTTTAATTCTATCGGATATGGAAATCAGCGGGATGAGCTGGTGCGACTGAGCGCATCGATCAAGGCAGGGAAAGTTACTGCAACGGCAGTACTCAAACTTACCCATAGCCGCCATTGAAAAAGTTGTGCTAAGCAGTATGCTGACTTGCAGTTAGAGCCCAGATACCCGCAGCGGTAAGCATTGAACCGCCAGCCAAGTTGAAACGCCTATTGGCTTTTGGTGAACTCAAAACTCGCCTGGCCATACCTGCGAATACTGCATACATGATCGCATTCATTGTTGCCAGAAAAACGAAAGTACTTGAGAGAATCCAAAGCTGAGGTGCGACTGATTCAGCGGTATTTATAAACTGCGGAAGAAATGCGACAAAGAAAATTATCCCTTTGGGATTAAGCGCTGTGACTAACCACATGTTCGCAAACAATTTCCACTTGGAGCCCGGTGATTTCGGGGGCAGTTGTAATAGCTGTTGTTATACCTGCGCTAAGTAGCTTTATTCCAAGATAAATTAAGTAGAGCCCGCCAATCCACTTGATGGCAGTAAACCCGAAAGCTGAAGCAGCGAGTAGTGCTCCCAGCCCTAGAAGAGACAGCGCTAGTGCTGAAGAGTCTCCTAGCGCTACAGCAATTACCAAGGGGATATTCGCCTGTTTTCCATGCGCTACAGAATAGCTAATAACAGTCAAAATCGTAGGCCCTGGAATGAGGAGCAATACTATTGATGCCGCAGTAAATCCGAGCCAGATTTCAAATGTCATCGGAGCTATATCAACTATACGTATTGCGAGTTTAAAGCATACATTATCGTCTAAGAAAACTACATATTTGGTCTAAGAAAACTACATATTTGGTTGGTAAGCAGTAGATATTTTACGCAATAGATCAGGCAATGAAATGGCGGCTTTAAGGAACGTTTGACTCATTTCCTTCGTTACCAAGCGCATTTTGGCACCGGCGATGGGTAGTGGGCTGCTGACCTCGGATGGTGAGCAGTGGCGGCACCAGCGCCGACTCGCTTTGTTGCGCGCAGGCGGTGTAGCGGATGCACACAGCCTCGCGGGCCGGCTTCTGGCAGCCACGGACCCCGAGACTGGGGAGGGAATGAACGACGAGGCGATTGTTGACAACGTGATTACTTTCGTCGGTGCGGGTCATGAAACGACAGCCGTGGCACTCGCGTGGACGCTGTATGCGCTCGCACATCAGCAGGGACTTGGCGACCGGCTAGCCGAGGAGTCCGAGCGTGTGCTCGGCGACGCAACGGCAACGGCTGATGCGGTGGACTCACTCGAGCTGCACCGGCGTACGGTTCAGGAGGCGATGCGTTTGTACCCGCCGGTTGCGGCAATCGTGCGTACAGTGGTGCGCGCTGTTCGGGTCGGCCCGTTTGAGCTCGAGCCCGGGGATCATGTCACCGTCGCGACAATGCCGATGCAGCGAAACCCCGCCTTCTGGCCTAACCCGCATGCATTCGACGAATCGCGCTTCGTACCGGAGGCGATTGCTGCTCGCGACCGCTTCAGCTATCTGCCGTTCGGTGACGGGCCGCGCGTATGCATCGGGGCAAAGTTCGCTCTGACCGAGGCGGTGCTTGTGCTGGCAAGGCTAACGCCAACACTGCAATTCTCGCCGTCGGAAGGCAAACCACCGAAGCCTGTGCTCAGCGTGACGCTGCGGCCGTCTGACGGGATGCGGTTGAAGGTGAATCGGAGAACGAGCCAGAATAGTCGCAAATAGACATAAACGAGAATATGCGATAAATTAAAAATACGTCATTTCTGGCAACGATTGCAATAAAACGTAGAGCGTTGTCCCAGCACTCGTTGGCGTATAGCTGTTTTGCATTGATGGCACGGTTTGCCTTCGCGGCCATAGACATTGAGTGACTGTGCGAAGTAACCCGGGTTGCCGTCGCTATTGACGAAGTCGCGCAAGGTTGTGCCTCCTTGCGTAATCGAACGCTGAAGTACTTCCTTGATGGCAATGACGAGTTTATCGCATTCTTTTCTTGTCACTCTTCTGGCGGCACGCCCAGGTCTGATGCCCGACATGAACAGGGATTCACTGGCGTAGATGTTGCCCACGCCAACCACGATATGGCTGTTCATGATGAGGTTCTTGATGGCTACCTGCCGTTTACGGGTGGCCTTGAACAAGTGATCGGAATCGAACGCCTCTGACAGAGGTTCCGGGCCGAGTTTGCTCAGCAGGGTATGGAGGGGCTCGCCGTTTGCCTGCCACAAAAAACAACCAAATCGGCGTGGATCATGATATCGGATAATACTTCCAATAGACGTTGTAATCTGAAAGTGATCATGTTTTCGCCGAGCCTCGTTTTTGGTGCATACGCGCAGACTGCCCGACATGCCCAGATGAACAATGGCGGTACCTGACTTGACTTGAATCAGTATGTATTTGCCGCGACGTTCAATGGCGGTGACGGTGGCCCCTTGCAATGTCTTAACCTCATCAGGAATTGGCCATCGCAGTCGCTTTTCGTAAATCTCCAGACGCGCGATTGTCTGGTTAAGCAGGAAGGGTTCGATACCGCGCCGTGTGGTTTCAACTTCGGGCAATTCTGGCATCGGGTAGTGTCTGCTTCAGGTATTCTAAGACGGTGAGTGTGGCAAGGCGTTGGCTGGAAGTAAATAGGCGCATCGTGCATCGTCCACCATAACAGCAGTCAGGCTGTCATTACTGTATACGGCATACGATTGATTCTGACCACCTGCATCTACCGTTTGCACTTTGTAGGCAGCATTCATCTCAATCTCGCCGAGTGGCCAGGGGGCAATCTGTTGCGCAGTCAGTTCTTGCCATAGCGCCAGGTCTTCGGCTAATGAAAGTACTTTGCTAATACCGCTATCCCCAGTGATGGTCACTCTGGTTAATCCTGCCGGGAAAATCTCAAGCTGCGCCAACGCGGTGACTCCGCCGTTGACAAGTGACAACACCCATTCAGCAGTGAACTCCACTGTGTTTCCACGCTGTAAATATCGCCGCTCACCGCTCAAATCTGTTTCACCAATACGGTGTTCTGTTTCATTGATGTAAATGATGGTTTGCGTGTCGAGCAGGCCAGCAGCTTCCAGATCAACTTCACTGGCCGCATACTGGTGAGCGGCCGGTGCTAACGCATCAAGAAGCGGTGAGAGACGTTGCTCATTAGCCATCATGTTGCAAGGGGATTCAAACTGCCACAGCTCGTCGATTTTTGCCAATCGCATATCGTCAAAGCCATCGCGCTGTATGCGTATAGACGATGCCTCGATCTCAGCTGTTGATGTTGTTTTGCCTGTCCGACTGTCACTCCAGATAAGGTAGCCCATGGCTGATAGGAGAGCACACAAGCCGATGCTGAGCGCTGTCGTCCATTGCTTTAACGAGCGGGTGTGGCTTGATGTCATCTGGTTTGCTTTTGTTCAGCTGGTTCGGCGACGACGCCATCGTACAACGCCTGCAACCAGCAAAAGACACAGCGGTAGTGCTGTAAGGTAGACAACACTCAAAATGACAATAGAACGATTACTGAGTGATAGCTCGCTGTCTGGTGCTCGCTGGGTGACGAAACCAAGCTCTTTTGCATCGCCGGTCAGCCATAGCGCCAGAGCTTCAGTGAAACTTTGATTGGCACCGTTGCCAATAAACTGAGAGGCTGCAAAGTCAGCATCGCCGATAACGGCGAAGCGTTGTGTGCCGTTGGCAAGGGTACGTTCGATAGTAACGCCAAGCAGCAAGGGGCCGGCTACCTCTTCGGTGTTTTCGTCAAACTGCATGGCGCCAGCCAAGGGGCCGGTTTCAGTCCAGCTTGATTCTGGTGTTTGTAAAAGAGGTTCGACTACCTGACCCGCTAATGGTGTTACGGCCAGCGCAGTAGCCTGTGGAATTAACACTGGACTGGCAAGCTGAAGCGTCACCGGATGCGCAGGGAATCGATCCAGAAGAACAAAGTCTGGCGAGTCTGCAGCTAGTGCCTGGCTTGCGGTATCAATCACGGTGCCCGGCAGCGTGTCAATACCAAAGGCATTCGACAGAAGTGACCAATCCTGGCCTGCATCGGTTGTACTCGCTGTCTCTGTTAGCCATAGTAAATTACCACCGCGTTGAATATAGCTATCAATGCTTGCCAGTTCGCCTGGGAAATAGGGCCGCTTGGGGGCGGCAATGACTACAAGATCAGTGCTATCACTCAAGTAGGGTTCACTGACAAGACTTTGCTCGCGGGTCACCAGCCCGATGTTGGCGAGACGCTCGCTCATCAGCAGCCAGTCATCATTACCAGTCAGAGTGGGGCTTCTCTCGTCGTGGCCGGTGATGAAGACGATGTCGCGATTACCTTCGCGGCTAAGCTGTTGCAGACTGTCCACCAGAGATCTTTCAGAGAGTGTCTGCAGGCGTTGCTCTCGTTCACTTGTGCGCAGGATCAGTTCACCCCCGGGGGCTGCATCTAGATCTCGTGCTTGTGCCGGATCTGTTTCAGGGTTAATGAAGCGCAGGTTGATATCTGGCTTGTGTTCCTGAAATCGGGTAACCAATGCCTCCACGCCGCTTCTGTGTTTGGGGTCGGGGCCAAGAACCGCGATGAGCTCCACAGGCACATCAAGTGACTGCAGTAACAGCACGGTAGCGGGTGCAAGCGAGTGACGATCGTTGGCCGTTATGTCCAGTGATACACTGAACCGCTGTGTAAACCAGCCGAGTACGAGGACGATGACTATGATCAGGATAGACAAAATGCTATGCCATCTGGATGAACGCATCTTCATCAATAGCCGTTTTGCCGAAGTGAATCCAGACGCACAATACAAAGCCCCAGAAACATGCCAGTGAATAATAGAAAGTAGGCAACGTCGTCGCTTTGCAGATAACCCTGGAAAAAGCCACTTAAATGATTGGCGATAGACAGCTGAGCTATGGCCTGTATGGGTAGTTCGCCAAAATTGGCGCCTCCTATCAGCCACAGCAACACCAGCAAGGCCAGGCTTGCAATGATAGCGATAAGGTTGTGCTGCGTCAGAGACGAAAAATATAAACCACAGGCTGTTGCGGCGCTGCTGCATAGCAACAAACCCAAAGCGGCGCAAAGAACCACCGACAAGTCAATCGGTACAAACAGGCGCATGATTAAAAGCATACCGACGGCTATTGCCATGAGTAAAATTATCACAGCACTTAAACCGGCAAATTTTCCAAGCACCAGTGAGGTACTGGACACAGGCGAGGACTGCCACAAGGCGTAGGTATGCTGTCGAAATTCATCGCTGAATGAGCGCATGGCAAAAAGCGGGGCAACGAAGGTAAAGGCCAGTGCCAGTGGTTGCAGATACCTGACGCTGAGATAGCCACTGAGCCCCACGGGATAGTCCTGCAGAGCAAGCTGGTCCTGAACACTCAGGAAGGATTCGAGCTGTTGTAGAAAAAGATAGGCAAACAGCAGCGCCAGAATGGCAGCGACGACCCAGGTCTGAGCGCTACGCAAGAGGCTTGCGCACTCGTGACGGGCGATGATAGCGATCATGCAATCGCTCCGTGAAACAAGGTATCCAGGTCTGCGCCAGCTACCGGTGTATCGACGGTCAGTTTACCTTCGTGGATAATGGCAACACGGTTACAGCATGCCTGGGCTTCCGCCAACAAATGTGTTGAGAAAACCACTGCATGGTCCTCGGCGTAGCGACGGATAAGCTCGCGCATACCTTCAAGCTGTTGTGGATCCAGCCCATTGCTTGGCTCATCCAGAAGCACAACCTCCGGCTGATGAATAATTGCCTGAGCAATTCCAACACGTTGGCGATAGCCTTTGGATAGGGTTGCTATCAGTTTCTGTCGTACCTCACCCAGGCTGCAGCGTTCAATGGTCGATAACAGTTGACTGGCAAGCGTTGAGCCAGTGAGGCCACGGATTTGTCCACACAACGTTAAATACTCACTAACGCGCATGTCGTTATACAGCGGTGGCTGATCGGGCAGAAAACCTATCTGTGCACGAGCCTTGAGAGGTTGTTCGTTCATGGAGTAACCGTTAACAATGACCGTCCCTTTGTCGGGTACCAGCATGCCGCACAGCATTTTCAAGGTGGTGGATTTACCTGCCCCGTTGAGACCGAGTAATCCAAGCACGTCACCTCGTGACAGGCTCAGTGACACATCGCTGACGGCGATATCATTACCAAGGACGCGGTGCAGTCCGTTTGCTTGCAGGGAGCGATCAGAATCAGTGGTTGCAACGTCAGGCACAGAGCTATTTTTCGGGGGTGTTGTCGCAGCGGTGGACATATTACTCACCGAGCTGATTGAGGCGATAATCGGGTCAAACGACAGTATAGACTTGCACTCGCCGTGCCTGATGTAGTTTTGTAAATGGAAAATCGTTCTGTGGCACCGAAGTACCGTTGAAAAAATATTATTGCAACCATTCAAATCGTATCCTGAAGTGGCACCAATTTGACGGATAGATTGTGTAGGGTTACGTTATCAATTCGCGTTTGAGAGGTGGGCGGTTTGTTTCTTCTTGGTCAATGGGATGTATCCGTGTGGTTTCTGGTGGGCTGGACGGCGCTTAGCTGTCATATAACCTTGCTGGCTGTAACCGTTTATTTGCACCGTAGCCAGGCGCATCGGGCGGTCGATCTGCACCCTGTGCTGCAACATTTTTTTCGATTCTGGTTATGGATGACAACCGGGATGGTGACTAGGGAATGGGTGTCGGTACATCGTAAGCACCATGCGCGCTGCGAAGGCCCTGAGGATCCGCACAGCCCACAGATTCATGGCATCAGGAAAGTATTGTTGCAGGGTGCAGAGCTGTATCGGCAAGCCGCGGCTGATGGTAAAATAACGCAGAAGTTCGGTCACGGTACACCCGCTGACTGGATTGAACGCAACGTGTACACACGCTTTTCAGTGCTAGGTGTGTCGATGCTTGCCATATTGGAATTTTATCTTTTCGGTATTGCCGGCATTGCGGTATTTGCCATACAGATGTTGTGTGTGCCCGTGCTGGCTGCAGGCATCATCAACGGATTGGCACATTTCTGGGGTTATCGAAATTTCGAGACTGACGATGCTGCAACCAATATCACCCCCATCGCTGCCATCATTTGTGGTGAGGAGCTGCATAACAACCACCACGCCTATCCGTCTTCAGCACGCTTTTCACTGCGTAAATGGGAGCTGGATCTGGGATGGGTGTATTTGCGTGTATTCAGTTTTCTGGGGCTTGCGAAAATTCGGCGCGTAGCCCCACAGCCACACTTCGATACTGCCAAGACCGTAATGGATATCGATACGGTGAAGGCGATCATTGCCAGCCGGCTGCATGTCATGGAATCTTATGCACGTGCGGTGGTCAAGCCTGTGCATGCCATCGAATTGAAGGGGAACGTGGCGCATAAACAGACTCTTCGCTGCGCAGGGCGTGATTTGATCAAGGTAGATCACCTGCTGGATGAGGCCGGAAAGTTACGCGTCGCAGCCGCATTGGCAACCAGCGAATCGTTGCAGACCGTGTATACGCTGCAGAACGAATTACAGGCCATCTGGAGTAAGGCGGAAGCAAGTCAGGAGGCTTTGTTAGAGTCGTTGCAGGGGTGGTGCAAAGAGGCGGAAGCCACAGGTATTGAATGTCTGGAAGAGTTTGCAGCCCGATTGCACGGTTACCAGCTGAAGCCGTTCCACAGCTAGATCTCTGCTCGGCTCATCCCGATCAGGCGGATCCAGTAGGTTGGTGTGCCTCGGTACATACTGTTACAGAAAGCCACGAAGCTATGAGGGTAAAGTGTCATGGACGACTGAATATTAGTAATAGTTGCTAGTGGAATAGGCGGAATGGCACACACATATTATCCTGGATGTTTTTTAGCTTGCGTTGCTTCTTTGTGCCTGTTGTTAGGCATTCAATCCGCCAATAGTGCAGATATTGCGCATGAAGTCAGAGATAGAAGCGATGCATCGCTATCATTTGAAATGGGTGTTCAATTTTATGCTGACGACTTGCCGATAGTGGCTTGGGAGGGCGATGATCCTGAGGACCCAACAGGCCTGGACGTAGGTATCACGCTCTTGTTATCCGGTCGTGCCGAATGGCGAAGACTATTCCTGGAAGTTATTAACGAAAGTTTCTTTGGCGCGGCGATTGGATACTCTGCCTGGGGAAATGATCACACCCGACTGGATCTTCTTTTTACCTCAAGCTTTGGCCCGTATGAGCCAGGCATTGGAGAGTATGAATCTGTAAATGATAGAAACGCAGATCTCATAGCGGGCCTGAGAAGCACGCATAATTTCGATAGCACACTTGTTCAGTTTGAATTCTACTCGGATGTTTCCGGGACGCATGATGGTCAGACGGCATCTGTGCAAGTGGGGAAGTTCAAGCAAGTAAAAAACTGGAATCTTCACGGACTACTCGGCGTTCGTTATTTTTCAGACAAAATGGTAGATCATTACTTTGGCATCTCTGAGGAGGAGTCCACTGAAAGTATCCAAGTATATCAGGCATCTGATGGCATTTTGGCAAGTCTTGAAGCAGGTGCTACTGTTCCGCTTAATGAAAAATGGATTTTTAAAGTAAATACCGAATTGCTTTACCTGCCCGATTCAGTAACAGACAGTCCGTTAGCAGATGGCCGAATAGGCTCATCTTTTACGACATCACTGAATTATGTATTCTAGGCGGCACTTGCAAGGGATCGCTTTTACTGTTGTCACAGCCGCTTTAGGAAGTTACTCGGTTCCTGTTTTATCAGCAGATGACTTCAGCTTCACTGTGGTGCCGGATAAATGTATATCGTTAGTCAAAGACCAGGTCTGTTACCAGCGCGTGCAATTTCGATGGCAGTTACGTAGTGACGCCGACGCCCAGGAACGTGTCTGTCTTTGGCGGGAGGGCGGCGCAGTTGCGCTCAATTGCTGGAGTGCCAAGACAGAAGGCGAATTTCGTTATGCTCTTGAAGCTAGCGAGACCACTGGCTTCTACCTCGTGGCTGGGGACCAACAGCAACCGATAGTTGCCAGTACCGAGGTTAAAGTGACCTGGGTCTACAACAAACGCTCTTCAGGACGCACCCGGTGGAGGCTTTTCTAGTGGCAGAAGATATCGCTCAGGAACACATTCTGGTTGTTGAGGATGATGCATCGTTAGCACAGTGGGTTACTGACTATCTGATTGAAAACGGTTATCAGGTAAGTGTCGCTAACCGTGGCGACGATGCGATAGCGTTGATCAAGGATGATGTGCCTGATCTTGTCATACTTGACATCAATCTGCCCCAAGTGGATGGCTTTAGTGTCTGCAAGGCAGTTCGCAGCTACTATTTCAATCCCATATTGATGCTAACGGCACGGGGTGAAGAGCAAGATGAAGTCCATGGTCTGGAAGCGGGTGCAGACGATTATCTGATAAAACCGATTCGCCCTAAAGCTTTGTTAGCGAGACTTCAGACTCTGTTGCGTCGTGATGAAGTCAGTGCTAATGCCTATTCGTTCGGGGAATTCAGCATCGATGCCAACAACCGCAGCGCTAATCTGCACCAAAAGGTTCTGCAACTGTCATCTAATGAGTTTGATTTACTGTGGTTGCTTGCAAGTAATGCAGGAGTGGTCATGTCGCGAGACGACATTGTCAGTCAAATGCGGGGGATCGAATACGATGGTTTTGACCGTTCCATCGATATTCTCATTTCTCGTGTCAGAAAAAAAATTAATGATAATCCTGTTCAACCGTATCTCATAAAGACTGTACGTGGTAAAGGGTATCTTTTTGCCCAGGATGCCTGGTAGGGCCCCTCGCAATGCGTATTCTTATCGGATCGCTGCTGCTGGTAGTGCTAACGGCTACTCTTGGATTAGGTTGGACTCTGGACCGATTCTACGACCGGTTCGCTAGTGGCAAGGTTAGCGACGAGGTTCAAATCTATAAAGAATTGGGTGCTCAGATTGCCGCGATTCTGGATGTGTCCGTAGCTCCTGATAAGTCTCTGATTGAGGATGTGGGCACACAGTTTCTGGATATGCACATACAGGCAAGTAAAGATTTTCCGCTTCCTGCATCCATGCAAAAAGAATTTGAAGTAGGCAAAGCACTGGTTCTGGAATCTGATGATGGGGTAACCCTGCATTATTATTTGCCAAGTCATGGTGACGTACTGACAATTATTCCGACTCACTACAATGCAAACTCATTGTCATCCATCAGATTGGTCTTCACTCTTGTGTTCTATATCGGCGTGCTAGCGTTGCTACTACTCTGGTTGTATCCACTTATCAGGCGCTTGATGAAACTGCGAGCTGCGGCTAAAGATTTCGGTAGTGGACAACTTGATCATCGAATAAATACCCAGGGAGTCTCGTACATAGCGGATATCGAAGTTGAATTCAACCGAATGGCTGAGCGTATTCAGACCCTGGTTAGCGACAATAAATTATTAAGCTCGGCGGTTAGTCATGATCTTCGGACACCTCTGGCAAGGCTACGCTTTGGCATAGATACTCTGGAGGATACGCGTGATCCTGCAGCTCGAAAAAAGTATACACAAAGACTCAGCGCTGATATATCTGAAATGGAGAAGCTGGTAAGTTCTCTATTGGATTTTGCACGCCTTGATCATGTGTTGTCAGGCAAAAAGCCCGAAGTGTTAGCGATAGAAGATTTGGTTGCAACAAGCATCGAATTACATGAGCAAGAAAATATCTCTATTACGTTGAATACTCAAAGCGATCTGCTAGTACCAGGTGATGAGAAATTCTTCGCCATGTTGTTGAGAAACTTGCTTCAAAACGCACTCAGATTCGCTAGTCAGTCAGTGCATGTTGAGCTTAGGCGGCGAAATGCACACGTGTCTCTCAGTGTTAGTGACGATGGCCCTGGTATTCCCATGTCAGAACATCGTAGCGTTCTAATGCCCTTCACTCGCGGTGATGCCACAGAAGAGAAGAAAGGGCATGGCCTGGGGTTGGCTATTGTAAACCGTATAGCACAGTGGCATGGTGGCTCGGTTAACATCGATAAATGTCCAGACTTGCATGGTGCAAGAATAACTGTATTGTTTCCTGTTGATGAATTTCCAGCTGATGCATTTCCAGTTGATGCAAACGGTTAGTTTTAAATTACATGTTGTTACAAAAACTGCAGAGCATTGAAACTAGAATAGCCGTTGTGAATTTATAACAGTTTCAAGGTTCGTGGTAACGGTTTGTGTGGAGAGTATCTCTGCATAGCATAAGTTTATATACCGTGCTTCTGAAGTGTTTACATGGTTAGTGTGGAAACGGAAATCGACTATGAATAATATCCAGCCTGCGTCAGATATCTATTTTGGCATCTTCAAGAAATTGTGCAAGGCGCGCTCGTTGAGAGGCGTTACCCCTGTTTCACCATTGATACTCAGTTGCCTATTCAGCTCTCAAACATTGGCTCAGAGCGTAGCTCCCGAGACAACTGAGTTGGATGAGATAATCGTTGAAGAAGAAGGTGAGCCTGAAACCCAATTACCACTGGGCACTGGATTTAGCGGAAAAACTCTTCATTCAGCACCAGGTTCAGGAGGCGATCCGGTTCGTGCACTACAGTCTCTTCCTGGCATGGCTTATGCCGATGATGAAGAGGCACTGCCTGCTGTTCGTGGATCCCGTCCTGACGATAATTATTTTCAGGTTGATTTTGCGCCGGTGAATTACCTGTTCCACTTCGATGGCTTAATCAGTGTTTTCAACACGGATTTGATAAAGACGTTTGATATTTACCAATCTGGCTACGGGCCTGAATTTTCTGGCGTCACCGGTGGCGTATTTGATGTGCAATTGCGCGATCCTCAAACAGATCGTTTCAGGGCATCTGTCGACTTCAGCTTGCTACAAGCGGGTGCGTTGATAGAAGGTCCCATTAGTGAGACGCAGTCGTTTTATCTGGCAGGTCGAGTGAGTTATCTGGATCGTTTTTTTCAGGATGATAGTGAAGAGGACGAAGTGGAAGAAGACGATGACGGTATATCGATAACGCAATTTCCGAAATATTCAGACTACCAGGGTAAATATGTATGGAAGCCA
>Ga0209828_1000051_pt1 | contig 87225 bp, 74 predicted proteins | sample MaitaG_FD_187429 | JGI IMG/M metagenome (GOLD analysis project Ga0209828, IMG submission 187429) | Marine algal microbial communities from Maine, USA - Maine_Asex2 metaG (SPAdes) (version 2) | ecosystem: Host-associated > Algae > Red algae > Unclassified | place: Maine, USA | collected 2015-01-05
ATAAAGTTATTAGAAGGCTTAGATACTATACACGTGCATACAGCCATCAATAATTTAAACAATGCAATTGAAGGCTCTGGAATTAAATTACCAAAAACGAAACTTTTAACTTACGATTTCGATAAGAAGGTTGTTCAAAATAAAATAGTGATTTTACCACCTGCTTTATTGGGTTCAAGATTATTAAAAAAAATTCCAAATGCAGCAACGGCAATATGTTCTGGCTGGATGCAAATTCGAGGTAACAGAAGATGGCAAGCTGTAGATGCTGGATTTCCTGTAAGCGATCATGCCGATTGGGATGGTTTATTAACCGCTGTAAAAGCTTCGGAAGCCGAAAAGGTTTATGTTACTCACGGTTCTCAAGCTATATTTTCTAAATATTTAAATGAAATTGGTATTCCTTCAGCCGAAGTAAAAACAGAATATGGAGAAGAAGAACTTCAGTCTGAAGAAAAAGAAAAAAAAGAGGAATCTAAAGCCAATATTTTATAATGAAACATTTTTCAAATTTAATAAGTGCTATAGAAATCACTAATAAAACCAATGCTAAAATTGAAGCATTAGTCACTTATTTTAAAACGGCACCAGAACGGGATTGCTTGTGGCTTATTTCCATATTCACAGGAAAACGTCCACCACGTCCTGTTAAAACAAGTTTAATGAAACAATGGGCGTTCGAAATTACTAAATTACCAGAATGGCTATTTCTTGAAAGTTACAGTGTTGTTGGTGATTTAGGAGAAACAATTGCTTTAGTTTTGCCAAGTCCAACACATAAAATTGAAAAACCTTTACACGTATGGATGACCGAGTTAATTGCCTTGCGTTCTAAAAGTGATGCTATTAAAAAGGAATACGTTTTAAATGCCTGGTCTGGTCTAGAAATGCAAGAACGTTTAATATTTAACAAATTAATTGGTGGTAGTTTTAGAATTGGTGTATCGAAAAAAACGCTGGTAAATGCTTTGGCAAAACTTTCTGGAATCGATGCCAACCAACTCATGCACAGCATTATTGGTAATTGGGATATTGAAACTATTTCTTTTAAAGATTTACTAAGCGGAAGCCACATAAACTACGATAATTCTAAACCGTATCCATTTTGTTTAGCCTATAGTTTAGAAAAAGAGCTACCAGAATTAGGAAAACCTGAAGATTGGCAAGTAGAATATAAATGGGATGGTATTCGTGGACAAATAGTAAAGCGAAATAACGAAATTTATATCTGGTCCAGAGGCGAGGAATTAGTAACCTCACAATTTCCAGAAATTGTGGAAACAGTTTCTAAATTTAAAAACGATTTTGTAATCGACGGCGAAATTTTAGCTTTAAAAGACAGTGCTGTCTTACTTTTTAACGATTTACAAAAACGATTAAACAGAAAAAATATAACTAAAAAAATGCTCGAGGAAATTCCTGTTGGGTTTTATGCTTACGATTTGTTAGAATGGAATGGCGAAGATTTTAGAGCACAACCCATGGAAAAACGACGCGAACAATTAGAACTATTATTTTCTGAATTTCCAATTTCCGAAAAATTAAAATTATCAAGCGTCATTAATTTTAGTGATTGGGAAGCATTAAAACCTATTAGAGAAAACGCAAGAGCATTAAATTCTGAGGGTTTAATGCTTAAACAAAAAGCTTCAGAATATCATGTTGGTCGAAAAAAAGGCGATTGGTGGAAATGGAAAGTAGAGCCTTTGACTATAGATGTGGTTATGATTTATGCACAGAAAGGCAGCGGAAGGCGAAGTAGTAAATACACAGATTATACATTTGCAGTTAAAAAAGAGGATGGTTTAGTTACTGTTGCCAAAGCCTATTCTGGTTTAACAGATGTTGAAATTACCGAAATTTCAAGATGGGTAAATAAAAACGCCATCGAAAAATTTGGACCAGTACGTACCGTAAAACCAGAATTAGTTTTCGAAATTGCTTTCGAAGGTATTGCGTACAGTAAACGCCATAAATCTGGAGTAGCACTGCGTTTTCCAAGAATTAAACGTTGGCGAAAAGACAAACCAGTAAGCGAAATAGATACTATAGAATCTGTAACTGCATTAATTGAAGCGCAATAAACATGAGTGGATTTAAGGAGAGTGATGGTTACAAAATAATAGAAAACTGGATGGCAAAAAATGGCAACGAGCCTTTTAGCTTTCAATACCAAACTTGGCAGCGTTACAGTAATAATTATTCGGGAATGGTAATTGCTCCGACAGGTTTTGGAAAAACTTTTTCTGTGTTCTTGGCCGTTGTAATAAATTACTTAAACCACCCAAAACAATATAAAAACGGACTTAAATTAATATGGGTAAGCCCACTGCGATCACTAGCAAAAGATTTAGCAAAAGCAATGTCTGAAGCTGTAGATTCTATAGGTTTGGACTGGACTGTAGAAGTTAGAAATGGAGACACACCAGTAAAAGACAGACGTAGGCAGGAACGCAACATGCCAGATGTATTGCTTACGACACCAGAAACCATGCATTTATTATTTTCACAAAAACGGAATTCTCGATGGTTTAAAGATGTCAACTGTGTGGCTATAGACGAATGGCACGAGCTTTTAGGGAACAAACGTGGTGTGTTAACAGAGTTGTTAATTGCAAGATTATTAGCGCTATCCCCAAAACTCCGTATTTGGGGAATAACAGCTACGATAGGCAATTTAGAACAAGCGAAGGATGTTTTAATTCCTTATAAAAATATAAAAACAACAACCATTCGTGCAAAAGAAAAGAAGAAGATAGATATTGTTTCAATACTACCAGAAGAAGTTGAAGTGTTACCTTGGGCTGGACATTTGGGTAAAACAATGGCATCTAAAATAGTACCAATTATTAATGAGAACAAAACCACTTTAATTTTTACAAATACGCGAAACCAAAGTGAGTTATGGTACCAAATTATATTGGCAGAAGAGCCAGATTTTGCAGGACTCATTGCAATTCATCATGGCTCAATAGACAAAGCTTCGCGAAATTGGATTGAAGATAATATAAGTCTAGGTAATTTAAAAGCTGTTGTTTGTACAAGTTCTCTAGATTTGGGAGTAGATTTTAAGCCTGTAGATTGCGTGATACAAATAGGATCACCAAAAGGCATTGCTCGTTTTATGCAACGTGCTGGGCGTAGTGGACATTCGCCTTACGAGCGTTCTAAAATTTATTTTGTACCCACAAATTCTTTGCAATTAATTGAGGCTTCGGCACTAAAAGAAGCTGTAAAAACCAATAAAATTGAGGCTCGTGAACCAATGGTTTTAACCTTCGATGTTATGGTTCAGTTTTTAGTGACTTTAGCTGTTGGAGAAGGTTTTAAAGCAGAGGATACGTTTAAATTATTACAACAAGTTCACGCGTTTCATTTTATAACTGCAGCAGATTTTAATTGGGCTATTCAATTTATAACTCAAGGTGGAAACACGTTAAAGGCCTATGAGGAATTTCATAAGGTAATTTTAGACGAGGATGGTTTGTATAAAGTAAAGAGCAGACGTATCTCTATGTTACATCGCATGAATATTGGTGTAATTGTAAGCGATGCCATGCTTATGGTTAAATTTATTTCTGGCGGTTATATTGGGATGATTGAGGAGTATTTTATTACCAAGTTAAAACCCGGGATGTCTTTTATTTTAGGTGGTCGCGTAGTAGAACTAATTATGGTTAAAGACATGCAAGTGTTGGTAAAACGAAGTAAAAAGAAAAACGCCATTACGCCAAGTTGGAATGGTGGTCGATTGCCTTTAACTTCGTATTTAAGTCATTTTTTACGGTTAAAACTCAATGATGCTTTAGAGCCAGGAAACAGAGAAAAGGAATTAAAATTTTTACATCCTTTAATTTCTAGGCAAGATAAAGTCTCCCATATTCCAAAGGCCAATGAGTTTTTAATTGAATTAATAGAAACTAAAGATGGTTTTCATTTATTTATGTATCCTTTTGAGGGGCGCTTGGTACACGAAGTAATGGCTGCACTAATAGCTTACAGATTAAGTAAAATTAAGCCGTTAACCTTTACTATTGCAATGAATGATTATGGTTTCGAGTTATTAAGCGATCAATCAATTCCTTTAGACGAATCTAATATTGAAGACCTATTATCTCGAAAAAATTTAATGGAAGATGTAACTGCTAGTATTAATGCTTCGGAAATGGCATCACGAAAATTTCGAGATATTGCAGTTGTTGCAGGATTAGTGGTACAATCTCAACCAGGAACACGAAAAAATAATAAAAGTTTACAATCGTCTTCCGGTTTAATTTTTAGAGTTTTAGATGAAAATGAACCCGATAACCTATTATTAAAACAAGCGTACACTGAAGTCTTTAATGAGCAACTTGAAGAAGTACGAATGCAAGCCGCTTTTAAGCGAATAGAAAACAGCAAAATTATTATTAAAAGAGCAAAATCTTTTACACCTTTGAGCTTTCCAATAAAAGTCGATAGACTTAGAAGTACTATGAGTAATGAGGATATTGGAAAACGTATTGCGCGCATACAGCAGCAAGTTTTTAAACTCGATTAAATTGCAAATTATAACAAAAAAAATTACTTGTAAAGCTCAAATTTTAACGCTTACAAATCAACGTGCTTTCTATTGGGAAGCGAAAGAAACTCTTGTTTTATCAGATTTACATGTTGGTAAATCTGCCCACTTTAGAAAGCATGGTATTCCAATTTCGGACAATGTTTTAAAAAAAGATTTAAGTAGGTTAAAGCATTTAATACTCTACTTTAAACCAAAAAAAGTTTTGGTGGTTGGCGATTTGTTTCATGCAGAATTTAATAGCGATATTGAAAACTTTAAAATTTGGCTTCAACAATTTAATACTATCAATTTTGAATTGGTAGTTGGTAACCATGATAGACTGTCGGGAGATTTATATATGGATTTAGATATTAAAATCTATAGACCAAATAAAAGGGTAAATTCGCTACAATTTGTACATGACTTTAAAGCAATTTCAGAAGATTATTTTACTATTTCTGGTCACACGCATCCTGGCGTTTTAATTAGAGGTAAGGGAAGACAGAAAATAAAATTACCTTGTTTTCAAGTTACTAAAAACCAACTAATTTTACCAGCTTTTAGCTTGTTTACTGGATTAAATACTAAAAACTGTCCTGAAGAATGTACTAATTATGCGTTTACAGATTCTGGTATTTTTGAGGTATAGCAATGGTTTTCAGTTTATTTTTCGACAATGGAGCATATTCCAAGGTTTGTGACAATGGAGCATGCTCCATTGCAGTATTACACTTTTTTACAAAAAAGAATTATTTTGTTGTTTTCTAAATCTGTTGTAAAAAATAAATAATCATTTCCACCATCTTTTAAATTAAGTTTTTTACGAATTTGTTGTACAGATTCTGGAAAGTTTCTGGTGGTAACATTTGCTTTTTCACTTTTAAACGCACGTTTAAATTTCTTTTTATTATAATCTAAAATAGTTTCAATTTTAAAACATCTTCCTGGAAACTCAATTAATTCTTTTGCGGTATATAAATGCGAATGTTTATGTAACTTTTTTAGACTAAGTTTTTCTGCTAAAACTTCAAAAGCTCCAGCTTTTAAAATAGCGGCGTTAGGTTCATATAAGTAGGTTAGTGGCTTGCTAAGATCACTATTAGCATGGGTTTCTTCATGTAATAAAAAATTAAAAATTTGGTTGTTATCTTTAGTAATGTTAATTGTTTTAATTTTAATTGCTTTAGTATAATCACGTTCTAAAATCCATAATAACTCTTTAACTTCATTATTTACAGCAACGCAGTGTATTGCTTTTACGTGCACTAATTCTTTAATTCCAGAGGTGAAGTCTAATAAAGGCGAAGTTTTAATCATTATATTTTTAGAGTACTTAAACAGTACATCTAAATGCATTGGAATATTTGGTAAACAGTCTTTAAGCAAAAAGACTTTTCCTTTTAAATCGTCGCGTCTGGAAGGATCTACATAAATCCAATCGTAAATTTTTTTATTATTTTTTAAGACAGAAAGTCCATCGTTTGCAATACATTCAATATTTTTTACGCCTAATTGTTTGTAATTATGATTGACAATTTGAGATAAATTTTGATTAATTTCATAATGGATAACTTCATCCATGCGTTTAGCAAAATAAAAACAGTCCACACCAAAGCCACCAGTTAAATCTACTAACGTTGTTCCTGAAACTAAATTAGATTTGTATTGTGCTGTAATTTCGGAAGAGGTTTGCTCTACATTAAGTTTGTTTGGATAGTAAATATTCTTAGTATAAAACCAAGTCGGTAGTTTATTTTTGCTACGCTTTTTGGCTTCAATCTGTTCAATAAGCAGTTTTAAATCTACTAAAGTATTTAGCGATTGTTTTAAAAGTAATTGAGCAACATCAACATCTATATTTTCATCTATAAATCTCTGATTTTCAAAATTTAAAATAGCATTATTTAAACTATTCGTTAACATCTAATCCTTTTGTTAATTTCTTAACTATTCTGTATTCAGATAAGAATTCTTTGGCGATTACTTTTATGGCTGTATATAATGGAATAGCTAATATTAAACCTACAATACCAAATAATAAACCTGTAATAATGATGATAATAAAAATCTCTAATGGATGCGATTTTACACTTTTTGAAAAAATAAAAGGCTGACTGAAAAAATTATCTACCAATTGAGCAATTATAAAACCAACCAATACATAAGTGGTTTTAGGTAAAATAACCTCACTAAAACTTTCTCCTAAATTACTAGACATTGTTAAAAGCACAATTAATATAGCACTAATTATAGGCCCTACATAAGGAATAACATTTAAAAGTGCGCAAAGAGAGGCTATAATTAATGCATTTTGAATTCCAAAAATAAATAGCACTATAGAGTAGATTACAAACAAAATAACAAGTTGTATCACTAAACCTCCAAAATAACGTGAGAGCAAGTCTCTTATGGATAAAAGCGATTTTTTAATACGTAAATCGTGTTGTTTAGGGAAGAACGCTATTATACTTTTACCAAACAAACTACTATCTTTTAAAAAGAAGAAAGAAATAAATAGTACCGAAAACAAAGCAATGCTAAAGCTACCAAAACCGGTAATAATCGCATTTAAAAAATCTGGAATAAAACCAAAATTAAGTTTAGACATAATTTTAGAATCCTGTATCGTTTCTTCCACATCTACAGCTCTTAAACCAAAATGGTCAATAAATTCGTTATATAAATTTTCGATATTTAATTGTAGCTGCTCAATGTTTAATAAAGATAAATTTTGACCTTGCTCAATGGCTAAAGGAATAAACATACCTATAAGACCTGCAAGGATTAAAACAAATAAAACCATGGTAACGACAACGGCCAAAGTATCTCTAAATTTTAATTTAGTCATTAAAAAACGCTTAATCGGCCTACCTAAAAGCGATACTACACCAGCAATAGCGACGTAAGCAATTACAGATTGTATTTCATATAAAAACCATAAAAAAAAGGCTATACCAACAAGTATGGCAACTGCTCTTAAAATTCCGTTGGAGATAGTATTCGAATTCATTCAGTAAATATACAGATTGAAATGTTATCTTCTATAAAAATGTGACATTGAAGTTATTGAAGTTGTTTTGTTATTTCATAAAGCGCAATATTTGTAGCTTGTACCACATTCATACTGCTATTTTGACCAAACATATTAATATGTAAGGTATGCTCGCATTGTTTTAAAATTAAATCTGAAACACCAAATTTCTCATGTCCAATAATTAAAGCTATTGCTTTTTGTGCTGAAAATTTAAAAGCGTGAATAGGTTTACTGTTCGTTGTTATTTCTAATGCAATACATTTGTAATTTTTAGTTTTTAAACTTGAAACTATTTTTAATGTGTCTTCAACAACTTCATATTTTACTACCTTTTCTGTAGCACGAGACGTTTTGGTCATTTTCCTACCTAATGGTATATTATTACCACAAAAAATTATTTTTTCAACACCAAAGGCATCAGCAATACGAAACAAACTACCAATGTTTGATGCGTTAGTTACATTTTCGCAAACTAAAGTTATTGGAAATGTTTTTATGTTGAAATTTGTGGTGTAGTGGTTAAGTTGCACTTATTAAGCTATTAGTTATTAGTATTTATTGGTAATTGTTCAATAATAAATAATTATTATTTACTGCTTAATTTTCAAACGCATATTTAACAATATTTGCACCCATTTGTAAAGCTTTTAGTCTAATATCTTCTGGATCGTTGTGTACTTCTTGGTCTTCCCAACCATCTCCTAAATCGCTTTCTATAGTAAAAACAAGTACTAATCTACTCTGGTGAAACAAACCTAATGCTTGCGGTCTTTTACCATCATGCTCATGTATTTTTGGTAAACCTTTTGGAAATGGGAAAGCCGTTTTAAAAATGTCGTGGCTTGCTGGTAACTCTTTTAATTCTTGATTTGGAAACACCTTTTTTAACTCTTTGATAACGTATTGCTTCATACCATAATTGTCGTCGATATGCAGAAAACCACCAGAAATTAAATAATTACGAAGGTTTTTAGCTTCTTCTTCATTAAAGAAAACATTACCATGACCTGTCATGTGCAACAAAGGATATTGAAAAATATCTGTACTACCAGCTTCAACTGTCTCTGGCTTTTCGCTCATTTTCGTATTGATATTTTTGTTACAAAATTTAATAAGGTTTGGTAAAGCTGTTGGGTTAGAATACCAATCTCCACCACCTTTGTATTTTAAGATGGCTAAATTTTGAGCTTGTATTTGCAGAGCAAAAAGAAAGTAAAACAATAGAAAGGCTATAAGTTTAACTTCTTTTTTAAGACTATTTATCATATCTCAAAAATATAAATTTTTGTTATGCAAAATACACTTCTAATCATTTTTATCATGGTTGTTTCATTTAAGCAGACAGAATCTGGAACTTTTGAGCCTGTAACAGTTTTAGAATTGTTTCTTCTCAAGGTAGATCTAGTTGCCCAAGAGCAAATGCATAATCACTCATTTATAAAACCCACGGAATGGCAAGCGACAATTCCAGCAGTTTCAGTTCTTAATCTTTTTTCTCCCAAAGTTACAGGAACAAAATTAGTTTTAACAGCTGCCTTAATTTCTTTAATAGAGAAATCACCTTCTGGGCCAATTAATATGGTAGTATTTTGGCTAGGTTTAAGTTCTTTTTTTAGAGATTTTCTATTAGTTTTTTCGCAATGTGCAATAAACAAGGCGTCTTTAAAATCTTGTTTTATAAAATCTCTAAAAGCGATAGCTTTATTTAATTTTGGGAGGTAAATGCTAAGCGACTGTTTCATTGCAGACTGCAATATTTTCTGGAAACGTTCTGGCTTAATAATTTTACGCTCGCTATGGTCGCAAATAATTGGTGTAATTTCTTGAATACCAATTTCCGTTGCTTTTTCTAAAAACCACTCGTAACGGTCGTTCATTTTTGTTGGTGCAACCGCTAAATGTAAATGGTATTTTGGTTTCTTTTGAAATTGTTTCGTTTTAACTTCTGCAATACATTTTTTTATGTTTTCGGTTATAATTTCAGCAGAAAATAACCAACCGTTTCCATTTGTAATGTGCATAATATCTCCAACTTTTTTACGCAGTACTTTTATAATGTGTTTACTTTCTTCTTTAGAAAAAAAAAATTGTGAGGTGGTTTCGGTAATTTCTGGATTATAAAATAATTGCATTACTCTATATTTTCTTCCACTTTAAGTACATAAACTTCTTTTATAGTATGTAGTCTATGTGTTTTCTTAATAATGTAAAATCCATTATCTTTTGTAATACCAACATCAAAAATATCATCTACTTTGTGTGCTAAATTATTTGCCTCTTCTTCAATTTCAAATGGTAATTGCCCATCTTTTACCCAACCAGAATCACCACCTTTTATAGCGTTATCTGCCATAGAGTATTTTTTAGCTAAATCTCCAAAGTCTACACCTTTACCATGTTTCGCCATTATTTTTTTTCGAAGATTATAAATTTCTTCTATTGGCATCTTATTACCATCAAAATAAATATAACTTATTCTATAATGTGGTTCATTCTCTTTTTTTATTACTTTATAATGCGTGTTTTTAAACTGGGTTCTTTCCGTTTTTGTAAACCCAGTAGGCATTTCTAAAAGTTTTTTTGCTAATTTACTTTTATGGTTTTCTGTATTAAAAACCATTAAATTTTTCTTTTTAGACTTTTTCTCGCCAATATAATCTTCTGCTTGTTCTAGTGTTACAATACCTTGAAGATTTTTTTTAACACTAGTTTGCGCGAAAGTTGAAAGTGATAAATTTAATAATAGTAGTAATAGTAAGGGTTTATTCATTTTAATTTAGATGTTTTCATGTTCAAAAAACAAAAAAACAAAAAAAAAAGACTCGTATTATAATAGTTGAGAATGTTATCAACAAGATTTTAACAAGCATGTTTATGCGAAACTAAAAATGTAATAATAAAAATTAATAAATTAGATGTTTAAGTATTAGCTAAAATAGCTGAGTCTATAAACATAGAATTAAATTTTTTATTTAATAACTTTTAATTTTTTTTAAATCATCTCTATCATTATGTTATTAAAAATATTAGGTAATAATAAGAAAATTTACAATTATAATTGTAAATACAATATTTATAAAATTAATAGACTCTAAGTGTAAATAACTATTTTAGGTTTTAAAATAAGTTTAACAATGCTATTTATTATATTTTTAACCTAGCAGAAGCCATTATATCGCTTTTTGCAAAATCTTTTTCTAAATACTTTAAATAGCCAACAATACCAATCATTGCTGCATTATCTGTTGTAAATTCCAATTTAGGAACGTAAGTAGTCCAACCAAATTTTTGCTCACCATCTTTTAGTGCTTTTCTAATGCCAGAATTAGCAGAGACACCACCACCAATAGCAATATGTGTAATACCAGTTTCTTTAGTAGCTAGTTTTAATTTATTTATTAAAATACCAATAATGGTGTATTGAATAGACGCACAAATATCGTTTAGATTTTTGGCTACAAATTTTGGATTCTTTTTAACTTCACGCTGAATAAAATACAAAACAGCAGTTTTAAAACCAGAAAAACTAAAGTTTAATCCAGCAACTTTAGGTTTGGTAAAGGTAAAAGCTTTAGGGTTTCCTAATTGTGCACGCTTGTCTATTTCTGGACCAGCAGGATATCCTAAACCAAGTATTTTCCCGCATTTATCGTAGGCCTCACCAACCGCATCGTCTATAGTTTCACCAATAACTACCATATTAAAATGACTACACACTTTTACTATTTGCGTGTGGCCACCAGAAATAGTCATGCCAAGAAAAGGAAACGTAGGTTTTGTAAAACCATCTTCTGCAATAAAATGCGCTAAAATATGTGCTTGCATATGGTTTACTTCTATTAGCGGTATATTTAGACCATAAGCCAAAGATTTTGCAAAACTTGTACCAACCAAAAGAGAACCCATTAGACCTGGACCACGAGTAAAGGCCACAGCATGTAACTGTTCTTTTGTAATATTGGCTTTTTGCAGAGCTTGGTGTACAACAGGTACAATATTTTGTTGGTGCGCTCTAGATGCTAATTCTGGTACAACACCACCAAATTCTTCATGAATTTTCTGGCTCGCAACAACATTGCTTAGCACTATGTCGTTACAGAGTATAGCTGCAGAAGTATCGTCGCACGACGACTCAATACCTAATATGTAAATATTTTGTGAGGACATGATACCAAATAAGTTTTATAATGAGTTATAAATAATTTGAATGTTTATTTGGTATTATTAAATATTCGGCATTATAATTGTTAATTTTGAATTGAAATAATATACGTAATGCAGATAGATTTTTTGGTAATTTAGATGCCGTTATTATTCTCTTTATTATGGCATAAATTTTCAAGCATAGTCTTCTATAGTTTAAAATTTTAACGAATATAAAACGAAAAAGAACAAGTATAAAACCAAAAAACTATTTGTTTTAAGTATAACAAAACAAAGATAGTTTTTTTAACTTAAATCTCTCATTAAGAATTTTCTAAAAATAGTAGGCAAGCTATTGGCAATATTATTGCTTCTTTTCATCATTTTGGTGATGGTATTGTCTATTCCTGCTGTTCAAACCAAATTAGGTAACTACACAACTAAATATATTAACGACAAATTTAAAACCAATATTAACATTGGTAAAATTGGACTTCAATTTAATGGAGATGTAGAGTTAAAAGAAATTTTAATTCGTGATCTTAAAAAGGATACACTAATTAGCGCTAAAGAATTAAATACTTCAATTTTAAATTTTAATAATTTAATAAATGGCACTTTAAATTTTGGTGATATTGATTTGGAAGATTTTATATTAAATGTCGTAACCTACAAAGGAGAGACTAAGAACAATCTTGATGTTTTTATTGCCAAATTTGATACCGAAAATCCAAGACCAGAAAAAAGTACGTTTTTATTATCTTCAAGCGATGTAACTATTTACAATGGTTTATTTAGAATGGTAAACGAAAATAAACAAACACCCAAAATTATTGAATTTACTAAATTAGACATTAACGCTACTAATTTTTTAATTAGTGGAAGCAATTTAAGTGCACGCATAAATACACTTTCATTTTTAGATAGTCGTGGATTAATAATCCAAAATATGTCTACAAATTTCAAGTATACGTTGGAGAATATGGTGTTTAATAACGTTAATATTAAAACCAAAAAATCTCAACTAAAAGGAAATTTGACCTTTAATTACGAAAAAGGAGATTTTTTAGACTTTGAAAATAAAGTGAAAATTAAAGCTAATTTTAGTGATGCTAATATAGCATTAGACGAATTAAATGTATTTTACAACGAATTTGGTGTTAACCAAAGGGCGCGATTTAATACAGAAATATCAGGAACCTTAAACGATTTAGTACTTAAAAACTTAAGACTAAATACAAGTGCTAGAACTAAAATTTATGGAGATATTAATTTTAAAAATCTTTTAAATAGCGAAGAAAATGACTTCGCGATGAAAGGTGATTTTTCGAACTTGACGTCAAATTACAAAGATTTAAAACGCTTATTACCTAACGTCTTAGGAGCTTCAATTCCTTCTATTTTCGATAAATTGGGAGATTTTAGTATTATAGGCACTACCAATATTACGCCTGCTAAAATTAATGCAGATTTAAATATTAATACAATACTTGGATTTGTAAAATCTAATTTAAGCATAACCAATATTAACAATATTGATCACGCAACTTACAAAGGAAATATTATTTTCGATCAGTTTAATATTGGTGAATTTTTAGAAAATCCAAATTTAGGAGAAATCTCATCGAACCTCGATGTGGATGGGTTTGGTTTTAAAAAAGAAAACTTGAGTACTAGAATTAAAGGAGATGTTTATGCCTTTAATTACAATAAATATAACTACCAAAACATTACTGTAAATGGAAAATACAAGCAGAGTGTTTTTAATGGAAAGCTTGTTGCGAACGATGCAAACTTAAAACTAGATTTTAACGGTCTTGCAGATTTATCTACAGCTGTAAACGCATTCGATTTCTCTGCAAATGTAGCATATGCAGATTTAAAGAAACTAAATATTTACACTAGAGATTCTTTATCTTTTTTTAAAGGGAATGTGCAAATTAAAATGAAAGGCACAACTTTAGATGATGCTGTTGGAACAATTACTTTTAATAAAACAAATTATAAAAACGAAATAGACGATTATTATTTTGAAGATTTTGTAGTCACTTCAATCTTTGAAAACAAAGAGCATATTATTAATGTAAATTCTCCAGATATAATAGAAGGTACAATGCGAGGCGAATTCTTGTTTAAAGATGTGGCTAACTTATTCGAAAACTCTATAAAAAGCATATACACAAGTCAGTCGCCAAACAGTATCCAGACAAACCAGTATATTAATTTTAACTTTAAAATTTATAATAAAATTGTAGAAGTCTTTTATCCAGATTTAAAGTTAGGGAAAAACACGTTTATAAAAGGGCGTGTAGAGACAGACGAGAACGAATTTAAACTCACCTTTAAATCTCCTAAAATAGAGTGGCTTGACTATTTTGCAAATACAATAGAAGTACAAGTAGACAACAAAAATCCATTATTTAATACCTACGTAGAAATAGACAGCTTAAACACCAATTTTTACAATGTTTCGAAATTTAATTTAATCAACGTAAATTTAAACGATACGCTATACATGCGAAGTGAATTTAAAGGTGGAAAAACAAATAAAGATGAGTATAACCTTAGCTTCTATCACACAATTAACGAGAATAACAACTCTGTAGTTGGTTTTAAAACAAGCGAAGTTACTTTTAAAGACAATCTCTGGAAACTTAATGATGCTTCAGACAAATACAATAAAGTTGAAATATCTAACGGATTTAAAGATTATAATATCGAAAGTCTAGTACTAAGCCATAAAGACGAAGAAATAAAACTCGCTGGTATTGTAAAAGATTCTACCTATAAAGATTTAAAGCTTAATTTTAAAGATGTAGATTTAGCTAAAATTACTCCTCGAATAGATAGTTTAAAGTTAGTGGGTAATGTTAATGGGAAGTTAGATTTGCTTCAAAAAAACGGAAATTATCTTCCAAATTCTTCAATTACCATAGACGATTTAGAAATTAATAATACCTATTTTGGATCTTTCGATGCGACTATTAAAGGCAATCAATCACTAACTAATTACAGCGTAAAAGCAAAAATAAAAGACGATATAAAAAATACGTTTGAAGCCATTGGCGATATCGATGTTTCTAAAAAAAATGCAGCTATAGATGTAAATTTGCGTTTTAACGAATTTAATATCAACATTCTATCACCTTTATTAGAACCTGTTTTAAGTAAAGTAAGAGGTGAAGTTTCTGGGAAAATAGCAGTGGTTGGTAATTTAAAACAACCCAATTATAATGGTGATTTAAAAATTAATAAAGGTGGTTTAAAAATTCCATACCTTAATGTCGATTTTGATTTTGCTAATAATGCTTCGGTAACTTTAGATAATCAAAATTTTAATTTTAACGATATAAAATTAACAGACCTTAAATATGGTACAAAAGGTAATTTAGACGGAGTAATAAGTCATAATAATTTTGCTAAATGGCGCTTAAATCTTGGTATTGAAACAGATAGACTTTTAGTACTAGACACTAAAGCTACCGAAGAGTCTTTATATTATGGTACAGGTTTTATAAGTGGTACTGCAAATATTTTTGGTCCAACAAAAGCGCTTAGAATAACAGCTGAAGCAGAAACAAAAAAAGGAACAGAATTTTACATTCCATTAAGCGATGTGGAATCTTTTGGAGATAATTCTTTTATTCATTGGCTAACGCCAGAAGAAAAGTTAGCAAAATTAAATGGCATTATAATAGATAATAAAGACATTTCTGGACTAGAACTTTTTTTCGATTTAAATGTAACCGAAGAAGCGCTTATAGAAATAGTAATGGATAAAGAATCTGGAAGTACCATTAGCGGCCGTGGAAATGGAAGTTTACTTTTTAATATAAATACTAATGGTAAGTTTGAAATGTATGGAGATTATGTAGTACATGAAGGCTATTATAATTTTCTTTACGGTGGCATTATAGAAAAAAAGTTTAGTGTAAAACCTTTTGAAAGTACGCTAGCTTGGAATGGCAATCCGTTAGATGCAGAAATTAACATTCTAGCGCTTTATGAAACAAGAACAAATCCTTCACCTTTATTAGACAACCCTATAAATAGAACGATTCCTGTGGAATTAGAAATTAATTTAACTGGACAATTAGAAAGACCAGAACCAGTTTTCGAATTTAATTTTCCAAATGCAAATTCCACAATTACATCAGAGTTAAATTATAGGTTAGATTCCAAAGAAGACAAAGATAACCAAGCATTATACCTATTAACTACAGGTGGTTTTAATAGACAATTACAAGATATTAATTTTACAGGAACCATTGCCGAACGCATTAACGGATTAATAAATGGAATTTTTACAGATAGCGATAACAAAATTAAAATTGGTTTAAACTATGAAGCCGGACAACGTCGTCCAGATTACAATACAGACGATCGCGTAGGTTTTACACTCCAAACAAAAATTACAGACCGCGTACTTATAAATGGTAAAGTAGGAGTTCCAGTTGGTGGAGCATCAGACTCCGTAATTGCAGGAGACGTACAAATCGATTTTTTATTAAATGATAAAGGAACTCTTACCGCAACTGTATTTAATAGAGAGAATAGTATTAGAAACTTTGGTGAAGAAATTGGTTACACTCAAGGTCTTGGTTTAGCATACTCTGTAGATTTTAATACTTTTGGAGAACTACTTCGAAAAATCCTTAAAAAGAAAGATGTAGAAACACCTGAAAAAAGTACTCCAGAGACTTCTAATTCTCAAGATTTAGACAACCGACTTCCAGATGGAATAGAGTGGAAGAAAAAAAAATAAAACTTAAAAAAACACTTAATTTTTACGTTTTTTCAACAATTTTACTAACTAAAACGTTATAGTTAAATTACAGTCGTTAATTTTTAACAAATACGTGTTATTATATAGATTTACTTTATTAGATTAGCTTTAAACAAGTTAATTAAATGTCTAAAAAGATAAAAAAAATTGGAGTCATGACCTCTGGAGGAGATGCTCCAGGAATGAACGCAGCAATTAGATCTGTAGCCAGAACCTGCGCTTATCACAACATAGAATGTGTTGGTATTTATCGTGGTTACGAAGGCATGATTGAAGGTGATTTTAAAGATTTAAGCGCAAGAGCCGTAAAAGGCATTATTAATAAAGGAGGAACCGTTTTAAAATCTGCTCGCTCAAAAGAATTTAGAACAAAAGATGGTAGAAAAAAAGCCTTCAATGCTTTAACTAATAAAGGTATCGATGCCTTAGTTACTATTGGAGGAGATGGCACATTTACAGGAGCATTAATATTTAATCAAGAATTTGGCTTTCCGGTAATGGGTATTCCAGGTACTATAGATAACGATATTTTTGGTACCTCACACACCTTAGGTTACGATACAGCATTAAATACAGTTGTAGATAGCATCGATAAAATTCGTGATACAGCAAGTTCGCATAATAGACTGTTTTTTGTAGAAGTTATGGGTCGAGATGTTGGGCATATTGCCTTAAATGTAGGTATTGGAGCAGGAGCTGAAGAAATTTTAATTCCTGAAGAAAATTTAGGATTAGAAAGATTATTAGAGTCTTTAAGACGTAGTAAAAAATCAGGTAAATCTTCTAGTATAGTTGTTGTTGCCGAAGGCGATAAAATTGGTAAAAATGTTTTCGAACTAAAAGATTATGTAGAAGAAAACATGACAGAATACGAAGTTCGTGTTTCGGTTTTAGGCCATATGCAACGTGGTGGTTCTCCATCTTGTTTCGATCGTGTTCTAGCAAGTAGAATGGGAGTTAAGGCTGTAGAAAGTTTAATGGCAGGAGAGTCTAATTTTATGGTTGGCTTATTAAACGATAAAATAACATTAACGCCTTTAGAAAATGCGGTAAAGGGAAAATCAGAAATTAATAAAGAATTAATTCGTGTGTCAGATATCATGACCACATAATATATAAGTAGAATTATGTCAAAATTAAAATTAGGAATTAACGGATTTGGTAGAATTGGTCGTATAGTATTTAGAGCGACTGTAAAACGCGACAACGTAGAGGTTGTTGCAATAAACGATTTATTAGATGTAGAGCATTTAGCATATTTACTACAATACGATTCTGTTCATGGAAGATTTGATGGCACTATTAAAGTAAAAGATGGAAACCTTGTAGTAGATGGTAAAACCATTAGGGTAACTGCAGAAAGAGATCCTAAAAACTTAAAATGGGATGAAGTAGGAGCAGACGTTGTTGCAGAGTGTACAGGTATTTTTACAACTTTAGAAACAGCAGATTACCACATTCAAGGTGGTGCTAAAAAAGTAGTAATTTCTGCACCTAGTAAAGATGCTCCAATGTTTGTTATGGGAGTAAACGATAATAAATTAACTATAGATCACACAATTGTATCAAACGCATCGTGTACTACAAACTGTTTAGCACCTTTAGCTAAAGTTATAGAAGATAATTTTGGTATTGAAGAGGCTTTAATGACGACTATTCATGCTGCAACATCTACACAATTTACTGTAGATGCGCCATCACGTAAAAACTACCGTTTGGGTCGTAGTGCAATAAATAACATTATTCCTACCTCTACAGGAGCTGCAAAGGCCGTTGGAAAAGTAATTCCAGAATTAGATGGGAAATTAACAGGAATGGCATTTAGAGTACCAACTGTAGATGTTTCTGTGGTAGATTTAACAGTAAAAACTAAAAAAGAAACCTCTTTAGCAGAAATTAAAGCAGCTATGAAAAAAGCATCTGAAGGAACTATGAAAGGTGTTATGGGTTATACAGAAGATGCTGTTGTATCTCAAGATTTTGTTAGTGAAACTAAAACAAGTGTTTTTGATGCAGATTCTGCAATAGAACTAAACTCAACATTCTTTAAATTGGTATCTTGGTACGATAACGAGTTTGGCTATTCAAATAAATTAGTAGATTTAGCCCAAAAAATAAATACCTTATAAATAACCTAACTTATTTGTTACCTTAAGCGCAGTTTAATTTTTTTACTGCGCTTTTATATTTAAAAATTTAAACTAAATTTATATCATGGTATTAATAGTTGATAGTGGTTCTACAAAATGCGATTGGATTGCAGTAGATAAAGATGGTAACCAATTACTAGAAAAAATTAGAACTAAAGGATTAAATCCTGCTATTCTTTCTGAAAAAAAATTAACAAAGACTATTAAAAAAAACAACGATTTAAGTAATATTCGTGAAGATGTTACTCATATTTATTTTTATGGTGCAGGTTGTGGTACAGAAAGTCCCAGATTGGCTTTAAAAGTTATTTTACAACAATTTTTCGTAAATGCAAATATACAAGTAAACGAAGACACTTTAGCCGCTGTATTTGCAACAATAAACACTCCAGATGAAGCTGCTGTAGTATGTATTTTAGGCACAGGTTCAAATTGTAGTTATTATAATGGTAAGCAACTAGAACAACGCGTAAGCTCTTTAGGTTGGGCTATAATGGATGATGCATCAGGCAATTACTACGGCAAACAGTTGTTAAGAGACTACTATTTTAATCACATGCCAGAGGATATTAAAATTGCTTTTGCAGATAAATACAATTTAGATGCAGATTTTATAAAATACAATCTTTACAAACAACCAAATCCAAATGCATACTTAGCAAATTTTGCAGAATTTATGATTTTGAATAAAGATTCTAAATACATTAAAGAACTTATTAAAAATGGAATTCGTGTGTTTGCTAAAAACATGATTCTTCAATTTAAAGAAGAATTAAAAACAGTTCCTGTACATTTTGCTGGATCTATAGCTTTTTTCTGCAAAGACGAAATAAAAGAGGTAGCTAAAGAATTAGGCTTCAAAGTTGGTAATTTTGAAAGACGACCTATTGAAGGTTTAGTAAATTTTCATACCAACAAAGGAAACTAGATTAAATTAAAGGTAGATTAATAATTTTCTGGTAGGTATTGGCGCTTTATAAAATTATACTAAAATAAAATTATTTAATTTCTTATTATTAATTGTAATTTTATAATTAATATTATGTTTTGAGAGTACATTATATTTTTTATTGCTACATTCTATCTATAAAAATATCTCATTACTACCTTTTTAATACAGTTTTTTTTGAAGAAACACCAGAACTCCTTTAAATCCAAAAACTTTATAAAACTATATTATTCATCCATTGTGTGTATTTATTTATTGCATTAATTTCTACATGTGTTAATTGTATACTTTACATATTATAACTATAGTTTTAGCAATAAATAAATTACCATAAAATTTATATTCTCGTGATATTTCAAATTTGGCAGATGGTATATTTTTTAAGTTTTAATAAATAGGTTGTAGATTATCGTAATTTAAGTCGCGATATATGGTATAAACTTATGATTAAAAATGATAATTATGTATTAATAACAATTAAAGTTTTTAACAAAAAAAAGCAGTAAACTATCAGTTTACTGCTTTTTAATACTATTTTAGTAATTGATGTTAATCGTAATTACTTTACTTCCTCAAAATCTACGTCTTCAACATCGTCTGTTGCATCTGCAGCTTGACCTTTAGCTCCTGCTCCTGCATCTGTTGGCCCACCTTCTGGTGCTCCGCCTGCTTCAGCTTGTGCCTTGTACATTTCTTCGCTTGCGACCTTCCATGCTTCGTTAATTTTCTCTAACGCTGGCTCGATAACTGCAATATCTTTGGTTTCGTAAGCTGCTTTTAATTCTGTTAAAGCTTCTTCAATTGGTGCTTTTTTATCATCAGATAATTTATCACCAAATTCTGTTAATTGCTTTTCAGTTTGGAAAATCATAGAATCTGCTTCGTTCAATTTTTTAGCATTCTCTGCTGCCTTGGCATCAGCGTCGGCGTTAGCTTCCGCATCAGCTTTCATTTTCTGAATTTCTTCTTCAGTTAAACCAGAAGAGGCTTCAATTCTAATATCCTGAGATTTGTTTGTGGCTTTATCTGTAGCAGACACTTTAATAATTCCGTTAGCATCAATATCAAAGGTTACCTCAATTTGAGGTACACCACGTTGTGCTGGTGGAATGCCATCTAAATGAAAACGACCAATAGTTTTGTTGTCGCCCGCCATAGCACGCTCACCTTGTAACACATGAATTTCTACTGATGGTTGATTATCTGCCGCTGTAGAAAATACTTGCGATTTTTTTGTTGGTATTGTAGTATTAGCTTCAATAAGCTTAGTCATTACATTACCCATAGTTTCAATACCTAAAGATAGAGGTGTTACATCTAAAAGTAAGACATCTTTAACGTCTCCCGTTAAAACACCACCTTGAATTGCTGCACCTAATGATACAACCTCATCTGGATTAACACCTTTACTTGGCGCTTTACCAAAAAACTTTTCTACAGCCTTTTGCACTGCAGGAATACGTGTTGATCCACCAACTAAAATAATTTGATCTATGTCACTTTTAGTTAGACCTGCTGCTTTTAAAGCGGTTTGGCAAGGTTCTATGGTTTTTTTTACTAAATCATCAGTTAATTGCTCAAATTTAGAACGTGTTAATGTACGAACTAAGTGTTTTGGTCCACTTGCAGTTGCCGTTATGTATGGTAGGTTAATTTCTGTTTGCTCTGACGATGATAATTCAATCTTCGCTTTTTCAGCGGCTTCTTTAACACGTTGTAAGGACATTGGATCTTTGCGTAAATCCATACCTTCTTCTTTGTTAAACTCGTCTGCTAACCAATCAATAATTTTTTGGTCTACATCATCACCACCTAAATGTGTATCTCCATCGGTAGATAACACTTCAAAAACACCATCTCCTAATTCTAGAATAGACACATCGTGTGTTCCTCCACCAAAATCGAATACAACTATTTTTTGGTCTGTACCTTTTTTGTCCATACCGTAAGCCAAAGCAGCTGCTGTTGGCTCATTAATAATTCTACGTACTTTTAAACCTGCAATTTCACCAGCTTCTTTAGTGGCTTGACGTTGTGCATCGTTAAAATATGCTGGTACAGTAATAACAGCTTCAGAAACCGAAGTACCTAAATAGTCTTCTGCCGTTTTCTTCATTTTCTGTAATACCATTGCAGATAATTCTTGAGGTGTGTATAAACGACCATCAATATCTACACGTGGTGTATCGTTATCACCTTTTACTACTTTATAAGGTACACGTTCTGCTTCTTTTTTAGATTCAGAATATTTATTACCCATAAAACGTTTTACAGAATACACCGTTTTTGTTGGGTTTGTAACTGCTTGTCTTTTTGCTGGATCTCCAACTTTAATTTCTCCACCTTCTACAAAGGCAATTACAGATGGTGTTGTTCTTTTACCTTCTGCATTTGGGATAACTACTGGCTCGTTACCTTCCATTACAGAAACGCAAGAGTTGGTAGTTCCTAAATCGATTCCAATAATCTTACTCATAATTTTATATTTGTTTTAGTTTTTCCGCGAAAGCGAAATAAATTTTATTAATTATTTACAACTGCATAAAAACAATGATTATGCCATTAGAAAAAATGTGACATGATGTCAGACCCATTATATTTATTTTTTATTATACCTTTTAACTTTGGTATTAGTTTTGATATATCTATATAAAACAATAGATATTAGCCATCTATAATTAAAAATACAATGGTTAAATAAACACCATATGGATAGACCATGTGATAATTAAAACAATTTAAAACTTTACACAATGAAACATATATTATCTTTTATTACCGTACTTACATTATTATTAACGTCTTGTCAAGGTCCGCAAGGTCCTCCAGGTTTTAATGGACTTGATGGGCAAGATGGCAATATTATAGCTTCGTCTGCTTTTGAAATTGAATTAGATCTTAACGAAAACAATAACTACGAATTTTTTGAAGCTTATGGTTTCGAGGTGTTACCTACAGATGTTACTTTAGTATATATTCTTTGGGAGACTATAGACGGACAAGATATTTGGAGGTTAATGCCCCAAACTGTTTATTTTGATGATGGCGAATTAGTTTATAATTATGATTTTACACAAACTGATGTACGTTTATTTTTAGACGGCACAACCGATTTTTCTCTTTTAGATAGCGCTTTTACTTTAAACCAAGTCTTTAGAGTAGTTGTTGTACCTGCTGATAATGTTGGTAAAACAAGTATAAACTATTCTAATTTAGAAGCAGTAATGACGCTTTATGGTATTGAAACGTTTACTAAACGATAAATTTTATTATTACAAAATATTAATATAAACAGCTTTAATTTTAAAAATTAGAGCTGTTTTTTTATGCTTAATAAGCAAATTAAAAAAACTATATTTGTTTAACTAAAACGATATAGTGTTATGGAATGTATCTCGGTTTTCGATATGCTTAAAATTGGTGTTGGTCCTTCAAGCTCACATACTTTAGGACCTTGGCGCGCTGCAGAACGTTGGTTACAAGAATTAAAAAACGATCTTGTTTTTAACGATGTTACCAGAATTCAAGTCGATTTGTATGGTTCGTTATCTTTAACAGGAAAAGGTCATGCTACAGATTTGGCTGTAATATTAGGTTTAAGCGGAAGTGATCCAGAATACGTACCAACCGAAACGATAGACATAGTTATAGCGTCTATAGATAATACAGAAAAATTAATTTTAGGAAATGAAAAAATAATTGATTTCGACCGTAATTCTGAAATTATTTTTAATCGTGTATTTCTTCCTTTTCATTCTAACGCTATCACTTTTACAGCTTTTAAAATGAATACCCAAATTCACCAATCTACTTTCTACTCTATTGGAGGTGGCTTTGTTATAAAAGAAGAACGCACTGTTGACGCCGAAAACAAAAATTTAAAAAGTGAATTTCCCTACCCCATAGATAAAGCGACCGAGTTATTAGCCTTTTGCCATTCTGAAAATAAAACAATTTCTGAAATTGTTTTAGAAAATGAAAAATCCCTTAGAGACGAAAAATCGATAGACCACGAATTACAACGTATCTGGCAGACCATGCTAGATTGTATGTTTACAGGTTGCCATACGGAAGGTACTTTACCTGGTGGTTTAAACGTTAGACGTCGTGCCTTCGACATGCATAAGAATTTAAATATTGAAATGCCTTATGTTACTTCTCAAGATTGGTTACAATCTATTAGACAAAGTGAAGTTAAATTCCGCCAAATTTTAAAGTGGGTAAGTTGTTTTGCATTATCTGTAAACGAAGTTAATGCCTCGCTTGGTCGTGTAGTTACTGCGCCTACAAATGGAAGTGCTGGTGTTATTCCTGCAGTTTTAATGTATTACATGGTTATTGAAAATCATGATGCCAATTTTAAACATATAAAACAGTTTTTATTAGTTGCTGGAGAAATTGGTAGTATTTTTAAAAAAGGAGCAACTATTAGTGCTGCTATGGGTGGTTGCCAAGCCGAAATTGGTGTGAGCTCTGCCATGGCTGCTGCAGCTTTAACAGAGTTACTTGGTGGCACTCCAGAACAAGTAATGGTTGCAGCCGAAGTTGCAATGGAGCATCACTTAGGCTTAACCTGTGATCCTATTGGAGGCTTGGTACAGATACCTTGTATAGAGCGTAATGCTATGGGAGCAATAAAAGCTATTAATGCCGCGGAGTTGGCATTAGAAACAGATCCTAAAAATGCTAAAGTACCTTTAGATAAAGTAGTCGAAACTATGTGGGAAACTGCTAAGGATATGAATAATAAATATAAGGAAACTTCTACTGGTGGATTGGCGGTTAGAGTTAATATGGCGGATTGTTAAAAATATATAATAGTTTTACGCTTTTAATTTTGCTTTTAACCAATCTAAATATATATGTTTTTTTTTACAATAAATATTATTGGAACATTCTACAAAAACCTTTAATTAAGTATACAAATCGCCAAGCAATCGCTTTTTCTCACTTTTGGAATGGTAAGGTTTTGTAGCGCTTATACCAATTTAGTTATCTAATGCCCTATATTTTCCGTATATATATAGGTATTGCAAAGAGCGCATATTTAGAAATTTCAGAATCATTATTAGAATTAAATTAATTACGATTAAAGCAGAAAAGTTTACGAATATAAAAAGCGTATAAAATTTTTTGTAGATATTAAAACAGGAAGCTTTGATACTCGTTAAAAACTTGCCGATTATTTATTGGTACATATTAGAATAATGCAAAGATGGTTGGTAAACAACAAAACAAGTGGTATTGTCTCTGTGGTTACTGATATTCCTAAAAATAAGGGATCAAAAATTATAAGCGCTTTGTATTTGTTTACTATTCTCTCTATTTGCAAGATTTAATGTATATAAGAAAGTTTTGTGAGAAACAAAATAATTTAATTTGTGGTAATTTTAGTACATTTACTTTTTATTTTAATTGAAAATAAATGTCCGTAGTCAAAAAGGAATACAAAAGAGTAACTGTAAAATCGCTTGTCGATATGAAAAAACGTGGTGAAAAAATTTCCATGTTAACTGCTTACGATTTTACCATGGCAAAAATTGTAGATGGCGCTGGAATAGATGTTATTTTAGTTGGAGACTCTGCTAGTAATGTTATGGCTGGACATGAAACCACGCTTCCAATTACTTTGGACCAAATGATTTATCATGCATCTTCTGTTGTTAGAGCCATTGATCGTGCGCTAGTTGTAGTCGATTTACCTTTTGGAAGCTACCAAAGTGACCCAAAAGAAGCCTTACGTTCTGCTATTAGAATTATGAAAGAATCTGGTGGACATGCCGTAAAAATGGAAGGTGGTAAAGAAGTTAAAGAGTCTATAAAACGTATTTTACATGCAGGAATTCCTGTAATGGGACATCTAGGGTTAACACCACAATCTATTTATAAATTTGGAACATATACGGTTCGTGCTAAAGAAGAACAAGAAGCTAAACAATTAAAAGACGATGCTTTAATGCTTGAGAAAGCGGGCTGTTTTGCTATTGTATTAGAAAAAATACCTGCAAAATTGGCACAAGAAGTCGCAGAAAGTATTTCTATTCCTGTAATTGGAATTGGAGCAGGAAATGGTGTGGACGGACAAGTTTTGGTAACACATGATATGGTGGGAATGACGCATGAATTTAATCCACGATTTTTAAGACGTTATATGAATTTATACGAAGAAATGACCAATGCCTTTACAAAATATGCTAAAAACGTAAAAAGTGGTGATTTTCCTAATGAGAGTGAGCAATATTAATTTAGTTTACAGTCCCTGTTGAGTTTGTAGTAGCTGTTTTTAATTGCTTATTATTGTAAATACAAAAGTTCTTCGTCTTATTAATAACTAATTCCAATTTTACTAAAATAAAATTTACCTTTTTTGAAAAGGAAAGGAATCTCACTCCTATAGTTTTATAATTTTCTCCTGTAAATCTTAGTATAAACTTGTAAATCCATATGTAAAAAAATGAATTTTAAATAAGTAAAAGTTCAAATACGTTATTACTTATAATTTTTAACTTAAACAAAACTGTGCAAAAAGTAATCTCAACTAAAGACAACCTCAAAGTCATCTATCAAGACAACCACATTATCGTAGTAAATAAACGTGCTGGAGATATTGTACAAGGCGATAAAACTGGAGACAAACCTTTAAGTGATGTTGTTAAAGAATACATTGCAGAGAAATACAACAAACCTGGAAACGTGTATTTAGGAACTGTTCACAGACTCGATAGACCAACAACTGGCTTGGTAATATTCTCTAAAACTAGCAAAGCTTTACCACGTTTAAATAAGTTATTTATATCTAAAGATATTTCTAAAACGTATTGGGCTTTGGTGAAAAACGAACCTGAAAAAGAGGCAGGTACATTAATACATTGGTTAAAAAAGAATCCTAAAAATAATAAATCTAGAGCACATATTAAAGAAATACCAGAAAGTAAAAAAGCAATTCTACATTATAAGTTAATTAGAAGTTTAGATAATTATTTTTTATTAGAAATTAATTTAGAAACCGGTCGACATCACCAAATACGCGTCCAACTTTCAAGTATTGGCTCTCCAATAAAAGGCGATTTAAAATATGGATTCGATCGCAGTAACAAAGATGCAAGCATTAGTTTACATGCCAGAAATATAAAGTTTATACATCCAGTTTCTAATATAGAAATAAATATTACTGCTCCTTTACCAAAAGATCCCATTTGGGATGCTTGTATAGAATAAAACTTAAAGTTTTGTTACAATAAAAAGGTGTTGTACAACATTTGTATTCTAAAATCGTAAATTCAATATTCTAATTTAAAATTATGATTCCTGAATTACTACAATCTCAAAAAGATTTCTTTAAAACTGCTAAAACCAAAGATTTTAATTTTAGAAAAAAATCTTTAAAACGTTTAAAAACCGAACTCTTAAAACGAGAAAATGAAATTATTGAAGCTTTAGCAAAAGACTTTAAAAAGCCTGCTTTCGAATCTGTTTTAACTGAAACAACTGTGGTACTTTCAGATTTAGATAAAATGATTAAAAATGTTGGTAATTGGTCTAAACCTAAATGGATTATGCCTGCATTATTAAATTTCCCTTCTTTAGATAGGTTATATTCTGAGCCTTACGGTCAAACCCTTATTATTGCACCATGGAACTATCCATACCAATTAGCAATGGTTCCTTTAATTGCAGCTATTGCAGCAGGAAATACTGCTGTCTTAAAACCAAGCGAACTTACCCCAAACACCTCCTCTTTGTTAAACTTAATTATTAAAACTGTGTTTAAACCAGAGCATATTAGTGTTGTGCAAGGCGATGCAGACGTTTCTTCACAATTATTAAAACAACGTTGGAATTATATTTTTTTTACAGGAAGCGTTAAAGTTGGTAAAATTGTGGCAAAAGCTGCAGCAGAATATTTAACGCCAGTAACTCTAGAATTAGGAGGTAAAAATCCTTGTATTATAGACGAAACTGCAAATATTAAATTAACAGCGAAACGTATTGTTTGGGGAAAATTTTTAAATGCTGGACAAACCTGTATTGCGCCAGATTATGTATTGATTCATAAATCTAAAAAAGAGGCATTTTATTTAGCAATGCAGTCTGAAATTGATAAAGCGTATTCTAAAAACCCTAAAACGTCTAACGATTATTGCAGAATTGTTAATGAAAATAATTTTAAACGCTTAGCTGAAATGCTTTGTAACGAAACCATTAAAATTGGAGGTGAAATAGATGCTAAATCACTATACATTGCTCCAACCATAATAGATGAATCAAGTCTTGACAGCAAAGTAATGGAAGGTGAGATTTTTGGCCCTATTCTTCCTGTTATTTCTTATGAAGAAGAGTCTGAAATTGAAACTATAATTTCTAAATATGAAAAACCTTTATCGCTTTATGTCTTTAGTACAAATTCTAAAAAATCAAAAAAAATAATAGAAACTTTTTCTTTTGGTGGTGGTTGTATAAATGATACTGTTATACATTTTGCAAACCACAGATTACCTTTTGGTGGTGTTGGAAATAGTGGAATTGGTGCCTATCATGGAAAGTTGTCTTTCAATACGTTTTCACATAAAAAAGCAATAGTTAGTAAAGCAAATTGGTTAGATTTACCTGTACGTTATGCTCCATATTCTGGAAAATTAAAGAAAATTAGAAAACTATTGAAGTGGTTGTAAATAAAACTCGTTACTGCGAGGAGCTTTTGCGACGTGGCAATCTTCATTAAAAAAAATAGAAATACAATAAATAAATTACCTGCAAAAAATGAAAAAATTAAAATTATTAGCAGCACTATTTATTGTTACAAGTTTGGTATTATACCTTTGCAATAATCAAATTTATAGTAAGTCAGTATTAATTTTGAATGGTATTGGTACACTAATATTTGGTTTTGCTGTTTATAAAGATTTTATAAAGAACAGAAAGTAAATTCATCAATATTTTAAGTATTAACGCAAATCATTTGTTAGTTTTTTGTTTAGGCTCTTAAAAAACTATGCATGCATAATAAATTATTAGCTATATTTGTTAAAATTATTATTGACTATGCAAACCAAACTCACTCAACTCTTAAACATAAAACATCCAATTATACAGGCACCAATGTTTTTAGTGTCTAACGTTGCCATGGTAATAGAGGCTATGAAAAGCGGAATTGCAGGATGTATACCAGCACTTAATTATAGAACTTTAGACGAGTTGCGAGCTGCTTTAAAAGCATTAAAAGCTAACAAAGTTGAAGGTGGATCTTATGGTTTTAACTTAATTGTTAATAAATCTAATCTAAAATACAAAGGACAATTAGAAGTGATATGCGAAGAAGGCTGCGATTTTATAATTACCTCCTTAGGTAATCCAGAAGAAACTATTAGGCAAGCACACTCAGCTGGAATTAAAGTGTTTTGCGATGTAACCGATTTACATTTTGCAAAAAAAGTAGAAGCTTTAGATGCAGATGCAGCAATTGCAGTAAACAATCAAGCTGGCGGGCATAGAGGTAATTTATCTCCAGAAGATTTAACAAATTTGTTAAGCAACGCTTTAACTATTCCAGTAATTTCAGCAGGAGGTGTTGGTTGCAAAGCAGATATAGATAGAATGATTAGTTATGGAGCAGAAGGTGTTAGTGTTGGTAGTCCATTTATAGCATCTATAGAGGCAGGAGTAACAGACGAATACAAACAAGCCTGTGTAGATTATGGTGCAGATGATATTGTGATGACGCAACGTATTTCTGGAACACCTTGCACCGTAATTAACACACCTTACATTCAAAAAATAGGAACTAAGGAATCTTGGATTGAATCCATATTAAATAAAAATAGAAAGCTTAAAAAATGGGTAAAAATGGTTCGTTTTTCAATAGGTATGAAGGATACCGAAAACGCTGCCAAAAAAGCAACATATAAAACCGTTTGGGTTGCTGGACCAAGTATTGAGCATACTACAGCTATTTTACCAGTAAAAGATATAATTGGAAAATTAATTGCTAACAAGTAAAAAGGTTAGCATTAACCTTACTAGTTATACCACTAGAGTCTTAACACTATATTACCAGATATTTACCTATCCCATAGTTTTAAAAAACTCCAAAAAGTAATTTCTTTAAATAATGGACGTAAAGGAGCTTAATAAACATTATTATTAGCGTTAAAATTTTAATAGTTAAAAACTATCTAAAAAGGCTTTATAATTATATATTTAGCTTTTACTTTGTATGTTGTAATGTCTAAACGTATTGATGAAACATTTTATAAAATTAATGTTTGTTGCTATTTCTATTTTTATTGGCCTTTTATATTGGTCTATAAATAGTACAGATAAACAATTTAAGAAAGTAGAATTAATAAACATTGAAAATGTGTCTACATTTAATTTTAAAAATGTGGATTCCGTTATGATTTCCGCAAGCACACTTTATAAAGCAGACGAGATTAAAAAGCTCATGCAGGGCAAACACTATCGTAAAGCATGGGAAACACCCATAAAAGTTCCAGTAGTGTACTTAGATTCTTTAAAAGGTGGTATGAAAGTTTTAAAACAAGGTGGAGGTAAACAAACACATTCCTTGAAATTAGAATCTAAAAATGGTGTAAAATACACCCTTAGAAGTATTAATAAGGATCCCAAAGCCTTAATTCCTGATTTAGCCAAAACACTAGGTTTGGAAAATATTGTAGTAGACGGTATTTCTGGTCAGCACCCTTATGGCGCGGTATTGGCTGCGGAGTTAGCAAAAACTGTACAAGTACTTAGCACCAATCCTAAAATAGTTTTTGTACCAAAACAGGAAATACTAAAAAAATACAATAATAAATTTGGAAACCGTTTGTATTTGTTGGAGTATGAAACCGATAGTAAAACCAATTGGACAAATTATAGTAAAGTTGTTGAAATAATTGAAACCGACGACTTGCAAGAATTAAAATTAACTTTAAAACAACAAATAACAATCGATAAATCTGCACTTATTCGCGTGCGCCTGTTCGATTTTTTAATTGGCGATTGGGATAGGCACAGTAAACAATACGGCTGGGTACTCAAAAAAGACGGCAACAACTATACTGCTATGCCATTAGCAGGAGATAGAGATAATGCTTTTTTTAAAACCGAAGGTATTATTCCATCTATTTTATCCAGTAAGCATGTGGTTCCAGAGTTGCAATCTTTCGAAAAGGAGATTGATTTTATGCCTGGATTAGTATACCCATTCGATCGTTATTTTTTATATAATACTCCTAAATCTTTATTTATAGCGCAAGCTAAAAAACTTCAACAGCTATTAACAGATAAAGCAATAGATAATGCACTAAACATCTGGCCAAAAGAGATACAAGCATTAGATGGTAACGACATTACAGATAAAATAAAATCAAGACGAAGAGACTTAGTTACTTATGCTGAAACATTTAAAGAGGTAATTGATGATAAGGGTTTGGTTAAAGAACCTCTTAAAGGTTCGGAAAAATTAAAGTTACCACAGGCATTATTACAGTGTTTTGACTGTAATTAGCACTTGATATTGAAAAAAAATAAGATAACTTCGTTAAACAATTTATATAAAAATTGAAACGATTTTATAACAGAGATCATTAAAGAAACATTCCCCAAAAACGTTAAACCAACTCATTAATTGCCTCCACATTCACAACATGCTTGCCGTGAAAAGGCATAATTTTTACAGTATTACCAAACAATTCCTGAGCACGCTGCGTTTCATAAGCGATACGTTCTTTATTTAAATATTCATCTGCTGTGCCATAAACCAACGACACCTTAGCCTTTAAAAAGGCAAAGTTTTCAGCCGTTAATTCTTTTGGCAAACCTCCAGAATGCAAAATGAGTTGCTTACACTGTAGCTGTCTGTTCTTAATGTATCGCGTGGCAACACTAACACCTTGCGAGTAACCAAAAATAATAAGGTTTTTATCGCTTGGGATATTTTCTTCCGCTAAAATAGCATCAAAATAACTCATGATGTTTTTAGTTTCGTTAGTAGTATTCTCTTTAGTAAGCCAGCAAGCGCCAACATGCTTAAAGCCATTTTGGTAGTAAAGACTTGGTGCTTGAGGCGCAATAATATAATTCTCTAGAGCATTTAAGCCCTTAAAATAGTTAATAAAGAACTTACTTAAATAACCCATACCATGGCAAACCAGCCAGACACTTTTTGTTTTCTCGGTTAAAGTATTTAGAGTGGTGTATGGTTTTTTTGTATTGTAAAATATTTCCTTTTCTGTTGATTGCATTGTGGCTTTGTTTCGTATTTTTACAGCACTAAATTAATATTATTTAATAATATAAGCATGCTAAAAAATTTTAGCAACTATTCGTAATGTTAAACCAGCGTAAAATATGTTGTTATGTTAAAAACCATAAATGTAAAAGATGAAATTATCTAAAGTTGAAATGCTTGCTCAGGCAAATGCTGCTAGTAAGAATACATTAATGGAAACTCTTAGCATCGAAATTACCGATTTTGGTGATGATTTCCTTATTGCCAGAATGCCAGTAACTCCAAGAGTGCACCAACCCGATGGCGTATTACATGGTGGAGCTACAGCAGCTTTGGCAGAAAGTGTTGGAAGTTTTGCATCGCATATTTTTACGGAAACAGATAACATGTTTGTTCGTGGTTTAGAAATTTCGGCCAACCACTTAAAAAGTGTATCTAAAGGTTTTGTGTATGCTAAAGCCACTTTTTTACATAAAGGAAGAACAACTCAATTATTAGATATTAGAGTAACGGACGATGTCAATAATCTGGTTTCCATTTGCAGATTATCAACTATTTCTTTACCAAAAAAGAAGTAGTTAATGCAGCAAGACGATTTTTTTAAAATTGCCCAAAACCAGTTTAACGATGCGTTGCCTTTTGTGTTGTATAGCAAACCGAATACCTCAGTTTTAAGCGGCATGTTTCAAAAGGATACGGTGGTTTATACATCTGAAAACTTATTAGACAACGGATTCGTTTTCGCACCTTTCGATTCTAGAAATAAAACGGTTTTAATTCCAGCAAAGCATTCAAATTTATTGGAAACTAAGTTTATTATTCCTACAAAAAACCGTGAAATTGAAAATTCAGCGAAGCTAATCTACAATGGTAGTAAAGAAAAAGCTTTAGATATAGCAAAGGAGTTTCATATTAACCTTGTTTTAAAAGCTATTAATACTATTAAAGCAGCCATTTTTAAAAAAGTTGTATTATCGAGAAAGGAAGACGTAACGCTTTCAGAAAAAAATCCAATAAAATTATTTAAACGTTTGTTATCCCAATACCAAACAGCTTTTGTGTATTGTTGGTACCATCCAAAAATTGGTTTATGGCTTGGTGCAACGCCAGAAACTTTGTTAAGCGTTACAGGAAACAGGTTTACAACCATGGCTTTGGCTGGAACACAAGCGTTTAAAGGTGACGAAAACCCAAGTTGGGAAACTAAAGAAACAGAAGAACAACAATTGGTTGCAAATTATTTGGTGAGTAATCTACAGTACGTTGTAAAAAGTTTTAAGGTGGCAGATATTGAAACTATTAAGGCAGGAAATTTATTACATTTAAGAACTAGAGTTTCGGGTATATTAAATTCAAATTTAAAAACTATTGTTGATACATTGCACCCAACTCCTGCAGTTTGCGGCTTACCCAAAGCAACTGCAAAGCAATTTATTTTAAAACACGAAAACTATAAACGTGAATTTTATACCGGTTTTTTAGGTGAATTAAATATGGTCGAAAAGATAACTCGAAATACAAATAGACGCAATGTAGAAAATAGCGCATATAACTCTGTTAAGACAGTTTCAAACCTTTTTGTAAATTTACGCTGTATGCAATTAACAGACGAGAAAGCAAGTATCTACATTGGAGGAGGTATTACAAAAGACTCAATTGCAGAAAAGGAATGGGAAGAAACTGTAAATAAAACGCAAACCATGAAAAAGGTGTTGTTTTAGACGTTTTTAAATAGGCTATTTTGTATTTTTGTATTAGCTATGAAATACCCAAAAATTCCACTCGCTCAAACCGTAGTACAGCTCTGTAAAGCTAAAAACATACAGCATATAGTATTATCTCCCGGAAGTAGAAACGCACCATTAACCATTGGTTTTACTTATAATCCCTTTTTTAAATGTTATAGTATTGTAGATGAGCGTTGTGCGGCATTTTTTGCTATGGGAATAGCACAGCAAATTCAAGAGCCAGTAGCAGTTGTTTGCACATCTGGAAGTGCATTATTAAATTATTATCCAGCTGTTGCAGAGGCTTTTTATAGTAATATTCCAATAGTAGTTTTAAGTGCAGATAGACCAAAATATTTAGTTGGTATTGGTGATGGGCAAACCGTAAGGCAAGAAGGTGTATATAAGAATCATATTTTATATTCAGCAAATTTAAAACAAGATTTAGACGACGAAAATAAACTTAAAAATGACGAATTGCCAATTATAAAAAGTATTGAAAATAAGTTAGAAAAGTATCTTGGTTTGCAAAAAACAATTCAGCAGTATAATGAAGAGGAAATAAATAAAGCAATTAACGCTTCACGATTACAAAAAAGACCAATACACATTAATATACCTTTTAATGAGCCTTTGTATGATGTGGTTGACGAGTTATCTGTGAACCCTAAAGTTATTAAATTATTAAAAAATGATGTCGAAAATGAGGTTATTAGTGATTATATTCATGCATGGAATACATCTAAACGCAAACTAGTTTTAGTAGGTGTAAACCAACCCAATACAGTTGAGCAAAAATATTTAGATATTTTAGCACAAGACGAAAGTGTTTTAGTCTTAACTGAAACGACATCTAATATTCACCACGAACGCTTTATTCCTGGAATAGATAAATTAATAGGTGCTTTAAATACAGAAGAGTTTAATAATTTAAAACCAGAGATTCTTTTAACTTTTGGAGGTCTTATAGTTTCAAAAAAAATTAAAAGATTTTTAAGAGATTATAAGCCCAAACAACACTGGCATATTGGTAAACATAATGCTAATGATACTTTTTTTGTTTTGAATAAAGTGTTTGATACAACTGTAAATAAGTTTTTTTCTCAATTTTTATTTAAAATCAATACTATCCAAAGCGATTATAATAGTTTTTGGATTCATGCATTTAATAGTAGAAGAGAGCGGCACAATGAGTATATAAAGGTGATACCGTTTAGCGATTTTAAAGCGTTTGATATCTTATTAAATTCAATTCCAAAACATTCGCAATTACAGGTTGGCAATAGTTCTGCTATTAGGTACATACAGCTTTTCGATTTATACAGTTCTATAGAAGTATTTTGTAATAGAGGAACTAGTGGCATAGATGGTAGTACAAGTACTGCAATTGGTGCAGCAATTGCTTCTAATAAGCAAACCACTTTTATTACTGGAGATTTAAGTTTTTTTTACGATAGTAATGCTTTATGGAATAATTATATTCCTAATAACTTTAGAATTATCATAGTAAACAATAGTGGTGGTGGCATTTTTAGAATTCTTCCTGGACATAAGAATACTACTAATTTCGACACCTATTTTGAAACTAAACATAAACTAACAGCTAAGCAGTTGTGCGATATGTATAGTTTTGAATACCAAACAGCTACTAATGAAAGTGAATTGAGTTTGGCTCTAAATCAATTCTATGCCAAAAGTAATTTGCCTAAGCTTCTTGAGGTATTTACACCAAGCGAAATAAATGATGATGTCCTAATAGACTATTTTAATAAAATAAAGTAGTTAGTCGTTTAATTTTACTGTTAATCTACATTTAGTAGGCAATTTATGTAGACAATAATTTTATTAGTTTAAAAAAGTTGTATATTTATATTATAAAACAACTTAAAACTAAATATTATGAGTAAAAGAGATGATCTAATAGCAAAATATGCTGCTGATTTAAAAGACAAAATAGGTGAAACTCCAGATATGGATTTTTTAACAAAAGTAACAATTGGTTGTGGACCGTCTATTTATAATAAAGATGCTGCTACAGTTTCAGGTTCAGATCAAAAAGAATTAGATACTGTAAAAAATAATTTTTTAATTAAAAAATTAGGTTTAAAAGATAGTGCAGATTTAGATAAAGCTATTGCCTCTGTAATGGAAAAGTACGGAAAATCTAACAGAAGCAAATATAGAGCAGTCGTATACTACTTATTAGCAAAACATTTCAAAAAAGAATCTGTTTACAAAAAATAGAATTTATATAAAATTATTAAAGCGTTATAACTTTTGTTATAACGCTTTTTTCATGTCCTAAATTTATTCCAGGATTCTTATACTTAATTTTTTTTCTGAAAATTTAATTTCGAGAATTACTTTCAAAATAAAAAAAGGCATATTTAATTTTTAATATCGCTATTTTTGCAGCATGATAAATATTGGAGAATTTAACACACTAGAAATACTAAGAGATACCGAACCAGGGCTGTTTTTAGGAGATACAGATGGTAATGAAGTTTTGTTGCCTAATCGATACGTTGAAGATATTTTTAAGGTTGGCGATGATGTGGAAGTGTTTATTTATTTAGATAACAATGAGCGCTTAGTTGCAGTAACAAGTGAGCCATATATAACTCGAGGTGATTTTGCGGTGTTGCGTTGCAACGCAATTAACGATTATGGTGCTTTTCTTGATTGGGGAATGGTAAAAGAGCTATTCTGCCCATTTAAAGAACAAGCTTTCCCAATGAAAAAAGGTGGTTGGTATTTAGTACATTGTTATTTAGATGAAAAAAGTGAAAGACTAGTTGCTACTAGTAAAACAAATAGATTTTTAAATAATGAAACACTAACCGTTTCGGAATTTGAAGCAGTAGATTTAATAGTATCGCACCCAAGTGATTTTGGAATGAATGTGATAGTGAATAAAAAACACACAGGCTTAATTTACAAGGATAATATTTTTCAAGAATTGAGTGTAGGAGATTGTTTAAAAGGCGTGGTTAAAAAAATTAGACCAGGAAATAAGTTAGATATTGGTTTAGGAGAAATAGGTTATAGAAATATAGAACCAAATGCTAAAAAAATTTTAGACAGACTAGAAGATAATTCTGGTTTTTTACCTCTACACGATAAGTCTTCTCCGGAAGCTATTAAAGATGCTTTAGAAATGAGTAAAAAGAACTTTAAAAAAGCAATAGGTAGTTTATACAAACAAAAGTTAATTGCTATTGAAAGCGATGGAATAAAACGTCTATAACAAATATAATTAGTTTTTATTATAAAACTTTTACGCTGCATTTTACAGTCAGTTATAATCTTTATTAATAGTTGTAATACCTCAAACTTTAGTAGAAACTAGATTTTTTAATTAAATTACTCAATCTATTTTAATAATCTAGAACTTTATTTTAACCACTAAAAGAATATTTTTAACTTTAAATAACCTCATGGATTTGCAGAACAGGTACTTATTTTAGTTGAGAGATTTACAAAAAAATCATCATAAATTTTTTTAGTAGCTTCAATTATATATTGAGCAGTTTTAATTGTAAATAGCACTTTTATTAATCTCAGTAATAACTAAATCGTAAAAAAATAGCGCCCATTTTAAATATGTTAAAGTTTTTAATTTGATAATACATGTTAACGAATTTACAGAGCAAGGAAAAGAAGAAGATAAGCAAGGAAGAAGCTATGATTTAAAAAATGAAAAAGGCAGTCTTCTTTTGTTGTACCAAGTTTCAATTCAAGAAAAGACTTATAATTACACTTGAGACCTATAATTGTATTTGTGTTTCACTCTTTCTGTTTTTAGACTCTTAAAGAAAGATTCTGCTACTACATTATCCCAACAGTTCTCTTTTCTGCTCATGCTTTGTCTACCAAACCCAATAACTAATACTATATACTCTAATATTAATAGTCCATTACAAACTATTTATGTTGGCGTTATTGAAAATATTAATCCAGATTGTTTTGGAGAAACTAGTTTAACAATTACAGTCAATCCTAATGATGATTCTTCATTTACAATTTTTCTATATATCATCAAAGTTTACATCTGTAAATCTGCCTTCCGAGGTTTTTGTGTCTTCTGTTGCTGCTGGTTTTTCAGTAGTTTTAGTGGTTGTAGCAGTTTCAGTTGGAGCAGGAGTATCAAACTCTTTTTTAAAATCTTTTTGATGTCGATCGCTTATAACTTCATCTCCTTTTTCAGAAATAATATAATCTGTCATTTCTTTTAAAATGTTGTTAAACTCATTAAAATCTTCTTTATATAAATAGATTTTATGTTTTTTGTAGTGAAACGAGCCATCATCGTTTGTAAACTTTTTACTTTCAGTAATTGTTAAATAATAATCTCCAGCTTTAGTAGCGCGAACATCAAAAAAATAAGTACGTCTTCCAGCTCTTAAAACTTTAGAATAAATCTCCTCTTTCTCCATCATCTCGTTATTGAACATAATTTAAATGTGTTATTATTGTCTTTCAAAAATATAAAAAATATGAAACCACGCAACATTTTAAGCTTTTTCTTTTAAGGTAGTTTTGTAATATGTGTTTTAATTATCACTCAATTGTTTTAAATACAGTTTTTTATAATAGCCATTACTCTCTATAAGTTGATTATGTGTTCCGTTTTGCACAATTTTACCATTGTCTAACACTATAATGTGGTCTGAATTTTTTGCTGAAGATATTCTATGACTTACAATTATACTTGTTTTTCCAGCGGATACTTTTTTAAGATTATTTAATATTTTCTCTTCGGTTTCTGTGTCAACAGCAGAAAGACAATCGTCGAACAATAATATTTTTGGATCTTTAATAATGGCTCTCGCAATAGACACACGTTGCTTTTGTCCGCCAGACAAGGTTATACCACGTTCTCCTAAAATCGTTTCGTAACCATTGGTAAATTTGGAAATATTTTTATGTACTTGTGCATTTTTGGCTGCAGCTATAACTTCATCTTTAGAGGCGTTTTCTTTTCCAAATTTAATATTGTTATTAATAGTATCGCTAAACAAAAAGGCATCTTGTGGCACGTAACCAATGGCATCTCTTAAACTAGTAAGATTTAGTTTATCTATTGGTTGGTTATCGATTAATACTTGGCCTTTATCAATATCGTACAATCTACCTATAAGATCTAATACTGTGGATTTTCCGGATCCTGTTTTACCAATAATAGCTAATGTTTCGCCAGAATTAATCTTAAAACTTACACCTTGTATGGCTTTTATATTAGTATCATCGTAAGTAAAATAAACATCTTTAAATTCAATATTTCCACCAATAATTGTAGGCTTAGTGATGTGGTTTTTAATTTCGGGTTCAATTTTTAGAAACTCGTTTATTCGTTTTTGAGAAGCTTCAGCACGTTGTATAATAGACGTTACCCAACCTACAGTTGCTACAGGCCATGTTAGCATGTTAACGTAAATAATGAACTCAATAATGTTTCCAAGGGAAATTTTGCCATCTATATATTGTTGTCCACCAATGTAAATAACAATAATATTACTAATCCCAATAAGTAAAAGCATCATAGGGAAAAAGAAAGCTTGAATACGAACTAAACTGAGTTGTTTTTCTTTACTTTTAAAAGCAAGTGTATTAAAATTTGCTTGAGTTTGTGGCTCGATACCATAAGCTTTAATAACCGAAATACCACTAAAAGCTTCCTGTGCAAATGTAGAAAGTTTAGATAAATACTCTTGTACTATGGTACTACGTCTATGTATTTCTTTACTAATTAAATAAATTAAAATAGATAAAAAGGGTAATGGAACAATAGTGTAAAGTGTAAGTGTTGGTGCTTCTTTAAACATAAATGCTAATGCTACAATAAAAAGTGTAATAGTATTAATACTGTACATAATGGCAGGTCCAGCATACATTCTTACTTGTCCAACATCTTCGCTTATTCTATTCATTAAATCTCCAGTTCTATTTTTTTTATAGAAGTTTAGAGAGAGCTTTTGGTATTGTAGATAGATTTCATTTTTTAAATCGAATTCAATATAACGAGAAACGTTAATAATGTATTGGCGCATAAAGAAGGTAAGTAATCCTGCAATAATAGCGGTGCCGATAATTAATATAATATTGTTTAGTAATTCACCTTTAAAATCTAATATAGACTGTTCTGGATTTTGTAGTTGGTTATTTACAATATCTACAATAGAGCCAATGAGTTTTGGTACGTATACCTTAAAAAGAATTGAGATAATTGTTATTACAATACCAATTAGTAATTGCTTTTTGTATTTAAAAAAATATTTGTTAAGGTGCTGTAATTCTTTCATTTACAGGTTTTATAATTTTATTTTTTATTTTTGAAACACCCAATTTTTAGTTGCTATTTGTGCTCTAGTTTGTTGTAAATAACAATTTATTTCAAAGTACAAAGATAGCGGTTTAAACGCAATATTTTGTGTTGAAAATAGGCTATTAAGTTAGGTTTTAGAAACAATTATTTATAAGACGTAAAGAGAAATTTATAGTATAGAAAGGAAAAATTTTAATAGCAAATATTAATGAATTATTGATCTTTGTACATATAAATTATTATTTTTGCATCCCGAAAGTGACCATCATTTTCATTCCAATTTTTTTAAGTTCTTTGTAAAGATGTTAAGTAGAAGACACATTAGAATAAAAGTAATGCAAGTGCTTTATGCCTTTAAAGGTACAGAAAGTGATGATTTTTCTAAAGATCAAAAATTTTTATTGTTCAGTATAGACAATATGTATAACTTGTATTTACTACTTATTTCATTAATGATTGAAGTACAAAAACGTGCAGAAAATTATTTAGAGAAAACCACAAAAAAACACTTAGCAACAGCAGAAGAAAAAAAACCAAACCGTAAATTTGTTAATAATCAAGTACTTGCTATGCTTAAAGACAATGAGCAATTACAAGCAAAACTTGAAACACATAATATTAAAAACTGGGAATTAGACACAGAATATGTAGAGATTATTTTTAAAGAAATAAAGAGTAGCGATATATATAAAGAGTATTTAGAAACTTCAACCTCCAACTTTAATACAGACCGTAATTTTATTGTAGATGTATTTAAAGAAATAATTGCGCCTAACGAAAAACTTTATGATTATCTAGAAGATATGCATTTAACATGGTTAGACGATTTACCAACAGTAAACACATCGATACTTAAATTACTTCGTAAAGTTAAAAAAGACTCCACCGCTTTTCATTTTCTGCCTAAACTTTATAAAGATATTGAAGATAAAGAATTTGCTATTAACTTGTTTAAAAAGACTTTGTTAAACCAAAATGCTTTAACCGAAGAAATATCTAAAAAAACTACTAATTGGGACAGCGAACGTATTGCTAGTATTGACCTTATGTTACTTAAAATGGGAATCTCTGAGTTTCAAAATTTTCCATCAATACCAACTAAAGTTTCTATTAACGAGTACTTAGAAATTTCCAAGGAATACTCAACACCAAAAAGTAGTATATTTATTAATGGTATTTTAGATAAGCTTGTTAAGGAGTATCAAGCCGAAGGAAAACTAAATAAAGTTGGTCGTGGCTTGATGTAATTCAAAAATATTCTTATTTTTGCTTGACATTATTCAAAATATTAAAAATAAATTATGAAAAAAGTAGTATTATTATTTAGTGCATTATGCATGATAGCGCTAACCTCATGCAAAGAAGATGCAGCGAATGCAGTAGACGATACAAAAGTTGCAGCAGCAGCAGTAAGAGATCAAGCAGCATCTAAATTCCCAGTAATTGAGTTTGACAAGACAGAGCACGATTTTGGTGAGATTATTTCTAAAACAAATGTAGAGACGGTATTTAAGTATAAAAATGCAGGTGAATCACCATTAGTTATTACAGATGTAAAGAGTTCTTGCGGTTGTACAATTCCTAAAGACTGGTCTAGAGAGCCTTTAGCACCAGGAGAAGAAGGGCAATTTACAGTTAAATTTAACGGTTCTGGAACTAATAAAGTTTCTAAAGCTATTACAGTAACTGCAAATACAGAAAAAGGTAGAGAAATTGTAAAAATTAGTGCTTTTGTAAAACCAGATCCTAATGCACCAGCTAAGGCTAAACCTTTATCACCAGTAATTAAGTAATGGATTTTACAGGAATGCTACCAATTGTAGCAATGTTTGCTGTCGTGTATTTTTTTATGATTGCGCCACAGATGAAACGTGCTAAAAACGAAAAAAAATTCGCCGCAGAGTTAAAACGTGGTGATAAAATAGTTACAAAAAGTGGAATGCATGGCAAAATTGCAGAGCTTAACGAAAAAGACAATAGTTGCATTATTGAAACTATGTCTGTAAAATTAAAGTTCGATCGCGCTGCTATTTCTATGGAAAGCAGTCGTTTATTAAATGCGCCTCCAAAAATAAAAAAGTAATTTTTAATTCTATATTAGAAACCTCAAGTTAACTCTTGAGGTTTTTTTATAGATAAAATTGTAATAGCTTTAGTAATTGTATTTTTAGAATTTTCAATCTACGATATTTCAATATGTATAAAATATGGACTACTAATTTAATCCCAATGTTTCTAAATTTACCTTACCGTTTATTAAAGTCTGTACTAATATTTTGCATGATTGTATTAATTTTTTTTCATACTCGTAATTAGTTATAACCTGTACTTTTAGCCATAACCATAACATTGGATTTTGTTTTACTACCAGGGTAGCCTTTTATGGATTGTGCTTTTGATTTTGAGATGCTTTTATTGTAAAATAACATCATCTCTATTATCCAGCTTTACACAATTTATAAACCATCGTCCATACCGGTTCGTAACGTTTTAAAACTAATTAACGTTGAATTTCTTTTGAGGAAAAACCTTTTTTAGTTGCGGTTAATAAAAACTGTATTACACAGAAATAGGTTGACATTTTTTTTATATTAATTTACACTCTCAAATTTATTCCAATCAACATCCCATTTATATCTAGAAGTACTTTCATTTCTAAGGAAAGTTATCATTGAACAAGTTTCACCAAGACGGCCCAAAGGGAATCTTCCGATACCTTTAGCTCCTGATTTTATTCTTCCTGATTTTGTGACAGCATTGTATAATTTGAAATCTATTCCAATGGTCATTCATTGCTCTGAAATGATTTTATCGTCCATTACATCATCAGCATCAATTATTAAAATTGTACTATTGGTTTTGTCTAGAAAAATTATTGAATTTTGTGAATCTGCATCACTACAACTTTTCACGAGTTTAATTAATGCACCTTCTGTATTAGTGACATTTTTACGTCCAATTAATCTTGCTGTTTTAGGTGCTTACAAACTTCTTCTAAAAATTCAACAGGTTCAGTATCAATTGCTAATGCAATTAAATAAAGTTTTTCAGCTGTTAAACGAGTAGAGCTTTTTAAGCTCAATTCACTCAGTCGAGAAGCATTATACTTGTTCTTCTAGCAAATTCAGCTTTATTCACAGATTTCTTCTCTAAAAACTTACCAATTTCAGCTATTTGTTTAGAAAGTTTCGATGTAAATTAATAAAATTAGGACGGATTATTTAGATTATCGGGATATCTAATTGAGTAGGGCTCGGTGGGAAAAAGCAAGCTCTTATTATTTTTTGAGGTACAAAAAAAATGAAATGTGCTAAATTGTGCGGCTGGTTTTTTAGCTTGCAGATAATGCTTCGTTGATATTAAACTGTTCCAATGTTTTACCGAAGTTCAACTTTTTTTTTAGAAAGTAAAGTCGTTAAAAACTTTTTACAAACTCTAAAAACACTTTCTTATGCAACTCTAAATCCAAATTTGGAGATAGCGATGCACGTACAATATAATCTTTATCGCCTTCTTTAGTTGTGCCTTGAGTGGAGGTTGCAGGTATGGTCCAGTAACATCCTTTTAATTGTCCATAGCTTACACAAAACTTACTTTCGTTAGGAATTTTGGTAATCATTAAATTAATGAGCTTTAAATTTAAGGCACTCTTATAAGTTTCTTTTTCCTGTTCTGTATTGCCTTTTGTTGGTAGATCTAATGAGAAAACAGAAGGTGTAAAACCTTGCTCTGCTAACTCTTGCGAAACAAAGTTGATTTTTGCTTCTGGCAAAGTAGTATTTATAAAGTTTACAAAATCTCTAGTATTGGTGTAAGCATTTGCAATACGCTGTATCATGGAAGGCATTTGCTTGGCTAAAATTTTATATTGAAACGCTGTAGCTTCATTATTGCAAAGGTTAAGATGCAGTTTAATTTTTTTAATCAAGGCAACTGTTTTTGTATTACCAATACAATAACCAGCAGTACATTGTCCACCGCTAGGAAATTTTGAACCACTTGCAAAGGCAATAGTTTTAATGTTTGAGAGTATTTTATCTTCGCCTAAAAACTGTACATTAGGGCAAAAGGTTTGGTCTAGAATAAAGACAGGTTCTATTGCTGCTTCGCCAGTTTTAGTTTTACGTTTTCTACTTAAAACTTCTTTTAATTGTAAAAGATTTGGTACTTCAACTCTTGGGTTAGTTGGGATCTCTGAAATAATTAATGGTACAGCATCTTCACTAGAAATTTCTGTTAAAACGGTATCGATATTTTGTACCATATCGTTATCTCCATCTACTAAGAAATCTACAATAGCAACATTATCTATGCTTGCAGCAACACGTCTTGCTTGGTCGTTGGTGCCACCGTAACAATTTGGCGGTACTACAATTTTAATAGCTTTACCAACGTGGTTTACTTTTGCATCATGAATTAAACCCATTAAAATTGCATATTGTATAGATAATCCGCTAGAAGCTACTAGAGCTTGAGTTGCAGAACCCGTTATTTCTGCTATAGTATTTAAAACGGTTGTTTTATTTTTTGTATCGCTATCTTTAATTTTAATTACACTATTTTCTACTAAAAATTCTAAGGCAGTAATGGTATTACTTGGCGTCATCGCAATAGTTTCACGACGTCTTACATGCTGAATATCTGAAACATAATCATTGTTTTCTTCACCATTTATTATTAATACACTTCCTAAATGATTATAAATAGAGATGTAAAAATCAATCGCTGTACTAAAATTAATTTTTTCAATTTTTTCTTCATTTGAAATAAAAATAGTATACCCATTAAATTTCGATACTTCTTTAGCGTTTTCAAGTTTCAATACATCGAAAGTATAACCGTAAACATATTTTAGTATTTCAGGATTAAAAGATTTTGGTAATTCACCCGTATAAAGGATTCGAGTACTTTTATTTTCTAATAAATTCTTTCTTAAAATTGACAAAATTGGCATAGTTTGAGAAGAAAAACTAATAACATTTGCTGCTTTTAAATTATAAAATTTAGCAATACTCCATTCTAAGATGCAAGATAATGGATGGCCTAATCTAATATAATCGTAGGCTGTGGGTAATTTATTTAAAGAAGACGTGTTATAATCGTTGTTTTTAAATAACGTTTCAAACTCACTTAAAAATTGAATTTTTGCTTCCTTTTCGTTATAAATATCTAGTCTGTGCGTGGTTAAACCCAACCAATCTTTAGGTTGATTTTCTAATACTTTTTTTATGTAATTGTGCATTTATTACGTTCTGTTTTTTCGATCTAAATATCCATTTTATTACTTTTGGCAGTAAAGAATGTAAGCTACGATTACAATTGTAAACTATTTTTTAAGCGCAGTTAATTCACAAATCTTACAAATTACTTTTGTAGCTGCAATCATACTTTCCACAGGAACATACTCGTAACGTCCATGAAAATTATGTCCTCCAGCAAAAATATTTGGACAAGGTAAGCCCATATAACTTAGTTGCGAACCATCTGTTCCACCACGAATAGCTTTAATAATTGGCTTTATGCCTAATTGTTTCATAGCCTCTTCAGCAACATCTACAATATGCATAACAGGTTCTACTTTTTCTTTCATATTAAAATATTGATCTTTAATCTCAATTTCAATAACTTCTCTGCCATATTGCTTATTTAATTCGTTTGTAAGCTTCTGCATCACTTCTTTTCGAGCTTCAAAATGACCACGATCATGATCACGAATAATATATTGTAAAACGGTGTCTTCAACCTCTCCATTTATAGAGTAGAGGTGAAAGAAACCTTGGTAACCATCTGTGTGTTCTGGTGTTTCCATACGTGGCAACGAATTTATAAATTCGGTTGCTATGTAAATAGAATTCACCATTTTACCTTTAGCGTAACCTGGATGTACAATTTTTCCTTTTACACGAACTTTTGCACCTGCAGCATTAAAATTCTCGTATTCTAATTCACCAATCTGGCTACCATCCATAGTGTAAGCCCATTCTGCACCAAATTTCTCAACATCAAACTTGTGTGCACCACGACCAATTTCTTCGTCTGGTGTAAAACCAACTTTTATGGTTCCGTGTTTTATTTGAGGATTTGCAATCAGGTATTCCATCGCCGAAATTATTTCTGTAATACCTGCTTTATCATCTGCACCCAAAAGCGTTGTACCATCTGTTGTAATTATAGTCTGACCTTTATATTGTAATAAATCTTCAAAATAATCTGGAGACAAAACGATGTTTTCAGCTTCATTAAGCACAATATCTCTACCATCGTAGCTCTCGATAATTTGAGGTTTTACGTTAGCTCCAGTAAAATCTGGAGTTGTATCGAAATGAGAAATAAAACCAATGGTTGGCACATTGTGTTCTACATTACTTGGTAGAGTTGCCATAATGTAAGCGTTATCATCTATAGATACATCGCTCATGCCAATGGCTTTTAATTCTGTAACTAGAGCGTTAGCTAAATCCCATTGTTTGGCTGTACTTGGTGTGGTGTCGCTTTCTGGATCAGATTCTGTATCAACAGTTACATACCCTACAAAGCGTTTTATTATGTCTTGTTTTGAAATCATATCTATTTCCCATTAATAATAGGATTTTTTTTAAATTATTAGTAAATGTCTTGATTTTGTAAAAATACAATTATTAAGTTTTTTGTCTTTTGAATTGTTCATTTTTTTTTTTAGGATTACTTTTGTGCAAATATTGATAAATGTACAAATTACTGCTAAGACCATTATTTTTTCTTTTCGATCCCGAAAAAGCCCATTATTTCACATTTTCGTTAATTAGATTTACTTGTAAAATTCCAGGTTTGGCTTCGCTGTTTAGAAGTTTTTATGTTATTGAAGATGCTAAATTAGAGCGTAAGCTTTTTGGTTTAATTTTTAAAAATCCGGTAGGTTTAGCAGCAGGTTTCGATAAAAATGCGGTGTTGTATAATGAATTGTCAAATTTTGGTTTCGGCTTTATAGAAATAGGTACGGTAACACCAAAAGGGCAAATTGGCAATCCTAAAAAACGCTTATTTAGGCTTAAAGATGATAAAGGTATTATTAATAGAATGGGTTTTAATAATGAAGGGCTCCAAGCTGCAATCACCCAATTAAAGAAAAATAAAGGCAAGCTGATTATAGGCGGAAACATTGGTAAAAACACACAAACAAGACCCGAAGATTATACTAAAGATTATCTAGAATGTTTTAATGCATTGCATCCTTATGTAGATTATTTTGTGCTAAATGTAAGTTGTCCAAATGTTGGTAGTCATGCTAAATTAAATGATAAAGATTATTTGTTAGAATTAATTGAAGCTGTACAAAAAGCAAATAAAACGTTTAACATAAAAAGACCAATTCTCCTTAAAATCGCACCAGATTTAAACGAAGGTCAGTTAGACGAAATTATAGAATTAGTTGCCAAAACTAGCTTAGATGGTGTAATAGCAAGTAATACGTCTAACGACAGAAAAGGTTTAAAAGCTTCGAATAAAAAACTTACCAAAATAGGAAATGGAGGCTTAAGCGGGCAACCAATTAAAGAGAAATCTACGCAAGTTATTAGGTATTTATCTAATAAAAGCAAAAGATCTTTTCCAATAATTGGCGTTGGTGGCATACATTCTGCAGAAGATGCTTTAGCAAAAATTGAAGCAGGAGCAGATTTAGTACAGATTTATACAGGTTTTATATACGAAGGTCCTTTACTTATCAAGAAAATAAACAAAGCATTATTGTAAAACTAATTTCTGAGTTTTAGAATTTCCATTTTCATCATTTAGTTTTACTAAATAAACACCTTTACTTAAATCTGTAAGACTTAATTTAAAGCGATTATTTGCAGCTGAAACTACAATATTTTTAACTCTGCTTCCAAGGATATTGTAAACTTCAATAGATTTTAATTTTGAAACCGAGTTTCCTAAAACATTTACCTTTCCGTTTGATGGATTTGGGAATAATTTTAATGTATCGTTAATTTCAAACGCTGGAGTACTTAAGGTTGAAGATTTAAAAGTCACCACCATTTCGCCTACTTTATTGCCATTAAAAGGAGCTCCATTTATCATGAAAATGGTTTCTTGTGGACTTGTAGGTGCATTTCCAGAATTGTAATTACTTCCACTATCCGTTCCTGCATCGTAAACAAAAACATCCACCGTAAAAGATTGTTTCCAAGCCGTATTGCTATCGTTTCTAAGATTTAAACTATTAATTGCTATAAACCAATCTGGACTTGGTGCAATCATAGATACTAAAGTTAGTAAATGTTTGTCTTCATCAACCTCAATATTAGTAATTGTAGCTTTTCCATTTGGAGCATTATTTGGAGAAAACGAACTATTAAACCATTCTTTAGTGTTACTCGAGTTTTGGACTTCATTCATTAAAGCGCTATTACTTCCTGATTCAGCCATATTTTTTATGCCTGTAGAAGCATTTTGTCCTAATTGAAAATATTCATTTTCATTGCTGTGTGTAGCACCAACTAAATTAGAATAATGATCGCTTGATGGAATCAAAGTATGTTCTGCCGCATTCCAAGTACTATTAAAAGTAACCTCGTAAATTGCCGTACTTTGGGCATTACTATTTAAACTGTATAAAAAAACAGTAGTTAATGATATATAATTTAATAAAATAAAGTTTTTCATATTCTATATTTAAATGTTATTAACTAGTCGTGTGTTTAATTAAAAGCTTACAGAAATAATGTAAAAATTTAATAAAAGACTAATTTTGAATTAAAACATAGAAATTGAATTACGATACGCTTTTTGCATTTGTTTTAGCGACTTTGGTTTTAGCAATATCTCCAGGGCCAGATAATATTTATATTTTAATGCAAAGTATTGTAAATGGTACAAAATATGGAATTGCAACCGTTTGCGGCCTTATTTCTGGCTGTTTAGTGCATACCACTTTAGTAGCCTTTGGAGTGTCTGCAATTATAAAAGAAAACGATTTGTTGTTTTTTATAATTAAATGTTTAGGTGCTGCTTATCTTTTGTATTTAGCTTATAAAGTATTTAAAAGCGATGCTAATGTAGAGTTAAATAATAATGCTGTACCTAAAAAAAACGTCTTGCAATTGTTTAAACAAGGTGTTATAATGAATGTCTTAAATCCTAAAGTGTCTATCTTCTTTTTAGCCTTTTTCCCAGGTTTTTTATTTTCTAAAACCTTAAGTTCTGTCAAGCAGTTTTATATTTTAGGCTTGTTGTTTATGGCAACGTCATTAATTATATTTTCTGCAATAGCTATTCTTGCAGGTTCAATTTCTACACACTTAAAGTCAAACAAAAATATTGGAGTTGTTTTAAAGTGGTTGCAAATTATTGTCTTTGTTGGTATTTCAATTTTTATTTTCTTTTCAGAAAAATAGAGTATTTTTATACTAAAATTATTTCGATTAAATAACCAAATGAAAAGCCACACCAAAGTCATAGAATGCCCACGAGATGCTATGCAAGGCATTAGAGCCTTTATTCCTACAGAACAAAAGGTGCAGTATATCCAGTCTTTATTACGCGTTGGTTTCGATACTATCGATTTTGGAAGTTTTGTGTCACCAAAAGCGATTCCGCAAATGGTAGATACACGAGAAGTTTTAGCACAATTAGATTTAAGTAAAACAATAAGCAAATTATTAGCAATTGTAGCAAATACGCGAGGAGCAAACGATGCTTGTAAATATGTAGAAATTGATTATTTAGGTTATCCGTTTTCTATTTCAGAGAATTTTCAAATGCGTAATACGCATAAAACTATAGCACAATCTGTTGTGACTTTGCAAGAGATTTTAAATAAAGCGGATAGAGTAAATAAAGAGGTTGTAGTATATATTTCTATGGGTTTTGGTAATCCTTATGGCGATCCATGGAGCGTAGATTTAGTAGGTGAGTGGACCGAGCGTTTGAGCAAAATGGGAGTTAAAATTTTGTCTTTAAGTGACACCATTGGCACCTCTAATCCAGAAAATATAAACTATCTTTTTTCTAAATTAATTCCGCAATACCAAAATATAGAATTTGGTGCCCATTTACATACCACACCAAGTAGTTGGTTCGAAAAAATAGATGCCGCTTATAAAGCTGGTTGTCGTAGATTTGATGGCGCCATACAAGGTTTTGGTGGGTGCCCAATGGCAAAGGATGAGCTTACTGGTAATATGCCAACCGAAAAGGTGCTTTCGTACTTGACCACAAAAAAAGCATCCAACTTACAAGCCATGGCTTTCGAGAGTAGTTATAACGAGGCTACTAAGATATTTACGGAGTATCATTAAAAAATATTGTACAGAGATTCTTAAAAATTTTTTTTATTTTTCAATAAACATTAGTAATTAGTAGCTCTTAGCTTCGTCTATAAATGTTAAGATCTCCGTGTAATAAATTATGGATGGTTTACATAAAAGCGAATTGCTTTTATTTAGTTTTCACTTTTCACTTTTCACTATTCCTTATTTCATTTCAATTGAAAGAATTTTAACATCGCATAACGTTATCATTATTAGTGGTTTACAACTTATTTTTAAATCTTATTTAAATTTGTTCTAAATAAACTTGTATAAACTACTTTTCATTTTTATTTTTGTACCCGAATAATAAGTCTATTTATAATTAGTCTTAATAAGAATAAATAAAAAAGAACCAATTAATAGTATTATCATAAATGAGAAAAGCAGTTTTAAGTTTAGCTGTATTAGCTACATTAGGTTTTACATCTTGTACTAACGACGATGATGGAACAACACCACCATTTACAACAAATAATGTAATTGCTCCAGATAGCTATAGCTTTGAAAGAGATGGAAATACAACAGTAAGTTATAGTGGGCAAACTACGCGTATTGAAATGGCAGAAGAATTAGTGTCTGCATTAAAAAATACGTCTAAAAGTGAAGCAGCATTAAATGCAATGTTTGCACATCAAGCAGGACAAAATAACTTTTCTGATGCAGATTTAAATGCATCAAGTAAAAGCGTAAGAAGTAAAACAGCAGCCTCTACAGATTTCTTTTCTGCAAACACTACTAATGCAATAGCAATAAAAGCAGATTTTGATACTTACATTACAGACCAAGTAACTAATGTATTTCCAAATTGGGCAGCTATAGCAACCGCAGGAAATGCTGGGCAAATACAAGAAGCAGGTGGAGGTTCTACTCGTTATGTAAACGGAAAAGGTTTAGAAAACAATCAAGCTTTTGCAAAAGGTTTAATAGGAGGTTTAATGGTTGACCAAATGTTAAATAACTATTTAGGAACTGCTGTTTTAGATGCTGGAACTAATAGAGCAGATAATGATGCCGAAACTGTAGTAACAGGTAAAAATTACACGACAATGGAGCACAAATGGGACGAAGCTTTTGGTTATTTATATGGTACAGATAGTGCTCTAGCTCCAGCTTTAGGTGCAGATAGTTTTTTAAATAAGTATGTGTCTCGTGTAGAAAACGATTCAGATTTTTCTGGTATTGCTATGGATATTTACAATGCTTTTAAATTAGGTCGCGCTGCAATTGTTGCAAAAAATTATGAAGTTCGTAATGCACAAGCCCAAATTATAAGAGAAAAAATTTCTGAGATTATTGCAGTTAGAGCAGTTTACTATTTACAACAAGGCAAAGCAAGTTTAGGTACAGATTGGGCTTCTGCATTTCATGATTTATCTGAAGGCTACGGTTTTATTTATAGCTTACAGTTTACAAGAAAACCAAGAACAAACGAACCATATTTTACAAAGTCCGAAGTTGATGCATTTATAACAACATTAATGACTGGTAACGGGTTTTGGGATATTACAGCAGCACAATTAGACACTATGTCTAATACTATTTCTGCCGAGTTTAACTTCACTACTGAACAAGCAGGAAGTTAAATAATGTTAGTGTTACTTAGAATAATTATAAATAGTACTTGTTTTATACCAATGCAATGAGTACTATTTATTACTTTTGCAAACGAAAAAAAATAAATTTGAGATGATAAAAAGAATAATAGTAGTAGCTATTTTAAGTTTAGCCATTTTTGCATGTACCGAATCGGACGATGTTTCCTCTGGAAACGGAATAAACGACACCTTCGACAGAACTGCAATGCTTAGCAATATTTCAGATAATATTATCATTCCTGCTTATCAAAAATTAGATTTAGATTTAAACACTTTAAAAGCGTCTAAGAATGCTTTTATCGCTAACGCAAATCAAGCAAATTTGCAAACATTGAGAGTAGATTGGTTTAATGCTTATAAAACATATCAAACAGTACAAATGTTTCAAATTGGTAAGGCCAAGGAAATTTTGTTTGAACAACAAATGAATATCTACCCAACAAACACTACAGATATTGAAAATAATATTACCAGCGGAACTTACGATTTATCCCATGTAAATAACAACGATGCAGTAGGTTTTCCAGCGTTAGATTATATGTTATATGGTTTAGCAGGTGATGATTCTGCAATTGTAAATCTATATACAGGCACAAATTATAAGACTTATCTGTCAGACTTAATCGACCAAATGCAAATGCTTAATAATTCGGTTTTAACAGATTGGACCTCAAACTACAGAGATGATTTTGTTTTAAATACTGCAAATGTAGCGTCTGGTGCAGTAAACCAATTGTTAAATGCTTATGTTTTTTATTACGAGAAACGCTTGAGAGCAGAAAAAGTTGGGATTCCAGCAGGTGTTTTTTCAAGCACACCTTTACCAGAAAAAGTTGAAGCCCTTTACAGGCAAGACAACTCTAAAATATTAACTACAGAAGCTTTAAATGCGATGCAAAATTTCTTTAATGGGAAAGCGTATAATAGTAATACACAGGGTAAGTGCCTAAATTCTTACTTAATTGCTTTAAATAGAAGCGATTTAGTTAATGTTATAAATGAACGTTTCGACGCTGCAAGACAAAAAGTAGAAGTTTTAAATGCTAGTTATAAAAGTCAAATAGAAACAGATAATATAAAAATGACTGAAGCTTACGATGCAATGCAGATGGTAGTAGTCTCCTTAAAATCGGATATGCTTTCTGTTTTAAATGTAAGTGTATCTTATGTTGATGCGGATGGTGATTAATTTATAAACAAAACTAAATATAAAGGTTGTCTAAATAAAGACAACTTTTTTTTTGTAAATGAATAAAAGACTCAAAACATATTTAAATAAAACTTCAAATGCTGCACCATTAGCAGTATTTCGTATTGGTTTTGGGTTGATGATGTTTTATGGCATTGTACGTTATTGGGCAAAAGGTTGGATAGAAATGATTTACACTCAGCCCAAATTTCATTTTAAATATTATGGTTTTGAGTGGGTCCAAACTTTAGGTAATTACACTTATATTTTATTTATTATCTGCGGAATCGCTTCACTTTTAATCGCATTTGGTTTTAAATATCGTTTAGCAATTATTGCTTTCTTTTTAAGTTTTACTTACATAGAACTTATGGATAAAACCACATATTTAAATCATTATTATTTTATAAGTATTCTTAGCTTTTTAATGATTTTTTTACCAGCAAACAAATACTTTTCAGTTGATGCTTATCGCAGTAATATACAATACCAAAGCATTCCAAAATGGACTATAGATAGTATAAAGTTGTTATTAGGTATTGTTTACGTTTATGCAGGATTAGCGAAAATAAATAGCGATTGGTTGTTAAGAGCACAACCGCTAAAAACTTGGCTACCCTCTAAATACGATTTACCATTTATTGGTGAAAGTTTAATGCACCAAAACTGGTTTCATTATGCTATGAGTTGGTCTGGCATGTTTTACGATTTGTTCATTCCGTTTTTACTATTATATCAAAAAACCCGAGCAGTCGCTTTTATCTTTGTAGTTGTGTTTCACATTTTTACCAGAGTATTGTTTCCCATAGGGATGTTTCCTTATGTAATGATTATTAGCACGCTTATTTTTTTCGAAGCTAATGTTCATTTAAAAATAATTAGTTTTATCAAGAAACTACTGCCTAGTTCTTCCGCGAAAGCGATAAAAACAAAAGAAGCTTTTCATTTTAAAAATAAAAAAATAATACTGCCAATTGTAGGTGTTTTTCTAGTGCTTCAATTAGTAATTCCTTTTCGTTATCTATTATATCCTGGCGAATTATTTTGGACCGAAGAAGGCTATCGTTTTTCTTGGCGCGTGATGCTTATGGAAAAAATGGGAAACACCACTTTTAAAATAGTAGATGGTAAAACCAATGCTTTTTTCTACGTTAATAATAGCGATTTTTTAACACCATTACAGGAAAAGCAAATGAGTTTTCAGCCGGATTTTATTGTAGAATATGCACATTATTTAGGCAATCACTTTAAAAATCAAGGGCATAAAAATATTGAGGTTTATGCTAAAAGTTTTGTCGCATTAAATGGCAGATTAAGTGAGCCGTTTGTGGATGAAGCCGTAAATTTGTTTGCCGAAAAAGAATCATTTAAACCCAAATCTTGGATTTTACCATTTACAGATGACATTAAAGGATTATAAACTATGCACTGCTTGTTTTCTATTCATGGTCTTTGCTATGGCACAAAACAAAGTCTCTGGAATAATAACCGATGCAATGTCTAACAAACCATTAGTAAATGTTATTATTTACGATAAAGATGCTGGCTTATTAACGACCTCAAATACTGCTGGCCTATATACATTTGAAACTAAAAAAGAAACCATAACTCTTGCCTTTTTTTCTTATGAATTTGAAGTTGTAGAGCAAACCATAACCATAAATAAAGTTACCAAATTAGATATAAAATTGTCACCTTTAGCCGAGACACTTTCTGAAGTGGAACTCGCCTCCAGAAAAGCAAAAGTATTTGCTTTAGAGCGTTTAAAGGATGTTGTAGAAACCGCAATTTATGCTGGTAAAAAAACGGAAGTTGTTTTGGTAGAACAGTCCATGGCAAATTTAGCATCTAATAACGCAAGACAATTATACAGTATGGTTTCTGGGCTAAACATCTACCAAAACGACGATGCAGGTTTGCAACTTAATATTGGTGGTCGTGGTTTAGATCCCAATCGTACAGCTAGTTTTAATACTAGACAAAATGGTTATGATATTAGTGCAGATGTGTTAGGTTATCCAGAAAGTTATTACACACCAGCTGCTGAAGCCTTGAGTCAAGTCCAAATTATTAGAGGTGCAGCGTCTTTACAATATGGAACACAATTTGGTGGTTTGGTAAATTTTAAAATGAAGGCTCCCAACACAACTAAACCTTTAGAATTAATTACAAGAAATACGATAGGTAGTAATGGGTTATATACAAACTTTACAAGTGTAAGTGGTACTAAAAATAAACTAAGTTATTATACATTTTTTAACTATAAAAAAGGTGATGGATTTAGACCAAATTCTAATTTCGAATCTAAAAATGCGTATGCACATATTGGGTATCAGTTTAACGATAAAACGAAATTAACTGGAGAAGTTACCTATTTAAGGTATTTAGCAAAACAAGCTGGAGGCCTAAACGATAGGCAGTTTGCCGAAAACCCATACCAAAGTAATCGTGCGCGAAACTGGTTTAAGGTGGATTGGTTGCTTTATAATTTAAAATTATCACACAAATTTTCAGAAAATACAAACTTTACATTCAACGCTTTTGGTTTAGATGCTAATAGAACCGCTTTAGGCTTTAGAAACAGGCGTACAGATTTGCAAGATCCTGGAAATGAAAGAGATTTAATTAGTAGTGATTTTAATAACTATGGATTTGAAACACGCTTACTAACCAAGTATCAAATATCAAATAAAAAAGCGGTATTTTTAATTGGTACAAAATTATATAAAGCCGAGAATGGTTATTCGCAAGGTCCAGGAAGCAGTGGAAGTGATCCTGATTTTGATTCTGCAATTAAAGAATTTCCTTTTTACCCAACACAATCAGAATATAATAACCCAAACTTTAATTTGGCTGCTTTTAGTGAGAATATTTTTTATATAAATAGAAAACTATCTATTACTCCAGGTTTAAGATTCGAGCATATTAAAACGGCAAGTATTGGAACCAGACAAACATTTAATTTTGATGGAGCAGGAAACCCTATTGATGCTGGATTAGAATTTCAAGATATAGAAAATAAACGCTCTTTTATTATTTTAGGATTAGGAATAAGCTATAAACAGTCAAAATCTTTAGAGTTTTATGGTAATATATCACAAAATTATAGGTCTGTAACTTTTGGCGATTTAAACATAGTAAATCCATCTAACGCAGTAGATCCAAATTTAAAAGACGAATCTGGTTTTACAACAGATATTGGTGTAAGAGGTGATATTAACAAATATGTATCTTACGATGCTAATGTGTTTGGCTTGTTTTATAACGATAGAATAGGACTAATAGATGCTACCATTCCACCAATTAATAATGTTGGAAAATTAAGAGTAAATGTTGGAGATGCAAGAATTTTTGGAGTAGAATCTTTAATTGATTTTAATCTTAAAAAAATCTTTAAAATGGGTAATAGCTTTAGCGCTAATTTCTTTATTAATTCTTCTTTTGTAACTTCAAAATATACCTCTACTAATTTCGATAATACTTCAAACGATGTTAGAGTTGGTAATAAGGTGGAGTTTATTCCAGATGTTAATATTAAAACAGGTTTGCAATTTGGCTATAAAAACTTTTTATCTAACATTCAATACACTTATTTATCAGAGCAATTTACAGATGCAGGTAACGATCCTGGAGGCGATAATTTAAATAGTATTGTTGGTGTAATACCAAGTTACGATGTGTTGGACATTTCTGTATCTTATAAATATAAACGCTTTAAATTAGAAGCAGGCGTAAATAATGTATTAGACAACGCTTATTTTACAAGACGAGCAACAGGTTATCCTGGGCCAGGAATTATACCTTCGGCAAACCGAAATTTTTACACCACATTACAAGTCAAATTTTAAAATAGAAGAACATGAAAATAGTTAAGAAAATATTGATAGTTTTATTAATTGCATTAGTACTTATTCAATTTTACAGACCAGAAAAAAACAATGCAGAATTAAGAGATGTTGCAGCTTTTGAAGCCGAAACTAATGTAGAAGCAAATATTAGAATAATTATGGAAAATAATTGTTATAGTTGCCATAGTAATAAAACCGATTATCCTTGGTATGCAGAAGTTGCTCCAGTTTCATATTGGTTAGCAGACCATATAGAAGAAGGCAATAAACACTTTAATGTTTCACAATGGGCAACTTACAGTGCTAAGAAAAAGGACCATAAATTAGACGAACTTATTGAGGAAGTTGAGGAAGGAGAAATGCCTTTAGAATCTTTTACTTATTTACATGGTTCAATCACTGAAGCTGAAAAAGAAGCCGTTATTGCTTGGGCAAAAAAGGCGCGTGAGAATTATAAATTTGAGTAGGTTTTATATTTTTTAGTCGTAGTAGCAATATTTACAAATTGTATTTGGTTAAAAATTAAAAAATTTACTAAAATTATGGTAATAACATAACTGTGTCTTTTCCCTAAAAAATCAATTAGATAAGGAAAAAAAGCTGTAATTTTGCATGCAATTAATTCCAATTGCAATGACAGCACACGAAAACAAGATAGTAGGAGAAGGTTTAACTTACGACGATGTACTACTAGTTCCAGCTTTTTCTGAAATTCTTCCAAGAGAAGTTAATATTCAAACAAAATTTACGCGAAACATAACCATTAATGTTCCTATAGTTTCTGCAGCAATGGATACCGTTACCGAAAGTAGAATGGCTATTGCCATGGCACAAGAAGGTGGAATAGGTGTTTTGCATAAAAACATGACTATCGAGGAGCAAGCCATGAAAGTACGTAAAGTAAAACGTGCGGAAAGTGGTATGATTATCGATCCAGTTACCTTGCCATTAACAGCTATAGTAGCAGATGCTAAAAACGCAATGCGAGAACATAGTATTGGTGGTATCCCAATTGTAGATGATAATGGAAAACTTAAAGGTATTGTTACTAATAGAGATTTACGTTTTGAGCACGAAAATAATAGAGCTATTGTTGAAGTAATGACAAGCAAAAACTTAATCACTGCTCCAGCTGGTACCTCTCTAAAAGATGCTGAAAAAATACTTCAAGAAAATAAAATTGAAAAGCTTTTAATCGTCGAAGGTGATAAACTGGTTGGTTTAATTACGTTTAGAGATATTACTAAGGTTACTCAAAAACCTTTTGCAAATAAAGATACTTACGGAAGATTACGTGTAGCAGCAGCCATTGGAGTAACAGGAGATGCAGTAGATAGAGCAACAGCTTTAGTGAAAGCAGGAGTAGATGCTGTAATTATAGATACAGCACATGGTCATACTAAAGGTGTGGTTTCAGTGTTGAAAAAAGTAAAAGCAAAATTTCCAAATTTAGATGTTGTTGTTGGAAATATTGCAACTGCAGAAGCAGCAAAATATCTTGTAGAAGCAGGAGCAGATGCTGTAAAAGTTGGTATTGGACCAGGTTCTATATGTACTACTCGTGTAGTTGCAGGAGTTGGTTTTCCACAATTTAGCGCAGTTTTAGAAGTAGCAGCAGCTATAAAAGGTTCTGGAGTTCCAGTAATTGCAGACGGTGGAATTCGTTATACAGGAGATATACCAAAAGCCATTGCGGCAGGAGCAGACACAGTAATGTTAGGTTCTTTACTTGCAGGTACTAAAGAGTCTCCAGGTGAAACTATTATATACGAAGGCAGAAAATTTAAGTCTTATCGCGGTATGGGCTCTGTAGAAGCTATGAAACAAGGTAGTAAAGACCGCTATTTTCAAGATGTGGAAGACGATATTAAAAAATTAGTACCAGAAGGTATTGTTGGTCGTGTACCATACAAAGGCGAATTATTTGAAAGTATTCACCAATTTATTGGAGGTTTACGCGCAGGAATGGGCTATTGTGGCGCTAAAGATGTAGAAACACTAAAAGAAACTGGAAAGTTTGTAAAAATTACAGCTTCTGGAATTAATGAAAGCCATCCACACGATGTTACAATTACTAAGGAAGCGCCTAATTATTCGAGATAGCAAATGCTTTTTAAAAAAGGAATTTAGATATATGAAAAAACACAACTTTAGGGTTGTTTTTTTTTTAAAATATTTAACTACTTCACTGATATAAAATCGTTTAAATGTTTAATATTAGAAATTATATTTTTTTTGAATTTAGCTATTTTTTTGAGAAAGTCAAGATAATAATTGCTCTAAAAATTTAACGTTGTGCCTCATAAAATTCCTCAATTTGCTTATTAGCATTCTCTAATTCTTCTTTAGTTGCAGGTTTTTTTAGTTGCTCTTTCGCTAGCTCAGGTTCGTAAATTAAAGACATATAAAGTGGAAAATGGTCTGAGTCAATACTGTTGCAAACACGCATGCTTTTATATCTAAATGCTTCCGAAACAAAAATATGGTCTAAAGGCCAACGTAATATAAAACTTTCAGCACTATAAGTATTATACAAACCTCTACCAATACGTGCGTCTAAAAGTTCGCTAACTTTCTTAAACAGGCTAGAAGTTTCAGACCATGCAACATCATTTAAATCACCCAAAACAATAACAGGTATTTTAGAATCTTTAGCAAGATTAGCAACTATCATTAATTCTGCATCACGGTCTGTGGAATAGGTATTTTCTTTAGGTACTGGTGGTGTTGGATGTATAGCAAACAATTGTATAATATCGCTATTTGGTAGTTTTAATTTAGTGTGAATAGATGGAATGCTATCATCTACAAGATACTTTACTTGTGACTCTAATAACTCGAATTTAGAGTATAGAAGCATACCATAACTGTTGGGTAATGGAACTTCAAGTTTATATGGATATTTGCTAGTAACAGACTTTAAATCGCTTTGCCAACGTAAGTTTGTTTCGGTTAAAACCATAATATCCGCATCAATTTTTGGGATGAGGTTTTTTAATTTTTTAGTATTTTTATTTTTTTGTAAAACATTAGCAGTAAACAATATAATAGAGTCTTTACTCAAGGATTTAGTCTCAATTAATTCAGTCTTTACAACAGGTGTATAAGGCACAATTTTATAGAGCTGAAAAGCAAAACACCCAAACAAAGTCGCTACAAAAAAGTAATCACGATACTCATTACAATTAAATTTTATAAATAACAGCAAAGCTGAAGCTAAGGTTAAACAGGTAAGTTGTACATGAGGAAAGTCTAAAACCCGTATAAACCAATAATCGAAATCTAAAATTGGTAAAAGTGTTAATATTACTGTAATAATTCCAAATACTTGTAAAATTAGTTTTAATTTCATCGCTAATTAAAATTCTATTTTTTTATAAATGTAACAATTTTGATTCAAAACAGATTATGTACATTCAATAACATTAAAAATTAAATGCAATGGAAATAATAGGAAATATTATAAAGGGTGCAATAAATTTAAAAGACGCATTAACACCAGCCATAAATCCTGTTGAGGCACAAGAAAAGGTGCTTCAAAAATTGTTAGAGACAGCTAAAGATACGCAGTTTGGAAAGCATTACAATTTTAAAGCTATTTTAGATGCAGACAATCCTTCTATTAAATTTTCAGAAGACATTCCGTATTTCGATTATAATACGATTAATAAAAAATGGTGGAGTAAAATGCACGATGGAGAGGTAAATGTTACATGGCCAGGAAGTCCTAATTATTATGCTTTAAGTTCTGGAACTACAGGAAAAACGAGTAAAAAAATTCCAGTAACAGATGCGATGCTTGATGCTATAAAACAAGCAGGCATAGACCAAGTAACAGCGCTAAGTAATTTCGATTTACCAGCAGAATTTTTTACCAAAGAGGCCATGATGTTAGGTAGCTCTACAGATTTAGAAGAAAAAGACGACCACTTAGAAGGCGAAATTAGTGGTATAACAGCAAGTAACATTCCTTCTTGGTTTAAAGGTTTTTATAAACCAGGAGAAGATATTGCAAAAATTGAAGATTGGGATAAACGTGTGGCATCTATAGCAAAGCGAGCAAAACAATGGGATATTGGAGCATTAAGCGGTATTCCATCTTGGATGGAACTCATGCTAAAAGAAGTTATAGACTACCATAACGTAGAAAATATTCATAATATTTGGCCAAACTTGCAAGTGTATACCTCGGGAGGTGTTGCTTTTGGTCCTTACAAAAAAAGTTTTAATGCGCTATTAGGTAAACCGATTACAGTAATCGATACCTATTTGGCTTCCGAAGGATTTGTAGCGTTTCAAGCAAGACCAGAAACAGATGCTATGCAGTTAGTTACAGATGGTGGTATTTACTTTGAGTTTGTGCCTTTTAAGCCAGAATACATTAACCAAGATGGTTCTTTAAAAGACAACGCACCAACCGTTGGACTAAATGCAGTAAAATTGAATCAAGATTATGTATTAGTAATTAGCACAGTTAGTGGTGCATGGCGTTACCTAATTGGGGACACTATAGAATTTACAGATGTAGAACGCGCAGAAATTAAAATTACTGGTCGTACCAAGTTTTTTCTAAATACAGTGGGTTCTCAATTATCAGTTAACAAATTAGACGATGCTATTAGGCATCTTGAAGAAGAATTTGATACTACAGTGCCAGAATACACACTATGTGCTAAACGTTTCGATGATGGTTTTTACCACAGTTGGTATCTGGGATCTGAAAGTTTGACAGAAGAAAATAAACTAATAGTCGAAACTTTAGACAACTATCTTAAAAGCGCTAATAAAAATTATAAAGTTGCTAGAGGAAAAGCTCTAGAAGGCGTAAAAGTGGTCGTTGTAAAACCTGAAGTGTTTTCAGAGTGGAGTGGTGCCAATAAGAAAAAAGGTGGGCAAGTAAAAATGGAACGCGTTATGGGAGAAGACAAATTTAAAGAGTGGGAAGCCTTTGTAACCAAAACATAAGCTTTTGTGGCTAAAAATTTAGGATTTTAATAATTCTAAATCGCGTTGGTTTACAAGTTCCATAATTTCTTCTGGAGACAAATAATACCTTTTAATTCTAGCAATATATTTTTTATCGATATTAGCTTGATTCAAGATAAATTCTTTTGTTTTTAAAATGTATGTTTCCATACCAGATTGTACAGCAAAGGTGTCTGCAGAGCGTTCTGCTTCCACTATATGGCTGTCTGATAATATGTATTTTATTCCAAACCAAATAAGGTTAAAGTTACTTCTGTTTCTATAATCCATTACATGCCCTAACTCGTGCCCAATCCAGCCAATTAGAACATTACTTGGCATATTTTTAGTATATAAAGTTTCACCAGAAATGTTTACAGTTTCGCTCATGTAAATATTATAAGACCGCTTTTCTTTTTTTCTAAAAAAGCTTCCAAAAGATGGTTGTGCTTGCATGGTAGATTTTTTAATCTTCTTTTTAAACTCAAAATTTATGCGTGTATTTTCTAGTTCGGGATAGTAAGATAAGGCTGTTAAAATTTCTTTTTTAATAGATTCTGGGATATTGTTTTGTGCGTATAAAGCGTTATTCATTATAAAAAATAGGATTAAGATTATTTTCATTTTAACTTAATATAATTTAAAAAATATACTCTAAAAACATTTTAACTTTTAACACATATAATTTAACATGTAACTAATTAAAGTAAGTAATATTAGTATAAAAAATGTGAAATCTGTTAATTATAATTTTAATATTATATAAATTATATAACGAATATTTGTAATTTTAAGTCCATAAATTCACAATAATATATGTCTTTTGAACGTGTACAGGAAAAACTAAACATTCTTGCAGATGCTGCTAAGTACGATGTGTCTTGCTCGTCGAGTGGCAGCAATCGAACTAATAAAAATAAGGGCTTGGGAGATGCTTCGGCTTCTGGTATTTGTCATTCTTATACCGAAGATGGCAGATGTGTTTCACTTTTAAAAATATTATTAACTAACCATTGTATTTTCGATTGTGCTTATTGCGTTACTAGAAAAAGTAACGATGTAAAACGTGCCGCTTTTAAGGTACAGGAGGTCGTAGATTTAACAATCAATTTTTATAGAAGAAATTATATTGAAGGTCTTTTTCTAAGTTCAGGTATTTTTAAAAGTGCCGATTATACCATGGAACGTTTAGTCGCAGTCGCTAAAAAATTAAGATTAGAAGAAAATTTTAATGGTTACATCCATCTTAAATCAATTCCAGGCGCTAGCGATGAGCTCATGCGTGAAGCAGGTTTATACGCAGATAGATTAAGTGTTAATATAGAAATACCAACCGAAAAAGGTTTAAAGTTGTTAGCGCCAGATAAAAATAGAGCCGATTTTATTAAGCCTATGGAAAAGGTTAAAAATGAAATTATACAATATAAAAGTGAAAAGAAGATTATAAAAAGCACACCAAAGTACGCGCCTGCCGGACAAAGCACACAAATGATAGTTGGTGCAAGTGGTGAGAATGATATGCAGATAATGTACACCTCTAATTATTTTTATAAAAATTTTGATTTAAAACGTGTGTATTATTCGGGTTACGTACCAATAAGTTACGATACTAGATTACCGCAAATAGGCACACCAGTGCCCATGTTAAGAGAAAATAGATTATATCAAACAGACTGGTTATTGCGCTTTTATGGTTTTAATATTGAAGAAATTTTAAACGAACAAAACCAAAGTTTAGATTTAGATATCGATCCAAAACTAGGCTGGGCACTTAGAAATTTACACGAATTCCCAGTCGATATAAACAAAGCAGATAAACGTATGCTCTCTAGAATTCCAGGTTTAGGAATGAAATCTGTTTACAAAATATTAAAAGCCAGACGGTATAGAAAACTTAATTGGGAGCATTTAAAGGCCATTGGAGTGTCGCTTAATCGTGCGCAATATTTTTTAGTTTGTGCTTCGAACGATTTTGAAAGACGTGATTTAACAGCAGAAAAAATTAAAGGATTAATACTTCAGAATTCTAAAAGTAAATATACAAGTATGCTTAGCAAGCAATTAAATTTATTTGGCTAAACACTATGACAACTCTAGTTTACGATAGTACTTTTGATGGTTTTTTAAGTGCGGTTTTTAGCTGTTACGAGTTAAAGTTAAAAGAGGTTTCTATTGTAAGAAATTCTTTATTTCAAAAGCCATTATTTGGAAATCACGATACTATAATTACAGAGCCAGAAAAGGCAAACCGTGTTTGGAAAGGTTTAAAAAATAAAATGACTGCTCAAGAATTAAGACGCTTTTATTATGCTTTTTTAAGTGAAATTCCAACGGTTGAAAACACACTATATAATGCTATAAGCTACGTATTTAGTGCTAAACAAAATGTAGCCTCAGATTTTGGTAACAAATATATTTTGGAGGTTTCTAAACTTACAAAAAATGTGAGTAGAGAAAAGCATAGAATGGAAGCATTTATAAGGTTTAAGCTCACTAAAGACGATATTTATTTTGCTAATATTGAACCAGATTTTAACGTATTACCATTAATTACAAATCATTTTAAAAAGCGTTATGCAGACCAAAAATGGTTAATTTACGATTTGTCTAGAAAGTATGGTATTTATTATAATTTAGAAACCGTTGAAATTGTAAAAATGGAATTAGATAAAAATTTTGATGCTACAAAAACAGATTCAGATATTTTTGCAGCAGTAGAATTAGAGTTTCAGCAATTGTGGAAAGGTTATTTTAATAGTACCAATATTAAATCTCGAAAAAACATGAAATTACATATTCAGCATGTGCCTAAACGCTATTGGAAATATTTAAGTGAAAAACAGCCGGATTAATTTTCTTAAATCAAATCAATTTTAAGTTAAAAGTTCACAATAAACTCATACATAATAACAATCGATTAACAGAAATTATTCTATGTAAACTTGACCACGATGTGGTTTTAAAGCATCTCTAACAGGTTTCATCTCATCTTCGTTAACAACCATAAAAGCAATAGCATGAAAATCGTTAATAATTTCAAAACCAGTAATATTTAAATTTAAATTTAAATTCTCAATAGAAATGTATTCTTTTAAATGTTTTTCGTGGTGCTGAGCAATTTTTAAACCGTTAGGTCCCTTAAAATCCCATATTAATTTAAGTTTACGCATCGTTATAAATATACCTTAATTTAACAAAGTTTTAAAATATTTGAGACCAATAATAGTTTTTTTAAATTAATAGCTAATAAACCCTCAAAGAGCATTTAAAATTGGGCGGTAATAATTTCGCTTTTGTAAATCTATTTGAAAGCATTAGAGATTGCTAAACGTAATTATGTTGTATATTATAAAGACCTTTGCATTGTAGTACACAATATAGTGTTTTTAGCAATTTAATCTTTGTAATGGTTTATATAAATAGCATATTACGCTTTTTAAACTTTTAGTTTAGTTTCATCTTTAATCCAACTTTTCTAGAATTATAAAACATGTGTTCAAATATTTTTATAGTACATAATTGTATATTTTTATTAAACCTTTTTAAGGTAATTTTTACGCAAACGTGCAAAGTATATTTTATATTAAAACTTATAAAGTAAAATAATACAAACTAATAGCAATATTATTAAATGATTTCTATAATTGTTAAAATGAATTATCTTTTTAATACCATAAGCACTTTACTTACTAAAAAAAACATATTCATTTACAATAAATTTTCTTTATCTATCGTTTGGTATTGTGCTTGCATTATAGGCTAATATTGTTATTTTTGCAATACTTTAAACACTATATAAATTATGAAACACCTTTCAATCCTATTCGTTTTTATTTTAGTAACTTCTTCTTTAGTGCAAGCACAAAACAAAGATGTACTTGTTACTATCGATAAAACACCTGTTTACGCTTCGGAATTTATAAGAGTTTACAACAAGAATTTAGATTTAGTAAAAGAAGAATCTCAAAAAGATATCGATGGTTACTTAAAGCTCTTTATTAATTATAAATTAAAACTACAAGAAGCAAAACGTTTAGAATTAGATAAAAAACCAAGTTATATAAGCGAATTCGAAAGGTATAAAACACAACTTGCAAAAAATTATTTAACAGATAGTAAGGTAACAGATGTTTTAATTGAAGAAGCTCATAATAGATTACAAAACGAAGTTAACGCAAGTCACGTTTTAGTTAGAATAGACGAAAATGCAAGTGCTAAAGATACTTTAGCAGCATACAACAAGATTGTAAAATTAAGAGATCGTGTTATAAATGAAAGTTATAAAGTGGTACAAAAAGAGGTGCATAATGGTAAAACTATCTTTGCAGAAGATTTAGGTTATTTTTCAGCTTTTAAAATGGTTTATCCTTTCGAGAATGCCGCATTTAATACTAAAATAGGAGAAGTTTCACAACCTTTTAGAACACGTTTTGGATACCATGTAGTTAAAGTTTTTAATAAAAGAAAATCAAGAGGAGAAGTTTCTGTAGCGCATATAATGATTAAAACAGAAAAAGAAAACGACAAAGAAAGCGAAACTAAAATTAACGAAATATATAAACGTATCCAGCAAGGTGAGGCGTTCGATGCTTTAGCAAAACAACTGTCTGAAGATAAAAGTACTTCAAGTAAAGGTGGCATTCTTAAACCATTTTCGAGTGGAGAAATAAGTGCTCCAGAGTTTGAAGAAACAGCATTTTCATTGAAAAATCCAGACGATGTTTCTAAACCTTTTAAAACCAAATTTGGCTGGCATATTATAAAATTAAAGTCTAAAAAAGGAATTGCACCTTTAGCCGAAATGCAAGTAGAATTAGAATCCAAAATAAAACGAGATTTGCGCTCTAAAGTCATTAAAGACTCTAGAATTAAAACTTTAAAAGCAAAATATACCATTACAGAAAACGAAATAGCGTTAAACTATTTTAAACAGATTATAAACAAAGAGTATTTTAATAATAAATGGAGTTTACCTTTAAGTTTTGAAGGAGAAAAAACATTTATTAAGATTCAAGATAAAGTTATAAAATATAATGATTTCGGTAAGTTTTTAATTAGAAACCAACGTAATTATAATAACAAGACAGCTAAAATAGACATCGTAGTAGAAAAAATTTATGAAAGTTTTTTAGAAACCGAATTGCAAAAATACCAAGAAAATAATTTAATAACAGAAAATTATGATTACGCTCAAATTGTTGGAGAATATAGAGATGGTTTATTATTATTCGATTTAATGGAAACAGAAATATGGAATGCAGCCAAAACCGATTCTGTTGCATTAGAAAACTATTATAATATAAATAAAAAAAACTACTTTTTTCTCGAACGCGTAGATGCAGTGGTAGCTTCCTCTTCTAAAAAAAGTATTATAAAAAAAATTGCAAAGCTAATGAAGAAAGGAGCAGATGAAGAATCTATAAAAAACCTAGTAAACATTAATGGTAAAGTTAACGTAAGTTTTACTTCAGGAGAAATGGATAAAAACCATCAAGCACTGCCAGAGCAATTCAATTTTAAAAAAGGAGTGTCTAAAATTTACAAACATAACGATGCTTTTGTAGTTGCAAATGTTTACAGTGTTTTAAGTAGTAGTCAAAAAACATATGAGGAAGCGAAAGGCGAATTAACAAGCGATTATCAAGCTTTTAAAGAAGAAAAATGGCTTAAAGAATTAGCAACTAAATATACTATAAAAATTAATAAAGACGTTTTAAATAAAATAAAAAAGACTTTAAAAAATTAATATGCTTAAGCAAATTCTATTTTACTTAATTATTGGTTTTTCTGTTTCTTCGTGCAACTATCTTAGGCAAGCAGATACTCAAGATGCTATTGCAAGACTAAATGAAACCTACTTATATAAAGAGGATATAAAAAACACACTTCCCGAAAATTACACCAAAGAAGACAGCACGGTTATAGTAAATAACTTTATCAATAATTGGGCAACAGAACAACTGTTGGTTCAGGGTGCTAGATTAAACTTAGAAGATAATACGCAAGATGAATTTAACAAGCTTGTAAACCAGTATAGAAACGATTTATACAGTAAAGCCTACTTAGAAGCTTTAGTTTATAAAAACTTAGACACAATGGTATCTACAAACGAAGCTACTAAGTATTACGAAGAAAACAAACAAGTATTTAAACTTAATGAAGATTTAATAAAATTCAGGTATATAAACATAGACAAAAATAGGCTTGATTTAAGTGATGTTAAGGAAAAATTCAAGCGTTTTAATGCAAAAGACAAAAATGAGCTTGATTCTATAGCAATTCAATTTAAGTCCTATTCGTTAAACGATTCGGTTTGGATAAGATTAGATCAAGTCATCACTAAAATTCCAACAGTTACAACAGAAAATAAAAATGAACTGTTAAAAAAATCTAATTTTATACAAAGCAAAGATTCATTAGGCCTATATTTGATGCAAATTAACGATGTCTTATTTAGAAATGCTGAAGCTCCTTTAGAATACGTGCGACCAACAATTAAACAAATAATAGTAAATAAGCGTAAGTTAGAGATTGTTAGACAGCTTAAAAAGGATATCACAAAAGATGCCATTAAAAATAAACAATTTGAAATTTACAATTAATTTGAAACACATTATAACCATTTGCTTAACACTTTTAGTTGCAAATACTACGTTAGCACAAGAAATTATAGACGAATCACCTAAAGCTAAAAAAGTTGAAGACAGTATAAAACCAAGCACTAACATTAAGGTAGATGGCGTAGCTGCCGTTGTTGGAGATTATATAGTTTTAGAGTCCGATATTGATAAAACATACCTACAACTAAAAGCACAAGGCGGAGATGTCTCTCAATTTTCTAGATGCCAGCTATTTGGTAAACTCTTAGAAGATAAATTATATGCGCACCATGCAATACAAGATAGTATTGTTGTTAACGATGCAGAAATTCGTTCTTACGTAGACCAACAATTACAGCAAATTACTCAGCAAGTAGGTGGAAATATGAAGGAGGTGCTTGATTTTTATAAAAAAGCAGACGAACAAAGTTTAAGAGATGAGATGTTCGAAATCAATAAATCTCGAAAATTAGGTTCAGAAATGCAGCTTAAAATTATTAACGAGATCGAAGTAACTCCAGAAGAAGTTCGTGAGTTTTTTAACAAAATACCTAAAGACAAAATACCAGAATTTGGAACAGAACTTAAAGTAGCACAAATCGTTATAGAGCCAAAACCTACCCAAATAGAAATAGATAATGTAATAGAAAAGCTTAGAGCAATAAAAAAAGATGTTGAAGAAAATGGTGCAAATTTTAGATCTAAAGCCTTATTTAATTCAGACGATCCAAGTTCTAAAAAAGATGGAGGCGCTTTACCACCAATGAATAGGTCTAAACCAAGAATGGTAAAAGAGTTTAGAGAAGCTGCATTTTCATTACAAGAAGGCGAAATTTCCGAGCCTTTTAAAACAGAATATGGTTATCACATTATATTACTTGAAAAAATTAGAGGGCAAGAGTATGATGTTAGACACATATTAATGATTCCCGACGTAGCAGAAAGCTCTATAAAAGCTGCTAAAGATAAAATTGAAGAAACCAAGAAAAACATAGAAGAAGGTAATATTACCTTCGCAGATGCAGCAAGAGAAGTTAGCGATGAGATAAAAACTAAGTTTCAAGGTGGCCAATTAATTAATCCAACAACACAAGATTATAATTTTGAATTAACTAAAATGGATACAGAAATCTATGTAAAAATTCAAGATTTAGCTAATAATACAGTTTCTGAAGTTCTTGTAGATAGAGATCAAATTGGAAACGTACAATTCAAAATCCTTACAGTTACAGACAGAATAAACGAGCATAAAGCAAATTACGCCAGAGACTATCTTAAAATAAAAGAATTAGCATTAAGTGATAAGCGATTAAAAGCTATAGGTAAATGGCAAGAAGAAAAAATATTAGACACTTATATTAAAATAAGTGGAGATTATAGAGCATGCGATTTTACTAACAATTGGCTAAAAAAATAATATAGAAAAAAAAATGTCAGACGTAGCAGCCATTAAACAATTAGTAACCAAGTATAACGCATTAAGAAAAGAAATTGCCAAAGTTATTGTTGGTCAAGACGATGTTGTTAACCAAATATTAATCTCCATTTTTTCTGGAGGTCATGCATTGTTAATAGGTGTGCCAGGTTTAGCAAAAACGCTAATGGTAAATACCATTGCTCAAACTTTAGGTCTCAATTTTAAACGTATTCAATTTACTCCAGATTTAATGCCTAGCGATATTTTAGGTAGTGAAATCTTAGACGAAAGTAGAAACTTTAAATTTATTAAAGGCCCAATATTCGCCAATATTATCTTAGCCGATGAAATAAATAGAACGCCTCCAAAAACTCAAGCAGCTTTACTTGAAGCTATGCAAGAACGTTCGGTTACCGTTGCAGGACACAAATATAAGTTAGATTTACCATACTTTGTATTAGCAACACAAAATCCAATTGAGCAAGAAGGCACCTATCCTTTACCAGAAGCACAATTAGACCGTTTTATGTTTGCTATTAATTTAGACTACCCTTCTTTTGATGAAGAAGTACAAGTTGTAAAAGCAACTACAAGTGATGCTAAACCAACTGTAAATGCCCTTTTTAATCCACAAGAAATTATAGATTTTCAGCAATTAATTCGCAGAATTCCCGTAGCAGACAACGTTATAGAATATGCAGTAAAAATGGTTGCTAAAACTAGACCAAATAAAGACACTGCCGCAGATCTTGTAAAACAGTATATAGACTGGGGAGCTGGACCAAGAGCATCACAAAACCTTATTTTAGCAGCAAAAACCCACGCGGCAATTAATGGTAAGTTTTCACCAGACATAGAAAATGTGCAAGCTGTTGCTCAAAGTATTTTAAAACACAGAATAATTAAAAATTACAAAGCTGAAGCCGAAGGTGTAAGCGAAGAACAGATAATTAAAAGTTTGTTTTAGATGAAAGCCAAACAATTTGTCCTTCCATTACTAATCTTCATTTTAGGAATTATATTTACCATCGTTGGAGCACTATTTAAAATCCAACATTGGTCTTATGCTCCAGAAATTTTAACCATAGGCTCAGTTTTAGAAGTTATTGGTTTAATAGTATTAATGGTTAATATTATTAAATACTTTTACAGAAATAAGTAACCGCTATTCTATAATAGTAAAATTCTATTTCTCATATTTTCAATTTTAGTGCTTTGCATAATACCAAATTTATTAATTTAATATTTTTTGAATCTTAAAATTGTCATTTTAATAAATTTTTATCTCAATTAATTAAACATATTAAGATATCCGCAGACGTTTTCGCATGTTGTTACAAATTTTTTAAATTCTTTAAGATTTTGTATTTTTGCAATCCAAAAACATGGGATTTTACTAAATATAACAACCTAAAACTATATACTACATGGCATTTGATATTGATATGATTAAAAAAGTTTACGCTCAAATGGCAGAACGTGTTGATACAGCTCGTAAAGTCGTTGGTAAACCACTTACACTTTCAGAGAAAATTTTATACAATCACCTTTGGGATGGTAAAGCTACCAAAGCCTTTACCAGAGGTAAAGATTACGTAGATTTTGCTCCAGATCGTATTGCATTACAAGATGCTACCGCACAAATGGCTTTATTACAATTTATGCAAGCTGGTAAAAGTAAAGTTGCTGTGCCAACAACAACACACTGCGACCACTTAATTCAAGCAAAAGAAGGTGCCACAACCGATTTAAAAAATGCAAATAACGTAAGTAGTGAGGTTTTTAATTTCTTAGAATCAGTTTCAAACAAATATGGTTTAGGATTCTGGAAACCAGGAGCAGGAATTATACATCAAGTTGTATTAGAAAATTATGCGTTTCCAGGCGGAATGATGATTGGTACCGATTCTCACACAGTAAATGCAGGCGGATTAGGAATGGTTGCCATTGGAGTTGGAGGAGCAGATGCTGTAGATGTTATGGCAGGAATGGCTTGGGAATTAAAGTTTCCAAAGTTAATTGGTGTTAAATTAACAGGTAAATTATCTGGATGGACTGCACCTAAAGATGTCATCTTAAAAGTAGCTGGAATTGTTTCTGCAAAAGGAGGAACAGGAGCTATTGTTGAGTATTTTGGCGAAGGCGCAACGTCTATGTCTTGTACAGGAAAAGGAACTATTTGTAATATGGGAGCCGAAATTGGAGCAACAACTTCAACTTTTGGTTACGATGATTCTATGGAACGTTATTTACGTGCTACAGATAGAGCAGATGTTGCAGATGAAGCTAATAAAATAAGACCATATTTAACAGCAGATGCTGAAGTTTATGCAAATCCGGAACAATATTTCGATCAAGTTATAGAAATTAACTTAACCGAATTAACACCGTTATTAAACGGACCATTTACACCAGATTTATCGACTAAAGTTGGTAGAGACATGAATGCAATCGCTACTAAAAACGATTGGCCAATTCAAGTAGAATGGGGATTAATAGGCTCTTGTACAAACTCTTCTTACGAAGATTTGTCTCGTGCATCTTCAATTGCACAACAAGCTTTAGATAAGGGTATTAAAATGAAAGCAGAATTAGGTATTAATCCAGGTTCTGAAAAAGTAAGATACACAGCAGATAGAGATGGTATTTTAGGCATTTTTGAAAAATTAGATGCTAAAATATTTACAAACGCTTGTGGTCCATGTATTGGTCAATGGGCAAGATATAGCGATCCTAAAAATGCACCTAAAAACAGTATTGTACATTCTTTTAATAGAAACTTTGCTAAGCGTGCAGATGGTAATCCAAATACGCACGCTTTTGTGGCGTCTCCAGAAATAACTGCAGCAATTGCAATAGCTGGACGCTTGGATTTCAATCCAATGACAGATACTTTGTTAACTGAGGATGGACAAGAAGTTAAATTCGATGAGCCAACAGGATGGGAATTACCTCCAAAAGGTTTTGAAGTTAAAGATAATGGTTACTTAGCGCCAGAAGCAGATGGAAGTGGAGTAAATGTTTTGGTTAGTCCAACATCAGAGCGTTTACAATTATTAACACCGTTCGAGCCAATAGGTAACAAGATTGAAGGTGCTAAATTATTAATCAAAGCGTTTGGAAAATGTACAACAGACCATATTTCTATGGCTGGACCTTGGTTACGTTTCCGTGGACATTTAGATAACATTTCTAACAACTGTTTAATTGGTGCTGTTAACGCATTTGGTAAGAAAACCAATTTTGTTAAAAACCAATTAACAGGAGAATTTGGTGGTGTTCCAGATACAGCTAGAGCGTACAAAGCTGCTGGAGTTCATACAATTGTAGTTGGAGACCATAATTATGGTGAAGGATCTTCTAGAGAACATGCCGCAATGGAACCAAGACATTTAGGTGTTGTTGCTGTAATTGTAAAATCTTTTGCACGTATTCACGAAACAAATCTTAAAAAGCAAGGTATGTTAGGTTTAACTTTCGATAATGAAAGTGATTACGATTTAATTCAAGAAGATGATACTTTTAACTTTGTAGATATTGCAGATTTTGCGCCAAATAAACAATTAACTTTAGAAGTGGTTCATGCAGATGGAACTAAAGATATAATTATGCTAAATCACACGTATAATCAACCTCAAATAGAGTGGTATAACGAAGGTTCTGCATTAAATTTAATAAAGAAAGAGAACGCATAGTTTTCCTTAAATTATAAAATTATTTAAAAGCGTTAATTTAAAATTAGCGCTTTTTTTGTTTTAAATAATAATGATGGCAAAACGAAAAATTTCAGTTAAAAATATTATTTTCTTGGTGATTATTGTGTTATTAATAATACCACAAACACGACAGAAAATTCAAATTGCTTTACATACAGTAATTGCAAAATTAAGTCCTAAATTAGAAAGTGATAATGCTATCGAGCAAATAAGTAGTTATAATTGGCAATTACAAGATTTAGAGGGTAATAACTTTAATCTAGAGCAAGCTAAAGGCAAAGTGACTTTGGTAAATATTTGGGCAACGTGGTGTCCGCCATGTATTGCAGAAATGCCTTCACTTCAAGCCTTATATAATGATTATAATAATAAAATTGAATTTGTTTTGGTTTCTAATGAAGAACAGAACGTTATCAATTCATTTTTAAAAAAGAAAGGTTATAATTTTAAGATTTATACACCACAGTCTAAAACTCCCGAAACGTTTATCGTAAAAAGTATTCCAAGAACATTTCTATTAGATAGAGATGGTAATATTATTATAGACGAGTCTGGTGCGGCAAATTGGGATAGTGAAACGGTTAGAAACACTATAGATGAATTGTTAAAACTTTGATTTGTATTAAAGCGTTTTAAAAAATGCTTTTATAAATGCCAAAGAAAATAGCGACTTCATAATTTTAAATTCTTCTAAAAATGAAGACTCCTCGTCCAAAAAACGAAACATAGTTTCAATAGAGTTTTTAGCATAAAATTGCTCGAAAATCCATTTTCCTTTTTCGTTTTCATCGTGCAAAACTTTCAAGAAAATTTTATCGTAAAATTTATATTTTTGTTTAAATAGATTTTTTGAAGGCTGTTTATTTTGCTTTAAATTCTCAATAATTTTGGCTACTTTTTTTTCAGTATGTTTAAACGAATAACCTGTAGAGCCTTTTACCCAACCACCTGCAGTTCCAATTTTTGTAATTTTTTTAGTTGAATAGTTTTCGAAAGGAAAATTAGTCATTGGGATGCTTCCGCTTTCGGTTTCTATAATTTTATAATCGCTTATTTTTAGAATTTCTGAAATATATTTTTTAATATATTTATCGTAGATATCTTCTTTTACAACATTAGCTGTAAAATAAGTAAACTCAACAAGTGCTTTTGTTTTAGATAAAGGCAAAACATAGGTAAATGTTGTTTGCTCGCCATCTTTTAGCCTATAATCCATCATCGTAAATTGCTGTGGATTAAAATTAGGAGTTTCAGTTTCTATAATCCAACCTTTAAAATGCTGAATGATTTTAGTGTAATTATTTAATGCTGAAAAATAATCTTCTGTAATTCTACTATCGAAAACATGAGTGGCAGAGTAGGAGTTAATAGTTGTTTTTACAATTACATTAGAAGTTTCTGTAACCGACAGTACTTCATCTATAATAAAATGAAAATTAGCTTTTTCTCTAAGTTTACATGTTGCTTGATTGTAAAAATCTAAAGCATGTATAGTTTTATAAGTGTAAGGTTTAAGATTTAGAGTGATTTGTTTTTCCGAAGAAAAAAATAAAGCCTCATCCCAAGATTTAGAAACAATATCTTCCCATTTACCGTTTCCTTTTTCCCAAAAACTCCAAGTTTTATCGTTTTTGGATTTAGTAGATTTATCTATAAGTGCAATTTTTTTATCATCAAAAAATGAATTTTCTGCAAATGCTAAAGCTAGTTGAAAACCTGCAAGACCGTTGCCAATAATAATATAATCGAAAGACTCGCTATTTGGCATATTTAGTTTTAACGCTTAAAGTACTTAAAAGGAACGAATAGCATACCAAAACATTCGCCATCTCCTTTTCCTAAATGTTTGTGGTGCATTTTATGGGCACGTCTCACGCCTTTTGCATACCAGTTATTAGCGTTTCTTAAAAACTTAAAACGTTGGTGAATAAAAATATCGTGCACAACAAAATAGGCAGCTCCATAAGCCATAATACCTAATCCAATTGGTAGACAGTACCAAACGTTTTCATAACTCCAAAGGTAAAAACATATCATACTTACAATGGCATAGAAAATAAAAAAAGCATCGTTACGCTCAAACCAACTGTCGTGGTCTTTATGATGGTGGTCTTTGTGTAAAGACCACAAGAAACCATGCATAATGTATTTATGTGTAAACCATGCCATAAATTCCATGGCACTAAAAGTTCCTAAAAAAACGAGTATCCAATATATTATTTGCATTACATTAAATTAAGTTGATATTTTACATAACTTCTAGTTAGAAGTTCTACTTTTTTATAATTTGGCACTCTCACTCTTGTATTTTTTATGTCTAAAGCTGGAGTATTTTTTAACTTTTTTAAAAGTTGATTGTAATATCTATAAGCCATAAAAACACCAAATTTAGCTTCCATTGGTAATAGTTTTATACCTTCAAGACCTTTGGCAAAGTCGCTTTCAATATCATTAATAATAAGTTGCTTAGCATCTTCATCAAGATTATTTAAATCTGTATTTGGGAAATAAGTGCGTTCTAAAATATCAAAATCTGCTTTTAAATCTCTTAAGAAATTTACTTTTTGAAACGCAGAACCTAAAGACATTGCAGAACTCTTTAATTCGTTATATTTTTTGTTATTACCACTTACAAATACTTTTAAACACATTAGGCCAACGACATCTGCAGAGCCATAGATGTAATCTTTATATTCATCTTCTGTTAAATAGGTGGTTTTAGAAAGGTCTAGTTTCATACTTTTAATAAAAGAATCTACCATATGTTTTTCTAAATTATACCTATGGTAAGTGTGTTGAAAAGCATTAAGAATTGGATTTAAACTTATTTTATCTACTAATGCATTTTCTAAATCTGCTTCAAAACGTTTAAACAATAAATCTTTATTATAATCATGAAAGGTATCCACAATTTCGTCTGCAAATCTAACAAAGCCGTATATGTTATATATGTCTTGTCTTATTGTATCTGCAAGCATTTTGGTAGCCATAGAAAATGATGTGCTATAAGACTGCGTTACAATCTTACTACATTTATAGGATACCGAATCGAATAATGCTTTCATTTTAATTACTATGGTGTTTATTTATTAATTCTGCAACTAGTTTTCCAGAAATTATTGCTGGAGGAACACCTGGTCCAGGTACCGTTAATTGTCCCGTAAAATAGAGATTATTTACCTTTTTACTCTTTAATTTTGGTCTAAGAAATGCAGTTTGAAAAAGCGTATTCGCCATACCGTAAGCATTGCCTTTGTAAGAATTATAATCTTTAATAAAATCTTTAACACAAAAAGAGTGTTTAAATATAATACTATTTTTTACATCTTGCTTTGTTAAATTTTCAAAACGATTTATTATAATATTAAAATATTCTTGTCTTAGCGCTTCTGTGTCTTCAATTGCTGGAGCAATAGGAATTAAAAAGAAGCCTGTCTCACAGTCTTCTGGTGCCATACTATTATCTGTTTTCGATGGGAAATTAGCATAAAAAAGTGGCTCTTTAGGCCATCTTGGCTCATCGTATATATCTTGAGCATGCGCTTCGAAATTAGTATCGAAAAATAAATTGTGATGTTCTATGTTTTTTAATTTCTTATTAAAACCTACATAAAACAATAAAGATGATGGCGCAAAGGTTTTTTTCTTCCAATAGTTTTTAGAATATTGTCTGTACTGTTTATCTAATAATGTTTCCGAATGATGATAATCTGCACCACTTAAAACTACATCAAAATTTAATGTTTTATTATTAATAGTTATTGATTTTGCATTTTTGTTGTTTACATGTATTTTAGATACAGGACAATTAGTTTTTATTTCTACACCTAAGCTTTTAGCTAAGCCACTCATTGCTTTTACTATTTCGTACATACCTCCTTTTGGATGCCACGTACCTAATCCAAAATCTGCATAATTCATAAAATTATAGAACGAAGGTGTTTTGTTAGGTTTCGCACCTAAAAATAAAACAGGAAACTCTAACGTAGAAATTAATTTAGGATTCTTAAATTTTTTTCTAACATCGCTACTTATCGTTTTAAAAAATTGATTTACTCGCATTGCTGTTTCCGGAGTAATTAATTCTAATGGAGAAATACCTGGTTTTAAAACCACTTTGTTAATTGCTATATCATAGTTTTTACCAGCCTTTTTAATAAATTTTCTAAGCTCTACAGAGCTTCCTGCTTCAATGCGTTCAAATTCGTTGCAAATTTTCTCTATAGAGTCTCCAATGGTAATTACGTCGTCTTCAAAGAATATTTTGTAAGCAGGAGATAATTTATCTAATTTATAGTAGTCTGAGGTTTTCTTATTAAAATCAGCAAAGAACTTATCAAAAATATCTGGCATCCAATACCAACTAGGACCAATATCGAAAGTAAAACCTTCTTTTTTAATTTGTCTACAACGACCTCCAATAGTATCGTTTTTTTCAAATATGGTTACTTTATTGCCATATTTTGCTAAATAGCACGAAGCAGATAGTGCAGAAAATCCAGAGCCAATAATAGCTATTTTTTTATTCATATAACTTTAACCAACTTTTGGTTATTAAAACTTAAATTTTTTAGAATATCTTCTGTGGACTTAGAAACAGATATTTTATCATGAATTGTATTAGTATTTATAATACTTGTTTGTCTTCCAGAAACATGAAACTCATTATTAGTATTCTTTAAAAGTTTTTCATAAAATTCTTCTAAATAGCTATCCATGATATCCGATTTTGGATTTACTGTAAAACTTGAAATGAATGTAATGTTTTTGTAATAGTCTTTTAAATACTCCAAACTATCAATTGGAACACTTTGTCCTAAGTAAATATTGTGCAATCCTCTGTGGGTTAATTCGTAATTAATAAATAGTAAACCCAATTCATGAATTTCGTTATCAGGAAGAAATAAAACGTAAGTTTGATCTTTATTTTGATCTTTATTACTCCTAATCGCATTTTCTGTATTCGTCAATATTTTCTGTTTTATTAACCCAACAATAAAATGTTCATGTGCTGGAGTAATGGTGTTAGTTTGCCATAAAACACCAATTTCGTCTAAGAAAGGAACTATAAAATTGTAAAATAAATTTTTAAAGGAATATTCTGAGGCTAATTTGTCGAAAGTTGAATAAAATAAAGACTGATCAAAACTAAACATAGACATTTTAAAGGCGTTAATAGTAGAACTATTTTCTAGTCCATTTTCAGATATATCTTTAACAAGTAAATGTATTTCTTCTAACTTTAATTTAGCAATTTTCGAGATTTTATAACCATTCTTGTTGAGGTAACTTATGTTCAATATTTTTTGTAAACTATTTAAACTATAATATCTAATGTTTGTATTAGATCTATTTGGTTGAAGCAAGTTGTAGCGCTTTTCCCAAATTCTAATTGTATGAGCTTTAATACCAGAAAGGTTTTCAAGATCTTTAATGCTAAATTTTGTTTTAATATTGTTCATAATTTTGCTAAATTAATTAAACAAAAAAGAAAATCAGTATTATTAACATTTTTTTGTAATTAATAGAAATTAACACAAATAAAATAAGGGTATGTAATTTAAAGTACGCACGAGAAGATTCGAACTTCCAAGACCTTAACGGTCACTGATCCCTCAAACCAGCACGTCTACCAATTCCGTCACGTGCGCATTTAAAATAAAGATAAAAAAAGAGTTAAGCATTGGCTTAACTCTTTTCTATTTTAGTTCTAGTGACCAGTCTGGGGCTCGAACCCAGGACCCTCTCCTTAAAAGGGAGATGCTCTACCAACTGAGCTAACTGGTCTTTAATTGTTTTCTCTAATGAGGGTGCAAATATAAAATGTTTTATTAAAAATACAAGCCTAATTTTGAAAATATTTTCGTTTTTTTGTGATCACTAATTCTACATCTTTAAAAATCAAATAATAAGCTCAAAAATGAATATTATTTTACTTGGATATATGGCATCTGGAAAGTCAAAAATTGGTGACAAACTTGCCAAAATCTTATCTTATAAATTTAAGGATTTAGATAATGTTATAGAAAAAGGCGAAAAAAAAAGCGTAAAAAGAATTTTTGACGATTCAGGTGAGTTGTATTTTAGAAAGATAGAAAAAGAGTATTTAGATGCTGTCTTAAAAAACTCAAAGAACACCATTATATCACTTGGAGGCGGTACACCTTGTTATTACAATACAATAGATAATTTAGTTAATAACAATAGTTTAAAAACAGTGTACCTTAATGTTAGTATTCCAAACTTGGTTAAAAGGCTTAATAATGAAAAATTTAAAAGACCTTTAATTGCCAATATTAAAACCGATGAACTCTTAACAGAGTTTATAGCAAAGCATCTCTTTGAGCGTTCTCAATACTATAATAAAGCTGAGTTTAGAATAAATGCAAATAAATCTATAGATGAAATTGTTGAAGATATTGTCCTCAAATTATTTTAAATAAATTTTATAGTCTTCATCTTCTAAAATAACTTCAACATGTTCATTTAAGGAGGTTGAAAGAGAAATACCTTTAAAATCTGCTTTTACAGGATATTTTTTATGGTTTCTATTAACCAATACAGCAGTTTTAAATTGTTTTAGTGGCACATCAAGAAAATGTTTTACTCCATAAATTAATGTGGTGCCGGAATTTAGAACATCGTCAATTAAAATTACAGATTTGTTTTTATAACTCTCTTTTGTAATAGATGTTTTTATAGTGTTTAATGGATTTTTTTTATTAATTATTACTTTACACAAAATTGGTTTTATTGGGGAGATTTTACCTAAAACGGATTTTAGTTTTTTTGCTAAAATGTATCCGTTGGTATCTATGCCTGCTAAAACAACTTCATTTTCATTGTTATTTGCCTCGTAGATTTGGTAGGCAATTCTTCTTATTTTATGCGTTATCTCATTATGAGAAAGGATACAATTTTTTAAAGTAGTCATAATTTTTAAGTTAATTATTATAAATTTTATTCTTCTTCATTTTCTTTATAAATATCATTAATATCTCTTCTGTCTTTTTTAGTTGGTCTTCCTGTCCCTTTTTTTCTGTAGTAATTTTGAGCATGTTTAAGTAATTCTTGAGATTCGAAAGCAGATTTAGGTGTTGTATCTACTCTGTAAATACCTACTAATTTTGCACCAACACGATTAAAAGGAATATCTAAAACCGTAATAGTGTAATTAATTTGATTCTTTCGCAATTCAATCTTATCTGTTGGATATACTTCTCTACTAGGTTTTACAACTTGATTATTAACCTTTACATGTCCTTTTTTACAAGCAGTTGTAGCAATATTTCTTGTTTTAAAATATCTAGTACACCATAAATACTTGTCGATTCGCATATAATTTAACTTAATTCTCCGTTAATGATATTGTACAAAATTATTATATAGTTTATCTTGCAGACAAAAATAAGCAAAAATGAATTTAAGAAAATTTTTAATTCCAACTTTATACATACTATTAGTTTGTTTTTCATGTGGCTCGGATGATGATGATGAATTACAGGCTGTTCCAATTAGAGACATACAAGAAGTTTACGATGAGAACTTGTTAGAAATACAAACTTACCTCGAAACACATTTTTTTAACTACGAAGATTTCGATTTTACTAACCCTAATAACCCTGCTAATAATGAATTTACTTTAGTAATAGATGTTATATCTGTAGCAAATGGTACACAAGACAAAACACCAATTATTAATTATTTAAATCAAACAGATGGATTATATCCAAGGTTAGATATCAAAATAGTAAATCAAGACAATATAGATTATAACTTATATATATTAAAAGTAAGAGAAGGTAATGGAGATACTATAAATGCTCTAGATACAGCAGCTATTATATATAATGGGTATATACCAAATGGAACCATATTCGATAGTCAAGTTTCTGTAGAATCTGGTCAACCATTTAACCTTACAACCGTGGGAAATATAGGTGGTGTTGTTCCTGGTTTTAAAGAGAGTATTATTGAATTTAAAACAGCTTCTGGTTTTATTGAAAATCTTGATGGGTCTGTAACTTACCAAAATCATGGCATTGGTAGCGTATTTATTCCATCTGGTTTGGGTTATTTTGCACGGCCACCTTCGGTTAATATCCCTCAATACACACCACTATTTTTTAATTTTAAAACTATATCTAGAGGTAATACAGATTTCGATTTAGATGGAGTACCGTCTCATATTGAGCATCCTGATGGTGACTTTACTGGTGAAAACGATGATATAGATGGAGATTCTTTAGAAAATCTTATTGATAGTGATGATGATGGAGATGGTGTGCTAACTAGAAATGAAGTGCAAAAAAAAGAGTATGAAGATGATGGTGTAAATCAATTTATGACTAATGCAGAAGCACGAGCATACTTTAACTCTAACGCAGCTTCAGATGAAATATTTATTAGAATTGAAGCAGAATTTGATGGAACATACATATTACATACTTTAATAGTTCCTTCAACAATGGTAGATGGAGTATCTCTACCAAATTATCTCAACTCAGCAATTACAAACGAATTAGAATAATAGAATAAGGATATTTTAAGAATACAAATAGAAGGCCTAATTTAAAATTAAATTAGGCTTTTTTATGTATAGTTTACAATGTAATAGATAGACTTACAATTAACTGGTTAGGTCTCATATCTATTCTATCGATATTAACAGTAGAATTATTTAAAATAATTGTAGCTTCGTTATCTGTAAAGCCACGTTCATACCTTAAATCTATACCAATAGAATTAAAATTTAATGCTACTCCAAAGTTAAGGCCAACAGTAAAATCATTTTCTACATCACCAATAGTAGCGTTATCAAAATTAGAATCTAATATATATTGAAATGTAGGACCTGCAAATATACTAACTGGGCCCAAAACTTTAACACCAGCTAAAACAGGAGCATCAATGCGTTTTAATTTAAAATTTCCAGCATTATACTTACTATTTGTTTTGGTATACATGATTTCTGGTTTTAAGTAAATTTTGTTACCTATTTTTCCAAATATACCAATGTGGTATCCAATGGCTCTTGTTGGATCATCAAATGTATTGCTAATAGAACTAAAGTAATCACCATTGGCGTTGTAGTTTATACCACTTTTAATACCAAATCCACTTTCATTTTGTGCTAATCCCGACGAGGTAATAGCTAAAACAAAAAACAGTAATAAACATATTTTTTTATTTAAATCACCAGTATTAATGAAGTGATTTTGAAACTTTGCAAAATTTTTCATAATTATCGTTTTTTTAATGTGATTTTTTTTTAAAACTAAAATCATGCCAATATGTTTTTATATATTGTTGATTGTGAGTTAGTAGTAAATAAAAAAGTTTAAAAAACTATAGGTTTTTTTTAACCTTTTAAAATGTTTTATTTTAAATAACGCTATTTCCTTTTCACAACTTTTACACAGGCTCTAATAATTGCGTCTGCATTTAAACCATACTTTTCCATTAATTGAGCTGGTGTTCCAGATTCACCAAAAGTATCGTTAGTTGCAACAAATTCTTGAGGCGTTGGTTTATGTTGCGATAAAACTCTTGCAACACTTTCTCCAAGCCCACCTAAATGGTTGTGCTCTTCGGCAGTAACAATACATTTTGTTTTATTTACAGAATCTATTATTGCTTTATTATCTAAAGGTTTAATAGTGTGTATGTTAATTACTTCAGCAGAAATACCTTTTTCATTTAAAGTTTTTGCAGCCTCTAATGCTTCCCAAACCAAATGTCCAGTAGCAACAATAGTTACATCTTTTCCATCAATTAGGTGTAAAGCTTTTCCTATTTCAAATTTATGGTCAGGAGGAGTAAAATTAGCTACTTTTGGTCTTCCAAAACGTAAATAAACAGGGCCTTTGTGTTCCGCAATAGCCAATGTTGCTGCTTTTGTTTGGTTATAATCGCAAGGGTTAATAACCGTCATTCCTGGCAGCATTTTCATTAAACCAATGTCTTCAAGAATTTGGTGTGTTGCACCATCTTCTCCTAAGGTTATTCCAGCGTGAGAAGCACATATTTTTACATTTTTATTAGAATAAGCAACACTCTGTCTAATTTGATCGTAAACACGACCAGTAGAAAAGTTTGCAAAGGTTCCTGTAAATGGAATTTTACCACCTATAGTTAGACCTGCAGCCATTCCAATCATATTAGCTTCAGCAATGCCTACTTGGAAAAATCGTTTAGGATGATTAGCTTTAAAATCGTCCATCTTTAAAGAACCAATTAAATCTGCACATAGCGCTACTACGTTCTCATTAGTTTGTCCTAATTGTGTTAATCCTGCTCCAAATCCTGAGCGTGTATCTTTATTACCTTGATTTTCGTATGTTTTCATAAGCCTACCTGACCTTTCCATAGAAAGGCCTTTTAAAGGTTTTTATTTTAATATTTTTGAATTCATTTATTAGTTCTTCACTTTAGAGAAATTAGATGGGGCTTTTTTAATAATCACCTAAAGTTTCAGCATTTTGTGATAAACCTATTTCTAATTGTTCATCGTTGGGTGCTTTTCCATGCCAAGCGTGGGTATGCATCATAAAATCTACACCATTACCCATAATTGTTTTAAGCAAAACACAGACTGGTTTTCCTTTTCCAGTTAATAATTTTGCCTCAGCCATTACTTTTAAAACAGCATCAATATTATTTCCTTTTTCAATCTCTAAAACAATCCAACCAAAGGCTTCAAACTTAGCTCTAATACTTCCCATTGGTAAAACTGTATCTGTAGAACCATCAATTTGTTGTCCATTTAAATCTACAGTCGCAATTATATTATCTACTTTATTTCCTGCAGCATACATAATAGCTTCCCAGTTTTGACCTTCTTGCAATTCGCCATCACCATGTAAACTATAAATTAAGTGATTACAGCCATTTAACTTTTTAGCCTGCGCAGCACCAAGAGCAACACTCATGCCTTGTCCTAAAGAACCAGAAGCAATGCGTATTCCTGGTAATCCTTCATGTGTGGTTGGGTGTCCTTGTAAACGTGAATTTATAATTCTAAAGGTATTTAATTCATCTACCGGAAAATATCCAGATCTTGCTAAAACACTGTAGTAAACTGGAGAAATATGACCATTAGAAAGGAAAAAAAGGTCTTCTCCAATACCATCCATATTAAAACCATCTTTTCTGTCCATAATTTCGTTATAAAGAGAGACAAAAAATTCTGCGCAACCTAAAGAACCTCCTGGATGCCCAGAATTTACTTTGTGAACCATTCGTAAAATGTCTCTACGAACTTGGGTTGTAATTTTTTCTAATTGTTGTGTGTTTGCCATTATTTTTAGCTTGGTTTATAAAGTTTCAAAAATAACTTTTTTAAAGTCCTAATACAAAGATAGAGTTAAAGCACTTATTAACGAATTGATGCAATTTGCTAACAATTTTAAACTTTTTAGAATTTTATTAAATGTTTAAGAACCTATGTTATTTTGTTAATTATCTTTACCAGCTGAATACTTCCATAAACATGACATTCGATTTAAAAGGAAAAGATCTACAAAGTAATGCGAGAGCAGGAGTGCTTAAAACAGATCACGGCGTTATAGAAACACCAATTTTCATGCCTGTTGGCACAGTAGCTTCTGTAAAGGGTGTTCACCAACGTGAGCTTAAAAATGATATTAATCCAGATATTATTTTAGGAAACACGTATCACTTATACCTAAGACCTCAAATAGATGTTTTAGAAAAAGTAGGTGGTTTGCATAAATTTATGAATTGGGATCGTACTATTTTAACCGATTCTGGAGGTTATCAAGTTTATTCTTTATCTGCAAATAGAAAAATAAAAGAAGAAGGTGTAAAGTTTAAATCTCATATAGATGGGAGCTACCATACATTTACACCTGAAAACGTAATGGAAATTCAGCGAAGTATTGGTGCAGATATTATTATGGCTTTTGATGAATGCACACCATACCCTTGCGATCATAATTACGCTAAACGCTCTATGAAGATGACGCATAGATGGTTAGATCGCTGTATTAATCATTTAGAAAAAGTACCTTTTAAATACGATTATTCTCAAGCTTTTTTTCCAATTGTTCAAGGCAGTTGTTATAAAGATTTACGTGAGCAATCTGCAGAATATATTGCAAACGCAGGAGCAGTTGGTAATGCTATTGGAGGATTATCTGTTGGAGAGCCTGCTGAAAAAATGTATGCTATGACAGAAATTGTTACAGCCATTTTACCTGAAGATAAGCCACGTTATTTAATGGGAGTAGGAACACCAATTAATATACTAGAAAACATAGCTCTTGGTGTCGATATGTTTGATTGTGTTATGCCAACTCGTAACGCTAGAAATGGAATGTTATTTACTGCACACGGCTCTATAAATATTAAAAATTTAAAATGGAGAGACGACTTTTCTGCTTTAGACGATATGGCAATAACTTGGGTAGATACAGACTATTCTAAAGCCTACGTTAGACATTTATTTACAGTAAACGAAAGACTAGCAGCACAAATAGCAACCATTCATAATTTAGGATTTTATATGTGGTTGGTGCGCGAAGCAAGAAAACATATTCTAAAAGGAGATTTTAATGCTTGGAAAGATAAAATGGTTAGGCAAATGGATAAAAGACTTTAGAAATTGAATTTAAAATACATTATGTCCCTCTCCTTTGGAGAGGTTAGGAGAGGATGAAAATATTAGATTGGTACATACTAAAACGCTATTTACTCACATTTTTAATGATGATATTACTGTTTATTCCTATAGGAATAACAGTGCATCTTGCAGAAAAAATAGGTAAAATATTAGAACGAGAAGCTCCTTTTAGTGAGGTAATGGTGTATTTACTAGATTTTACTATTGTTTTTGCTCACCTATTATTTCCATTATTTTTATTTCTTTCTGTAATATGGTTTACTTCTAAATTAGCTAACAATACAGAAATTGTAGCTTTTTTAAGTTCTGGAGTTTCGTTTTCAAGGTTTTTAAGACCTTATTTAATAGGTGCAACTATCGTTGGTTTAATCTCTATTTTTTTAGGTTTGTACTTGGCTCCCAATGCTAGTAAGGGTTATAACGATTTTCGATACAAGTATTTAAAAAGCAAACAAAACGCTACTAAACAAAAATTATTTAAACAAATTAACGATAACGAAATTATATACGTTAGTAGCTTTGATGCATCTAAATTTCAAGGTTTAAATTTTTCGTTAGAGCATTTTGAAAATAATAAATTAGCCTATAAAATTAGCTCTAGTAATATTAGATATTTAAAGGAGGATTCTATTTATAGATTAAGAAACTACCTTAAACGTACAGTAAAAGATGGTATTGATATTCTTGAAATTGAGCGTAAAAAAGACACTATTTTTAATTTTGAGCTTGAAGATTTAGTTCCAGAAGATTACATAGCAGAAACACTAAATTACGTAGACTTAAAACGTTTTATTACTCGAGAAGAAGAAAGAGGGTCATCTAACATTGGTCGTTATAAGTTAGAATTGTACAGAAAATGGAGTTTACCCGTTTCAGTATTTATTTTAACAATTATAGCAGTTGCTGTATCTTCTATAAAAAGAAGAGGAGGAATGGGTGTAAACTTAGCTTTTGGTATTACAATAGCCATGATATTTGTATTTTTTGATAAGGTTTTTGGAACAATGGCTGCACAATCGGATTTTTCACCATTAATTGCAGTTTGGTTTCCAAATGTAATTTTTGGTATTTT